>Ga0183100_1000176_pt1 | contig 80481 bp, 70 predicted proteins | sample Biomet2_FD_127789 | JGI IMG/M metagenome (GOLD analysis project Ga0183100, IMG submission 127789) | Microbial communities from bioreactor (seeded with anoxic lake sediment) at LBNL, California, USA - Biofuel metagenome 2 | ecosystem: Engineered > Bioreactor > Anaerobic > Unclassified ...
AATGCAAGGTTCCGGAGGGCGCAAAATCCCGCTCCGTCGGCACGTCTTCCCGCTTTTTTGCGGGAAGACGGCACTCCTCCGCCTGTTTTTGCAGGAGGTTGGTTTGCAAGGTGCAAGACCGTTGCGGGAACGACCCGGTAAGTCTGCTCATGTGGAGATCGATAAACGGGCTTGGCAGGCTTTCGAAGCATGTTTGGCGGTCTGGCGCGAGTTCTCTTGTGTAGGTCGTGCATGGCGTGCGGCCCGGGCTCGTGCGCGGCTATCGCCTTGCCCTTGCGTGCCCCTGACCCGGCGTTACCCACGAAAACGCTCCCGCCGCCAGACGGCCAAGAACGTTTCGAAAGCCTGCCAAGCCCTTTTACCGATCTCCACACAAGCAGAACAACCAAACCATCCCGGCAACAGTCTTACGGTCAGTTCTCATTCTTCCTGCAAAAACAGGCGGAGGAGTGCCGTCTTCCCGCAAAAAAGCGGGAAGACGTGCCGACGGAGCGGTATTTTGCGCCCTCCTGAACCTTGCATTACCTCCCGAATTTCTTAATCGGAGCACCAAATGCGCAGCATTTGATGCGGATCTGGTCGCGGCACCGGCACCCTGCCGGTCGGGAGGGTTAAGGGAGGGCGAAGCGCCTCCCTTATTCCCATGACGAAGAGGGATTACTTGGCGGGCGTGTAAATTCCGTCCTTCTGGTCGAACACGAGCTTGTCGCGGTTCGCTTTGTACCAGGCGGCAAAATCATCCAGCGACTGACAGGGAGTCAATGACATGGCGCGCTGCAGATAGTTGTTGGTGTCCTGCCGTAAGGCGGCGTCGACCATGTATTGGAACGCGGAGATGCAGCCGAACGGGGCGAGCTGCGCCGCGCGTTCCCGCAATTCCCAGTCGTTGCCGCGCCCGTTGCGGGTGCGCTGGAATTTGCTCCAATAGGAATCCATAAACTCCTGACGTTCCTCCGGCTTCATTGCATTCAACGCGACTTCAAGCCAGCGCTGGTCGTAGTTAAAGCGGTTGACAGCGGAATCCGAGAGACGCTGCTTCAGAATCGGCAACGCTTTCTCTTCGAGCCGGAACTTGGGAACCGCCTCAATCAAAGCCGGAATCTGCGGCAGCATTTCGAGAATGAAATCACCGTCGGAAGAATCGGCGACGCGGACAAACAGATTGGCGATCTGCGAATTGTTCTGCTTCTGAATGAGCGCACGTTTGAGCATCTCTTTCTGTTCGCCGCCGCCCAACGCGATGAACGCCTGGGAGAACGGGGAGAAATCCAGATACGGCATCAGCTTCGCCAGATTTTCCGCCCCGACCTGATTGACCTTCGCGGTGACCTGATCGCTCATATTGTTATCGAAATTGTACCGGCGCAGGTTATAGAGTCTCTGCAAATAGGCGTCGATATCCTGCGGGGTGGGATTGGCGGGCAGGTCGATTTTGTTCAGATAACGGTTCATCAATATCGGGTTGAGCCGATTATAGTTGCCGTCCCAGTAAATTTCGAAGAGCTCGTCGAGTTTGACCGTATCGCCGCTCTGCATGGCGGCGAGTTCCTGCCGGATCTGCGCGTTTTCCTCTTCCAGCTTGGTCACCCGCTCTGAAAGCGACGAACAGCCGGTTAACACCGCCAGCGATGCGCACCCGGCGAACAATCCGATTCGACTCCACATGACCGACCTCCTTTGCCTTGGTATCCACCCCGGGAAAGCGGAACGCCTCCGCTCACCATATCCAAGTACGAATATAGCGGCGGAGGCGGATCAATGCAAGTAAATCAAGATATTTTCAGAAAAAACTTCAACCGAGCCAGGGATCGAGCCCGGCGGCGGAGACGTCGCGGCGGAACTCCGCCTCGCGTTCGGCGGAGAGGCGCGGCGCGGGCAGCCGCATCGGGCCGATGTCAAGCCCGGCAAACTTCATATAGGTCTTCTGCGACTGCATTCCGTACTTGCCGATCAGCGCGATGCCGCGGTGAGTCAGCTCCTGGAAGCGCGCGGCGCCTTCGATATCGCCGCCGTCATAGGCTTTGAGCAGCTCCACATACAGCCGCGGGAAGTAGTTGTAGGTGCTGCCGACTCCGGCCTTCGCTCCGGTGGTCAGCGAGGCGAGCAGCATTTCGTCGCGGCCGTAGAGCATCTGGAAGCGGTCGAACGAATCGATGCAGCGCTGGAATTCGTAGAGATTTTCGTCGGTATATTTTACTCCGGCGAAGGTTTCGCATTCGCCGTCCATGATGCGGAGGAGTTCCAGCATCGACAGGTTCGCGTGGGTCATGCACGGGATGTGGTAGAGGAAAAGCGGCTTGTCGCCGGAGGCTTTCGCAATCTCCTTGAGGCAGTCGGCGAGCTCGCGGACCGTGGGCGGGCGGAAGTAGAAGGGAACCATCGCGCAGATCGCGTCGGCGCCGCATTCGACCGCATGTTCCGCCAGCGCCTGCGACTCCCGCACCGAGCAGGAGCCAACGTTGATGATGACCGGAATCCGCCCCGCCGCCGCATCGATGAACGCCTTGCCGACGATCCGCCGCTCCGCGTTGGTCAGCGAGGGAAATTCGCCGGTCGAACCGACGGCGAAGAGTCCGGCCATCCCGGTCTTCAGCGCGTGTTCGGCCAGCATCGGAATCTTTTCCACCGCGAGCGACCCGTCCGCAGTCATCGGCGTGAAAGTCGCCGCAACCAATCCTTTGAACTTCAGCATGACAAATCCTTTCCGTTTTTCGTCATTGAATTGGTATTAATCATACACGATTGTATCCAATATTTCAATACTTCATGCTCAAAAAAATTGAAAAAAATTATTATTTCAGTTGAATATTGCATAAAATAAAGGTATCTTATTGCAAAGCAACAGGGAGGCGGCGATGGAACCGGCAAAACATGGAAGCACGGCGGAACAGGTGCGTAAAGCGATCCGCGAAGAGATTCGGAACGGGGTATTCGAGCCCGGTTGCCGACTGACCAGCGATATGCTGGCGGAACGGTATCACGTGTCGCGGACCCCGGTGCGCGAGGCGTTGATCCGCCTCGAAGAGGAGAAACTGGTGAGCGGAACCCCCAATGCCGGCTACGAACTGCGGCAGCCGAGCATCGCGGAGCTGTGTGAAATCTACGAACTCCGCGAAGCGCTGGAGGGGTTGGCCATCGAACGGACCGTGCGCAACGGCACGCCGCCCGAACTCATTGAGGAACTGCGCCGCTTCTGCGAACTCCGGCGGACCGGCAGCGATGAAAGCGTGCTGGGCGCAAGCGACCTGGCGTTTCACACCGCCATCTGCCGCCACTGCGGTTCGACGGTGATTCGCGCGGCCATAGAGAACTCGCTGCTGCTGTCAACCGTGTTTGCGATCGCCCCGAAATTGTTCCAGGGAGATCGCCGCAGGACGAACCGGGAGCATGAAGAAATTCTCGCCGCCGTCGAGGCGGGGGACGGAAAACGAGCCCGCCGCCTGCTGGCAAACCACATCGCCTCCGCCCGGAAACGGCTGGAGAAACTTACCGGAAAACCGGCGGATAAAACTCGTCGTCAGGAATCTTGACATCGAGCTTGTAATCGACCACCGTCACCCGGCTCTTGCGGCCGTCGGAATCGGTCACGATTTCGGCCGGAATCATCACGCCCTCGTAGAGTCCGTAACGGACCACCTTCGAAACCGTTTTGCCGATCCGGTACATGCGGATCAGGAAATCCTCCTTGTCCACGTAGATATCGAGCGTCGGAATGCCCGGATTGTCCTCGTCGATCTTGCAGATCAGTTTGTAATAATCCTTGTCGTCGATCCGGCAACCTTCGATTTTGATGTCTTCGAACACCTGCGACAGACGGCTTCCCGGGTTGGCGATCAGCGTCAGCGTCTTCACCAGCCGCATCCGGTCCTCTTCGAGCGGAGTCGCGCGCTTGCCCGGATAATCGATCACCCAGCCGCGGTCGCCGTTGATGATGACGCCGCTCTGCGGTTCATTGTCCACCGAGTTGACCATCAGCAGTTTATCCGGGCTGACGAACTTGACGTCGGTCAGCACTTCCTCGGCATCCTCATCCAGCCAGCGGATTTCCCGGGAGACCTGACGCTGAACGTAGCTTTTTGCGCTCGCATAACGGCCGTCCGGATCAAGCGCCTTGCGCATCCCGGTTTCAATTTCACCGATCGGCGTGGAAACCGGATAGATATCCTCGTCCGGAAACGAACTGCAGCCGCCGCCGAGCAGCGCCGCCCCCAGAAGCAATCCCGCAAAACCGGACGCCAGCAAATTCCGCCGACTCATTTTCATACAACCTCCAGAATCCATCTCATTTGATTTCAATTCCAATCGGAGTGGAACGTCTCGCCGCGCGGACGGTCCACCCGCTCATACCGGTGCGCACCGAAGAAATCCCGCTGCGCCTGAATCAGATTTCCCGCCGAACGCTTCGTCCGGCAGCCGTCGAAGTAGCCGAGCGCACTTGCCGTGCACGGCATCGGAATCCCGGCCAGCACTCCCGCCGCGACGCTCCGCCGCAGTCCCGGCAGGTTCACGGCGAGCGCCTTGCGGAAAAATTCGTCGAACAGCAGGTTCTCCAGCGCCGGGTCGCGGTCGTAGGCCGCCTTGATGTCGTTGAGGAAACGGGCGCGGATGATGCAGCCGCCCCGCCACAGAAGCGCGATGCCGCCGTAGTTGAGCTTCCAGCCGAAACTCTCTTCGGCCGCCGCCAGCAGCGCGAAGCCCTGCGCATAGGAGCAGATTTTGGCCGCGTAAAGCGCGCTCTCGAGGTCGGCCAGCGTCGAACTGCGCTCCACCGGAGGCGAAGATTCCACGCAGGGAAGCAGCGCCGCCCCGCTGGAGCGGAACTCCACGCCGGCGTTCAGGCTGCGCTGGAACACCGCTTCGGCGATGGTCGGCGCGGGGGTGCCGGTTTCGAGCGCGGCGGCCGCTGTCCAGCGGCCGGTGCCCTTCTGCCCCGGCGCATCGAGAATGCGGTCGAGCAGCATCCCCTCCCCCTCCGGGTCCTGCCGCCGGAAAATCCGGGCGGTGATGTCGAGCAGATAACCGGCGAGCGGCCCTTTGCTCCAGCGCACGAACACTTTCTCCATCTCCGCATTGCCGAGCTTGAGATAGTCGCGCATAAAGGCGTAGGCCTCGGAAATCAGCGCCATGTCGGCATATTCGATGCCGTTGTGCACCATTTTGACGTAGTGTCCGGCGCCTTCCGGCCCCACCCAGTCACAGCAGGGAGCGCCTTCCGCCTGCGCCGCGATGGTCTGCAGATAAGGTTTCACATAAGGCCAGGCGCTTTCGGTACCGCCGGGCATGATCGAGGGGCCGTTGAGCGCGCCCTCCTCGCCGCCGGAGATGCCGACGCCGAGGTAGCGGATGCCTTTCGCCGCCAGCTCGCGTTCGCGGCGCGCGGTGTCGAAGTAAAAACTGTTGCCGCCGTCCATCAGGATGTCTCCCGCTTCGAGGAACGGCAGGAAGGATTCGATGCAGTCGTCCACCGGCTGCCCGGCTTTGACCATGAGGAGAATCCGGCGCGGACGCTCGAGCGCGGAGACGAACTCCTCCGGAGTATGGAAGCCGGCCGCCTCAAGCTTGCCGGCGCGCTGGAGAAAAGCGGCGGTCTTTTCGTAGCTGCGATTCCACACCGCAACGCGAAAATGATGGTTGGCCAGGTTGAGCGCGAGGTTCTCCCCCATCACCGCCAGCCCGGCGACTCCGATTTCATACAGATTGTTCATTCCGGCCGATTCTCCCCGTTCCTCTCATAAACATACTGTAATATGCACCGTCCGCCGATGAATTTCCAACCCGGCGTGAACTTTAATCACCATTTTTTTGAACAGCGGCTTGACAATTCACTCAGAACGGCGATAGTGTAACTATATATGCAGGTGCGTATGCATGTGCGTATGCGCGCACGAAAAATTATATACTGTGATTGCCCGATAGGAGCTTATTATTGATATGTCGAAACTTTTGATCGTCGAATCTCCAACCAAAGCCCGTACCATCGGCAAGATGCTCGGGAACGATTATTCCATCATCGCCTCGATGGGCCATATCCGCGACCTGCCGGAACGCGAACTCGGCGTGGACATCGCGAACCGTTTCGCGCCGCAGTACGTCGATACCCCGCGCAGCAAGTCGGTGGTCAAGGAACTCCGCGCCGCCGCCAAGAAGGCGGACGAGATCTATCTCGCACCCGACCCTGACCGCGAAGGAGAGGCGATCGCCTGGCACCTTGCCGAAGTGCTCGAGAAAAGCACCAAGGCGCCGCTCTACCGGGTGTCGTTCCACGAGATCACCCGGAGCGCCATCGAAAAGGCGATGGGCGAAAAGGGAGAGATCAACATCAATCTGGTCGACGCCCAGCAGGCGCGCCGGGTGCTCGACCGCATCGTCGGCTACCAGGTGAGTCCGCTGCTGTGGTCGAAAATCGAAAAGGGCTCCAGCGCCGGGCGCGTCCAGTCGGTCGCGCTGCGGCTGGTGGTCGAACGCGAACGCGCGATCACCGCATTCGAGCCCGAAGAGTACTGGGTCTTCGCCCTGGTGTTCCGCACGGAAGACGGACGCGAATTCACCACCAGGCTGTTCAAGATCGACGGCAAGGATTTCAAAGTCGGTTCCGGCGTCGAAGCCGAGAAGCTGATGGAGGCGGTCCGCCGCGGCGCGCCGCCCGAAGTCGGCAGCGTGACCACCGCCGAACGCAAACGCTACGCGCCGCCGCCCTTCACCACCAGCACCCTCCAGCAGGTGGCGAACACCGTGCTCCGCTACAGCGCGACCAACACCATGCGCTATGCGCAGCAGCTCTATGAAGGCATGGACATCGGCGAAGGCGGCGCGGTCGGTCTCATCACCTACATGCGTACCGACTCGGTGACCATCGCCCGCGAGGCGCAGGATGCGGCGCTCGCCTTCATCCGCGAGTCCTACGGAGAGGCGTACCTTCCGCCCAAGCCGAACTTTTACAAGAACAAAGCCGCGGCGCAGGAAGCGCACGAAGCGATCCGTCCGACCGACGTGCGTCGCACGCCGGAACTGATGGCGCAGTTCCTCGACTCCTCGCAGCTCCGGCTCTACACGCTGATCTGGCGGCGTTTTGTTGCCAGCCAGATGGCTCCGGCGATCCAGAACCTGACCACGGTGGACGTGATGCTGGGCGGCGCCGATTCGCACGCCTACACCTTCCGCGCCACCGCGACGGTCCCGGTCTTCGCCGGTTTCAGCAAGGTCTACGAAGAGGAAAAGAAGAGCAAGAGCGAAAGCCATGAGGCCGAGGTGCTCGGCAGCCTCAAGAACGGCGACCCGCTGACCATCAAGGATTTCGAAACGGAGCAGAAGTTCACCGAGCCGCCGCCGCGCTACAGCGAAGCGGCGCTCATCAAGGAGCTGGAAGAGAACGGCATCGGCCGCCCCTCGACCTATGCGACGATCCTGCGGACCATCCAGGACCGCGCCTACGTCGACCGGGAACAGGGCAAGCTGATTCCCACCGAACTCGGTTTCCGGGTCAACGACTTTCTGGTGGGAAGACTGCCGGAGCTGTTCGACGTCGGCTTCACCGCGAAGATGGAGCAGGAACTCGACGAAATCGAAGAGGGCAAAGTCGCCTGGACCGATATGATGACCGAATTCTACGCGAAATTCTCCCCCTGGCTCGAAGAGGCGCGCGACTTCGACGCGCCGCCGCCGGAAGAGGCGAAACGCCTGCTCGACATGCTCGAGGAGATCGCCTTCGACGCGCCCGAAAAAGTCGGGCGGCGCACCTATGACGACGGAAAATTCTTCCGCTCGATCCGCGACAAGTTCACGGAAGAGGGAAAAATCACCGCCAAACAGTATCAGGCCCTGCTCGCCATCGCGGCGAAGTACCGGCATCAGCTTGACGGAAAACTAGACAAACTGCCCGAAGACCTTCGCACCGCGGTCGAAACCGCCGCCGCCGAACATGCCGAGCGGAAGGAAAAGCGCGAGCAGTCGCAGGCCGCCGCCGCCGCGATCGACTACGCCGGGCTGTTTGCGGCGTTCGACAACGTGACCTTCGAGCCGCCGACCAAGAAGGGTCGTTTCACCTACGACGACAAGAAGTTCCTCCTGTCGCTCAAGCGGCAGGCGCTCGACGGCAAGGCGCTTTCGGAGAAGCAGAACGCGGCGCTTCACCGCATGGCGCAGAAGTATCGCGGCGAATTGACCAATCCGACACTGGTCGATTCGATCCTCGGAGCCGCAGTTGCGGCGGCGGAAACGCCGGAAGGCGAAGCGCCGCAGGCCGCCGCCCCGAATCCCGTCGTCGCCCAGCTGCTGGAAGGACTGTCGAAAGTCACGCAGTGGGCGGAGCCGGTCAAGAAGGGGCGCTTCACTTACGATGATAAGGAGTTCTACGAATCCATCGCCAAACAGCACGGTTCCGGCCGGGTCCTGAGCGACCGTCAGGTGGCTGCGCTGAAAAAAATGGCGTCAAAATACGGCATCAAACACGAGGTGGATCATGAGTAAGCAAATCAAAAAAGAATCGTCCGGCGAAACCCCGTCCCCGACCCCGAAACGGAAAAAGAAGTGGTGGCTGCGAATCCTCGGCGTGATTTTCATCCTGCTGGGGCTTCTCGTCGTCGCAACGGTGATTGCGCGCGATGCGATCATCCGCAGCGCGGTGGTGAAGATCGGAACGGCGGTGACCGGAACCAAAGTGGAGTTGGACTCGTTTTCGAGTTCCTTCGGCGGAACGGTCGAAATCGGCGGCTTCCGGGTGGCGAATCCGGAAGGCTACCGCGACAATTACGCCTTCCAGGTGAGCAAGGTCCGGGTGAGTCTCAGCCTCCCGTCGATCCTTACGAAAAAAATCGTGGTCAAGGAGGTCTTCATCTCGGGGACCGACGTCAATTACGAGCTTAAAATCGACGGCAGCAGCAACCTGACCGACATCAAGAAGAATATCGATGCGTTCGCATCCTCTTCGAAGCCGGCAGAGAAGCCGCAGGAAACGCCCGCGGAGGATAAAACCGAGGAAAAGAAAGCGAAAACGCAGATGGTGATCAAACTGGTCACCATCGAGGACAGCCGTCTTTCGATCTCCTCGTCGATCCTGAACACGCGGGTTCCGCTGCCGATACCGCCGCTCACGCTGACCGATATTGGCGAAGGCAAGAGCTTCGGCGAAACCATCGACGAATTCTCGACTGCGGTGCTCAGCGCGATCATGGACGCCGCGTCGAAGTCGGGTCTCAAGAATGTCGGCGACACCCTTTCTGAAGCCGGCAAAAACATCGGAGAATCGCTCAAAGGAAGCGGCGGCACCCTGACCGAAGCCGGCAAGAACATCGGCGACACGGTCACTGGGCTGTTCAAGTAACCGGCGATCCCCCGAACGCAAGCGGGAAACCCCACCCTGGGATTCCCGCTTGATTTTTGTCTGAATGCCAATCCCCCGAATCGGAGACCCGAAATGAAGTTTATAAAAGCAGTCATACTGGTTTTGTTTGCAGCCGCGACGGTCCACGCGCACGGCGTGATGTCGGCCGGATTATTCGACGATCGCGTCGAATGGACTCCGATTCAACTTGGCGTTTATCCCTTTCACCTGTTTTCCGACAGCACCGATATTTACGGGCTTGATTTGAATTTACTGGGAACCAACACCGGCTCGGGAAACGTCTACGGACTCCGAATTGCGCCATTCAATCTTTCCGAGAGTAACACAAATGCCGGAATTACGCTCGGAATCGGTTCTGTATTGGATTATCATGCGGGCATAGTCATTTCCGTATACTCAAAAGTCGAACGAAATCACGGCGTGCAGATCGGGTTGGTGAATCTCTGCCTGAGATCCTCATGGAGAAAAAAGCAGAACGACGGCGGTCTTCAGATCGGCCTCTGCAACCAGAGCGATTCCGGATTTCAAATCGGGCTCATCAATTTCAATTCGAACTCCTGGCTGCCATGGTGCCCTCTGATCAACTGGTCCATCTCCTCCGCTCGAGACGACGCGGATGTCCCTGAGCCGGGAAAATACCGGCCTGCCCCGATGAGATACATTCCAGCCGAGTAATTCGCGGCACAAGCGCTCCTCCCGCTTTTTTTCGACGGAATTTTTCATTCCTCTATTGACAAACGAAGCACTTCTTGTCATAATATCAATATAGTGCTATTTAAGATGATTCAATCGAGGACGCATATGTCGCAGAAATATGAAGAAATCAAATCGTTCCTGAAGGAAGAGGCGCTGAAGCCGGAGTCGCGGATGCGGATGCCGACGATCGCCGAATTGATGCAGCGGTTCCGCGCCTCGCAGTCGCCGGTGAGCCGCGCCGTGCACGACCTCGAACGCGAAGGAGTGCTCTACTGCCGGCGGGGAATGGGAATCGTCAGCCGCTCGGACGCGGCCCCGGTGACCGTACAGCCGAAACCCGGAACGAAATCATGCGGTAACATCGCCTTTTTCAGCGTCGATTACTTCGCCAATACGATCTGGGAGATGGAGCATACGCTGAACGCCTATGCCAATCAGCTCAGCTTCACCATGAACAACTTCCGGCTCCAGCGCGACAGCGACCGTTCCGCGCTGATCCGCGAGGCGGCGGAACTCGGCGACCTGCGCGGCGTGGTGCTGATGTCCTCCGCCGACCGGCTGGAGGGAAAATTGCTCGAACAGCTCGGCGAACTCCCCTGCCCCGCCGTCATCCTCGACAGCTATTTCAGCTACGAAACCGTTCCGGAAAACGTCTCGGTGCTGATGCCGGACGCGCGGCGGAACGGGGAAAGTTATGTCCGGCTCTTCCATGCGAAAGGCCACCGCAACATCGGCTTCGTCCGCTCTGCGCCGGACGGGACGATTCCGCAGCTGATGATCGCCGGGGCCGCCGAAACCGCCGCCGAACTCGGCATTGAATTCACCGTATTCTCCAGCGCAATCAAGTCGTGGGAAAGTAGTTGCGACGCCGGGCGCAACATCACCAAAAACTCCATCGACGCCATCCGGGAGAAAAAGATCACCGGACTGGTCTACAACGGCGCCACCAGCACGGTGGCGGGGCGGCGCATCCTCTGGGAGAACGGAATCCGCGTTCCGGACGAGGTCAGCCTGCTCGCCCACGGCGACGACTCGCGGCTGATCGACTGCATTCCGGCAATCACCAGTTCGCGGACCGATTTCACCGCAATGAGCCGCGACGCGCTCGACATCATCGCAGGCAACCTGCCGCGACAGCCGCAGAAACTTTACATGGCAACCATCATCGAACGAGAAAGCATTCTTTCCCGATAACACAATCAAACCAGGGAGCCCCTCCATGAAAATCGCAGAACGTTACACTTTCACTCTGATTGAACTTCTGGTAGTCATCGCCATCATCGCAATTCTCGCCTCGATGCTGCTGCCCGCGCTCAACCAGGCCCGCGCCCGGGCCCAGGCGAGCAACTGCACCTCGAACCAGAAGCAGATTCTCGCCGCCATGCTGCAATACGCCGGGGACAACGGCGACTGCACGATGCCGCTCAATATCGCCACAGGCTTCTCCGGGAGCAATCCCACGCGAGGAGCCAACTGGTGGCTCAACCTGCTGATCCGGGGAAATTACCTGCCGGCCCCCCACGCCTGGGAGAGTACCTATGAAGGAAAAGTCAAAGACGGCGTCTTCATGTGCCCGGCGGGGAAGGTCGATTCCGGACGCATCGGAATTTATGAAAGCTCCACTTACGGAGTCAGTTACAACCTCTCCATCAAACTCTCCCGCATCCGGGACAACTCTACGCGCCTCCTGTTCGGCGACACCCGCGGCGGCATCGGCTTCTATGTCCGCACCGCCTGGACGCCCGGACTCAGCCAGAGCTTCTCGGACCGTCACAGCGGCGGCGCCAACGGCGGCTTCCTCGACGGCCACACCGAATTCCGCAAATATTCGAGCTGGCTCGCCGGCGAACGCAAATGCTTCGGCTTCTGAGGAAAGGAGCTCTCATGCGCCGCTGTGGACACCTCCTCCTTCTGCTCGCTCTCGCCATCGGCTGCGGAGCCGCCGAACTCCGGCCGTTTCAAGGGAAAACATACACGCTCGACTGCAAAAACGGCATCTCCGTTTCGGTCCGGCGGCCCGACGGCGGATTCACTCCGTTCCTGAGCGGCATCGGGTTCGACGCGGCGGACAAGGGGTGGAAGCCCTTCTTCCGCAGCAGCGGACTCCGGACGGAATGCCTCGAACAGTCGCCGGAATCGGCGCGCTACCGGTTCGAGTGCGCGTTCGCCGGTCCGGAAGCGAAGCTCGTCACAATATCGGGAACCGTCGAAGCGTACCCGGAGTGGCTCCGGATCACCGTCGAAGGCAAGTATCGCGGCGATATCGCAAAATTTGTCTACAGCCGCATCTCGTTCCGCTATCCGGAAGAGGAGCTGCGGCTGCTGGGCGCGGCCTCTGAAAACGGACCGCAGGGCGGGTTGACCGAAATCCGGCTCGAATCCGCTCCGCCGCTCCGGCTCAGCTACGAGCGCAACCGCAAAAGCAGCACCGCCCCGTTGCTGTGGACGAAGCAGGAGGGCGAAGGAGTGTTCCGTCTCGAACTCGCGCTGGAACCCTATTCCGGGCGGGTGCCCGAATTCAGCCGTCTCTCCCGGCAGCCGTATGAGCCGATGTTCGAATTCCCCCGCTACTGCAACGTGGTGCTGGACGGCGACAAGCGCGAGGCGACTCTCAAGGTGTTGAACCGCAGCGATAAACCGCTGGCGGAAGAGGTCCGGGTCGAAATCCGCGGCTTCCGCGGCGACCGCGTTTCGGAACAGGCCGTCCGCCTCGCCGCCGCGCCGGGGGAGACCGGAACGGCGACAATCGGACTTCCGGAGGACCGTTTCGGCTGGTTCGAACTCAAGCTCGACGCACCCGGCGTGCCGCCGCTTGTCCGGAGTTTCTGCATCCTGCCGCCGATCGAGCGCAAATACGCCGCCGGCTCCATCTTCGGCGGAATCATCTACCCCTGGAACCGCAAGACGACGGAGAAACTCGACCTGATGCACTGGATCGGAATGAGCACCATCCGCCGCTTCTACCCGATCGTCGCGGAAGGGACTCCGCTGCCCGCCCGGCCGGAGAACGGCCCCTACTCCGCCGAAGCGGCGGAACTGCTTCTCCGTGAACAGAAAACCCGCAACATCAGACCGATTCCGAACATCGCCGAAGGGTTGAGCATGCCGCCGGGCAGCTTCCGGCTGGTCGAATCCTCCAACGAGGTCAACATCCGCAAACTCCCCGCCGATTATGCCGAGGAGCTCAAGATCGAGTACGTCAGAACCAAGCTCCACGACCCGGACCTCCAGGTGGGTTCAACCGGGGCGGCGGGAGTCGACCTGCACTGGTTCGAGGAGCTTGCCGAGAGCGGAACGTGGGATTATTTCGATGCGCTCTTCGTCCACCTCCACTGTTTCCCGCGCGCTCCGGAGATCAACAACACGATGACCCGCGAATTCTGGCTGCACGACCGCGTGACGCTGCTGCGCGGCCTGATGGACAAGTACGGCGCGAAACCGGTCTACGACAGCGAAAACGGCTATCTGACGCGCTACCCCGACCGCCGGGTGGAGATGTATCCGCTGCGTTCGGTTTCCGACAGCGACATCGCCGCCGCCTTCATGGTCCGCGCCTATCTGCAGAGCCTCGCCTACGGCGTCTCCAACAAGATGTGGTTCGCCATCGACAGCTACGGCGGCTTCGGCATCACCGAATACGGCCAGCCGCTGCCCGCCTACCCCGCCTACGCCGCAATGACCCGGATTCTCGACGGAGCGACGTACACGGGCGAACTGCTTTCGCCGGGCCGGGTGTCGAACGCGATGGACAAAGACGGCGAATTCAGCCGTTCCTGGTTCGGCCAAGCAACGCCGGGACTGGAGAAGGAGCTGCTCTCCGCCGACCGCGAAACCGCTCCGGCGGAACCGGTTGCCGATCTTGCCCCCTACGTCTACATTCGCGCCTTCCGGCGGCCGGACGATACGCCGCTCCTCGCCTGCTGGGCGACGCTCTACCGGCAGAAAGTGGTTCCGGAACCGATCGACACCCCCGCGTGGCAGGATCAGAAACCCGGCGTCTCGCTGCTCTGGAACGGTGCGGAAGCGAAGACGCCGCCCCCGCCCCGCCCGGTCCGCTTCAAAGTCGGAGTCCCCGAAGTCACCGTCACCGACCTGATGGGCAACAGCCGCAAAGTCAAGACCGACAACGGATTCCTCACGCTCCAGCTCGACGATTATCCACAATTTGTCACCGGCGCGGCCCCGGAGTTGCTGAAAGAGGCGGAACGATTCAGTTTGAAGCTCTTCCCCGCCGAATTCCAGCCGAACAATCGCTGGAAGACGCTGATTCAGGCGGTGCTCCCGGCTGACGGGAAACACCCGAAGCGAAAATCGGTGTTCGACAAGCCGAACCTCTCGGCGGAACTCGAAGCCGGAAAACCGTACCCGGTCCATGTGCGGCTGACCAATCTCGGGAAAGAGAAGGAAACGGGAACCGTCAGGCTCCGGCTGCCGGAAAAATGGCGCTGCGAACCGGAACAGGTCCGCTTCGAAATCGCCCCCGGCAGGGAGAAGGAGGTGGTCGCAACCTTCCGGGTGACGCCCGATTCCGCCGTCGCCAAGGCGAAAATCGCCTCAACCGTGGAATCGGACCGGCTCGGCACAATCGCCGATTCGGTGATGAACGTCGGCGTCAAATAGAATTGTCTGTCCCGGCCGGGAGCTGCAACCGCGGCTTCCGGTCCGGGAGCTCCCAGGCGCCGCATTGATCGATGGTCCGCAACATCCGGACCAGTTCGTTCACGGGGAAGCGGTCGCCGTATTCCAGTGTCCACTTGTAATGCAGCCGCCGCCCGGAGAGCAGATTCGGCGGCGGCGCGGCGGGCAGCAGCGCATGGAACAGATCACAGCCGAACCCATAACCGCACTCCAGGCGGTCACTGATCGGCCGGAAGGATTCCGGCAGCTAGGGAAGCGCGGTGATGACCCGCCAATCCCGGGCGAAGAGCTGTTGCTTGAGATCGACGGAGACGCGCACGGCGAGAAAATCGCCCGAGTGGAACTCCTCCGCGTCACCTTCCGGGAAGCAGATCCGGATTGGTTCGGCGGGTGTCTCGCTGAAAAACGAACGGCTCTCGAGCCGCTTCGCCGGTTTCAGGAATACATCGTTCCGGTCGATCCGGTCGATCCTGCCGCACCAGAACTCCTGGGATTCGATCTGGAATTTTTCGGTTTTCCGGTTGAACTCGGCGACCTGCCGCTGCTGGTCCCGGGCCCACGGAGAATCCTGAACCGCGGCCAGCGGCAACGTCCGGTCGCAACCGCAAAGCAGGGCGATGGCGGCACAAGCAATCAGCCGGACTCTCGTTCGCATGGCCCCTCCCCTGGCGTATGTTCAGTCGCGGATGGAGAATTCGCACCCGCAGAAGTTCTGGAGATAGAAATTGTGCTCGCGGACCAGTTCCCGGCCTCGTTTAAAACCGTCATCTTTCTTGAAATCCCACGGCTCGAAGTGATGCCACGCCGAACCGACGCCGAAGATCACCCGGCTGGGCTTATGCGGGCTCACCGTGAGCGTCGTGGCAAATTTTGCGCCGATTTCGGCGGCGCGGTGCGCGGTACGGCCGAGCGAGCGCCAGAAGCAGACCGGGCAACGCCTGCCGCGCTCCGGTTCGCCTTCGAGCCCGGCGATCGCCTTGCGCCACGATTCATGGTCGTAAGGATCGACTTCGAGGCCGAGGTCGAAAATCTTGGCCAGCCGCTCGACCGATTCGAGGCGGCGCTCGAACTCCTCCCGGGTGGCGATGTTGGAGTTCGAGAAATAGAGCCGGACCTCCCGCCCGGTGGCGATCAGCCGCTCGACGCAACCCGATGCGCACGGAGCGCAACAGACGTGCAGCAGAAGCATCGTCCGTTCCTCTCCGAAATTGTGATGTGGTTCCTGCAACGCCTTTCTCTCCGCAAACGGCACTGTCGTATCAATCATTCCGGTCACCTCATCGGTTGCGGGTTATCAAGCAAGGAATGGCTGGATCGTATCCGCCATAACCCGGTAGGCCGCAAACGTCAGATGGGTGCCGTCCGGCCTCGCGTACTCGGCCGCAAGCTGGCCGGAGTCATCCTTCAAACGAGAGTGATAATCGAGAAATCCGTCCAGATTCGTTTCGCTCCATGCCTTCTGTTCGGCATTGATTTCGACGATTTTATCCTGATACTGAAAGCGGTCCCACGCGTCCGGGCTGCGCAGCGGCAGAATGCTGCCGAGGTAGACCCGGCTGCCGAGCTCCCGGATCAGCGAGGCGACGGCGCGGACGCGGTCGAGAATCAGCTGTTTGTCCTGCTGGATGCCGTTGATACCGATGAGAAGAAAGACGTTTTCCGGCGTGTAGGGGAAGACGTCCGCCTTCAGCCGTTTGTAGAGTCCGCAGACATTGTCGCCGCCGATTCCGCGGTTGAGGATCGACGAATTGGGGAAAAATTCACGCAGCGGCCACATCTCGGTGATCGAATCGCCGTAAAAAAGATTCTTCACATGACCGACGGACGCCGCCAGCGTCCGATAGTCAAGGATTTCCTTCCAACGGTCGCGTGTGTCGTAGAACGCCTGGATGTCATCCAGACTCTTACGATCGAATAAAAATTCGTACCTGCCGTCCATCTGAACCTCCCCGTGCAAAATACCTTCAACTCCTCTTCATTATATTTTACCTCCATTATGGCGATTTTGCAATTGAAAAAACAACATTTCGCACGTATTTTATAATATGTTTCATTTTATCGTCCGCAGAACCCTTTATTCGATTCTGATCCTGCTGGGCGTGGTGGCCCTGACCTTCGTGCTTTTCAACGTCGCGGCAGGGGACCCCGCCGCCGCGGTGCTCGGTAAAAACGCCCGTCCGGACGAGGTCGAATCGCTGCGCCGCGAACTCGGCGCCGACCTGCCGCTCTTCTATGGAACACGTTGCGCCACCGAGGCGTTTCCGGCCTGGAGCAAAGGCGAAGAGTTGCCGCACGACGTGACAAATGGAGACGGGAAACTGATTTTCCACCAACGCTTTGCGGCCCGCTCTCCGATTGTGGCGCAAGTGACCAGGAACGGCGTAACCTCCGAATGCGAAGTCGGCTCGGCTCCCCTGTTCGCCGCCGACTCTTCCGGAGTCGAGCGGGTCGAGTTCTACCGGGAACAGCCGTCGCCGTGGAATTCGCAGTTCCGCCGGGCGCTCGGGGAGATCGTCAGCTTCCGCCCCGCCTTCCCCTATCTCCACGTGCTCGACTTCGGCCGGACGGTGACCACGCGGGAACCGATTTCGACGATCCTGCTGCGCGGCGTCTGGCCGTCGCTCTGCCTGATGATCCCGATCTTTCTCGGCGAACTGGTCGCCGGGCTGGCGCTGGCGCTGGTCGCGGCGGCGTTCAAAGACACGCTGATCGACCGCGTGCTGGTCATCGTCTCGGTGGCCGGGATGAGCGTCTCGTACCTGGTCGTCATCATTTTCGCGCAATGGTTTCTCGGCTACTATTACGACTGGTTCCCGGTCTGGGGATTCGAGGGAGTCGCCTCCCTCTGTCTTCCGGTGCTGGTCGGAATCCTCTGCGGCATCGGCGGCAACGTCCGTTTCTACCGGACCGTCTTCGCCAACGAGCTGCGGCGCGAATACCTGCGGACGGCGGCGGCCAAGGGGCTTTCGCCGTTCCGGATCTACGGCAGGCACCTGCTGCGCAACGCGGCGCTCCAGATCATCACGCGGGCGAGCGCCGCGCTGCCCTTCCTGTTCACCGGGAGCTTGCTCCTGGAATCGTTCTTCGGCATCCCCGGCCTCGGGTTCGCCGGGGTGGACGCGCTGTACAACTCCGATCTCCAGCTCCTCAAGGCGCTGGTGGTCACCAGCGCCTTGCTCTTCATCGTCATGAACCTGCTGGCGGACCTGGCCTACGCCTGGGCCGATCCGCGCATCCGACTGGAATAAAAATTGATGGAATCTGAACTCACCGATGTACCGTTCGGAAAACGGCTCTGGCTCCTTTTCTGGAACTTCTTCAAGATCGCACTCCTGGTGGTCGGCGGCGGCTATGCGATCATCCTCGCCGCCGAGGAGATCTTCGTCCGGCGGCTGCGCTGGCTCAAAGACGGCGAACTGCTCGAAATGCTGACCGTGATCCAGGCCGTACCGGGGCTGATGGCCGGAAACGCCGCGATCTACGTCGGACACCGGACGGCGGGCCAGTGGGGCGCGCTGATCGCCCTGATCGCGGTGGCGCTGCCGTCGTATCTGCTCATCTGCCTGGTCTCCGCCAACTTCGCCGTGATTCCGGCGGACAACCTCTACGTGCAGGGTGCCTTCATCGGCGTCCGGAGTGCGCTGTCGGCGCTGACCATCGTCGCAATCGTCCGGCTGTTCCCAAAGGTAATCCGCGGAAAAATCGGCTTTGCCGCCGCGCTGTTCACCCTGGAAACCGTCTATTTCTACCGCTGGAACCCCGCCGTCCTGCTAGCCGGGGGAATCGCAGCGGGAATCGCCAAAGGCGTCACCGTCCACTGCAGGAAGAGTGGTTCCTCCGGGGAAAGCGGAATGACCGAGCTCCTCGCCATGTTCCTGCTCTTCGTCTGGTTCGGCTGCCTCTGCATCGGCGGCGGAAGCGTCCTGATGCCGCTTTACATCCAGGAGCTGGTCGACGCCCGCCACTGGCTGACCCTCTCCGAACTCGGCAACGTCGCCGCCATCTCGCAGGTGACGCCGGGCCCCATCGGCGTGAATTTGGCCACCTTCCTCGGATTCCGGCAGGCGGGAATGGCGGGTGCGCTGCTCTGCACCGCCGGGCTGCTGCTGCCGAGCTATATCTTAATGCAGCTCGCGCTGCGCTCGCTCGCCCGCTGGGAGCAGAGTCCGGTCGTCGCCGGAATCATGGAGGCGATCGGCCCGGTGACGGTCGGGCTGATGACCGCCACCGCAATGATCTATCTGGAGCTCTCGGTCTTCACCGACCGGCTGCCGTGGGGATATCTGGCGGAACTGGCCTCGGGCGATCTCGCCGCCTACGACGGACCGTTCCGGATCTGCTACGGCGCGATCCCGATCTTCCTCTTCGCCGGCTGGGTGCTCCACCGGAAAAAATTCAGCATCATGCTCGCCATCTTCAGTTCCGCCGCGCTCGGCGCGCTGCTCTGCCGAATTTGATGGAAATTTAGTAAACCCGTATTGATTTTTACGGGATGTTGCCTTATAGTTATTGAAACGGAAAGTTGTTGAAATCTTATGAACCAAAACTGTAATTCCGGCACGCCGCCGATTCCCGAACTGCTGGCGCCCGCGGGGAGTCCCGCCTGCGCCCTTGCCGCTTTCGAAGCGGGAGCCGATGCGATCTACGCCGGACTGGCCAAATTCAACGCCCGGGAACGTGGAGAGAACTTCACCCCCGAATCCATGGCCCAGATCATCGAATACGCCCACAAGCTCGGCCGCAAGGTCTATATCACGCTCAACACGCTGGTCAAGGAACAGGAACTTTCTGAAGTGGCCGAAACATTGGCCGCGCTGGAGGAGATGGGCCCCGACGCGCTGCTGGTGCAGGATCTCGGAGTGATCCGGATGGCGCGCGAATATTTCCCGAAACTCGAGCTTCACGCCTCGACCCAGATGGGTTTCCACAACTCGGCCGGGCTCGAAGTCGCCGAAAAACTCGGCGTCCGCCGGGTGGTGCTCGAGCGGCAGATGACCATGGAAGAGATCGCCGCGGTGCGCAAGACGACGAAACTCGAACTCGAGGTGTTCGTCCACGGCGCGCTGTGCGCCTCGCTCTCCGGCGCGTGTCTGTTCTCGTCGTACCTCGGCGGATACAGCGGCAACCGGGGCAAATGCAAACAGCCGTGCCGCCGCCGCTACTTCGGCAAGGAGGGCAACGGATTCTTCTTTTCGCCGCAGGATCTCTGCACCGTCGAACTGCTGCCGCAACTGCGCGAACTCGGCATCGAGTCGCTGAAGATCGAAGGCCGCCTCAAGCAGCCGGATTACGTCAAACAGACCGTCGGCGCCTACCGGCTGCTGCTCGACGCCCCGCCGGAAGAGTTCCACAAATGCCTCGGCGAAGCGCGCAACATGCTTTCGAAGGGGTGCGGCCGCAAATGGTCGGCCGGATTCTACACCAAAGAGTCCGCCGACACGCTGATTTCGCACGATTCGCTCGGCGCGGCGGGGCAGCTCTGCGGTAGCGTGAATGAATTGCGCGAGAACGGGTTCGGATTCTCCCCCACCAAGCGTCTGTTCCTTGGCGACCGTCTGCGGGTTCAGCCCCAGTCCGGCGATGATGGGCAGGCGCTGACGGTGACCAAGATGTTCGTGGACAACGCCCCCGCCCGCAAAGCGCTGCCGGGGCAGCATGTGGTGGTGCTCTGCGACAAGCCGATGCCCCCCGGCGGGCTGGTGTTCAAGATCGGCGAGAGCTTTTCCGACTACACGAAAGAGCTGGCCGCCCTGCCGCCGCCGCGCGAAAAACTGAATCTGGACCTGCGGCTTACGGCGACAAAGGTCGAAATCGAAGTCGTCAACGCGCCGTTCCCGCGCTGGGAAAAGGCGCTCGATCTGAAGTCCGCCGAATCGCGTCCGGTCACGGCGGAAACGCTTGCAAAGGAATTCGCCGCGGCCGACTCCGAGAAGTTCGCGCTCGGCGCTCTTCAATGCCGGATCGACGGCAGCTACTTCCTCCCGGCCAGCGAACTCAAGTCGCTGCGCCGCGAATTCTGGGAGGCGGTGAAGTCGGCGCTCGTTCCCGGTTCGGTCTTCCGCGATTCCGCGGTGGGGCTGGAGCAGTTCCGCCGCGCCTGGCTCGAACTCAAGCCCTCCTACGCGCTGCCGGAACATTTGACCGAAACCGTCGCCACCAAGCCGAACGGCGCGGAACCCGGCAACCGCAAGGCGATCAGGGCATGCAATCTGTTCGATTTCAGCAAGATAACCGATGAGGCGATCCTCCCGGAATTCTGTCCGGAAGGGAAGCTCGAGGCGGTGCGCCGCGCGGTCCGCAGCGCGACCGAAGCCGGAATCCGCCGGTTCCGGGTCACCTCGCTCTACGGCCTCGCGCTGGTCAACAAGCTGGATACGCAGGATATCATCGCCTCGGCCCCGCTGCCGGTCTGCAACTCGATGGCGGTGCTTGAGTTGTCGCGCTTCGGCGTGACCAAAGTCACCGCCCATCTCGAGCTGGAAAAGGAGGCGGTCGAAGCGCTGCGCGACAAGTCGGTGCTCCCGGTGGAGCTCTACCGCTACGGCCGCCCGGTGCTGCTGATCAGCCGCGCCCGGATTCCGGCGGAAGGGGAACTCAACGACGCGCGCGGCAACACGTTCGTCGTCCGTTTCGACAAGCGCAGCGGACTCACCCGGGTCTTTCCGCAGAAGATTCACTCCGTGCCGAGACTGGCCGGGGTATTCGATTATTACGATTTGCAGAACGCCCATTGGAACAGTCAGGAAACCGGAACGTTCAACTACGACGGCAACTGGTTCTGACAAGCTTGAACAAGGAAAAAGAAATATGCCGACACCGATCGAGAAACTCGCCGTAGTAGAGTCCGAGCTGAATCGGATCATCCGCGGCAAAGCCGATGTGATCCGCCATTTGCTGACCGCTTTTGTGGCGGGCGGCAACGTCCTGCTCGACGACGTGCCGGGCGTGGGAAAAACCACGCTTGCCAAAGCGCTGGCGAAGCTTGTCGCCGCCAAATTCAGCCGCATTCAGTTCACGCCGGACCTGCTGCCGGCGGATATCACCGGAACCTCGATCTACAACCCGAGCACGGGGCAGTTCCAGTTCCGGCCCGGCCCGGTTTTCACCAACATCCTGCTGGCGGACGAAATCAACCGCGCTTCGCCGCGCACCCAGTCGGCGCTGCTCGAGTGTATGTGCGAACATCAGGTTTCGCCGGACGGCCAGAGCCGGCTCCTCGAAGCGCCGTTCATGGTGATCGCCACCCAGAACCCGATCGAGTATCAGGGAACGTATCCGCTGCCGGAAGCGCAGCTCGACCGTTTCGCCATGCGCCTCTCGCTCGGCTACCCCGACGAGGAGGCCGAACGCGAAATGCTGTTCGACCGCCGTCACCTCGATCCGCTCGATTCGCTCAAGCCGGAGATCAGTTGCGAAGAGGTGCTCGACCTTCAGGAAAGCATGAAAAAAGTCGGCATGGAGCCGTCGGTTTCGGCCTATCTGCTTTCCCTCGTGCAGTCCACCCGCCGCGACGCGCGGCTGACGCTGGGCGCGAGCCCGCGCGCCGCAATCCGGCTGGCCGACTGTTCGCGGGCGCTGGCGCTGCTCGCCGGCCGCGACTTCGTGCTGCCGGACGATATCCGGGAACTGGCGCCGCTGGTGTTGTCGCACCGCATCGTGGTCGATGCCAAGACCCGCTACGCCGGAGTGTCCTCCCAGGAGATCGTCGCCGAAATCATTGACAGCGTAAAGGTTCCGCTCTGAGAATAGAACCCGTCGAGAACAAGGACATCTCCGGAAGAAAACAGATTCACCCGGCGTTCGCCGGTATGGCGTTGCATTTTTCCGGAGATGGGGGATTTGACCGGCGGACTTCTGCCGTCGGGAATATGAGGAGTAACAAGGCCCATGAGCAAAAAAAAATTCGAAGTGCGGATCACGCCCGAAGAGTGCAAGGGGTGCGAACGGTGCGTGATCGCCTGTCCGCGCAGCGTACTTAAAATGGGGACGCATCTCAATATCCTCGGGGTCCCGTTCGTGACCCTGACCGGACAGGCGTGCATCGGCTGCGGCGGCTGTTTTCTGACCTGCCCCGAGCCCGGCGCGCTCACCATCGTCGAAATCGAAGCGGAAAGCGAGTGAAGTCATGGAATATACCAACCGAATTCTGCTCAAAGGCAACGAGGCCGTAGTCTACGGCGCGCTGCTGGCGGGCTGCGAATGCTTTTTCGGCTACCCGATCACCCCGGCCAGCGAAATCGCCCACACCGCGGCGCGCTGTTTCCCGAAACTCGGGCGCACCTTCCTGCAGGCGGAGTGTGAAATCGCCGCCATCAACATGGTCATGGGCGCGGCGGCGAACGGCCGGCGCGCGATGACCGCCAGCTCGGGGCTGGGGATCAGCCTCAAGCAGGAGGGCATCAGCTATCTCTCCGGCAGCGAACTGCCGGCGCTGGTGGTGGACATCATGCGCGGCGGACCGGGCCTCGGCAACATCGGCCCGGAACAGTCCGACTACAACCAGGTGGTAAAAGGCGGCGGGCACGGCAGTTACCGCTGCATCGTACTGGCTCCCGCTTCGGCGCAGGAGATGTGCGACTTCCCGTTCCTCGCCTTCGAGCTGGCCGAGAAGTACCGCATCGTCGTCTATCTGCTGACCGACGGCGTGATCGGCCAGACCATGGAGACGGTGACGCTGCCGGAGCCGCTTCCGAAGCGCGCCGAAGTTCCGGAGTGGGCGCTCGACGTTTCGCGCCCGCGCACCAATATGATCAGTTCGATCTACCTCGAACACGACGATCTCGAAGCGGTCAACCGCAAACTTCAGGCCAAATACGCCGAAATCCGCCGCGTCGAACAGCGCAGCGAAGAGTACATGACCGAGGACGCCGACGTCGTGCTGATCGGCTACGGCATCTCCGGGCGGCTCTGCCGCTCGGCGATCGACGACCTGCGCGAGAAGGGAATCAAGGCCGGACTGCTGCGGCCGATCACGCTCTGGCCGTTCCCTGTCGACGCGATCCGCGCACTGAAACACGCAAAGGAATTCATCGCGGTCGAAATGAGCGACGGGCAGATGATCGACGACGTCAAACTGGCCATCAACTGCGACCGCCCGGTCCACCTGATCAACCGCATGGGCGGCAATATCACGACCATCGACGAAATCGTGGAACGCACCATCGAAGCCGTCGGCGTGAAGGAGGCAAGAGCAAAATGAGCGAAAAAATCATATACGGCCGTTCCAACGGCTTTTTCCCCAGTTTCGAACGCCGCCCGGGGCCGATCAAGAGCAATATGCACTACTGCCCCGGTTGCGGCCACGGCATCCTGCACAAGCTGATCGCCGAGGCGATTGAAGACTTCAAGATCAAGGACAAGACGATCCTCATCGCGCCGGTCGGCTGCGCGGTCTTCACCTACTACTACTTCGACTGCTTCGGCATTTCGGCTCCGCACGGGCGGGCTCCGGCGGTCGGAACGGGGCTGGCGCGCGCCAATCCGGAGAATCTGGTGATCTCCTACCAGGGCGACGGCGACCTCGCCTCGATCGGATTCAACCACATTCTCCAGGCGGCCAACCGCGGCGAGAACATGGCGGTCTTCTTCGTCAACAACGCGATCTACGGCATGACCGGCGGCCAGATGGCGCCGACCACGCTGCCGGGCCAGAAGACCCAGACCAGCCCGATGGGGCGCAGCGTCACCAACGAGGGGTATCCGCTCAAGGTGTCGGAGACCGTCGCGGCGCTCGATGCGCCGGTCTATGTCGAACGGGTCGCGCTCTCCACGGTGCAGAACATCCGCAAGGCTCGGCTGGCGATTCGCAAGGCGTTGACCAACAGCATCGAACGCAAAGGGTTCAGCCTGGTCGAATGCCTCTCTGGGTGTCCGGTCAACCTGAAGATGGGCGCACGGGAGATGAATGAATTTCTCGACAACCAGATGAGCCATTACTTCCCGCTCGGCGTCTATAAGGACATCGCGGACAACCGCGACCCGCTCTCGCGCGACGAAGGGATCTACGAACCCGCGGCGGTGCGCGAACTGCTCTACCCGGTACGGGTGGCGGACGGGGTCAGCGAATCGTTCCGCAACCCCTCGCGCATCTTCCGTTCGGAGCGCCGGATCAAGCTCTGCGGCTCCGGCGGACAGGGTGTGCTGAGTCTCGGCTACATGCTCGCCACCATGGGCAAGCTGCGCAATTTCAACGTCTCGTGGCTGCCCAGCTACGGGCCGGAAATGCGCGGCGGCACGGCGAACTGCTCGGTCGTCATCAGCCGCAATCCGATCGGGTCGCCGGTGGTGGACAAGGAGTGCAATCTCCTGATCGCGCTCAACCAGCCCGCGCTCGAAAAATACCTGCCGACGCTCAAGAAGAACGGCATTCTGCTCTATGACGAGTCGAACGGCAGCTGCCCGGAGGATGTGCAGGAACAGGTTATCTACACCCTTCCCGCCTCCGACCTGGCCAAGCAGCTCGGCGACCTCAAGTACGCCAACTCGGTGCTGCTCGGGGCGGTTGCGGTGATGATGTGCGACCTCTATCTCGAAGAGGAGGACAAGGCCGACTTCGACCGCGTCTTCGAAGAGGCGATCATGGACTGCTTCCACGAAAAAGAGCGTGTGGTCAAGAACAACATCAAGGCCTTCTACATCGGCAAGGCCAACGCGCGGCGCATCCGCAACTGACGCCGGAGACGCCGGGGCGCGAAAATATGCCCCGGCCGATCCGACCCGAAAGGACAGGGGGTCATGCACATTTTGGTGTCATTCCTGACGACGTTTCTGGTCTACTCCGCTTCGGGGTTCGTCGTATTCTACTTCGGATCAAAGCCGACGGACCGGGAGCTGGACAGGCGGGACGCTCTGATGTGCGCCTTGGTCCTGGGCATCATAATGAGCGTCACCTCGTTTCTCGGGGGATATGGCCTCTGGTTGACCTTTTTCTTCGTTGTTTCCATGCTGGTAAAGGTCTACGACTGCGGGGTTTGGAGCAGCATTTTCATGACCGCCGGGGCCATGTTCCTGCCCTTTGCATTCATCGTTGTGCTGCGGAGCTGGATCGGAGGCTGAACGGAGGGATTGCCGATGAATCCGTTTCTACTGTTCCTGCTGGCCTATGGGCTCTTCTTCCTGTTCGCCGTCTGCGCCTACTTTTTCGGCTCCATGCTGACGAAAGAGCCGCTGGCGCAGAAAGAGGCGATTGTCGCCGCGCTGTTGCTGGCGTTTCTGGCCGCCATTCCAGGCATTTTGCTGCTGACCTGCCCGGGAATGTCGCATCATTGGCTGGGAACGAGAGCCTATCCCTTCCTTGCCGCGTGCGCAATCATTGGGTTTCTGGTGAAAAAATACGATTGCGACGTGTGGCCGAGCATTCTGATGACCGGAGCGGCGCTCCTGCCGCCGGGCCTGATTCTCTACTCGCTGCGGGACGTGCTGGTGTAAAGAACACGCTCTTCGCTGGAGCGCGCCCCGGAATGCGCGGCGGGAACGTCGCCGAGAAACGCGTCGAACTCCGCCTTCGAGCACAGAAAGGAGATCCGGGCGCGGATTCCGCTCTGGAATCCCCTCCCCCGGAAGTAGTCGTGCAGCACCTTGCGGGCGATCCGCATCGCCATATCCTCGCCGTAGAGTTCGATCATCCCGTATACGTGTTCGCGCATCATCTCCAGCCACGCTTCGAGCGTCGGAGGCCGATAGGCGTCGCCCTGCGCAAGTTCTTCGAAAAGCCATGGATTGCCCATCGCGCCGCGCGCCAGCATGACCGCGCCGCACCCGGTTTCGCGCCGGATCTCCGCATACTTTTCGCGCCCGGTCACTCCGCCATTGGCGATGACCTGCACCTGCGGAAGCGCCTCGCGCACCTGCCGGATGAGATCGAAATTGACCGGGCCGGAGTAGAACGCCTCCTTGATCCGGCCATGGATGGTGATTGCCTGCGCCCCCAGCTCCGCCAGCCCGGTTGCCAGCTTGAGCGTCGGCTCCGGGTCCTCGGCGTGGACGATGCGGATCTTCGCCGAAAGCCGGTGGCGCGAGCGCTCCCGGAACAGCGAAAAACAGTCCAGCGCCCGATCAACGCGCCGCCCCAACTCCGCACCCGCCCCCTTCTTCGCCACCTTGGGCACCGGACAGCCGAGGTTGAAGTCGAGAATGTCGAAGTTGTACTCGTTCAGCACGTCGAGGGCGATTTTAAGGTGTTCGGTGTCGGCCCCGACCAGCTGCACGCCGAGGAACGGTTCGTCTTCGCCGCGCAGCAGCATCAGCTCCGAACGTTTCCGGGCATAGGCGAGCGAGGCGGCGTCGATCATTTCGGTGAAGGCGTAGACGCACCCGCATTTCCGCGCCGCCCGCCGGTACGGCAGGTCGGTGTACCCCGAGAGCGGGGCCAGAATCAGGGCATCGGCATCGTAGGGAACACTGGTGACGGGCATGACAAACTATTTCATTTTGGTGATCTGGCGCTGGAGCTTGCGAAGCGCCTGGTTCTGAATCTGGCGGACCCGCTCGTTGGTACAGCCGATGATGGCGCCGACTTCCTCGAGCGTCCGAATCGCTTCGCCGTCCAGCCCGAAGCGGAGGCGCAACACCTGCCGCTCGCGTTCGGGAAGCGTTTCCAGAAGAGCCAGAAGCTGTTCGACATCTTCGAGGTTGATCAGCTCCTGATCCGGGCCGGGGGCGGTTTCGTCGTGGATGAACTCGAGAAACTCGCCGCCGTCATTCTCCTCGCCGGAAACCGGCGCGTTGAGCGAATGCACTTCGACCTGGTTGCTGCCGCGCAACCGCTGGATGGTGGCGGCGGGCAGTTTCGCGGCGTCGGCCACTTCCTCGTCGGTCGGCTCGCGCTTGAGCGTCTCAGTCAACTCCTTGACCGTCTTGCGGATGCGGCGCCAGTTGACCTGCGTGCCGATCGGCACCCGGACGGTGCGCGACTGTTCGGCAATCGCCTGCCGGATGGCCTGTTTGATCCACCACGCGCTGTAGGTGCTGAACCTCGCGCCGCGCGACGGATCAAACTTATGCGCAGCGGTGATCAGCCCGCGATTGCCCTCCGAAACCAGGTCGTCCCAGGAAAGGCCGCGGCCCAGAAAATCGTTGGCGATCTTCTGCACCAGCCGCAGGTTCTGCTCGATCAGCGCGTTGACGCGCTCCTCTTCCTTTTCCGGCCCGGTTTCGGCATCCGGCTTAACGTCGGCATTGCCCTCTTCGGCATCCGGCTTGACGTCGGCATTGTCCTCTTCCACTTCCGACCTCGCTTTTCCGCATCACGGGGAGACTCAGATGGAATCGAGCGTCCCCTTGTACTCTTTGAGCAGCGCCTTGAGCGCGATTTTCTTCTCTCCGCCCTTGCGGGAGTGAAGAATCAATTCGTTCCGCATTGCGACCGTGCCGACCAGAGCGAAGGGAATCCCCTTGAGCTTCTCTTCGAAGGCCGCCCGATTGAACGGGCTGACGGTGGCAACAAAGCGGCTGTTCGACTCCGAAAACAGTTTTTCGAGGTCGCTGCAGTTTTCCGAAGGAATCGCGTCGAGATTGATCTCCAACCCCAGACGGCCGGCCATCGCCACGCGGGCGAACGCCACGCCGAGTCCGCCGAGCGCCGGCGTCGTCAGCGAATGCACCAACTCGGCTCCGGTCGCCGCCGAAATCGCCCGATAGGTCGCCAGCGCCTTCTCCGCATCGACCTTCGGAACATTGTTCCCGGTCTTGCCGAGCATCGCAAAGTATTCGCTGCCGCCGAGTTCCGGCCGGGTCGTGCCGATCACGTACACGAGATCGCCGGGCTGCTTGGCGTCGGGCGTGACCGCCTTCGACACGTCGTCCATCTTGGCAATCATGCTGAACAAGAGCGAGGGCGGAATCGAAATCTTGCGGCCGCCGCGGGTGCTGTCGTTCTTCATCGAGTCCTTGCCCGAAATACAGGGCACCAGGAACGCCTTGGTGTAATCGGCCAGCGCCTGGTTGGCGCGGACGAGCTGGGCGAGCTTGTATTCGCCGTCCGGCGTCTTCTCGCTCTGCACCGGGTCCGGCCAGCAGAAGTTGTCGAGGCAGGCCAGCTTGTCGAGCTTGCCGCCAACCGCGATCACCCGGCGGATGCCGAGGTCGATTTCGCTCGCCGCCATATGATAGGTGTCGATGTCGCTGTAGCGCGGCAGCAGCGCCGAGGAGAGGATCACGCCTTCGCGGGAGAGCGGCGCCACCATGGTGACCGTCGCATCGCCGAGAACGTCGCGGCCCTTGCCGACGAACGGCTTCACCACGCTCAACCCCTTGACCTCGTGGTCGTACTGTCTGGCCTTGTATTCGTCGGAGCAGAGATTGAGCCGCCCCATCATCGCCACCAGGTCTTCGGAGTAATCGCGCCCGGAGAGCTCGGGTTCTTCGAACTTCGGAGCCTTCCAGACCGCCTTGAGGTGCATCTGCGGCAGGCCGTCGTGCATGAAGCCGAGGTCGAGCAGGCAGACCGTCCTGCCGTCGTAAAGCATATGGAACTTGCCGTCGTCGGTGAACTCGCCGAGGGTGGAAACCTCGACATCGCGTTCGGCGGCGAGCGCCTTGAATTCGTCGATCTTTTCCGGCGGAACCGCGAAGCTCATGCGCTCCTGCGCCTCCGACACCAGAATCTCCCACGGCTGGAGCCCGGCGTATTTGACCGGGGCTTTCGCCAGATCCATCCGGCAGCCGTTGCAGTGTTCGGCCATTTCGCCGATGCTGGAGGAGAGGCCGCCCGCGCCGTTGTCGGTGATGAAGCGGTAGAGCCCGCGGTCGCGCGCTTCGCGGATGAAGTCGCCGAGCTTCTTCTGGGTGATCGGGTCGCCGATCTGGACCGCCTGCACCGGGCTGTCCTTGTGCAGCTCTTCGCTGGAGAAGGTCGCGCCGTGGATGCCGTCCTTGCCGATCCGGCCGCCGCCCATCACGATGAGGTCGCCCGGCTCGATCCGCTTGGTCCAGCCCGGGGTGCCGTTGACGGTCTTCGGCAGCGTGCCGACCGTGCCGCAGTAAACCAGCGGTTTGCCGATGTAGCGCTCGTCAAAATACTCGAACCCGTTGCCGTAGGGAATGCCGGACTGGTTGCCGCCGTCGATCACGCCTTTGTGGACGCCGTCGCGCAGCCGCCGCGGATGCAGCAGCCCTTCCGGGACATCCTTGTCTTCGGTGAACGGCGAACCGAGGCAGTAGCCCCAGACGTTGATCAGGAGGTCGGCCCCCTGCCCCGTCCCGAGCGGGTCGCGGTTGACGCCGACGATGCCGGTCATCGCGCCGCCGTAGGGGTCGAGCGCCGACGGGCTGTTATGGGTTTCGACCTTGTAGACGAGGTCGATGTCGTCGTTGAAATTGATCACGCCGGCGTTGTCCTTGAAAACCGAGACGAGGTAATCGACCTTTTCGCCGATCTCCTTGGTGCTCTTCTGGATGAACGTCTTGTAGCAGGAGGTGATTTCCTGTTTTTCGCCGGTTTCGACGTCGGTATAATCGACCTTGGCGGCGAAGATCTTGTGCTTGCAGTGTTCGCTCCAGGTCTGGGCGAGCACTTCGAGTTCGACGTCGGTCGGATTCTTTCCGAGCCCGGCGGCGTCGCGGTTCTTCGCGTTGCGGAAGTAGTTCTGGATCGCCTTCATCTCGTCGAGCGACAACGCGAGGATGCCCTTGCGGCTGATCTCCATCAGCTCCCTGTCGGAGACTTCGAGATTGTATTCGCGCACCTTGACGTCATCGATCGCGGTGACGAAAGGCAGGTTCATCGGGATGCCGTCGGCGGCCTCCTCGCCGGAGAGCACGCAGACGGTCTGAATCAGCTCGTTCGCCAGCAGCTTCGAAGCGACGGTCTGCGCCTCTTCGCGGGTCAGCCGGTTGCCGTAGAACAGATATTCGGTCGAACTGAACACCGTCTCGTCCTCGCGGAGCGGACGGCCGAGAATGTCGCCGACGGCCGATTTCGCGGAGCGGCCGACGTTATCGGTCACGCCGGGACGGAACCCGACCGCGACCAGAAAGTCGCATTCCGGAAGCGGCTGAAAATTTTCGGATTTGGCGGCAGTAACCCGCCACCCCTGAAGTACCGGATTGTAAAGAAGATCGGCGATTTGTTGCGCTTCCCGCTCGGTGATGTCGGCGGCGACGGTGTAGATGTCGCGCGTCCAGACTTTTTCCACCGGGAAACCGAAAAATTTCTCCACCTGCGTCTTCACCCCCTCGCCGCGGGCGTCGCGCCACTGCGGCAAGGGAGAAATTTCAATCCTGTAATTCATTGCGATCCGGGCCTTTCAATTGAATCCATCGTCATGCGGGTAATTTACACCCGAAGTCGCCCGGATACAAACGATTCGCCCTATTTTTTCAGCATTCCGTCAGAAAAGCGCGACGGGGCTTCCGGCCGGACCGTTTCATATCTGCATCAGCGCGCGGGGACCGAACTGGCGCCTGTCCAGCGAGAGCACCACCGGGGAACCGATGGACTCGACGTCGAAGACCACCACTTCGTTCCTCCCGCGCCGGAGAAGCGGTGCGGGGACATAGAGCGTCCGCTGCGGTCCCTGGCGGCGGAAACGCCCGAGATTGACGCCGTTGAGGAACAGATTTCCCCAGCTTCCATCCGGAACCTTGAGAAAGGTGTCGCACGGCTCGTCCACCTCGAAACTGCCGCGATAGAAAGCGGGCCCCTCCGGCAGGACGGCGGGGTCCAGCGGCCGGAATCGGAGAAAGGAAAGGTCGTCGAGCGGCAGCGGCCGGATCTCCCAGTCCATCTGCAGAACGTTGTTTTCAAGAACGCCGGTGATCCCCTTGCGCTCGCGCTCCATCTCAGGCCCGAAATTGATCCGTCCGGTGTTTTCGACCAGGATATCGAGCCGGACTCCTTCCGGAGGGACCGAAATGCGGCATTCCGTCAACCGGTCGTTGCGGTGGATGATCGCCACCATCCGCCCGTCGGCCATGAGAATGGCGCGATCGCGCAACCCTTCGAGCCGGACGGTGCGAAGGCCGGGCACGCCGTCCAAGCGGCTGCGATAGTGAATAAAGCCATATGACTGACCGAACTCCTCCATCGTCTCCGGCATCGCGCGGCGGAACGGCGCGGGAAGGCAGGACAGAGCATCATCCAGCGTAACCACCTCCGTGAGATCAATTTTCCCATAGGAACGCTTGGGCAGGACGACCGGGGTTCCGGTCTTCGAATCGGGAAAGAAACGCTTGATTTCCCGCTGGATCGCAAAGTACTTCGGCGTCGGGTCCCCTTCCTCGGAGAGCGGGGCATCGACATCGTAGGTGGACAGCATCCCGATATACTCGTCCTGAGCCAAATTCGCACCGTTCATAAAGCCCGGGTTGCTGCCGCCGTGAAACATATAGAGATTCATATGATGCCCGTTTTCAAGCACTTCGCGCACGTCTTCGGCGACCGCCTCCGTCGCGTGCTCGGGATACAGCCGGCCCCAGTGATGCGGGCCGCCGCACCACAGCTCCATCACGAAAAGCGGCACGTCGTCCCACAGTTCGCGGACGGTTTTCAGCTGCTGCGTCGGATGGTTGCGGAAATTGGCGGTGGGGAAAACGCCGGGCAGCGAACCGCGGCGAAGGATCGTCGCATCCGCGGCGTCCGAAGTGAAGAGCGGAACGGTGATCCCGCCTTCGAGGTATTTCTCCTGGAGATGCCGCAGATAGGCGCTGTCGCTTCCGTGGCAGCCGTATTCATTTTCAAGCTGAATGGCGATGATCGGACCGCCCGCGGTATGCTGGAGACGGCGGAGCGCCGGCATGATCGCGTCGAGATAGCGATCCACCGCCTCGAGATAGGGAGGGTTCGAGCAGCGGAGGCGCAGCCCCGGTTTGGCGAGCAGCCACGCCGGCAGTCCGCCGAGATCCCACTCCGAACAGATGTAGGGGCCGGGGCGGACAATCACATGAAGACCCTCTTCCTGTGCAATTTCCAGATAATGGGAAAAATCCGCGCCGCCGGAGAAATTGAATTCGCCCTCGCGCGGCTCGTGAAGATTCCATGCGAAGTAGGTTTCGAGCGTGTTGAGCCCGCACTGCCGCAACTTGACGATCCGGTCGCGCCAGTAATCGGGGTGAATTCTGAAATAGTGCATCGCGCCGGATAGAATCCGGACCGGTTCGCCGTTGATCCGGATCTGCCGGTTGCCGATTTCGACGGAATCAGTCATACCATTCTCCTTCTTGATAAACTGGAAATATGTTATATAGTATAACCGGCCGATTTCTGTTCGGCAATTCTATTTTTGTCGCTGAAAGGTGAGATATGTCGCAAAACATTATCATCCCCCGCGCGGACTGGCAGAATCTCCCGCAATGGAAGTTGCCGGTCTATCCGCGTTCCGCCGGGCTGACCATCTTCGAAGCGGACGAGCGGGAAAACTCGGGCCCGCGCCCGTTCGTCCAGATCAACTGGTGCGTCAGGGGCGAAGGCGCCATGCTGTCCGGAGGAATGGAAGTGAAAATCGGCGCGGGGGACGTCTTGATCACCCCGCCGGGCGAATCCAATTTGAAACACGCCCTGTCGGCGGGCTGGACGGTCCGCTGGGTCACCTTCGACGGCCCGGGTGCGCCGACGTTCTGCGACGGCTACGGATATTCGCGCGTGCTCCCGGCGGCGGGCCCCTGCCCGGAAGAGCTGTTCCGCAAATTCGAACTGCTGCTGCGCGAAAATACCGTCGAAGCGATGCGGCACAATCTCGCGCTGCTCTGCGAAATCCTGGCGGCGGCGGGAGGATCGCACAGCGACGGCAGCCGCGAGGGGAAATGGATCGAAGCGTTCCTCCGCCTGGCAAGGGAACGCTTCTGTGACCCGGATGTCAATCTGAACGTCCTGTGCGACGAGCTCGGCATCCACCGGGCCACGCTGACGCGGATATTCACCCCCCGGATGCAGGTTTCACCGGGGCGGCACCTGCAGATGCTGCGGATTCAGCACGCGTTGCATCTGCTTCGCAGCACGGCGCTTCCGATCCGGGACATCGCATTGCAGGCCGGAATCCGCGATTCCGGCTACTTCGCAAAAGTCATCCGCGAAACAACCGGGCAAACTCCGCACGCCTACCGCAATCAGCGCTGACGGAGCAGCTCCAACGCGTACTGGACCGGGGAACGGCGGTCTTCCGGCCGCTCTTTGAGTGCTTCGATCGACTCGAACACCGCGATGCAGGCGGTCTTGTAATCGACATTCCCGATCTCCGCCACCAGCCGGATTCCGCGATCGAGCAGTTTCTTGTTGCTGACGCTCACCCAGCTCATCCAGTTGCCGGAGACCCGTCCGAGCCGGGTCATGCAGCCGGTCGAAACGGTGTTCCAGAAGAGCTTCACCGCCATGTGCCCCATCAGTTCAAGAAGCGAATTCTCCGGCTGGAACGGGAGCAGGATGGAGAGTTCCATATGCTTCACCGTATGGAATTTACCATCAAAACGAGAAGCGAAGGCGCGTTCCAGTTCCGCGCCGTGCCCGAAGGAGACCAGCACGGCGGCGTCACGTTCCGACGCGTACCGTTCCGGCCTGTCCTCGTTGCCGACCGGGATGAAGAGCAGCTCTTCGGCGCGGATCGCCGGGGGCTGCTTCACCACCCTCTCCGGAGCATTCATGGCGCGGTAGTCGTCCGGCGTCCACTCAAGGCAGCGCAGCGGGCGGTGCATCTCGTTTTGCCAGGTCTCCGGCGTATTGTGGAACGGGTTCTTGACGAACGCCCACGGTTCCGGCGCGTCGCGATCTTCGCGGCGGCGGAACGGCGGCAGCATGAACGTCGGGGAACGTTCGGTGGTGTCGGTGAAGATATCCAGCAGGAAATCGTTGGCGAAATAAGTGATCTTCCCGCCGTCGCGGTAGGTGCGCACTTCGAATTCGAGGTAGTCGGCGATCATTTTGACGATCTCCGGGCGCTCGAGGGAGTCGAGCACCATCCGGAACTCCGCGGCCGGGTCCGAATGCTTCATGCCGAAGAGATTGCAGAGAATACGCTCCAGCGCCGCCCCGGCGATCAGCTGTTCCGAGGTGGTCGCCTGCATCCGGGTCGATCCGGCCAGCGCCATCGGCCCGCAGGAGAGGTCGAGCACACAGACGTTCGGATTCCGGATGATCGCGCGCGAACGTTCCAGATGCTCCACCAACAGGTCCGCCGGGTTGTTGAACATCAGGAACACCGCCGCGCCGCGGTCGAGCGCCTCCTGCGCGGTGCCGAGAACGGAGGAGGTTTCGCCACCCTCGGTGATGGCGATCAGCATATCGTTCGCCCCCATCCCGGCGTCGGCCACCTGGCGGCGGCCGTAGGCGGCGAAGTCCTCAAACGACTCCACCGAGCGGACCAGCGCGAAGTCGCCGCCGGTCATAATGCTCTCCATCGAATCGGCGTACTTCGCCGCCGCCGGGGTTTCGGTGCAGTATTTGCGCCACATGCTCTCCAGCAGGATGCTGAGCCGCCCGGTCGCGCCGCAGCCGGAGCAGATGATCCGGCCGCCGCCGCGCACGGTCTTTTCGCCCGCCTCAACCAGACGGCGGAAGGGTTCGGAGGCGAGCACGCGCTCCGCCATCGCCAACACCTCGCGGTCCACCCGCTGCAACGTGGCGACGCCGCGCTCCGGCGAAACTTTAAAATCCGCCTCCAGCGTCCGCGACAGCGGATTCGACTGCTCGGTCGGCAGGAAGCCGAGGTGGAACTGTTTCTCATTCTCCATGAAATCCATGGCCTGCCGCAGAACCGTTTCGGAACTCATCGTTTTCTTATCCTTATATTGCAACGGTCAATACGCCTGATAGCTGACCGTCAGTTTCTTTTCGATCTCGCGGGCGGTTTCGCGCGCCAGCGCCAGCGCCCGTTCGGGGTCGACTCCCTCCGGCACACCGTAGCCGAATGCGGCGACGGGGAGCCCGGGCGCACGCACCGCGACCCCCTGAATCCACAGATTCTCCTTCTCGTCGCGGAAATTGACGAACCCTTTCCCGCCTTCTTTCCGCAGCAGCGGGTTGGTCGCCGTACCGGGGCCGTCGAGGGGGAAGCCGAAACTGTCCCACGGCTTCCAGCCCGGCTGCCCGCAGCAGCAGACGATCATGATCCGCCGCGCGCCGTTCACCACCGAGAGGTTCACCGGCATCCCGACGAACTCGGAAAGCGCCTGAAGCGGCTCCTTCGCCGCCCGCGCCAGCCGGGTGTAGCCGTTCTTCCGCATCGCCAGCGCGGCGCACATCGGCCCCGGCACGTAGCCCGCCTTCCGCGAAACCTTGTCCAGATACCCCCGCGCCGCCAGCTCCCCCATGATCCGCGCGCAGGTCGCCAGGTTCAGCCCGGTGAACTCCGCCGCCTCGCTCGGCGTGACGCACGCCCCGTCCTGCAGGGCGACGTACTCCAGAATGTCGAAGGTTTTGTGCAGTGACTTCATTGTAATCTCACAATATGAAATTATAATTTCTTATTTCAATATTATTATAGCACAAAATAAAATAAAAGCAAGATAAAATTTCACATTTGAACAGGCGGATGAAAGGGTCCTCAGGGGGAAACAGTCGTTTTCTCAAATTCTCTCTTTTTCATCTCAAATTCTCTCAAACGCATCTTGACTTTGAATTTTTTCTATTGTATAATATCAGGATGGGAATTAAAGGGACGGCACAGCCAAAAGTAACGTCGATGAATTTTTGTTCTGCGGCAAAGTCGGTTCTTCAACGCTCCCGAAGCGGCTTTACCCAAAGCGGTAAAGCCCGAGGGGTGATGGAGAACCGGCAACGCGGCAGGCAAAAAGGCGCGACGGGACTTTTGGCGGGGCCGTACAATAGGGAGAACCAAGTGAAAATTTCGATTCCGTACCATCGGAGCTGTATGGAGACGGAGCTGGAGGACGCCGACCTCGCCGGGGTTTACGTCTCCCGGCTGCCGGAGCCGGAGCTGCCGGAAACGGAGGCCGTCCGCCGCGCGCTGGACGCTCCGATCGCTTCCGAACGGCTGGAGACTCTGGCCGCCGGGAAGAGAACCGCGCTCGTCATCACCAGCGACCATACCCGACCGGTTCCGAGCCGGATCATCATGCCGCAGATCCTCGAACGGCTCCGTAAAGGGCAGCCGGACATCAAGGTCACCATCCTGGTCGCCACCGGCTTTCACCGCGCCACCACGCGGGAAGAACTGGTTGCCAAGCTGGGAGACGAAATCGTAGAAAACGAACACATCGTCATCCACGACTCCGGCGACGAAACGTCGCTGGTCGAAGCGGGGACGCTGCCCTCCGGCGGAAAGTTCATCGTCAACCGGTTGACGATGGAGTCCGACCTCGTTGTCGCCGAGGGGTTCATCGAGCCGCACTTCTTCGCCGGATTCTCCGGCGGACGTAAAAGCATCCTGCCCGGAATCGTCTCGCGCGAAACGGTGCTGGCCAACCACTGCGCCGAATTCATCGAAAGCCCCTACGCGCGCACCGGCAACCTCGAAAACAACCCCATCCACCGCGACATGCTCTATGCGGCGAAAACCGCGAAGCTCGCCTTCATCGTCAACGTGGTGATCGACCACGACAAGAAAATCGTCCACGCTGTGGCCGGACATTTCGAGCAGGCCCACCTCGCCGGGTGCGAGTGGCTGAAGCGCTTCTGCAAAATCAAGGTGCCGGTTTCGGACATCGTCATCACCTCCAACGGCGGCCACCCGCTCGACCAGAACGTCTACCAGGCGGTCAAGGGAATGACCGCGGCCGAAGCGGTCTGCCGCCCCGGCGGGGTCATCATCATGGCCGCCTCGTGTTCGGACGGGCACGGCGGCGAGTCGTTCTACCGGACGCTGGCCGAAGCGCGGACGCCCCGCGCCGTGCTCGACCGGGTCCGCCGCGTGCCGCGCGACCGGACCGCGCCGGACCAGTGGGAGTATCAGATCCTCGCCCGGATTCTCGAGAAACACACCGTCATCCTGGTCACCGGGCACTGCGACCACACCATGCTCCGGGCCATGCACCTGGAGACCGCCTCCACGCTCCCGGAAGCGGTGGACGCCGCGCGCCGGATCGCCGGAGCATCCGCGAAAATCGCGGTCATTCCGGACGGCGTCTCGGTGATCGCCGAACAGGCATGAGAACCATTCAACCCAAAGGATTGTTATGAATATTCTGGTCTGCATCAAGCAGGTGCCCGGCACGTCGCAGGTCGAAATCGACGAGAAGACCGGCGTGCTCAAACGGGACGGCGTGGAGTCGAAGATGAACCCCTTCGACCTCTACGCGCTCGAAACCGCGCTGCGGCTCAAGCAGCAGTACGGCGCGACGGTGACCGCGCTCACCATGGGGCCGCCGCAGGCGGAGACGGTGATCCGCGAGGCGTTCATGATGGGCGCCGACCGCGGCATCGTGCTCTCTGACCGCCGCTTCGGCGGGGCCGACGTGCTGGCGACTTCGTACACGCTTTCGCAGGGCGTGCGCATCGCGGGCGACATCGATTTGATCATCTGCGGCAAACAGACCACCGACGGCGACACCGCGCAGGTCGGCGCCGAGCTGGCGGAGTTCCTCGGCATTCCGCACGTGGTCAACGTCTGCTCGATCCGCGAGCTGACCGAAAGCGCGATCGAGCTGGTGGTGGACCTCCCCGACTACGAGCTCACCGAACGCATCCCCTTCCCCTGCCTGGTGACGGTTGAAAAAGGGATTTTCGAACCGCGGTTGCCGTCGTTCAAGCTCAAAATGGCCACCAAAGACCGCGAAATCGTCTGGCTCAAGCTCGACGACCTGCCGGACAAAGACCCGGCCCACTACGGGCTCAACGGCTCGCCGACCCAGGTCAAGCGGATCTTCCCGCCCGAAAGCCACGTCGAGCACGTCACGCTCGCCGGGAGCGACCCGGAAAAGGCGGCGGAACTGTGCGAACTTCTCGACCGGAAAAAATTCCTGCAACAGATGAGGTAATGTGTCATGGCCCGTATTGAAATCCATCCCGAGCTGGCGGCGGACAAGGACGCGTTGTTAAAGCTCTGCCCCTTCGGCGCAATCGAACTCGACGGCGGAACCCTCGCCATCAACGCCGCATGCCGCATGTGCCGGATCTGCATCAAAAAGGGCGGCGGCGTGTTCGAATTCATCGAAGACGCCGCGCCCGGCATCGACAAGTCGCAGTGGAACGGCATCGCCGTCCTCGCCGAAATCGACGACGGCCACCATCTCCACCCGGTGACGCTCGAACTGCTCGGCAAAGCGCGCGAACTGGCCGACAAGGTCAACTACCCGGTCTACGCGCTGGTGATCGGCCACAACGTCGCGGAAGCGGCGGAGAAACTGCTCTCCTACGGCGCCGACGAGGTGTTCGTCTACGATTCGCCCGAGCTCGAATTCTTCAAGATCGAGCCCTATACCAATGTACTGGAGGACTTTATCCGCAAACAGCGCCCCTCCTCCATGCTGGTGGGCGGCACGGTCAACGGCCGCTCGCTCGCGCCGCGCGCCGCCGCCCGGTTCCGCACCGGGCTCACCGCCGACTGCACCGTGCTCGACATCTCGCCAAGCACCGACCTCGACCAGATCCGCCCGGCCTACGGCGGCAACATCATGGCGCACATCAACACGCCGAAGCACCGGCCGCAGTTCGCCACGGTCCGCTACAAGATCTTCTCCATCCCCGAGGAGAGCGAAGCGAAGGGGAAGATAACCCGTTGCGAACTCCCCGAAACCGCCCTCGCCTCGAAAATCGACGTGCTGGAGCGGAAGAAAAAAGAGGTCGAGCAGGGCATCGAAGAAGCCGAAGTGCTGATCGTCGCCGGGCGCGGCGTCAAGAAGAAGGAGGACCTCGAACTCCTCGAAGAGCTCGCCGGGCTGCTGAACGGCAGGATCGCCTCCACCCGCGCCGTGATCGAGGCGGGCTGGATGAATCCGAAACTCCAGATCGGCCTCAGCGGACGGACGGTCAAGCCGAAGCTCGTCATCACCTGCGGCGTCTCCGGCGCAATCCAGTTCGTCGCCGGGATGAACAATTCCGAGCTGATCGTGGCGATCAACTCCGACCCCGGTGCGTCGATCTTCAAGGTGGCGCACGTCAGGCTGGTGGGCGACCTCTACACCATCCTTCCGGAACTGATCCGGAACATCAAATCCCGCAAGGCGGAAAGGATCTGAGCATGGCGGACTATAAGAAATTCGATCAGGCGGACCTGCAATTCCTGCTGGACCTCTGCGGGCCGGAGCGCGTGTTCACCGGCGAGGCGATCGGCGAAGACTTCTGCCACGACGAGCTTTCCGGCGTCCACCAGCGCCCCGACGCGCTAGTGAAGGCGGCTTCGACGCAAGAGGTTTCCGCAATCATGAAATACGCCAACGCGCACCGCATCCCGGTGACGCCGCGCGGACAGGGAACCGGGCTGGTCGGCGGCGCGGTGCCGTTCCACGCCGGAATCCTGCTCGACATGAGCACCATGAACCGGATTCTCGAACTCGACGAAAAGAACATGACGCTGACCCTCGAGCCCGGCGTGCTGCTGATGGAAGTGTCGAAATTCGTCGAAGAGCACAACCTCTTCTACCCGCCCGACCCGGGCGAGAAGACCGCGACCATCGGCGGCAACATCAGCACCAACGCAGGCGGAATGCGGGCGGTCAAATACGGCGTCACCCGCGACTACGTCCGCGCGCTCGAAGTGGTGCTGCCCAATGGAGAAATCGTCGAATTCGGCGGCAAGATCGTCAAGAACAGCTCCGGCTACAGCCTCAAGGACCTGATCGTCGGTTCGGAGGGGACGCTCGGCATCGTGACCCGGGCGACGCTCCGGCTGCTGCCGCTGCCGAAGTTCAAAATCAGTTTGCTCGTGCCGTTCCCGGACCTCTCGACGGCGATCGGGGCGGTGCCGACGATCATCCGTTCGAGCAGCGTGCCGACGGCGGTGGAGTTCATGGAGCGCGAAGTGATCCTCGCCGCGGAGCAGTTCCTCGGGCGCAAGTTCCCGGACAACAGTTCCAACGCCTATCTGCTGTTAACCTTCGACGGCGCCAGCAAGGAGGAGATCGAACTCGCCTACGACAATGTGGCGCACACCTGCCTCGACGCCGGGGCGCTCGACGTCTTCCTCTCCAACACGCAGGAGCGGAACGAATCGATCTGGTCGGCGCGCGGGGCGTTCCTCGAAGCGATCAAGGCCTCGACCACCGAGATGGACGAGTGCGATGTGGTGGTGCCGCGGAACAACGTCGCGGAGTTCGTGCTGTTCTCGCACAAACTTCAGGAGAAGTACAACATCCGGATTCGCTCCTTCGGCCACGCCGGGGACGGCAATCTGCACATCTACGTGCTGCGCGACGCGCTCGACGAAGCCGCCTGGAAGAAGAAGCTGTCGGACGTGTTCAACGAACTCTACGCGAAATCGCGCGAACTCCGCGGACAGGTCTCCGGCGAACACGGAATCGGGTACGCCAAAAAACCGTACCTTGCGCAGTCGCTCTCGCCGGAAGTCCTCCGGATCATGGCCGGGATCAAGCAGGTGTTCGACCCGAAGTGCATCCTGAACCCCGCCAAGGTGGTGACGGAAGAGCCGGTCGGCCGGTAGCAAGAGAACGAAAAAGCCGGAAAGGACAAATCGGTTCTTTCCGGCTTTTTCATTATGACCGCCCGCTATTGTCCCCCGGTCCGGCCGAACCGTTTGCCGAGGCCGTTCCAGAGTGCGAACCCGGCGGCCGCCGCCGGGAAACCGAGGAGCGGCAGCAGGAAAAACGGGGTGCCGTACATCAGCAGCTCCCGGCAATCCCCGGCCCGCAGGAATGCGCCGAAGCCGAGGTAGATTCCGTTGGCGACCAGGCAGAATCCGGCGAAAAAGCGAAGGATGTGCGCACAAGTCGCCCGGCGGAACACGAGCCACAACAGGAGCGGCAGCAGCACCCCGCAAACCACACCGCCCCAGGCGACGAAAAGCGGATGCGGATTCACCGCCAGCTCGGTCCGGGAAAGTTCCCACGGCAGCAGGACCACCTTCCGCACCGCGCCGCCCGAAAGCCGGGCGAACAGCACATGCCCCGCCTCGTGCACCGCCTCCATCGCATAAAACGAGAGAAGCGGCAGATACCAGAACCGAAGCAGGCCGCGCCATTTTTTCATTCGGCGATGTCCTCGTTCCAGAGGGCGGGATTCTCCCGGATGAAACGGGCCATCACGGCGATCAGTTCCGGATCGTCGAGAATGGTCACCTTGACGCCGCGCGAACGCAGCAGCGCGGTTTCACCGACGAAATTCACCTCTTCGCCCACCACCACCTCGGGAATCTTGTAGAGCAGAATCGCCCCGGTGCACATGATGCAGGGCGAAAGCGAAGTGTACAACACGCACTCCCGGTAGAACGACGCCGGGTGCCGCCCGGCATTGCGGAGCGTGTCGATTTCGCCGTGCAGCACCGGGTCGCCCTGCTGAATCCGGCGGTTGTGCCCGCGGGTGACGATCTCGCCGCCGCGCACCAGGAGTCCGCCGATGGGGATTCCCCCCTCGCCGAGTCCGGTGCGGGCCTCGTTCCGCATTTCCGCGATCAATTGTTCCTGAGTCATTTCTCCTCCCCCCGTTTTGAATTTCCACGCCAGGCGAGCGGCGTCGCCCCGGTGCGCCGCCGGAAAAAAAGCGTAAAATAGTTCGAATTGCGATAGCCGAGCCTCTGCGAAATGGTCCACACCGGCAGCGAGGTTTCCTCCAGCAGCCGCTTCGCTTCGGCGAGCCGGAGCTCCTGCAAGTAAGCGGCGGGAGAAAGCCGATAGGCGCGCTTCCAGGCGCGGAAGAAGCTGCGGCGCGACAACCCGTTCGCCTCCAACAACTCGTCGAGATCAATCCCGTGTTGAAAGTTCAACTGAAAATACGACGCGATCCGGCGCAGCTTCGCCCCGGCGGGGTCGTCGCCCGGCAGCGGTCCGTGCTGGAGCAGGCACTCCTCGAACGCCAGCAGCGCAAGCAGGTCAAGCCGGTCCGCCACCCCCTCCTCCTGCGAATGCGGCAACAGGGCGCGCGCCTCGCGCAGAATCCGGCTCAGCTCCTCCGTCACGGCGATGGCGCGGCAGAAGGGCGCCGCGAAAAGTCCCGCCGCCCGCATCGCGTCGGCCAGCTCCGGTCGGTAGCGGAAGTAAACCGCGTCGCGCGGCCGGTCGACGGTGAAGGTGTGCAGCACCTCCGGCATCTTGAGAATGACATTGGGGTAGCGCGTCACATACTCTTCGCCGTCGAGCAAGTCGCGGGCGAATTCCGACGACGACCCGAGCCGGATGCACAGCTCGAGCTTGCCGCGCACCGCCACCGAGGCATACGGGTGGTTCTCGATGAACCCGGCCGATTCGAGCGGGAACGCCGCCCCGAACCGCCGCGGCGTTGCGTCCAGTTGTACCGTCATGGTCTCCATGGAATTCAACATAGCGCGGAACCATGCCTTTTCAAGCCGGATTGGCACAAAAACATCTCTTTTTCGGCACGCTCTTGCATTCCGGAAAATGAAGTCCCGTGCTATAATATAGGAAAGGAGACTTGCAATGAAACAGCATCCCGAATGGAAATTGAGCATCGGAGACGGACGCGGCGAACTCCGCGAAATCACCAGCCTCGACCTGGCGCATGTTGAAACCGACGAAGGCCGGACCGTCTGGAGCGGATTCCCGGAATTCGGCCCGGAATTCCGGGTCGAAACCGTCCGCCGCACCGGAAAAGACGGCCTTGCATTCTTCACGCTCTCCTACTCGGGCTATGCCGGAGAAGCGTTCATCGAGGAGATTTGCTACCCGATCGTCCGGCGGCCGTACCACCCCGGCGTCGAACTCGTCCACTGCCCGTTCGACATGGGCTTCCGGCGAAGCGGAAAAAGTCTGTTCCCCGCCGGATACAGCGGGCGCGAGGCGATGTGCGGGATGCAGTTCGCCGCGCTGCTCGACCCGGAGCACGGCAACACCTATTTTGACTGCCGCGACCCGGAGCATGTGGTCAAATGGTTCGGATTCGCCGTCTCCGAAGACGGCGGCGAAATCGAATGCAGCGCGATCCATGCGCTTCCGCTCGGCGAAACTCCGGCGGAATCGGGTCGGATTCCCTATGAAAGCGGCGTCGCCGCCTTCTCCGGCGGCTGGTACGAAGCCGCGCAGATCTACCGGAAATGGGCGCTCGGACAGTCCTGGCACCGGAACGCCCCCGTCGACAACCCGTTGCGCGACCTCGGCCTCTGGGTCTGGAACCGGGGACTTTCCACCGAAGCGCTGCCCCCGGTCGAACGGCTTCAACGCGACCTGCCCGGCGTTCCCGTCGCGCTCGACTGGTACTGGTGGCACAGCAACCCCTACGACACCGACTACCCGGATTTCTGGCCGCCGCGCGAAGGAGAGGAAACGTTCCGACGGCAGGTGGAGAACCTGACAGAACAGGGAATCTTCACCCAGGTCTACGTCAACGGCGTCTGCTGGGACCTCGACACGCCGAGTTTCGCGGAGGGCGGCGGCGAATCGATCGTCGTCAAACGCGACGGCGAACCGCTGGCTTACGAGTTCAACAAGTACAACCATCACCGGCTCGGCTTCATGTGCGGCGAAGCGCCGAAGTTCCAGGATCGGATCTCCGAACTGGTCGCCAAACTGCGGAGCTGCGGGCTCTCCGGCCAATATCTCGACATGATCGGCAACTGTAGTTACAACCCGTGTTACAACCCGCTTCACCGCCACGAGAAGGGCGGCGGCAACGCCTCGGTCCGCGGTTTCCGCACCATGCTGGAACGGCTGCGCCGGGAGAACCCCGGCTACCCGCTCTCCACCGAATGCGCCAACGAAGCGTACATGGACCTTGTTGCGGGCGCGATCGTCTGCAACAGCACGGCGGCGGAACGGCTGCTCGGCGACGCCATCGAACCGCTGCCGCTGTTCCCGGCGGTCTACCACGGCCGGCTCGCATTGTTCGGCTCCTACGCGCTGCCGGACGGCGTGACGCCGTGGGACCCGCTCTGGCCGCCCGAGGACCGCTGGAAGAATGAAAAGCCGTGGCACAAGCTCTACCCGGAACAGTTCTACGTCGAAATGGCCCGCCCGGTGATCTGGGGCGCCCAGCCGATGGTGTGCAACCTGACGCAGCGTGTCCAGGAAGACCGGGAGTACGCGGAACTCTACCGCTTCCTCCTCGAAAGCGCCCGCTTCTACCACGCGAACCGCGACCTTCTGTTCGACGGCGAAATGCTCTCCCCCGCCGGATTCCATTGCGGAACCCGGCAGGTGAAGTTCCAGCAGCGCATGATCTTCACGAAGGAAACCGCCTGCGGCGAGCTCGAACGCGAGCTCCCGGCGCTCCTCCACTCGGTCTGGCGCGCGCCCTCCGGAGCCGAAGCGCTGGTTCTGGCCAACTACACCGCGGAACCGCAAAGCTGGGAATTCGACGGACGCAGCGGCGTCGCCGCCGCACACTCCTTCGGCCGATTCGAACTCGCCTGAGCATCGAAAAAGGCTTCGGCGATCGGATTCCCGGTCCGGCAGGCGGCGACAAGGTCGGCTAGCTTCGCCGTCGCCAGCCCGACGCAGGTGTCCGCCGCGCCGTAATAGACGCGGACGGTCCCGTCGTCTTCGACAATGGCGTTGCAGCCGAAGGTGACGTTGCCCACCCGGCCCTGCATCTCGTAGGAGCGGTCCGGCCAGAGCACCGGCATTCCGCCGCGCGCGATGATCCGGGCGGGATCTTCGAGGTCGAGCAGCATCACGCCGAGCCGGTAGATGAAGCCGTTGCAGGTGCGGTCGACGCCGTGATAGATCGCCAGCCACCCCTCGGAGGTGCGGATCGGCACCGCGCCCCCGCCGATCTTGAGCGAATCCCAGCAGCCGGAACGCGGCTTCATCAGAACGCGCGTGTCGCTCCAGTCGCTCAAATCGTCCGAATAACTCAGGCACATGTCGCAGGGCTCGAGTTCGTCGTCCCCCATCGGGCGATCGAAGCGGACATAGCGCCCGCCGACCTTTTCGGGAAACAGCACGGAATTGCGGTTGTTCCGCCCGGTTTCGCGTTGTTCGATCCGCTCGAAGGTCACGAAATCCCGCGTCCTCACCACGCCGGTACGAACGCCGCGGCCGGCCGCCTGGCTCGCGTACATCAGAATGTATTCGCCGCCGATGCGGGTGATCCGGGGGTCGTAAACGCAATTCTCGACTCCCCCCGCCGGAGCCGGCCAGCCCTTGATCGGTTCCGGGTCGGGGGTGAAACGGACGCCGTCGCGGCTGCGCGCGATCCAGAAGACGATTGGAGTCGCCGCCGTCGCCGCATCGGCCACCAGCAAATACTCCCCGTTGAATTTGACCGCGCCCGGGTTGAACACGTACATGATATCGCCGGGGAACGCCTCGGGCCCCAGCACCGGATTCTCAGAAGATTTTGTAAAAAGCACGGTAACTACCTCCACCTGTTTTCTGCCTGTATCTCTAATTATAATGAAAAAGCATGTGATTCCAAGAAAAAAAGAAAAAAACGACCGACTGTTTTTTACAAATAGTTTTCATCAGTCGAAACTAAATTGTTTTATTGATCATATAAAAAAGCAGCGCCGACCAATAAGTCCGGAAGAAACGTTGACCGAATCAACACAAACGTAACGATTTTTTACAATAATGACTACATATCAGTAGGTTTTTGCCTTCCATGCAATGATGCAAAAAGCCGAATCTCTTTTATTTTTAACGATTAATCACAAATTCAAGATCGATTTGCGAGCTATTTTCATCAGAAAAATTCCTACATTTCCGTAGGATTTTGCCATCAATATGCCCATCGATAATCAAACAATTAATAATTACGAATAAGAATCGCTGATTAATATAAGTATCGAACAGACATGCAAACCGGGCAGATGACGTCGTGATTGGCATATATCATGCTACTCGCAAAATGCAAGAAACATGTACGGGCAATCATCCGCGACGTTCGACTCCGGAATTTCCTCCTGATTCGGACTGCGCGAAATCGGTTGTCCACCCGAAGCAATCGACGACCACCTCGACCGGCATTCCCGGCCGAGAGCAAAAAAGCCCCGGAACCCAAACTTGAGGATATTCGCACATGAAAAAACGAAATTGGATCATCATCGGTCTGCTGCTCGCGACACTGGGCGCGATCGCAGTCAGTTCACTCCTGGCCGGCCGCTATTCGGCCCCCCTGTCGGAGCAACTGAAAATACTGCTGCAACTGCCGGTGCCGGACCTGACTCCGGAACGCCGGGAAATTCTGGAATACCTGGTGTTCACCCTGCGCCTGCCGCGTATCATCGCCGCACTGCTGGTCGGGTTCGCACTGGCAATGGCCGGTTCCACTTTTCAGTCCATGTTCCGCAACCCGCTGGTTTCACCGGAACTGCTGGGCGTGATGGCGGGATCGGCACTGGGCGTGGTCGCCGGAGTAATATTCGAAGTTCCCGCCGTCGTCGTGCAACTGCTGGCCTTCGCCTTCGGACTGCTGGCGATCGTCACGACGCTGCTCATTGCCAAACTCTACCGCGGCGGCGACAAGCTGCTGATTCTGGTGATGGCCGGAATCATCTGTACCGCGATCTTTACCAGCCTGGGCTTCCTGATCGCCTATTCCGCCGATCCGGAACGGATGGGCGTCGGGCTGGAATATTGGCTCGACGGCGGGCTGGGGCTGGCAAACCGGTCGAATATCCTGGCCTCGCTGCCGCTGTTCCTGCTCGGAGCGGCGGGGATGGCGGTATCCGCCAAAGCGATGAACGTCATGAGTTTCGGTGAAGAGGAGGCGGCCGCGCTGGGGCTGAACCCGATCCACTGGAGAATCCTGGCCATCGTCTCGGCCACACTGGTTTCGGCCGTCAGCGTCACCATGGCGGGGATGGTCGCCTGGATCGGCCTGATCGCACCTCATTTCGGCCGGCTGCTGACCGGGCCGGACACCCGTACCCTGCTCCCGGTGAGCGGGCTGATCGGCGCGTCGATCCTGTTGCTGGCCGACAGCGCATCGCGCAGTCTGTTCAGCAGCACGCTGCCGATGAGCCTGACCATCTCGGTCATCGGAATTCCCATGTTCATGATTTTGCTTTACCGTTCCAAATTCGGAGGTCTCCATGTGTAATTTCCTTGAAGTGAAAAACCTGTTCTTCAGCTACGGCCGCGGCAACGTGGTCAACGATGTCTCGCTCCATGTGACGCCGGGACACGTGGTATCCCTGCTCGGCCCCAACGGGTGCGGCAAGACCACCCTGATCAAAATGGTGCTCGGCATCCTCAAGCCGCGCAGCGGCGGCATTTCAGCCTCCGGACTCGACGTCACCCGGGCCGGGCACCGGGAGCGCGCCAGACATTTTTCCTACGTCCCTCAGCTCCATCACGCCAATGTCGGATTCCCGGTCATGGAGATGGTCCTGATGGGCCGGATCGCCTATGAAGGCTGCTTCAAGCCCTACAGCGACGCCGATCGGGAAGCGGCGGAAAAGGCACTGCGCCAAATGAACCTGCTCGACCTGGCGGAGCGTTCCTTCGCGGAACTCAGCGGCGGACAACGCCAGATGGTGCTGATCGCCCGCTCCCTTGCCCAACAGGCCCCTCTCTGTATCATGGATGAGCCGGAGAACGGCCTTGATTTCGGCAACCAGGTAAAACTGTTCCGCCTGCTGCGTGACCTGAGCGCCGGCGGAATGTCCTTCCTGGTCACCACCCACCATCCCGAACACGCGCTGTGGACCAACGACCAGGTCGTGATGCTCAACCGGGAAGGCCGCGTGCTTGTCGCCGGAAACGCGGGAGAGTGCGTGAACCGCAAAAACCTGCTCGGCCTTTACGATGTCGACGTCGCAATCGCCGATGTGGGCGGCCAGCACTGCTGCATGCCGCTCATGGAGGCGGCCGGCGGCGCCGGATTCAACTGAACACAACCGGATTAAGGAGGAAACCATATGAAGAAGGGAATCATCATTCTGGGAATCGTGGCAATTCTTGCTTTGGTGCAGCTTCTCTACGCCATGCACGGCAGAGAGGAGAAAGCCGCCGAAATCCTGGCCAACTCATCGCTCGCAACCATCTGTGACCCGGCTCCGAAAAAGGAAGATGAATATCTCCGGAAGCATACGATGGACCTCAAGTCGCGCCTGCAGAAGGACGGCGCAGACAAACTTCTGACCACCTGCCGCTGCCTCAATGCAGACTGCCGCGACGAAACAGCGGCCAACCTCCGCAAGATCGCCGGCCAGCCGGAAAAATTCACCGTCGAACGGACCTGGTTCCGGAAGGCGGGCAAAGGCAAAATCTGGCTGGCGGAATGCTCCTGGAACAAGGAACGCTGGTGTTTCCAGTATGTTCCCAGGCAGTCCGGACTTGAACTGGTCTCCGTCTACTGAACGTTTCCGGCGGGAATCCGCCATCATTCACAGAAAGGACAAAGAGATGAAAACACTCGAACGGGAAAAATATGTGCGGGAATTCACATTAATTGAACTCCTGGTGGTGATTGCGATTATCGCCATCCTGGCGAGCATGCTGCTGCCGGCCCTGCAGAATGCCCGAAGCACGGCAAAAAAAGCGCCCTGCGCCTCCAATCTCAAGCAGTTGGCGATGGCCAATCAAATGTACCACGACGATTACCGCCATTTCTGTCCGGCCTGGCCGGACAATTCGGGGAAAAGCGGTCCCCACCGCTGGTACGGCTACCGGGAGGATTCCGACTGGTCGGCGGCTCCCGATCTGACGCAGGGGCAGCTCTACCCCTATTTCCACGATGTGAAGGTGCTGAAGTGTCCCTCGACACAGTTCCGCGACAACTTCGGAGCCGTCGCCCGCGGCGCCGGCGGCTACGGCTACGGGCGCTGCCTCGGCAACATCAAAGGGACTCCCAGCTGGGGCGAAGGCGGCTACGCCTTGAGCAAGTTCCAGAAATCGCCCGCCCGGGTCATGATGTTCAGCGATGTGGCGGCGCTGGCGGATTCCAGCGGCAATGAGACGATGAGCGACCCGGTCAACGGGGAGTTGGTCGAGGGCTGGTATCAATTCCCGTTTTACTCCGGAACGCCCAACTCCAAGACGACCATCCACTTCCGCCACGCCGGGCTGACCACCACCGTCGGCTGGTGCGACGGCCATGCCGATTCGCAGCGGCTGACCTATACGCCAGTCTCCAACGCGGGAGCCTGGCTGGAAAAGAAGCTGGGATTTTTCGGCGGAAAGCTCGATGACGGATACTACGAGGTCTTCACCAGCCCCACCAACGGCACCATAGGCATCTAATAAGAAAGCGTGAAATCATGATCGCAAAAATATTGCATCTCGCCGTCGCCGCCCCGCTGCTGCTGTCGGCCATGACCGCTCCGGGAGCGGAAGCCCCCGCGCAGGAAGCCGCCGCACCCGCGGACGGACAGAAAAAAACACCGCGGCTGATCGGCGGCCACCCGTCGGTCGCCTGGCTGATCTACATCGTCGCTCCCCAGACGCTCTGTACCTGGAACGATCCCCGCACGGGACGTTCCCTTGAAATCCAGAACCAATTCATCAGCAAGGAGGTCCGCGACCTCCCGGAAATCGGCAGCCGAACCATGGGCGGAATGAACACCGAAAGCATGCTGACGCAGAAACCCACCGCGATCATCACCGCGGACTTTGTCCGCCGCGAAGTCATGAGCGACTCCCTTGCGAAGAATGCGGGGATCAAAATTGTCAACCTCAACTTCGATCAATTCGAGTGCTATCCCGATGGAATCCGCACCATCGGCGAACTGGCCGGAACACCGGAACGGGGAGAGCACCTGGCGGCGTTCTTCACCGAAATGTTGAAGGAACTCAAAAACCGGGTGGACTCCATTCCGGAAGAGAAGCGCCTGAAGGTCTATTACGCCGGAGGAATCAACGGCCTTGAAACCGCCGCCGGCAACAACGTACACGACCATATCATCAGCTATGCGGGCGGAAAGAACGCCTTCCCCCCGCACTCCGCCCTCAATAAGGTGCGCTTCAAAGTAAGCCTCGAACAGCTCCTGGAATACGACCCCGACGTCATCATCATCAGCGCCCGCGAAGTGGCGGATGGCTTCAAGGAAAAACCGGGTTGGAAAACCCTGCGCGCAGTCAAAAACAACCGGGTCTACCTGGTCCCCGACGCCCCGGTGAGCTGGATCGACCGCCCGGTGACGGTGTTTCAGTTGATGGGCGCCTGGTGGCTGGCCTCCAAACTCTATCCGGACAAATTCCCCGAGGGATACCGGCCGATGGCCGAACGCTTTTTCAAGGAGTGCCTCCAGGTGACGCTGGACGAGCTGAAGTGGAAACTCATTGATACCGACGGCGAGGTGAAATAATGACGAACAGGCGTTACTTGATGATCATCGCCGGCCTCCTGGCGCTGACCCTGGCGGTCTCGGCGGCTTCCATCGGTTCGGGTCGCTACCCGATCGGAATCGGGGACTTCTTCCGGCTCCTCACCGGCAACCGGGGCAATCTCGCGGAAAGCGACTTTCTGGTCATGCGCGAGCTGCTTTTTTCAAACCGGCTGCCGCGCCTGCTGGCCGGACTGCTCGTCGGCATGTCGCTGTCGATGTCCGGCACGACGTTCCAGGCGATGTTCCGCAATCCGCTGATCTCTCCGGAACTGCTGGGCGTGATGGGCGGGGCGCTCTGCGGCCTGACGATCGGATTCATGATGGATTTGAGCATGGCGGCGATCCAGCTGCTGGCTTTCGCCGGCGGCCTGGCCGCGGTGGCCATCACGGTTTCCCTTTCCCGGGCATACCGCGGCGACCGGCTGCTGATTCTGGTGCTTTCGGGCATTATCACCGGAGCGATGTTCCTGGTCGTGTTCAAACTGCTGGAATATTTCATGGACCAGGAAAAGCTCATCCCCAACCTGATGCCATGGGCAACCGGCAACCTCGGGCTGGCCACCGGCCGGGATCTGCTCGTCACCCTGCCGCTTTTCGCGGTCGGAATCGCCGTCATGCTGCTCTGCGGGAAATCGCTCAACGTGCTTTCGCTCGGAGAAGAGGCCTCCACGCTGGGCTTGAATCCGGAACAGCTCAGGCTGCTGGCGATTCTGGGAGCCACCCTGGTTTCCTCGCTTACCGTCACCCTGGCCGGAATCGTCGCCTGGATCGGCCTGGTCGTGCCGCACCTGGGGCGGCTGCTGGTCGGCCACGACAACCGCCTGCTGCTGCCGGTGAGCGCGCTGATCGGCGCCCCCCTGCTGGTACTGGCGGACGACCTGTCGCGCTGCGTCACCCTGCGGGAACTGCCGGTGGGAATCACCATGTCATTCATCGGAATCCCGACTTTTCTGCTGCTCCTCCTCCGGGCCAGAAAAAATGCGGTTCTGATCTGAAAACAAAAACGGAGACCTCGTTTGCCGATCTTCCTCAACGACAGGTTAAATCATAAATTTTTCGTTTTTTTTCTTCGCCGGGATTTGACAAATCGCAAATCATCAATATAGTACCGGGTGAATCTGAAAAACAGGAGGAAACAGTATGGCTACGATTTGTCCCTATTGCAATATTGAAGTGAGTGAGAGTGCGATCGAGGCCGAAGACGGCTGCTGCCCCGAGTGCGGCTCCGTTATCAGCGCCTCCTCCTCCTTCCTCGGCGAAGATCCCGCCGAGTTCGAAGACAACCTCGACGACGATATTTTCGACGATCTCGACGAGGATGAGGACGATATTTTTGAACGCGGCGAATTCGACAACGAAGCGTTCGACGACGACGATCTCGACGAAGAGTTCGACGAGGAGTTCGAAGACGAAGAGGAAGAAGAGGAATTCTGATTTCCTTCGTTTCCCGACACATTTGGTTTCCCGATGCCGCCGCTTCCCCGAAGCAGCGGCTTTTTTATTGGGAAATCCGCGAAAGAAGCTTGAAAACAACCGACTCCGGATTTATATTGCCAGCTGATAATCAGGGCCGAACGTGCCCGGAGACGGGCCGGTTCAAAGGAACCGGAACAACCCGCAGGTCGTCAGTGGCCGCTCCGGCGTTACGACCCGAGAGCAAAGAAGGCATCCTACAATGGCAGAAGTAATCCTGGAGCACGTCTACAAGATCTACGACGGCACTGTAACCGCCGTGCGCGACGTCAACCTCGAAATCCGCGACCGTGAATTCATGGTCCTGGTCGGCCCCTCCGGCTGCGGGAAATCCACCACGCTGCGCATGGTCGCCGGACTCGAAGACATCTCCAAAGGGACGGTCAAAATCGGCGACCGCGTCGTCAACAACATCGCCCCCAAAGACCGCGACATCGCAATGGTGTTCCAGAACTACGCGCTTTATCCGCATATGTCGGTCTACGACAACATGGCGTTCGGCCTCAAGCTGCGCAACTTCTCCAAGGAAGACATCCAATACCGCGTGATGGAGGCGGCGAAGATCCTCGGTCTTGAAGAGTATCTCGACCGCCGTCCGAAGCAGCTTTCCGGCGGCCAGCGCCAGCGCGTCGCCGTCGGCCGCGCCATCGTCCGCAAACCGAAGGCGTTCCTCTTCGACGAACCGCTGTCGAACCTCGACGCCAAGATGCGTGTGCAGATGCGCACCGAAATCTCGAAGCTCCACCAGCACCTCGAGAGCACCATGATCTATGTAACCCACGACCAGACCGAAGCCATGACCATGGGCGACCGTATCTGCGTCATGAAAGACGGCGTCATCCAGCAGGTCGCCGAGCCGATCGAGCTTTACGACAACCCCTGCAACAAATTCGTCGCCGGATTCATCGGAACTCCGCCGATGAACTTCTTCGAAGGCGTCATCACCGTCAAGGACGGCAAGCTCTCCTTCGTTGAACCCGGGTTCGAATTCGCGATTCCGGAAGAGTGGAAGGCGCAACTCGCCCCCTATGCCGACAAGAAGGTCACCTTCGGCGTCCGCCCCGAGGACATCGGCACCGAAGAAGCCGAGAAGACCCCGAACATGCCGCGCGTCAAAGCGAAGATCGAAGTGGTCGAGCCGATGGGCTCCGAAAGCTACGTCTATCTCAACACCGGGGAGAATTCGTTCATCGCCCGGGTCGACCCGCACAAGAAGCTCCGGGTCGGCGAGCTCGAAAGTCTCGCCGTACTGCTGCCCAAGGCGCACTTCTTCGACGGCGAAACCGAGAAAACCATCATCTGAGGTGTTCCAGAAGAAAGCGGCGGCGAATCCGCCGTTTTCATTCACAAGCTTTTTTCTTGCCGCCGGAAACTCCGGCGGGGACAAAATAACGACGGATACGGCTTTTACAGCGCCGTATCTTCTCTTTTTCGGGGGAATGTATGAAAGAGCTGCTCCATCGACAATATCGCAACCGCGGACCGATGCAGAACTACATCAGTTTTTATTCGGAATGGAAAGGACGTTTCGTCCTGGTCTGGCTCATGTACCTGGTCAAGGCGGCCCCGGTATTCCTGATACCGATCCTGACCGCCGAAGTGATCAACCTCATCACCAACCGGGCGTTCCCGCAGGATCAGGTCTTCACGCGCCTCTGGCAGATCCTGGCGATCGGGGTCGTGGTCATCGCCCAGAACGTTCCCACCCACATGCTTTATGTCCGGCTGATGAGCGTGCCCTGCCGCGCGGTCGAAATGGGACTGCGCTCGGCGCTCTGCACCCGGCTTCAGCACCTCTCCATCCCCTATCACACCTCGACCCGGATGGGGTCGCTCCAGAACAAGGTCACCCGCGACGTCGAAAGCATCGAGAACATGACCCGCATGCTGCTCGAATCGGTGCCCAATATCATCTGCACAATCATCATCGCCATCATCGTGACGCTGATCAAGGCTCCCATCTTCGTGCTGTTCTACCTGGCGGCGGTGCCGCTCGCGGTCGGACTCTTCATCGCGATCCGCAACCGGATCAAAGAGACCAACCGCGCCTTCCGCAAAAGCATCGAAGACATGTCCGGGCGGGTCACCGAAATGATCCGGCTGATCCCGATCACCCGCGCCCACCACGTCGAAGACGTCGAAATCGGCCGGGTCAACCAGAAGCTCGAACAAATCCGCAACACCGGACTCCAGGTGGACTGGATCAACTCGATCTTCGGCTCGGTCAACTGGGTGCTGCTGATGCTGTTCAACCTCTGCACACTCATCTTCATCGCCTACCTCTACCAGAAGGGCCTGCTCAAAATCGGCGTCGGCGACGTCGTTCTGCTGACCGGGTACTTCAGCTCGATCACCACCATGGTCATGGCGGCGATGAACACCGTTCCGGCCATCACCAAAGGACTCGAATCCGTCCGCTCCATCGGCGAAGTGCTCGAATGCCCCGACCTCGAACTCAATGACGGGAAACCGGCGGTCACCGACGTCAAAGGCGACTTCAAATTCGAAGACCTCTGCTTCGCCTACCCCGGCAACGACAAGCACGCGCTGGAGCATATCAATCTCCATGTCCGCTCCGGCGAAACCATCGCCCTGGTCGGTTCCTCCGGCGCCGGCAAATCCACGATGGCGCACCTGGTCATCGGCTTCGTCCGCCCCACCTCGGGCCGGCTGCTCCTCGACGGCCGCGACATGAACGAACTCGACCTGCGCAGCTATCGCAAATTCATCTCGGTCGTCACCCAGGAAACCCTCCTCTTTGACGGCACCATCCGGGAAAACATCTGCTACGGCAGCACCCCCTCGGAATTCGAACTCATGGACGCCGTCCGCAGCGCCGACCTCGCCGATTTCGTCGACTCCCTGCCCGAAGGACTCAACACCCAGGTGCGCGAAAACGGCGCCCGCCTCTCCGGCGGCCAGAAACAGCGCATCGCCATCGCCCGCGCCCTCCTGCGCGACCCCCGCGTCCTCATCCTCGACGAAGCCACCAGCGCCCTCGATGTGGAATCGGAAACCCAGATCAAAAAAGCCCTCGACCACCTGGTCAAAGGCCGCACCACCTTCATCGTCGCCCACCGCCTCTCCACCATCCGTGACGCCGACCGCATCGTCGTCATGGACCAGGGGCATATCGCAGAAATCGGCACCCACCGGGAGCTCCTCGCCCTCGACGGAATCTATGCCGAAATGAACCGGAAATTCACCGCGGCCCAGTAACCGACAAGGCCGTTCATCAAAACCATCAGGAAACAGTATGAAAAAACGTCTCCGCAAAAAGACCCATCGCGGCGAGTTCCAGGAACTCGGATTCGTCCTCTCCGCAACCTATGAAGAAAAAGCCGACATGGATCAGCTCTACGACTTCGTCGAACAGCTGACTTCCAAATTCGACGAACTCGGCCTGGATATCTCCGGCTACTTCGATTTCGCCGACTTCGACATCATGGTCAACACCGGCAGCCCGAACTCCGACGAAGCCGCCCGCCGTCAGCAGGCCATCGATTTCGTCAAATCCATGCCCACCGTCACCGAAGTCAATGCCAGCGACCTCGTCGACGCCTGGCACAACAGTCTCTAACTCCCCGTCGTGGGAACAAGGGAGGCGCTTCGCCCTCCCTTAACCCACCCGACCGGCAGGGTGCCGGTGCCGGATACTTAGATCCGCATCAAATGCTGCGCATTTAATGCTCCGACTAAGAAATTCGGGAGGTCATGCGGGGTTCCGGAGGGCGCAAAATACCGCTCCGTCGGCACCTCTCGCCCCTTTTGTGGGGCGAGAGGGCACTCCTCCGCCTGTTTTTGCAGGAGGTTGGTTTGCGAGGTGCAAGACCGTTGCGGAACAGCTTGGTAGTTACGCTCATGTGGAGATCTTTAACCGGGCTTGGCAGGCTTTCGAAGCATGTTTAGCGGTCTGGCGCGAGTTCACTTGTGTGGGTCATGCATGGCGTGCGGCCCGGAGCTCGTGCTCGGCTGACGCCTTGCCCTCGCAGGGAGCCCCTGACCCGGTGCTACCCACGAAAACGAACCCGCCGCCAGACGGCCAAGAACGTTTCGCAAGCCTGCCAAGCCCTTGTATCGATCTCCACGCAAGCAGAGCTACCGGGGCGTTCTCGCAACGGTCTTACGGTCAGTTCTCATTCCTCCTGCAAAAACAGGCGGAGGAGTGCCCTCTCGCCCCAAAAAAGATATTATGAGAGACGCGGAGGTAACTATGTGTTTCTCGAAAAAAAAGGTTTGCCTCCCTTGAAAACGTGGTCTGAATCAGCCACAATTATAACGAGCTCAAGGCTCAAACACAAAGGAGGCAAACCATGAAAAAATTTACTGCAAAAAACGAAAAAGTCTACATTGGATTCGACATTTCTCAGAAAAAAATCGCAGTTTATGCCGTTTGCGGAGACGTTTCCTGCAAGAATGAAGTCACGATAGCAAATGACCGGAACGAAATCTCCCGGTTTTTGAGTCAATTCAATGATCCTCGCAAAGTATGCGTCGTGATGGAAACCGGAACACATAGCTTGTGGATGAGCCGGTTTATTGAAAGCCTCGGTTTTGAAGTAATTGTCGCCCATGCCAGAGCCTTGCGGCTGATTTACGCGGCGGATAAGAAAAACGATGCCCTGGATGCCAGGCATCTGGCCGAATTGGCTCAGCTCAACCGCAATCTGCTGCATCCGGTCAAGCCGATCAATGAAGAACGGCAGCGCGATCTTGTCGCAGTAAAAGCACGTGATCTTCTGGTTCGGCAACGAACCGGCATCATCAATACGATTCGCGGTCATCTTCGGGCACTGGGACTTTCGGACAAAATGCTTACCGTTGACAACATCGCATCCGGGGCGGCCGATTTGCCGGAATCGGTCAAACCATTGCTCACTCCGTTGTTCCAGCAACTGCACTATCTCGCGTTGGGAATCAAGGAATATGATCGGCAAATCCGGCAGTTATGCAAAAAGTATCCCGAAACAAAGCTGCTCCGTCAAGTCACCGGAGTCGGCGAAATCACGGCTTTGACGTTCGCGTTATTGGTCGGGAACCCGCAGCATTATTCCAGCGGGAAGCGGGTGAGTTCTCTCTTCGGCCTGGTCCCGCGCCAGGATCAATCAGGAGAAGTCGATAAACAACTCGGCATCACCAAAAGTGGAAATCCCTTGATGAGAAAATTGCTGATACAAGCCGCAAATTACATTATGGGAAACTTCGGACCTGACTGCGACTTGAGAATATTCGGACAGCGGATTGCCGCACGTGGAGGTAAGATTGCCCAGCGGAAATCCAAAGTCGCCGTGGCCCGAAAGCTGGTTACTGTTCTGTACGCGTTGTGGAAGAATCCGGAAATTTCGTATGATCCGCATTTCAAAGCGACCCGGAAAAATTGCAACCGGATACAATCCGCCTGAATTCAAGGCAATAGCCGTCAGTCAAAAATTCAGAATCAAGGAGAGTTGCTTTTAAGAAAAGAGGAAAGAGTTCATCGTTGTAAATGTCCAGTCCCGATGACTTCGGCCTTGCCCCTGAGTTAAGATCAGCCAAGATACAAAAAAAACTCGTCAAAAAGATAGAAGCATCGTGACGGACTTTATCATGCGCCGGGAATGGCATCCCTCAAACAGAGCGCGAATAGGAGCAAGACAGCTGCAACGTTTTGAATCGCCAAGGCTCATTTTCTTAAAAAAACGATTTTTTACAAAAACACTCTTGACAAATAGTCTCTCATAGGAGGGGCGAGAGGTGCCGACGGAGCGGTATTTTGCGCCCTCCGGAACCCCGCACTACCCCCCGAATGTCTTTGTCGGAGCATTGAACGCGCAGCGTTCGATGCGGATCTAGTACCCGGCACCGGCACCCTGCCGGTCTGGAGGAGGTTCGGAGGGGGACGAAGTGCCCCTTCTGATTCCCACGACCAGGATCACGACAATGATTTAGAAAGAGACGTTGACGTTACCCGAAATGCGGGTGGGAGGGTCCATGAGGACGATGCCGGCGGGTTTGCTCCAATCGCGTTCCCAGCTGCGGAGCAACAGGGGGTCGGTTGGTTCGCCCCAGGGGTTGAGATCGATAATCAGGATTTTCCCGCTGCTGGTGAAATAGATGTCCATGACGAGGGTTTTGATTGGCAGGAGCCAGGCGATGCGGTCGACGAAATCGGCGGCCTGTTCCCAGAACGAGTTGCGCACGCCATCCAGCCGCCGGAAGTGGCGAATGAGGTGATACTGGCTCATGGCGTTGAGTTTGCCGTCGCGGATGAACAGACGGAATTCGCGGGTGCGGTTCATGCGGCGGAAGGGGCGCAGACAGATATATTCGGCCTTGCCGGAGGCGGCGGCTTCGCGCACTTTGCGGCTGAGGGCCAAATATTTCCAGGTGCTGGTCGGAGAGAAGACCGCGCCGCGCTTCGCCCGGAAGCGTTCCGTGTCGGTGGGGGCGCAGCTGTCGACGCAGGCAAACGCGTTGCCGGGGATGGCGCCGAGGGGTTGCCGGAGGTCTTCCAGAATGGAGGTGACAGCGATGCTTCGCTCCCGTTCTCCGGTTTCGCCCGCGGCCAATGCCGCGATCACATCCGAGCGCATCTTGACGAAAGACGTCAGGAATGTATGCCCGGCAAGAACCGGGTACCAGTTCGGTATCCGCAGAAAATCATTTGCATCATTCATCGGAAGCTCCTCCTTCGATGTTGGCCCGTTCGATGCGGCCGGTAACGACCAGCCAGTATGCCACGAGCCCGATCATATAAACCGTATCGTATCTGAGAAACGGCAGATCGAACGCCGGAAAACAACTGGCGAACAGCATGACCGGGAATCCCGAATAGATTCCGACCCGCCAGAACTCACTGAGCGACAAGGTCCGCAACTGACGCCCGCCGGTCAGACGGAACACCAGAACGAAAATCGCCGTATAGAGCAACGGCTGAAGGAAAACCACCAGCCAATTCACGACAAACAATCCGGTGCAGAGGGTGCCGACGATGACGGGGACCGTATCTTCGTTGGTCAGGGTCGTCGACAGACCGGGGAATACGGCAATCTGATCCGAAGGTTCGCGCAGGCCGGCGAGATACCCCGGCAATTCCGCATCGGTCAGCACATGCGGAACGGAGGGGGAAAACCACCCCAGCGCAAGCGTGCTGCACTGCCAGCGTTTGTCGGCGGGAATCCGGGCGAGGGTAACCAGCTGCTTCGGCGTCCAGATGAAACCGTAATCGGTCAGCAGCAGTTCCTGTTCGGGAAGGACAATTCCCTTCTCCGGAATCGCCGGGAAATAGAACACGCGCGTATCGGAAGTAAGTTCCCGGGAGCGTGCCTTCTCCGGCTCGATGACCGGCCGGGCACCGTCCCGGCTGATCTGGATTCCGCCGAATGCATCGAAAAAGAGATCCGCATACTGCCGGACCTGTCGCGCCGTGCGGATGCCCTGCCCGACCGTGATGCCGCCTGCGCACAAAACCGAAAGCAGGAACAGGTGTAAGATCGTCCTGCCCCACGAATTACGCCGAAGAGAGAAAAAGATTCCCGTCCCGCGGCAGGCGCCGGTGAGCGCCTTGATAAAACCGACGTGACCGCTCATGAAATTACTTTACCTTGATCCGATGAAAGTGGTGTTTTTCGCCATAACGCTGCATCTGGCGCAATTCACGTTCGACCTTGCCGAGCTCCATCGGCTCGACCCGGTCGACGAACAGTTTGCCGTCAAGATGATCGAGTTCATGCTGGATGCAACGCCCGAGGAGACCGCCGCACTCGAATTCGAGCAATTCGCCGTCGATGGTCATGGTGCGGAAGAAAACCCGCGCCGGACGTTCGACCGGAGCCCATACGTCGGGCAGCGAAAGACACCCTTCGTCACGGCATTCCGTTTCCGGAGAACAGGAGATGACTTCGGGGTTGATGATCGTCAGCGGCATCCGGCCGAGAAGCGCTTTTTCTCCGGGGCTCGGGATGTCGCTCATCGATTCTTCGGGCAGGTTCAGCACCACCATCCGGACCGATTCGCCGACCTGGGGCGCGGCAAGTCCGACGCCTTCGAATGCGTTCACCACTTCGATCATGCGCGCGGCCAGCTCCCGGAGTGCGGGCGTCACCGCTCCGACCGGAGAAGCGACCTGGCGCAAAACCGGGTCGCCCATGGTGTGGACCACATATCGTTTTTTATTTTTGAACAGCATCGTTTCCCTCCTGTTTTTCGCCTCCCGAAAGACGCAAAAACCGCCGGAAACCTCCGGCGGCATCCATCCGATTCGGGCGGACGGTCACTTGAGCTCCGGCACCTTGGTGGGGTCGGCCGGAATCGCGGGCGCCTGCGGCGACGTATTCTGCGACGCGGGCGCGGTCTGCGGCTCAGTCACCGGGACACCGGCATCTTTCTGCGCCTCAGCCATATTGAGCGGCGGCGCAGGCGGCATGGCGGCCTCGTTTCCGGGGGCTGTGTCCGGCGTGGTTTCCGCCTGTTCGGAAGCCGGAATCGGCGTATTCTGCAGAATGCCGGGAGCGACGTTATCCGGGTCTCCGTAGTAGGCGGCCGGATTGGCACCGACGGATGCGTCGAGCTGGGCCTTCGCATTCTGAATGTTGATATAGCTGCTGGCGAGGTTGGTCTCGGCTTCGACCAGGTCGCGCTGAGCCTCATTGAGACGGGTCAGCTCGACGTTGCCGGCCTTGTAGCCTTCGTCGACCAGGTCGCGCTGCTGCGCCGAAAGTTCGCGGGTCTTTTCATAGAGCCGGGTCTGCCGGACGCTCTGCACATAATTGGCGTACGCGGTGCGCACTTCGGCGACAACGGTAAGCCACTGGCCGGCGACGGTGAACTCGGCGACCGCGAGGTTTGCCTTGTATTCGCGGATTTTGTTCTCACGGATCAATCCGTTGAAAATCGTCCAGTCGGCGGTCAGGCCGTAACCGAACGACGGCGATTCGCTGTAGGTCCGGTTGGGCTGGTTGCCGGGAGTCCCGTTCCACCCCTGGCGCCGGGTAAGCGTCGTACCGTAACCGGCAGTGATATAGGCGTTGACCGTCGGCGAATAGGCGCTCCAGGTCTGGTACATCTGGTATTTGGCGATTTCGAGCTGTTCCCGGTACCCCTTGAGGTCGGGCCGGTTGGCCAGCGCGGTATCCAGATAGATGTCGACCGACGGCAATTCACTGAAATTGGTCTTGAAATCGGAGGGGAATTTCAGATTCTTCGGGAACGTCCCTTCGGGATAGCCCATCAGAACCGCCAGTGCATAATTGGCGATCTCGTACTGGTAATCGGCGGTGATCTTGTTCGATTCGGCGGTATTCGCCGCGATTTCGAAGTTCAGCACATCGCTCAGCGGAACCGTTCCGGCTTCGTATTTGAGCCGGGTGTCGCGCAAGCTGGACTGCTGAAAGGCAAGGTCTTCCTCGGCGATCCGCTTGTTCTCAATGGCGAGCAGCACGGTATTGTAGGCATAAGCGACGGCGCGCATCATGACACGGGCCTCGTCTTCCTCCAGCTGCTTCTCGTAGTTGAAGTTGTGCTTGTAAATCTGCACCGAGAACTCACGCGACAGGCCGTCGAACAACAGCCAGTTCGCAGTGATTCCAGTATTGGAAGTGATTCCCTCGGTCCGGCTGGGCGCGCCCTGGTACGTGAGGTTTTTGGTATTCCGGGTCCAGGTCTGGTTATCGCCGAGCGAGAAGTTCCCGGTGATCGTCGGGGAATAGGCGCCCCACGCCTGGAGGTACTTCATTCGCGCCGCGTTGACCGCATGGTAGGCGGCGATGTAGGTCGGGTTGTTCTTAATGGCGATGCGCTGGGCGTCGGCCAGCGTCAGGTCGGTGATGCCGTCGAGAAGGCGGTCCGCCCCGTCCTGTTTGCGCTGGGTGTAGGTGTCCCCCATCGTCGCCGACGGCGGCGCCGGATATTCATAACATCCGGCCGCAGCCAACAGAAGGCCGAAAGCCCCCGCCCTGAATACGTGTTTCAGCTCCATGATCTTCCTTTACACTCCACAAAAATGACGGAAATAACAAGATTTCCCTGCAAAAAGCGCTACTCTTAGGTTATCCTAAGGAATATAGCCGGATTTTTTTGATTTTCAAGTCCGGAACCTCTAAAATAACGAGCTTTCTTCAAATCCGGTCGAACATTGCCGAAAAAAGAGAAAAAAGGCTGGCTTATACGCTTGTTTTTTCCCTGTATGTCAATACATTACCGACATGGAGGCTCCCCCCTTGAGACGAATGATTTCCACAACCGTGTTTTTTCTCGGTCTCGCCCTGTCCGCAGCGGGCGGGGAGAGCGCATTTTATCTCTGGCAGCGAATCTGGACGCCGGCCGTGGCGGAAGCCGTGCACGGGTGCGACAGCCCGCTCTCGGTCTTCGCGGCAGAGCTCTCCGCGCGGGATACGGCGCGCACGGATGCTCCGGCGGGACTCTGGACGCGAAACGATATCACCGCCGTCTTCCGGCTGCGGACCGACGCGCTGAACGCGGCCGGATTCGAGCGCCTCGCCGCCGAAATCGCCCGCAACGGTTGCCGGAGAATCCAGCTCGACATCGACGTGCCGGAACGGCGGCTGGGCGAATTCGCCCGGCTTCTCGCCGGACTGCGGCGGAAACTCCCGGCCCAAGTCGAAGAGCTCTCCTTTACCGCGCTCCCCTGTCATCTGCCGCACCCGGAATTCGCCGAAGCGGCGCAGGCGGCAGATTACTATGTGCTGCAACTGCACGGCATCGAGGTTCCGGCCAAGATCGACGCACCGTATGCGTTGCTTGACGCCGGAGTCGCCCGGCAAGCCATCCGGCGGGCGCGTGAAATCGGCCGCCCGTTCCGCATCGCGCTGCCGGTCTACGCCTATCGCCTGTCGTTCGACCCGGACACCGGAGCCTTCGCGGCGATCAGCGCGGAAGGCGATGCGCCGCCAGAAGAACATTACCGGAAACGACTTGCCGCGCCAGATCCCGTCATTCTCCGCGAGCTGTTGCGGGAGAACCCCGACCTGCCGGTCGTCTGGTTCCGGCTTCCGGTCGAGGGCGACCGGCTCTGCTTCGACCTCGACACCGTCCGCCGACTGGAAGCGGGGGAACTCCCCTCCCCTTCGCTCGATTTCGAGTTGCGCCGGGTCGCACCGCGCGCGCTGGAGCTGTGGATCACGCCGCGCGCCACGCTCCGGCTGGAACCGATTCGGATCGAACTGCGCTGGCCGCAACGGACCGGAGAGTTCGATCCCGCCCCCGGCGTTCAAAACGAATCCGCCGACCGCGCGTTCGCCATTCTGCCCGCCCGTCTTGCCGTACCGTTCGACGGCTGCGGCGTACCGGTGCGCGCCGCCACTTTTTTCGTCGATGAAACCAACCGTCCTAAAATCAAGGAGATCCGGCCGTGAAGTCCCGCCTGACGCTGTTTCTGTTCCTCGTTTCGTCCGCCCTCTTTGCCTGCGCCCCGTTTTTCCCGGTTTCCTATCTGGCAACCGATACGCCGAGATGGCCGGACAACGAGCGGGCCTACGCACTGGAACTGCTCGGTCGCCATTTCTACCCGGAGGAGTGGAACGGGAAGTTTTCCATCCAGGAGGGCCTGTCCACGCCGGAGGCGACCAGGGCGGATTTCTTCGCCGCCGGAGCGGGACTCCCCGCGCCGGAACTGGACGCCGCCTGGAAACGCTACTTCGCATTCGACGCCGCCTGCCGGAGCGGGAAAGGTGCGCCGCAGTATGAGATCGCCGCCATCCCGCCGCGCTTCCGGGAGTTTTATTTGTACTCCGCCGGATTCGCGGAACTCGACCGCTGCGGCGACGGCCGGATTCCGGAGGCGTGGGCCCGGCTCTCCGCCCTGCCCGAGGCGGAACGCAAATACCGGACCACCTGGGTGCTCTACATGTCCGGCAACCTCTGCCGCAACGCCGACGACCGGTTCGCCTTTTACCGGAAACTGCGTCACGCGGCGCAAAGCGGGTTTGCCGATTCGAGCAATCTGGCGAAACGCAGCCTGGACCGGGTCTGGAAAACGGCCCGCACTCCGGAAGAGGAACTCCGCTACCTCCCCGCCGATCCCGCCGTCTGCTGGAACAGCTTCATGATCCGGCATCTGGGCAAGCTGACCGCCGCCGCCTGGAAGCACGACAAGCGCCGCGTGTGCAGTGATCCCCTTCTATGCGAAATCGCGCTGCTTGTCCTCGGTCCGCGCGAAGTGCTGCAGGAACTGCCTCCCGATTGCCGTCCGCTGGTGGCGGAACGTCTTGCCATGCACTGCTATTTCGACAACGATATCGACGGCTGCCGGATGCTCCTGCCGCAAATCCCGGAAGAGTCCCTGATCCGCCTCTATCTCGAAGCGCGATTCGCCCGGCGGAACGGCGACACCGCACTCGCCGCGACAAAGCTCTCGCAATGGCTCGCCGCCTATCGCGAAGAAAAACGCCGCCCGGAACCGCCGCACCTCTTCTCCGCCGATGATTCGAACTTGTGGATGGAATACTCCGAAACGCCGAAAGACGGAATCGGCCTGCCAGAAGAGGTAAACGGAATCCTCGGCACCGTCCTAGTGCGGCAAAATGATTTTCTGGAGGCGCTCCACGCCTTTCTGGCGGCACGCTGCTGGCATGACGCCGCCGTTGTCGCCGAACAGCTTCTGCCGACCGCAACGCTCATGGAATACTGCCGCAACCACGCTCCGGCCGATTCGAAGGATGAAATGCTCCTGCGTCTGCGCCATCTGCTCGCCCGAAAACTGATGCGGGAGAATCGCATTATGGAAGCCGGAGAATTCTTTCCGGAAGCATACCGTCCGCTCTATGAAAGTTACTGCAAAACCAGTATCGCCGCCAACGCCGCCGAACAGCCGAAAGCGGAAAGAGCGTCGGCGCTGTTTCAGCTCGGCCACATCCTGTACCGGAACGGAATGGAGTTGCGCGGAACCGAATTGGAGCCGGATCAGGCCATCGTAGACGGTAATTTCCCCGCTCTTCCGTCGCAGAACTGGCGGCGGGGCCAATTCCCGGCCGGGTTCGAATGGAATTTTTACGAACCGCCCGCCGCCCCAAACGTGTTGGCGGAATATCCGCTGCAGCCGGTCCACACGGAAATCACGCGCAGGTTTCATTATCGCGGCATCGCCGCCGACTATTTTGCCCGCGCCGGAACGCTTGCAGATGATCCGGAACTGAAAGCCGCCGGATTCTGGGCGGCCGGAGTCTGTCTGAAGGCCCGTTATCCTGACCAGGCCAATCTGTTTTACCAGATGCTCTGCGATCAGCCCGGCACACCGATGGCGGAAGAGGCGCGGAAAGAGAAATGGTTTCCGGAAAACCCGGTTCTGTACGAACTGCTGTTCCGGAGTCCGTTGGAGCCCGCGCCGACCCGCGAAGAGATCATCCGCGCCGCGAAAGGGGAAAAATAATCCGGTCCGGGTAGAAATCTCTACCGCGGCGGTGTATATTGTTTCAAGAGAGAAATGAGGAGGGCTGTTTCCATGAAAAAGATCAAAGTCGCATTTTTCGATACGAAACCCTACGACCGCAAATCCTTCGACGCGGCCAACGGGAAATTCGGGTTCGAACTCACCTATTTCGAGACCCGGCTGAACCCGGCTTCGGCCCGCATGGCCGAGGGGTTCGACGCGGTCTGCGCCTTCGTCAACGACGACATCGGAGCGAAAACCATCGAGGTGCTCGCCGAAGAGAAAATCCAGATGATCGCCATGCGCTGCGCCGGATACAACAACGTCGATCTTGCCGCCGCCTGGGGGAAAATGGTGGTGGTGCGCGTTCCGGGGTATTCGCCCTACGCGGTGGCGGAGTACGCGCTCGCCATGTATATGACGCTCAACCGTGCGCTGCACCGCGCCTATAACCGGGTGCGCGAGAACAACTTCTCGATCAACGGCCTCATCGGCTCCGACCTGCGCGGCAAGACGGTCGGCATCGTCGGTACCGGGCGGATCGGCCAGGTGTTCGCCGAAATTCTCCAGGGGTACGGCGTACGGATTCTCGCCCACGACATGTACCCGAACAAGGAAGCGGCGGAACGGCTTCACATCGAGTATGTTCCGCTCGATACGCTCTACCGGGAGTCGGACGTGATTTCGCTGCACTGCCCGCTCACCAAGGAGAACGACCACATGATCGACGCGCGCGCCATCCGCGAGATGAAGGACGGCGTCTACATCATCAACACCAGCCGCGGCAAGCTGATCGACACCGCCGCCCTGATCGAAGGGCTCAAGAGCGGCAAAATCGGCGGGGCCTGCCTCGACGTTTACGAGGAGGAAGGCGACTACTTCTTCGAGGACCGCTCGAACGGGCCGATCATCGACGACGTGCTGGCGCGGCTGCTCACCTTCCCGAACGTGCTGGTGACTTCGCACCAGGCGTTCTTCACCCGCGAGGCGGTGCGCAACATCGCAAGCGTGACGCTGGAGAACATCCGCGCCTACTTCGAGAGCAACGAACTCCCGAACGGAATCTGCGACCAGTGCGACGGCAGAAAAAGCTGCCCCGCCAAACCCTGCGGCAAATAATCATCGGCTTCCGGCGCGGAAGACGGTCGGCGTCATGCCGGTCTTCCGCCGGAAAATCCGGGAGAAGTAATGCTCGTCACGCCAGCCGCATTCCCCCGCGATCTCCTTCATCGAAAAGGAGGTTGCAATCAAAAGGCTTCTGGCGTAATTCAGGCGCATCTCGAGAAGATCGTCGTAGGGCGTGCACCGGAAAAATTTCTTGTACAGAACGGAAAACCGTTCCGGGCTCAAATGCAGTTCCGCGGCGAGGTCCGGAACGGCGGCGGTTTTTCCCTGTTTTTCAAGCAGCCGCGCCCGCAAAGCTGAGAATTCATCCCGATAGCGCTCTTCCGCGCGAGTCAACGCGGATTCGGCGCGACCGCGGACCAGCCGCGCGACCGTGAGCAGCATCTGCTCGATCTCGAGAACGATCCACTCCCGGCGGAACGGTTCCCCGCCGTTGGCCTCGCGCTGAATCCGGCCGATGAACGGCGACAGAATGCCGGGGCTCCCCGCGGGAAGAAGCGTATTGAATTCCAACCCGTATTTTTTCACCACGGGCATCGCAATCTCCGCCCCGATGTGAATCCAGTCGTTCCGATAGCCGCTGTCCGCGCCGGGAACGGCGGCGTGATACTGCCGGAATTCCGGCGTATGGATGATGCAGTCTCCGCTTTCGCCCGTCTCCACGCCCCGCACCGTCAGGATTTCGGCCCCCGAGCGAAAACCGAGCAAAAGGCACGAACCGTACGGATCGTGCCGCCGGTCGATCCGGAACTCGGGCGAATGCGGCGTGTCGATCCCGCACAGATAGGGGTGGACCAAATCCAGAACATTTTCCATTTTCAACGGTTTTATCCTCTTTATCGACAAATTCAGCCATTCCGTTTCCATTCAAGCTGCGGTATAATTATAGCATCCGGAATCAAAAAAATCCAATGTAAGAAAGACGCGGCCATGAAAAAGATCAGAATCGGAATTTTCGGAGCGACACGCGGCCTCAATTTCGCCCTCGGCGGACTGTTCGGCCACCCCGAGGCGGAAGCGGCGGTCATCTGCGACGCCTGCGAACCGCTGCAAAACCGGGTAAAACAGGAACTGGCGTCGAGGGGAATCCATCCCGCCTTCTGCGCCACCTTCGACGAAATGCTGCAGATCGGCATCGACGCGGTCATCATCGCCAACCACGCCAATCGGCACGCGGAATTCGCGATCTCGGCGCTGCGCCACGGAATCCATGTGCTGAGCGAGGTGCTGCCGACCCAGACGCCCGCCGAAGCGGTCCGGCTCTGCGAGGCGTGCGAAGCGAGCGGGAAACTCTACCGGTATGCGGAAAACTACTGTTTTTCGGACCAGACGCTTGAGATGCGGCAAAGATACCGCCGCGGCGATATCGGGGAACTGGTTTCGGCGGAATGCGACTTCATCAACGACTGTTCCGGACGCTGGAACCAGATCACGCGCGGGCTCCGCAACCACTGGCGAAACCACGTGCCGTCCACCTTCTACTGCACCCACAGCATCGGCCCGATGGTCTACGCCTGCGGTCTGCGCCCCGTCACGGTCGTCGGAATGGAGACGTCCCTCCTGGATTACATGCGGGAGCACGGCGCCCGCAGCGGCAGCGCCGCGACGGAACTCATGAAAATGGAGAACGGCGCATTTGCCAGAAGCCTGAACGGGAACCTGAAGCATCCCTTCCTTTCGCGCCTCCGGCTGATCGGAACCGAAGGCAGCATGGAACATGAACTCGGCACGCTGAAGGTATTCCGGGAAAAATCCGAACCCGAAGAGTACCGGCCGCTGAACCGGAAGATCGCTTCGCTCCCGGGAAATGAGGACGCGCCGCTCAACCGGGGAACGCGCGCGGTGCTGACCGGTTTCATCGACGGAATCCTCGGAGACTCCGAAGCGCTGGAGGCGGGGATCGACGTCTATCAGGCGCTCGACATGAGCCTGCCCGGCATCTTCGCCTATCGCTCCATCCTGAAGGGCGGCGCACCGATGCAACTTCCGGACTTCCGGAACCCGGAACAGCGGGAACCGTTCCGCACGGACAACGCCTGCACCGACCCCGAAGTCGCCGGAGACCTGCTGCTGCCGTCCTGCTCTTCGGAACACGCCGAAATTCCGGACGAGGTTTACGAAAAGGAGGCCGCGCTCTACGAATACGGTCAGAAACACAATTTCCACCTTGGAAACTACTGAAAGGAACCTCCCGATGCGACTTGGAATCTCGATGACACTGGTCCACGAATCTCCGGAAGAATGGGCGGCAAAACATCGCGGGCTCGGGCTCGGAGCCGTCACCTTCCCCCTCGACCACAAAGCCCCGGACGCCAAAATCGACGCCTACGTCCGGGCCTGCCGCAATCACGACCTGGTCATCGCCGAGGTCGGAGCCTGGAGCAATCCGATGGCGGCCGATCCGGCGGAGCGGAAAAAGAACGTCGAATTCTGCAAAAAACAGCTGGAGCTGGCCGAATTCGTTCACGCCAACTGCTGCGTCAACATCAGCGGAGCCGCCGGTCCGCAATGGGACGGCGGATACGCGGAGAATTACCGCCCGGAATTTCGAAGCCGGGTGATCGAAACCGTCCGCGACATCATCGACGCGGTCCGCCCCGGGCATACCCGCTACACGCTGGAACCGATGCCGTGGATGATTCCGGATTCTCCCGAGGACTATCTGGAACTGCTCCGGGAAATCGACCGTCCCGGAATGGCCGTTCACCTCGACATCGTCAACATGATCAATTCGCCGGAGAAGTATTTCTTCAACGCCGAATTCATCGCCCGATGCTTTCAACTGCTGGGTCCGCACATCCGGAGCTGTCACCTGAAAGACATCAAACTCGGGCCGCAGCTGACGTTGCACCTGCAGGAAACCGGCTGCTGCCACGGCGAACTCGACATCGCGTGTTACCTGCGGGAAGCCGAACGCTGCTCCCCCGACCTGCCGGTCCTGATCGAGCACCTGCATTCGGAAGAAGAGTATCTGGCCGCACTGCGCAGCGTCCAGGCTCTGCCCTAATGATCTTTTGCCCGGTGCGGATTTCCTGAAATTATAATCTACATTTGTGAATTAATCATTTGCATTAATAATTTACAGATGTAGATTAAAAAAGAAAATCAAACACGGGAGGATGAGGGATGCCGATATCCGCGATCACCAACAGCGAATTGGAGCTTATGAAGATGCTGTGGGAGAGCTCGCCCTTGACCACGCCGGAACTGACGGAACGCGCCGCCGCCGTATGCGGCTGGAACGGCAGCACGGTGAAAACGCTGCTCGGCAGGCTGGTCGAAAAAGGCGCGATCCTTCAGGAAGGCGAAAAACGCTCCTACGCCTACCGGCCGCTTTTGAGCCGGGAGGAATACCGCGAAGAGGCGGGGAAGCGTCTCGCCGCCCAGGCGTTCGACGACGATTGCGCGGCGATGGTCAGCTTCTTCGTCAGGCGCGGCAAGCTCTCGGCAGCCGATCTGGCGGAGCTGAAACGGCTTCTCGACGAACAGGAGGGGTGAGATGGAAGTACTCTTTGACTGGACGCTCTCCATCCTGCTGCGCGGCACCCTCCTTGTGTTGCTGCTGATCGCGATGGAGCGCGTGTTCCGCCTGCGTCCGGGGCGGAACATGCTGGGGGTGCTGCTCCTCCTCTCGTTCCTGCCGCCGGGACCGTACACGGTTTCCGTACCGGAAGAAATCCCTCTCGCCACGGTCACGGTCCGGCAAGCCCTGCCTGCCGAACCCGTCGCCGAAACTGCCGCCGTCGCGGCGAAACCGGGACGGACGTTCCCTGTCCGCGAGGGGAAACGGCTTCTCCTCCTGGCCGTTTTCGCGGTCGGATTCTTTCTTCTCGGAAAGCGGCTTTGGGAATTATACCGCTGGAACCGCCGGGTGCGGAAACTGCCGCCCATCCGGAACTTCCGGCTGAACGGCCTGCTGGCTGAGGTACGCCGTCTCTGCGGAATCTGCCGGAAAATCCGCCTGTCGGCAAGCGACGCCGGCCCCCTCTCCTGCGGCGTCCTCCACCCGGCCATCCTGCTGCCGGAAGCGAAATGCATGACGCTGGGCGATGCCGAACTCCGGATGCTTCTCGTCCACGAGTGCCGCCACCTGAGACGGCAGGACCCCCTGCGCACCTGTCTGCTGGCGCTGTGGCAAGCGTTGTTCTGGTTTCACCCGCTGCTTTATGTCTGCCGACGCCGCTTCGCGGAACTGCGGGAGACCGCGTGCGACCGGGAAACCGCCCGGTTGCTGGAGCTCTCCCTCCGGGAACGCGCCCGCTATGCCGGGCTGATTTACAACTTCGCGGCGTCTGCCAATCCCCTTCCGGCCGTTGCGGCAAGTCCGCTCGGGGCCCACGCCGGAATTCTCAAACAGCGAATCCAGGAGATTACCATGAAAACCGTGCCCGTTCCGTTCCGCCGCAAGCTGCTTTTTCTTCTCGCCCTGCTCGCCGGGGGAATCGCCGCCGGCTGCCTGACGCCGGGCGTCTCCGGCAACACCGAACCCGTCGCTGTCGACACCCTCTCCCCCGACGGCATGACGCTGGCGCTCACCGTCTCCCGCGAGAATTCCGCTCTGCGGTGCCGCTTCAAGTTGAAGGAGGGAGAGAACGTGCTTGCGGCTCCCGTGGGAGAGCTTCTGGAGGGAGCAATGACGACCTTCGTCATCGGAAACGGTCCCGATGAGAAGAAGATCCAGAAAGAGTTCCCCTCCACAAACTTCGAAACGCTGAACACGTACAGAACGGGAATTCACGCCTACACGATTGCCCGGACGCTCGATGCGGAACATGCCGACGTCAAGTTCTCCCTGATCATCCGGTCCGTCAAGAAAGCCGGAGAACCGGAGAAACTGCTGATTCGCGAATATCACTTCCCCGCCCTGAAACTCGGCGAAACCGTCACGCTCAACCTGGCCGACAAGACTCCGGAGATCAAAACCGTCGTCGTTCCATTGGACCCGTCCGGGATAACGATGAAGCTGACCGTCGACCGTCATGACGGTTATTTCCTGCTGCGCAGCACCCTGACTGATAACGGCAAGATTATCGCCGCACCCAAAGTTCTGGCCAGGGAGAACGATCCGGCGACGGTCATCATGGAAAAAGGCTGTGACGGCCTGGAACTGCGCTTCCCGCTGCGCAATTTCGGAGAGCGGACAAGCCGGGGGATCGGGTTATCCCTTTACGCCTCCGGCCGGTTTCCCGATGCGGGACATGCCGATGTCAAGCTCTCGCTGGTCCTCACCGATTTCCTGAAGGAAGGGAAAAACGGAGAACGAATCATCGGCGGACTGGTCCGCGAATATCACTTCCGCGCCATCAAACTCGGCGAAACCGTCACGCTCGACCTGGCGAAGAAAGAGCCGGGGCAGTTGTAGCCCCGGCTCTGTTCAACTCAGATAATTTCAAGGCCATTGCGGTCCGGAAGGGCCGGGAACGGCTGGTGCGGTTCGCTCTGGTAGAAGTAGGCGACCGACGAGATGTCGTCCTGCAACGGCAGGTAGCGGCCTTTGTCGCGCCAGCCGATCGCCTGGATCGTCACCTTGAGCCTCTCCTGAAAGTGGACCGGGTCCGGCACGTGAAAGCGGTAGAGACTGTGCCGCGCCCCCGTCCGGTTCTCCCCGCCGAACGGATAACCTAGATATGGGGCACTGAACGTCCCCTTGAAACACCATGCGCCGCCGAAATAATCCTCGGTTCCGGTGCCGCAGATGGTGGGGAATTCCCTGTCTCCATCGAGGAACATCTTGACCTCCCCCTCCCCCCACCAGCCGTCGTTGTTCTGCTGCCAGGTGAGATAGCATCCGACGAAGTGTCCGCGGCCTTCGACGCCGTCCAGAATCACGTAATCGTCGCCGTACCGCAGTGGATTGGTCCGGTTGAACCGGGCGTGAAAACAGGCCTCGCCCGCCGGTTCGTCCAGCTCCTCGAAATTGATCGCATAATACAGGCCGTGAACCGGTTCGTCGGGCAGCAGATTTTCCAACGTGATTTTCGCATGGCGGGCGAACGGCATCGGGAAGTAGCAGTTCATTCCGTTGGTGGGGTTTACGTTGATCGGAAGCGCCGTGACGTTCGCCGTGTGTTTCGCCGCGTTGCAAAAGAAGTCGCCGAGCGGAACTTCGACGCTGGGCGACTCCTCGCCATCCCAGTACATGCGAATCACGATGTTTCGCAACTGCTTCCCGTCCACGGTGATCCAGATGTGGCGGATGCAGCCGGGGCCGTCCACCTCCATCAGCGTCGTCACTTTCGCGGGTGGCAGCGAAATACAGGGACGCACCTTCCATGTCCGCCCGAGTTCACGGGCGCAGGATTGATTGTGCCACTCCTGGCCGATCTTCGCCACTTCCGGCTGCGGCGTGTCGGAGACTTCCGCCATGCCGCCCTTTCCGGGCTCGCCGTAGACGTTTTCGGCGGTGATCGACCGGGAGCGCGCGGTGGAACATTTCATCAGGGAATCAAGCGATCCGAACATAAGAAAAAGCCTCCGTTGATTTGTCATTTTCACTCGGGATGCTTATATTATACCAGACATCATGCCGGATTCACATGACAAAAATGATGAAAAGGATGGCATAAACGATGAAATTCCGATTTCTCCGTTTCGAGACGCCGAAGCGGTCCGGCCCGGTCGCCGTCTCCGGAACCGGCGCACAGGAGGAGATGCCGCCCTGCCTGATCGACCGCCCGCGCGGAACCGGCGACCGGCTGCTGATGTACTTTCCGCAACCGGTGCGGCTGCGCGTCGGAGGAGAGGAATTCATGACCGACGGCCCCACCCTGCGGCTGTGGGGAGAGGGCGCCGGGCATTTCTACGGGAATCCGGAACGCAGATGGCTCCACAGCTGGGTTCATTTTCACGGGAAACGGATTCCGGCGCTGCTCGCCGAAGCAGGGCTGGAGGAGGATTTCCGCATCGCCTGGCATGACGGCGAACTGCTCGAATCGTATTTCGCGCTGATCTACCGCGAGATCACCGGCGGCCCGCAGCCCGACGCCCGGCTGCTGGAGCACCATCTCGCCTCGCTGTTCCTCGAAATCGCCCGGGGGAAGGAGAACATCAACCGGCCGCGGATTCCGGAAGAGTGGCTCGAAGTGCGCCGCCTGATCGGGTCGAACCCCGAAAAGGAGCTCAATGTCCGGATGCTGGCGAAAATGGTGAACCGTTCGGAGCCGACCTTCACCGCGAATTTCCGCAGATACTTCGGAACCTCGCCGATCCGCTGCCAGCTCGACTGCCGGATGGAGCTGGCGAAACACCTGCTGCACGGCAGTTCGCTTTCGGTCAAGGAGATCGGCGAACGCTGCGGCTACGCCGACCCGTTCCAGTTCTCGCGGATGTTCCGGCGGCGGACGGGAGTCTCCCCGCTGCGCTGGCGCGCCGGTTACGGCTTGTAGAGTTCGCGCAGCCGCCCGGCCTTGGATTCCGGCGGCAAAATCGTGGTGTCAAGCCCGATCGGATTCGGCAGCGGCCCGTCCGGGTCGATCCCGCACAGTTCGTAGAGGCTGCCGAGCATATCCTGCGGCGCCACCGGGCGCGAGACCACATTCTCGGCATGCTCGTCGGAAACTCCGACCACCTTGCCGCCGGCGAATCCGCCCCCGGCCACCATCGCCGAGAAACACTTGCAGTAATGGTTGCGGCCGCCGTTCCACGGCGCGTCCCAGTCCACTTTGGGAGTGCGGCCGAACTCGCCGGTCCACCAGATGATGGTATCGTCGAGCAGCCCTTTTTCGTGCAGGTCGGTAATCAGCGCGGTAGTGGCGCGGTCCATCTCGACGGCCTTGGTCTTCATGGTTTCGAAATGGCGCTTGTGCGTATCCCACCCCTGCGCGTTGATGGTGATGTAGGGGACTCCGGCCTCGACCAGGCGCCGCGCCACGAGACAGGATTGCCCGAGGCCGGTCCGCCCGTAACGGTCGCGCATCTGGGCCGACTCCTGCGAGAGGTCGAACACCTTCGCGGCGTCGCCCTCGATCACCTTGCGCGCCTTGACGCCCGCCGCGTCGAACTCCTGGAAAGTCCCGGCGGGAGCGGCTTTCCCGAAAGTGTCGAGCCGGTCGAGCAGCTGAAACCGCGCCGCCAGCTCATCCTTGGAAAATCCGCCCGGCGGAACGATGCCGTCCACGATAAACCGCGGCGCGGCCGGATTCCCCCCGGTCACCAGCGGGCTGTAACGCTCGTTGAGGAACCCGACTTCGGAGAAACGCCCCTTCGGCACGGTCAAGATCACGTAAGGCGGAATGTCGCCCTTGTACTCCTTCGAACGGAACATCGCAATCACCGCTCCGATCGCCGGATACACCCGGCCGCCGCCGGGCTCCCGCCCGGTCTGCATCAGATAGGTGGCGGTCTCGTGGCCCGGGAATTGATGGGTCATGGTCCGGATGATCGAATATTTGTCGGCATGCTGCGCAAGCAGCGGAAAGAATTCGCTGATCTGGATGCCGGGGACGTTGGTCGGAATCGCCTTGAAGCCGCCGTTATAGTCGCGCGGCGCATTCGGCTTGGGGTCAAAGGTTTCGAGCTGGCAGGGGCCGCCCCACACCCAGATTTCGATGACCGATTTCGCGCGGGCGCGCAACGGCTTCGCGGCGGTCTCGGCGGCAAATGCGGAGAGCGGCCGCCCCGCGACATGGGCCACGGCGCCGAACGCGGCGAATGCGGCGAGCGATTTCAAAAATTCCCGTCTGTCCATACGACCTCCATCCCGGTTCCTATCATACTAATCAATATAACGCGCCGGTTCGGAAAATGTGACGGGGCAAGCGATTTTTTTTCAAAATTTCTTCCCCGCCTGAACGTTGCAAAAAGAAGGAATGAAGATATATTGGCAATAGAGACAACCGCAAAGAGGAGAGGAATCATGCTCAAAGTTTACGCCTGGAAGATCTGTCCGCACTGCATCGCCGCGGTGAAGTGGCTCAAGGAACACAACATCCCCTTCGAATATCTCGAAGTCGAAGAGCAGCCCGATGCGGTGGTGAAAAAAGTGATCGACGTGAACGGCGGCGACGACTGGGTGGTCCCGACGCTCGAATTCAACGGCAAATGGCGCCCCGGCGAGGGGTTCAACGCCGCCAAATTCGAGCAGGACCTGAAGAAACTCGGCGTGATCTGACGACTTTCCGCCTCGTTCCGTTCAGTTTTTCAAGCTCTGGATCGGGGCGGGAATCCGGCCGCCGCGCCGAATGAATTTCGCGGGGGAACTGGTGCTCACCGGCATGACCGGGGCCTCGCCCAGCAGGCCGCCGAAGGAGACCAGATCCCCCACTTTGCAGCCGTGGGCGGGAATCAGCCGCGCCGCCGTCGTCTTCGTATTCACCACGCCGATCGCCATTTCGTCGGCGATGATTCCGGAAATCACTTCCGCCGGGGTATCCCCCGGAATCGCGATCATGTCCAGCCCGACGGAGCAGACCGCCGTCATCGCCTCCAGTTTCTCCAGGCTGAGTGCGCCGCAGCGGGCCGCGTCGATCATCCCGGCGTCTTCGGAGACCGGGATGAACGCCCCCGACAACCCCCCGATATGCGACGACGCCATCACGCCGCCTTTTTTCACCGCGTCATTGAGCATCGCCAGGGCGGCGGTCGTGCCGTGGCAGCCGCACTTCTCCAGCCCCATCGACTCGAGAATGTAGGCGACCGAATCGCCGACCGCCGGAGTCGGCGCCAGCGACAGGTCGACGATGCCGAACGGCACGCCGAGCCGGTCCGACGCCTCCCGCGCGACCAGCTGCCCGACGCGCGTGATCTTGAACGCTGTCCGCTTGATCGTTTCCGCCACCTCGGTGAGGTCGCAATCCCCCTTGCGGCGGATCGCGGAAGCCACCACACCCGGCCCGGAAACGCCGACGTTGATGACCGTCTCCGGCTCTCCGGTTCCGTGGAACGCCCCGGCCATGAACGGGTTGTCCTCCGGCACATTGGCGAAAACCACCAATTTGGCGCAGCCGATGGACTGGCGGTCTCGGGTCAGCTCCGCGGTCCGGCGGATGATGTGGCCCATCTCGGCCACCGCGTCCATGTTGATTCCGGCCTTGGTGCTGGCAACGTTGACCGAAGAGCAGACCCGCTCGGTTTCGGCCAGCGCCTGCGGAATCGAACTGATCAGCGTGCGGCTCCCGTTGGAGAAGCCTTTTTGAACCAGTGCGCTGTATCCGCCGATGAAGTTGATTCCAAGCTCGTGCGCGGCGCGGTCGAGCGTTTTTGCCAGCCTGACCGCGCCGTCGACGTCGAGTCCGCCCGCCATCATGGCGATCGGCGTGACCGACACCCGCTTGTTGATGATCGGAATGCCGTATTTCTTCTCGATCTCTTCGCCCGTTTTGACCAGGTCGCGGGCGCGGCTCATAACCCGGTCGTAGATACGCGTGCAGAGCCGGTCGGCGTCGTCGCTCTGGCAGTCGTGCAGGCAGATTCCCATGGTGATCGTCCGGATGTCGAGGCACTCCTCGCGGATCATGCTGATGGTTTCGATGATGTCCCTGGCGTCGAGCATGGTCAGATCCTGTGCATGGAGTTGAAGATGTCCTCGTGCATGACGTGGATGTCAAGCCCTTCCCGTTTGCCGAGGGCCGACATGCGTTCCACGAAATCGTCGAACGAAACGGCCAGCGCATCGATATCGACGATCATGATCATGGTGAAATATTCGTTGAGAACCGTCTGGGAAATGTCCAGAATGTTCGCGCCGCATTCCGCGCACCCCGCGCTGACTTTGGCGATGATGCCGACGGAATCCCGTCCGATGACGGAGACGACAGCTTTCATGGCAGAGTTCCTTTCCGAATGAAATTACGCCAGATAACATAGCCTCGATATGCGGATAATCAACCGCGAATCGCCCGGACTTTCCGGATAACCGGCGGAAACGCCGGGACAATCAGACCGGTTTTTCCGGCAAATCGGATTGGCAAAGACCCGTTTTTGCGTGTATGTTAAGGAAAATTGTCTTCGAAAAAACCATATACAACAAGGCGACAGGAACATGACACGCGAATACGAGTTTTCGGACATCGAAGCAAAATGGCAGAAATACTGGGAGAACAACCGCACCTTCAAGGCGGACGACTTCTCCCCGAAACCGAAATTCTACTGTCTCGACATGTTCCCCTATCCCTCCGGCGCCGGGCTCCACGTCGGCCACCCCGAGGGCTACACCGCGACCGACATCACCTGCCGCTATCTGCGGATGAAGGGGTACAACGTCCTGCACCCGATGGGGTGGGATGCTTTCGGCCTCCCCGCCGAACAGTATGCGATCGAGACCGGAACCCGTCCCGAAATCACCACGCAGAAGAACGTCGACAACTTCCGCCGCCAGATCAAGGCGCTCGGCTTCTCCTACGACTGGGATCGCGAAATCAACACCACCCGTCCCGACTACTTCAAATGGACGCAGTGGATCTTTTCACAGCTCCACAAGAAGGGGCTCGCCTATCTCGACGAAATCCCGGTCAACTGGTGCCCGGCGCTCGGCACCGTGCTGGCCAATGAAGAGGTCATCAACGGCGTTTCGGAACGCGGCGGCCACCCGGTGATCCGCCGCCCGATGAAGCAGTGGATGCTCCGCATCACCGAGTACGCCGAACGGCTGCTCACCGACCTCGACGGACTCGACTGGCCGGAAGGCGTCAAAGAGATGCAGCGCAACTGGATCGGCAAATCCACCGGCGCGGAAGTCAACTTCATGACCGACGCCGGCGAAGCGATCACCGTCTACACCACCCGTCCCGACACGCTGTTCGGCGCGACCTACATGGTGCTCGCCCCCGAGCATCCGCTGGTGGAGAAGCTGACCACCCCCGACCGCCAGGCCGAAGTGGAGGCCTACCGCGACGAGACGGCCAAGAAGAGCGAACTCGCCCGCACCGGCGACAACACCGAAAAGACCGGAGCCTTCACCGGCTCCTACGCGATCAACCCGGTCGACGGGCGGAAGATTCCGATCTGGATCGCCGACTACGTGCTGATCTCCTACGGAACCGGCGCGATCATGGCGGTTCCGGCGCACGACACCCGCGACTTCGAATTCGCCAAGACCTTCGGGCTCCCGGTGATCTGCATCATCGAACCCGACGCCGAAGCGGCGAAAGCCGAAAACGCCGACGTCGAAGCGGTGCTCCGCGGCGACGCCTGCTGGACCGGTGAAGGCAAGCTGATTTGCTCCGCCAACAGCGACGGCCTCGACCTCAACGGCCTCTCGGTCGCCGACTCGAAACCCGCCGCCACCCGCTGGCTCGAAGCGCGCGGCCTCGGCAAGGAGGCGGTCAAATACAAGCTCCGCGACTGGCTGTTCAGCCGTCAGCGCTACTGGGGCGAGCCGTTCCCGATCATCCACTACGAGGACGGCTCGATCGAGCTGGTCAACTCCGACGAGCTCCCGGTCAACCTGCCTGAGATGGAGGACTTCAAGCCCTCCGGCGACGGCGAGCCGCCGCTGGCCAAGGCGAAGGAGTGGCTGGCCTACACCGACCCGAAAACCGGGCGCAAGGGACGGCGCGAAACCAACACCATGCCGCAGTGGGCGGGGTCGTGCTGGTACTACCTGCGTTACATCGACCCGCACAATCCCGATCAGGCGTGGGACCCGGCCAAGGAGAAGTACTGGATGCCGGTCGACCTTTACGTCGGCGGCGCCGAACACGCGGTGCTCCATTTGCTCTACGCCCGGTTCTGGCACAAGGTGCTCTTCGACCTCGGCCTCGTTTCGACGAAGGAGCCGTTCAAAAAGCTGATCAACCAGGGGATGATCCTCGGCGTCAGCTACAAGGATCAGCGCGGGGTGCTGGTGCCGACCGACCAGGTCGAATTCACCGCCGCCGGTCCGGTGCGCAAGAGCGACGGCGAAGCGCTGATCGAGTTCCCGGCCAAGATGTCGAAGTCGCTCCGCAACGTGGTCAACCCCGACGACGTGATCCGCGAATACGGCGCCGACTCGATGCGCCTGTACGAAATGTTCATGGGTCCGCTGGAAGCGACCAAGCCGTGGAGCACCAAGGGGGTGGAAGGCGTCTTCCGTTTCCTCAAGCGCGCCCACCGCATGTTCCAGGAGGCGGAAGTCGTCGATGCGGAGTGCACGAAAGATCAGTTGCGGCTGCTCCACGCCACCATCAAAAAAGTGACGCAGGATCTCGATAACTTCGGGTTCAACACGGCGATCAGCCAGATGATGATCTTCCTCAACGAGTTCTCGAAGCTGGAGAAACTGCCGCGCGAGGCGGCGGAGAAGTTCGTGCTGCTGCTGTCGCCCTTTGCGCCGCACCTCGGCGAAGAGCTCTGGGAGCAGCTCGGCCACACCGAATCGCTCGCCTACGCACCGTGGCCGACCTGGGACGAGGCCGTGCTCAAGCTCGATGAGATCGAAATCCTCATCCAGGTGCTGGGCAAGCCGAAGGCCCGGTTGATGATGCCGGTGGACGTCAAGCAGGAAGAGGCGGAGAAGATCGCCCTCGCCTCGACCGAAGTTCAGGCGGCGCTGGGCGGCAAGCCGGTGCGCAAGATGATCTTCGTGCCCGGCCGTCTGCTGAACATCGTGATCTGAGGGAAAGTTAGTCCGGCGACAACCCTTACCCGGCACCGGCACCCTGCCGGTCGGGTTCCAAGGGCGAAGCGCCTTGGCCGCCGGAGGCATG
>Ga0183100_1000177_pt1 | contig 80203 bp, 67 predicted proteins | sample Biomet2_FD_127789 | JGI IMG/M metagenome (GOLD analysis project Ga0183100, IMG submission 127789) | Microbial communities from bioreactor (seeded with anoxic lake sediment) at LBNL, California, USA - Biofuel metagenome 2 | ecosystem: Engineered > Bioreactor > Anaerobic > Unclassified ...
TGAAAATCATTCCGACTTGTCGGAATTAAAATCCGTTTTTAATCTGCTATTTCCAGCACAAATCCGTGTTCTATTCTTAATGTTTCCAAATTCAATGATGCGACAATTTATAGTTTCTATTACTTAAATTACGGTAAGGTAATTAACTAAATAAAAACACCATGAATCCAATTTTTCAAAACATCATGATAGATATTGCAACCCGTAAAGCAAAGGAGCAACCATCATCAACGAAATTGTATAAAGAGCTAAAAGAACTAAAAATAGAAATTAAATCCTTTGTAAAGAATTCCTTTTTAATTTGTGTTGGAACAGTCTCGGCAAGTTTTGGATTAAAGGGTTTTTTATTACCCAACTCATACATTGACGGTGGTGTAACAGGAATATCTTTATTAATAAGTGAACTCAGCGGCGTTTCCTTATCGGTATTACTTATTATTTTCAATATTCCCTTTTTACTGCTTGGATTTTCGGCAATTAATAAGGTTTTTACATTTAAAAGCCTGATAGCGGTTTTACTCCTATCATTCTTAATTTTTATTGTGCCTTATCCGGCAATTACGCAGGATAAATTATTAGTGGCTGTATTTGGCGGTTTTTTTATTGGCTTAGGGGTGGGATTATCAATAAGAGGCGGGGCTGTATTGGACGGAACAGAAATTTTAGCGGTTTTTTTAACCAGGAAGTCAAGCCTGACAATCGGCGATATCATCTTGATTTTTAATATTATTATTTTTTCATTTGCGGCGTATGTTTTATCCATTGAAGTGGCCCTTTATGCAATACTGACTTATTTTGTAGCGTCAAAGACCGTTGATTTTATAATAGATGGGATTGAAGAATACATAGGCGTAACAATTATTTCAGGTTATAGTAATGAAATACGACTGACAATCATAGAAAAATTAGGAAGAGGCTGTACCATTTATCTTGGTCAGAAAGGTTATGCAAAAAGGGGGGAAGCGTTAAAAAATGTTGATATTGTATATACTGTAATTACAAGATTAGAAATGACAAAATTAAAGGGAGAAATAGAAAAAATAGATAAAGACGCATTTATAATTATGAGCTCCATAAAGGATGCCAAAGGAGGAATGATTAAAAAAAGGCCATTAGAGAATTAATTTACGATGGCATCAATGAAACCTTCCACAATATTCTGTAGTAACAGCATTCACAGGTAAAACTGACAATTACCGATAGTATGCAACAAAAATTGGCAGATAACAATAACGGCACATTCAATGGCGGAAGTTTTGTTTGCATATTTTTTCAAAAAGATTGAATGCTTTTAAAATATCTTTACCATCGTTTAAAAAAAGACGGTATTCATTTAAAATATCTTTACCATCATTTTTCAGTATTTTCCTTTATGCTGTACGGTAATGTAGAAGGAAAAAATGGTAAACCTGCGAAGCAGTAGAAATTTATCCTAAATTTGCTTCCCCGGCCATCAGAAAGGGATTTATCAGTTTTAAGTACCATCATCAAAAGACTTCATTTTTTAACAATGTTAACATTAATTTAATTTTTAATAGAATTAAAGTGTTCATATTTGTACAGCCAACAATTGAAAATGAACAGTAAAATTCATTTGATTAATGATCAGATTGATTTAATAAAAATTATATCAGCTATTTAATAATCTTTGGCATCAATATTGGTAACCAAGCGGACATTAACCCAAAAATATTATTCATGAGAACAATTTATGCGATTCTTTTCCTTTGGATTCTAACCACAGGATTTGCGAACAAGTCCAGGGCAGGTGAAGAGCTCGGTAGTGGAGCCAAACGTTATACCATCAGCGGTAATATCAGAGACAAAAGTACCGGTGAAGAACTGCTGGGAGCAACTGTCTATGTCAAAGAACAACATACAGGAACTACTTCCAATCTATACGGGTTTTATTCCCTGAGCCTCGAACCAGGGACTTATGTCGTAACTTATTCCTATATGGGTTATGTGCCGGTACAAAAAAATATCCAGCTTTCGGGAAATACGACGGTAAATGTAGAACTGGAATCAAAAAATGAAACCCTGAAAGAAACGGTGATTACCGCCGTAAAAAAGAATGAGAATGTTACTAAAACGGAGATGAGCGTGGTGAAGATGGACGTAAAAACCATCAACAAAATACCGGCGCTCATGGGCGAGGTGGATATCATCAAGGCGATACAGTTTTTACCCGGCGTTCAATCCACCAGCGAGGGCACTTCAGGATTCAGTGTCCGCGGGGGAAGCGCCGACCAGAATCTGATTCAATTGGACGAAGCTACCGTTTATAATGCTTCCCACCTGATGGGCTTTTTCTCGGTATTCAACAACGATGCCATCAAGGATGTCCAGATTTATAAAGGCGATATTCCGGCTTCCTCGGGTGGAAGGCTCGCTTCGCTGCTCGACGTGCGAATGAAGGATGGAAACTCCAAGAAGTTTTCTGCTACAGGTGGTATAGGAACTATTTCCAGCCGGTTAACTCTGGAAGGACCCATAAAAACCGATCAATGTTCGTTTATCCTTGCCGGACGGCGCACCTACGCCGACATCTTTCTTCCCTTAGCAAGCGACAAGGATTTGCGGAACAATAAACTCTATTTCTACGATTTGAATGCCAAGCTCAATTACCGTCTCGACGACAATAACCGTATTTTCGTCTCCGGGTATTTCGGACGCGATATTTTTAAGAATCAGATGATCGAGATGTCGAACGGGAATGCCACCTCTACCTTGCGCTGGAACCACCTGTTTTCAAAAAAACTGTTTGCAAACTTTACCCTGCTTTACAGCAATTATGAATATGACATGGAAACGCCTAAAGATGGCGGCGATGCGTTTATCTGGAAATCGAACCTGCAGGATTATAGCCTGAAAGCCGACTTTAATTATTATATCAACACCAATAATACGCTCAAGTTCGGTATCACCGGTACGCATCACACCTTCGATCAGGGTAAAGTAGCCGGGAAAGGTTCGGAAAGCTCCATTGTTGACTATATTCTTCCCAAGAATTATGCGCTTGAATACGGATTGTATATCAGTAACGAACAAACCATCGCTTCCCGTTTTACGCTGAAATATGGATTACGGTATTCCCTCTTCCAAAACATTGGCAAAGCCGAATATTATCTTTACGACAAAAGCAACCCGGAAGAATACCTTGTTAACGATACGGTTAATCAGCCCGGGGGCAAGATTTACAAAACTTTTTCGGGATTGGAACCACGCCTTGGTATAACCTATACGCTCAATGAAGTTTCTTCAATAAAAGCAAGTTATTCGCGTACCAATCAATACATTCATCTGGCACAAAATTCCACGGCAGGCACTCCGCTCGATATTTGGTTTCCGTCGTCACCCAACGTCAAGCCGCAGGTAGCCGACCAGGTAGCCATAGGATATTTCCGTAATTTTAAAGACAACATGTATGAATTCTCTGCTGAAACGTATTATAAAAAAATGGATCATGCCATTGACTTTAAAAACCATGCCGAGTTGCTGCTGAACCAGAAAATGGAAGGCGAACTCCGGTTTGGAAAAGCATGGTCGTATGGATTAGAGTTGCTTGTCAGGAAAAATGAGGGCAGGCTCAACGGCTGGATAAGCTATACTTATTCCAGAACCATGCGTAAAATCAAAGAAATCAATAACGGCAAAGAGTTTTCGGCGCCTTACGATAAACCTCACAATGTTTCCATTGTCCTGAACTATGAACTGAACAAACGTTCGCAAATTTCAGCCAACTGGGTATATGCTACCGGTGCTCCGGTTACTTTCCCTGTGGGCAGAGCCGTCATTGGAGGCAAGATTGTTCCCATCTATTCCGACCGCAATGCATACCGTATGCCCGATTATCACCGCCTCGATATCTCCTATACATTGAAAGGCAAAGACAAGCCTAATAAAAAATGGTTTGGCGAATGGAATTTTTCGATTTATAATGCGTATGGACGCAAGAATGCCTGGGCAATCAATTTTGTGCAGGATGAAGACAATCCTAACGAAACCTATGCAGAAAAAGTTTATCTTTTTTCCGTCATTCCATCCGTTACCTACAACTTTCATTTTTAAAAATATATAAACAGCACTGATTATGAAACGAATAATTTTATACTTTGCCGCAATCCTTGGAATGGTAACGGCATGCACCGAAAAAATTGATGTAAAACTCGATAAAACCTATACCCGCCTGGTAGTGGAAGGAAGTATAACCACCGATACCATGGCTCATACCGTTACACTTACCAAAACAGCCGATTATTTTGCCAATCAGATACCGCCAGCGGTAACCGGAGCAAAGGTAACCGTTACCGACGGCGACATCACCGATACGCTAAGAGAAACCAGCCCGGGCGTTTATCAAACCCGTCCCGATTATTTTGGAGTTGTAGGGCATACTTACGTTTTAACTATTAAACTGCCTGAACCCATCAATGGAAATACAGAATATTCTGCATCTTCCTATCTCCCGGCAGTTGCTTCGCTCGATTCCCTTAGTTTTGAATTTCATAAAAAATATTTTGCCAACATTGATTTCTGGGAAGTAAAAGTATTTGCTTTTGATCCGCCAAACGAAAATTATTACATGTTCAAAACATTCAATAACAACCGCCTGCTTACCGATACCATCAATAAATTTACCATTTCCGACGACAGATTGTTTAACGGAAATTTTGTCAATGGATTTGGAGTAGTTTGGCTTAGCCAGGACAGGAACGATTATAAACTCACCTCCGGCGATACCGTTAAAGTAATGATAGCTGGCATTACCAAAGAATATTACCATTTTATTATGGATGTTCAAACCGAAACCGGTTTCCAGCTTTCGCTCTTCAGCGGACCTCCGGCTAATGTGAAAGGCAATATCAACAATGGCGGCATCGGATTTTTTGCTGCTTACGCCACCAAATATAAATCAAGGATACTCAGGCTATAAATGCTGTAGAAATAATAATATTTTAAAAAAGGCATCTTCTTGAAAAATATTGGATGTCTTTTTTTTATTTGAATAATATTAATTAAAAAAATTTAGTAAGTTTGAACCCTAAATTAACTGACATGGATCTAACACCCATTAATGCCATTTCGCCCGTTGACGGACGGTATCGCAAAACCGTAGAAGGCTTATCCTATTACTTTTCGGAAGCCGCTTTTATCAATTACAGGGTATTTGTTGAAATTGAATATTTTATCGCTTTATGCGAAATACCTCTTCCTCAACTTCTCAGCTTTGAGAAAAAAAATTATGAAATCCTGCGTGCCGTGTCGCGTAATTTTACCTTCCGCGATGCCGAGGATGTAAAGGAAATTGAAAAAGTTACCAATCATGATGTAAAAGCTGTGGAATATTACCTGAAAAAGAAATTCGATCAGCTGGGATTTTCCAAATACAAGGAGTTTATCCATTTCGGACTTACTTCGCAGGATATCAATAATACTGCTGTGCCTTACGCACTTAAATTAGCCTGTGACGATGTATTACATCCTTTGTGCGATGAATTATTAAACAGGCTTACCATAAAATCCAAAGAATGGAAAAATATTCCAATGCTTGCCCGCACGCATGGTCAGCCGGCATCGCCTACCTGGTTAGGCAAGGAAATCCTGGTTTTTGTGGAGCGACTTAAACAACAGAATAAAATGCTGAAACAAATACCCTTTTCGGCTAAATTGGGAGGCGCAACAGGTAATTTCAATGCACATCTGGTAGCCTATCCAAATGTCGACTGGGTAAGTTTTGCAGATAATTTTGTGAAAAACCGCCTCGGATTGGAACGGCTTAAAGTTACTACCCAGATAGAACATTACGATAACCTTGCCGCTTTTTTCGATTGTCTGAAACGTATCAACAACATACTGATTGATTTAAATCGCGATATGTGGTTATACATTTCGATGGGTTATTTCAAACAGGAAATCAAACCCGGCGAAGTCGGTTCTTCGGCCATGCCTCATAAAATAAATCCTATTGATTTCGAAAATTCCGAAGGGAACCTTGGCATTGCCAATGCACTTTTTGAATTTCTCTCGCGTAAACTTCCCATCTCACGCCTGCAACGCGACCTGACCGATTCTACTGTTTTACGGAATATCGGAGTGCCAATAGCTCATACAATTATCGCCGTAAAATCGCTTTCCGCAGGATTGAGCAAGCTTACCGTAAATACCGAAGCCATACGTGTCGACCTGGAAAATAATCCTGCCGTTGTTGCGGAAGCCCTACAAACTATTTTGCGCCGCGAAAATTATCCTCATCCTTACGAAACACTTAAAAACCTGACACGGGTGAACCAAAAAATTACGAGGGAAGATATTGTAACCTTTATTGATTCCCTTCAGGTTAGCAAACAAGTCAAAGATGAATTAAAAGCCATTACGCCATTAAATTATACGGGAGTGAAATTTTTCTGATCCTGCATCTTACTATTTTGAAATAATATTCAAACACTTACGTTAATTGACCAATACTCAACTTACCTAATCATTTCGTTAAATGAAAGAAATAAAAAGAATATTGCGTTATCTGAACGGATATTGGAACCATGCATCCATAAGCATAGCATTTAATATGCTGTCCGTCATCTTTTCGCTTTTTACGGTTACCATGGCTATTCCTTTTCTGCAAATACTCTTTAACCGGTCGCCTTTGGTAACTACCCTTGAACCTTTTAGCTGGCGGACTTCAGTTATTACGCATAACTTTTACTATTATCTGAGCACGATTATCCAGAATAACGGAAAAACTCAGGCTTTGGGGTTGGTTTGTATAGCAGTGATTGTAATGACGTTTTTTAAAACATGGTTTAAATACATATCCATGTATAATTTAGCACCCATCCGTAACGGCATTGTCAGAGACTTACGCAATAAGATTTACAAGAAAGTGCTTGATTTACCATTATCGTATTATTCGGAAGAGAAAAAAGGCGATATCATGTCGCGTATGACCAACGATGTGAAGGAAATAGAATGGTCTATTCTCAGTTCGCTCGAAGTATTATTCCGCGATCCCGTTACCATTCTCATGTTTCTCATTACCCTTGTCATTCTCAGCCCAGCCTTGTCGGCTTTTGTATTTGTCATTTTGCCGATAACCAGCCTCATCATTGGCAGATTAGGCAAAAATCTGCGAAAAACCTCTCAAGCCGGCCAGGAAAAAGTCAGTGAACTGCTTACCATTATTGAAGAAACATTAACAGGTATCCGTATTATCAAGGCTTTCAATGCCGAAGAACGTTCTAATGAAAAATTTACGGGTGTCAACACGATCTATACCGGATTGATGAATAAAATGTACCGCCGGACTTATTTAGCCACACCTTTGACCGAGTTTTTAGGCACGGCAATCGTCATTATTACCATGTGGTATGGCAGTACCTTGGTTTTAAATAACGTAGGCTTCATTAGCCCCGAAGTGCTTATCAGCTATTTGCTGATCTTTGCTCAAATCATTTCTCCGGCAAAAGCTTTTTCCACTGCACGCTATAACATTAAAAAGGGATTGGCATCCTCCGAAAGGGTTGATGAAATTCTCAAGGCAGAAACAAATATCATTGAAAAACCGGATGCAAAGCCTATCACTAATTTTAAAGACACGATTGAATATCGCAACGTATCATTTAAATACGAAAAAGAATTTGTATTGAAAAATATCAATATAAAAGTTGAAAAAGGAAAAACCATAGCCTTGGTTGGTCAGTCGGGTTCGGGAAAATCCACACTTGTTGATCTGCTTCCGCGATATTATGATGTTTCTGAAGGCGATATTTTAATTGATGGCATTTCCGTAGAAGATTATAAGATTGCCGACCTTCGCGGATTAATGGGAAATGTAAACCAGGAACCGATTTTATTCAACGATACCATTTTCAACAATATCGCTTTCGGATACCCGGAAGCAACCCTGGAACAAGTGGTGGAAGCGGCTAAAATTGCCAATGCCGATGAATTCATCCGGAATACCGAGCATGGCTACGAAACCAATATCGGTGACCGCGGCACCAAACTTTCGGGCGGACAACGGCAACGCATATCCATCGCCAGAGCCGTTTTGAAAAATCCTCCTATACTTATCCTTGATGAAGCGACCTCAGCCTTAGATACTGAATCGGAAAAATTAGTCCAGGATGCCCTTTCGCAGGTAATGCAAAACAGAACTTCCATCGTAATTGCTCACCGGCTTTCGACGGTGAGGAATGCTGATGAAATATGTGTACTCCATGATGGCGAAATCGTTGAAAGAGGAAAACATGAAGATTTAATCCAGATGAATGGCGTTTATAAAAAGCTGCACAGCATGCAGATGTTTGCCTGATAATAAAATTTAACATGAAGATTAGTGGATTTTCGATGGTGAAAAATGCGGATAAACTTTATTATCCCATCAAACAAGCCATAATGTCGATTTTGCCGATCGTTGACGAATTTATAATTGCACTCGGCGACTGCGATCCCGACGATCGTACCCGGCAATTAATCGAAAGTATTGGTAGCGACAAGGTAAAAATCGTTGATACCGTGTGGAATATTGAAAAATATCCACGAGGTATGGAAAATGCCCATCAGACCGATATTGCCAAAAGCCATTGTTCGGGCGACTGGTTGATTTATCTGCAAGCCGATGAGGTAATTCATGAAAAATACCTGCCTGAAATCCGGTCGAAGTGCGAGAAATACCTCAACGACAAAGAAGTGGAAGGCATGATATTCAAGTATAAACATTTCTGGGGCGATTATCAGCATTACCAGAAAGTCCATGGCTGGTATAAGCATGAAATACGTATTGTACGCAATTTGCCCGATACACATTCCTGGGAATCGGCACAAAGTTTCCGCCGCATCCCTAACTTTGACGGATTGAGTTACCGCCAGCAAAAAAACACCTATAAACTCAAAGTTATTGAATTAGACGCCTATATTTATCATTACGGATGGGTGCGCCCGCCTCAATTGATGAAAATAAAAAACAAATCGCTCACTACCATTCATAGCGGAAAAGCCGCAGTAGAAGAAATGGATAAGAAAAATAAATTTGCCTTTGATTACGGCCCGATGAACCTTTTGCCGGTATTTACCGATACCCATCCTTTAGTCATGAAAGAATGGATTGCCCAATTTAACTGGAATGATCAGTTGCAACTATCTGGAAAACCGCCCGCACATCGTGAGCCTCACCGTCACGAGCAGTTGAAATACCGCTTGTTCACTATCCTGAAAAATATCATTCCTGGCTGCGGCGAATTAGGTGAGTTTAAAAATTATATCCTTCTGAAAGGCCGGTAGACAAAGCGAAGGTTAACTTACCGGGAAACATTAGTTTCCTGTAATCCATTGATTGCTGTCTACATAGATAATTTCCTTTTGGAGAAAAGGATCGGCTGAGCAAACGGCTAATTTATAATTGTCGCTGAACGGAAGAAGGTTGATAAACATTTCAATTTTTTCAGAAGCCTGAAACAAGACAAAACCATCGTTTTTGTCCCGGGTACTCGGGATAACGGTAAAAGAATTCAGCGGCTGAGTGAGTCCGGTGCCTATGGCTTTTAAATAGCTTTCTTTTAATGCCCAAAGGGTATAGAAATAATCCTGTTGATCCGATTCCGGTTTACTTATCAGATCGTTGATTTCGGTTGGCGAGAAAAAACGTGTGGCGACGTCCATTTTGGAATTTCGTATTTTCTGAACATCAATTCCCACCGGTTTGCCCGAAAAAGCTGCCACCACCCATTCGCCGGAATGAGAAATATTAAAAAAATAGCCTTCGGGATAGTTTAATCCGGGTTTACCATAATCGTTATTTTGAATAACAAGATCTTGTGGATGAATTCCGGTTTTAGTTGATAGAATTTTCCTGACAAGCTGTTCACCGATGAGTGTTTGCTGTGCCGCATTCGGATGGGTATAACTCAAAATTTTCTTTCTGCTTTCATCGGGCAACCCGGCAAGCAATTGCTCTTTGTGTTTCAAAAAACAGTTTGCATCCAGCATTTTGAAAGCATATACTTCAACCATCTTAATACAGTTTAAGATTTAAATTGCGAAGTTTTGGCGCTAATTTTGCCGTGGAAGCAACGATAAGCAAAGTCATCGTTCCGCCAAAGACGACAGAGGTAATCAAACCCATCAGCCGGGCTGCCAGACCCGATTCAAAAGACCCAATTTCGTTGGACGAGCCAACAAAAATGCTGTTTACCGCCGCCACTCTGCCCCGCATGGCATCGGGTGTAAGCATTTGCATGATGGTGGAACGAATTACAACACTAATGTTATCAAATAATCCGCTGAAAGCGAGTAAAACGAAGGAAAGGTAAAAATTTCGCGATAAAGCAAATAAAATAATACATACCCCAAAACCGGCAGCGCCCATCAGTAAATTATGTCCTGCATGGCGCAACGGTGGCCGGTATGCCAGCATTACCGACATAATGATAGCGCCTATGGCCGGTGCTGCGCGCAGAAAGCCCAATCCCTCGGGACCAATATGCAATACTTCGGAGGCAAATGCCGGTAACACGGCGACTGCCCCGCCAAATAATACGGCAAACATATCCAGAGCCATTGCTCCCAGAATTACCTGATTGGAAAAAACAAAACGTACGCCTACCGAAAGACTTTGCACTAACGATTCGTCCTTTTTGACCGGAGGCATAGGCCTGCTACGTACACGGGTATAAAATAACAAAGCCACGGCTACTCCTGCCACTACTGTTAAATAGGCAGCATGTACTGATGCAAAACCATAAATCAATCCTCCTACGGCCGGACCGGTTACCGCCGATATTTGCCAAACGGCGCTGTTCCATGTGGAAGAGTTGGGATACAGTTTTTTGGGAACTAACTGCGCCATAAATGCCATTTGTGCCGGATAAAAAAATGACCTGGCTACGCCCGTAAAAAAAATGATGACATAAATGGGAAAGATACCGAAAAGAGGATATAATATGTTAAAATGCCAGGCAAATATCAACAACAAAATGGCACAGAGCAAATAAATGCCATTAGTAATGATAATGATTGTGCGACGGTTAAACCGGTCGGCTACATAACCCGAAATAATAGCAAAACCCAAAAACGGAATGGCTTCGGCCAGCCCGATAAACCCTAACTGCAACACGTCGCCCGTAATCTGATAAACCTGCCAGCCAACAATAACCGACTGCATTTGTATGGAGAAATTAAGCAGAAAACGGGCTAACAAAAAACCACGAAAGTCTTTTATTCTCATCACAGCAAAGGCATCGTTCGATGGTATCAGCGATCTCAATATTCAGCGTTAAAATGGAAATGCAAAAGTATACATTAGAACCGTGCCCATCGCCGTTACGGCAATAATTTCATAAATTTTGAGAATTCAGCATCTTCCCGTTCTTCCAAATTTCCGTTTTCATCAGGTTTCCGTAGGCATCCCAATAAAGCCATTTTCCGTCTTTTTCGGGAATAAAATCGGGATACTTTCCACTGAACATAGACAACTCTTCCCATTCCCCGCCGCAATAATTGCCTTCCATTTGCTTTTGGCCGTTTTCGTACCAATAGCACCACAAACCGGTCATCTTATTCATCCGCCATTGTCCTTCAAACTTCTTCTGGCCATTTTCGTACCATTCGGTGTGCAGCCCCCAGCGCGAATCATAAAAGAATAACTGCCGGCTGCGCTTTTGTCCGTTAAAATACCAGCGTTGTGTCCAGCCCAGGCGTTTATCCTGAACAAACTGATGTTGCTCCCATATCCGGTTGCCATCTTTATACCACAGCGTCCAGAGGCTGTCCATCTTGCCATTACTGCGAAAGCCTGTGTATTTCAATCGGCCACTTTCCCAATAGCCGATTTCTTTGGTCATGGTTATATTTTGATGGCTGATGCCATAAATATTAACCAATTTTACCCTACCTCCAGGGTATTTTTCAATCACTATTTCCTTGTGCTTATCGGGCAAACAAGCGGTAGTCAGAAGAATAAGCAACAACAGCAGTCCTTGACGAGGCATATGGTTATTTTTTAAAAATTATCCGGTTTCAAATTTATAATAAAATCTTAAATTTGTACAATTCTACGAGTTATTTTTTAAGGTTAATATTCAGAATATGGACAGTAAGAGTTTCTTTTTTACCCGCAAGTTTTATTTTACCGATACCCCTTTCGTCAACCTGATGAAAAAGCGAATTTATCATGTATTGCTGATTTCGAGTGCTTACGATACTTTTGTGCTGGAAGGTGATGGACGAATTGATGAGCAGATTTTTAACGAGTATGTCTCCCTGAGTCTGCGCTATCCGCCTCAGTTTATTAAAGCATCTACCGAAGAAAAAGCCTTTGAAGCTCTTGAGGACATTACCATCGACCTTATCATAACCATGCAAAACGTGGGAGAATCATCTACTTTTAAATTGATTGAGAGAATAAAAGCCAAATATCCAAACAAACCGGTGGTTGTGCTTACCCCTTTTTCGAGGGAAGCGGCTATTAAGATGACCGAAGACAAGCTGAAAAATGTGGATTATGTCTTTTGCTGGCTCGGGAATACCGATCTTTTGCTCGCCATCATCAAATTGATAGAAGATAAGATGAACGTTGAGCATGATGTGATGCAGGTGGGCGTTCAGACCATTATCCTGGTAGAAGATTCCATACGGTTTTATTCCAGTTACCTTCCCAATATTTACAAACTCATCTTTAATCAGTCGCGGGAATTCATGACCGAGGGATTGAATGAGCACCAGCAAATGCTTCGTATGCGCGGCCGGCCCAAAATCCTTCTTGCACGAAACTACGAGGAAGCCATTAATTTATATCAGAAATACAAAAACAACCTTTTAGGCATCATTTCGGATATGTCGTACACCCGCAATGGGATAGAAGATAAACAAGCCGGACGTAAATTAGTGGAAATGATTCGCCAGGATGATGAATTCACGCCCATCCTTCTGCAATCGTCCGATGCCGGAAATGAAGCCATAGCCAAAGAGTTAAAGGTAGGCTTCATCAATAAAAATTCCAAAACCTTATCCCTTGAGCTTCGCGAATATATCATGGAATATTTTGCTTTCGGTAATTTTGTGTTTATCGATCCGGCTACTGGCGAAACCATTGCTTCGGTTCCCGACCTGAAATCCCTGCAGCAAATCATCTTCGATATACCTGATGAATCGCTTACCTACCATATTGAACGTAATCATGTCTCCAAATGGTTGCGCGCCCGTGCCTTGTTTCCGTTAGCCGAACTCTTCAGGGATTTCCGTCCCGATGATTTTACCGATCTGGATGAAATCCGCCGTTTTCTTTTCGATTCCATTGCCAACTACCGGCTGAATAAATCGCGGGGCATCATCGCCGAGTTCAACCGCGAAAGCTTCGACGAATACTTCAGTTTTACCCGTATTGGCGACGGTTCCATCGGAGGCAAAGCCCGTGGCCTGGCTTTTCTGGATACGCTCATCAAACAAAAACGCCTGTTCGATAAATATAATGATGTTATCATCACCATCCCACGTACCGTGGTGCTGTGCACCGATATTTTCGATGAGTTTATGCTTGATAACGACTTGTACAAAATTGCTTTGTCCGACATTTCCAACGAGGAAATATTGAATCATTTCATCAATGCCCGTTTGCCTTTCCGTGTACACGAAGACTTAGCCACCCTGATTTCGGTAACCAACTATCCCATTGCCGTCCGTTCGTCGAGCCTGCTCGAGGATTCGCATTACCAACCTTTTGCCGGAATATATTCGACATACATGGTGGCTTATAACGAGGAAGATGAACGCGTGATGAACGAACAGTTGGGCATTGCCATCAAGAGTGTATATGCTTCGGCTTTTTTTAAGGACAGCAAAGCCTATATGGCAGCTACTTCCAATGTGATAGACGAGGAAAAAATGGCCATTGTACTCCAGGAAGTCTGTGGCAACAAGTACGATCACCGGTTCTATCCTTCCTTTTCAGGCGTTGCCCGTTCCATCAATTTTTATCCTATTGAACAGGAAAAACCCGAAGACGGCATCGTAAGCATTGCCCTTGGTCTGGGCAAATACATTGTTGATGGCGGCGTTTCGCTCCGGTTTTCGCCAAAATATCCTAAAAAGATACTACAACTTGCTTCTCCCGAAATGGCTTTGCGCGAAACTCAAAAATATTTTGATGTGCTCGACCTTCGCAAAAGCAGTTTTTACCCATCAGTGGACGACGGAGTAAACATCATGAACCTAAGCATCAATGAAGCAGTAACTGATAATTCGCTTAAGCATATTGCTTCCACTTTCGACTACGAAAACCATTGCCTTCGCGAAGGCTTTCAGGATAACGGCCGGCCCATCATTACTTTTTCCAATATTTTAAATCATAATGTATTTCCTTTGGCCGAAATACTGAAAGAAGTGTTGGAGGTGGGACAAAGTGAAATGGGCAAACCTGTGGAAATTGAATTTGCGGTTAACCTTCACCGTCCTAAAGGAAAACCTAAAATATTTAATCTTTTGCAGATACGCCCGATAGTCGAAAACTTTGAAACGATTGATGTACCGCTCGAAAATATCCCATGGAAGGATACCATCATCTATGCCAATACTGCCCTGGGCAACGGAATAATGAATGATATTACTGATTTTGTGTATGTGAAACCCGAAGCGTTTAATCCGGCGCAGAATCACGAAACGGCTCAGCGGGTAGGCCGCCTCAACGATGAATTCCTGAAATGGAAGAGAAATTATGTGCTTGTCGGTCCCGGACGCTGGGGTTCCAACGATCCCTGGCTTGGCATACCTGTAAAATGGCCGCAGATTTCGGCTGCCCGCGTCATCGTTGAGTCAGGACTCAGTCATTATCGCATCGATCCCAGCCAGGGAACGCACTTTTTCCAGAACCTGACTTCCTTTCGCGTAGGATATTTTACTATCAATCCGTTTATCAACGACGGCTTTTACGACCTGGAATACCTCGCAAAGTTTACACCCGTTTTTGAGGACGACGTCCTGCGTCATATCCGTTTTCTCAAACCCATGAAAATTATGATAGACGGTAAAAAAAGCAAGGGCGTGATCATGAAACTTTAAATAAAATAACCTAAACTTAACTTTATCCATGAAAGTAATAGCAATTAACGGAAGTCCGAATAAAGAAGGAAACACTTTTCATGCGTTGAGCATGGTTGGCGACGAACTTAAAGCCGCCGATATTGAGTTCGAGATTCTTCATATCGGCCATAAACTAATCCACGGCTGCATAGCTTGTGGAAAATGCAGTGTAAACAAGGATGAAAAATGCATCATTAAAACCGATGACCTTAACCAATGGATTCAGCAGATAAAAGTAGCCGATGGCTTAATCATCGGCTCGCCGGTATATTATTCGGGCATACCGGGCACGATGAAGAGCTTCCTCGACCGCTTGTTTTTTGTTGCCGGATCCAACGGTAATTTGTTGCGCCATAAAGTGGGTGCAGCCGTTGTGGCAGTCCGGAGGACGGGCGGTTCGTCCACCCTCGACGGGCTGAACCATTACCTCAGCTATTCCGAAATGATCATTGCCACGTCCAATTACTGGAACGTTATTCATGGCACGGCTCCCGGCGAAGTCGTTAAGGATGGCGAAGGACGGCAGATTATGCGCGTACTGGGGAAAAATATGGCATGGCTGCTCAGGATGAAAGAAGCTTCGGCGATTGAACCTTCCCCAAAAGAAAAGAAAGAATTTACCAACTTTATCCGGTAAGGAAGAATTGTCGTTGCGTTAACTGAATCGAAGGATGAAAGATTAAAACCTTTTCGCTTTTCATTTGTTCATATAGTCCTATTACTATATAACTATGAAAGTTGCCGTCTTTAGTACCAAGCCCTACGACAAGGAATTCCTTGACAAAGCCAATGTTGAAAATAAGCACGAGTTGGTTTATTTCGAATCGTCGCTTAAGCAAAAAACGGCACGGTTGGCCGAGAACTATGATGCGGTATGTGTGTTTGTCAACGATGCACTGACCAGGGAAGTGATCGAAAACCTGGCGAGCTTAAAAGTAAAACTCATTGTGTTGCGTTGTGCCGGCTTCAATAACGTTGATATCGAGAGCGCCTGCAACAACAATATAAAAGTCCTCAGGGTTCCGGCATATTCCCCAACGGCTATTGCAGAACATGCAGTAGCATTGATTCTTACCCTGAACAGGAAAACACATAAAGCCTATAACCGGGTTCGTGAAGGAAACTTTTCCATCGAAAGGCTCATCGGGTTTGAACTCTCCGGTAAAACTGTCGGTGTTGTCGGAACCGGCAGGATCGGGGCCGCATTTGCCACCATAATGAAAGGCTTTGGCTGCCAGATAGTGGCTTTCGATAACTATCCTAACGAGGCGCTTAAGGATATTGTAAGTTATCATTCCCTGGATGAGGTTTTCAAAATGTCGGATATCCTGTCGCTGCATTGTCCGCTAACGCCCGAAACATTCCATCTTATCAATAAAGATTCGCTGAGCCTGATGAAACATGGAGTTATGCTTATCAATACAAGCCGCGGCAAACTCATTGATACGGAAGCAGCCATTGAAGCATTGAAGGAAGGCCGTTTGGGCTATCTTGGAATTGATGTCTACGAACAGGAAGAAAAACTTTTTTACAAAAACTTATCGGAAATTATCATCCTTGATGATAAAATATCGCGCTTAATGACATTTCCCAACGTTTTGATTACGGCACATCAGGCCTATTTTACCGATGTTGCCCTGGCTCAGATTGCGCAAACCACCATTCAAAACCTGAGCGACTTTGAAAACAACGCGATCAACCCCCAGAATCAGGTTTGTATTACGATGATTAAGTAATAGTGTCTTAAGTTTGGAGCGCCTGAAGTTTTAGTTAGCCTTTGCTGAAAAACTTCTTTCCATACATTTCTTTTGTAAAAATACCTGTGGGTAACCTCGCAACATAGCGAAGCGATCTGATGAACGGGTGAATAATTTTATTACGGATAGTCCGCTGATTCCCATCGGCTGCCATAGTAACATTTTTTAAAAAAAACAGTGAAATTTTTAATTTTATTTATTTTTTTTATAATTTTACAACTGGAATTTTCAGGCATACAGAAAGTAACCTTAGGCTGGCGTTTTTTATAGGAATAGCAATACCTGCCTTTCGTAAGAGCATCGACAGATTGAGCCCTGAAATTATCGTTGAATTCGGCGGACAACATGCTTACGATCCTTATCGTAAAATGTTTTGATTGACAGAGTGATTTATCGTTATTAATTATTGAAAAGATTTCGTGATACTTAAAAAGTGATTGATAAAAAAAGATTAAGAATTCATGGACAACTACTAACTCAATATATAAATCCTATTCGTTAAATTACAAACATTAAAACAAAAAAACTATGGCAGTAACATTTAAAGCAGTGGCAAAAAAGAACCCTGCAAAGCAAACCGAACCGGCCAAATATTTTGCTCTGGCAGTAAACAGCGGTTCAATCAACCTGCGGCAATTGGCAAAGATGATCACGGAACGATCAACAGTTAAATCTGCGGACACCATGGCTGTGCTCGAAGGACTGTTAGAGGTGGTACCTTCGGCATTGGCCGATGGAAAAATTGTACGGTTGGGCGATTTCGGATCGTTCAGCCTGGGTATTAAGAGTGAAGGGGTAGAAGATGAATCTAAATTGTATGCTAAACACATCAACAAGACGGTTATTCACTTTCGTCCCGGCGCTGAATTTCAGAATGCAATGAACAATCTTGAATTCACCCGTATTTAAATGCCCGGCTCATCAGTGATGACTTTTCAAGTCATCACTGATGAGTTTTTAAAAGATCAGGACGAATTAATAAAAAGATCAGGACAAATTAACAAACTTATCAGGACGATTTTAGAAAGAGATCAGGACGAGTTTAAAAACGGGTAAGGATAAGTTTGTAAACTGGTATAGATGTCTTCTTCACTGCCTGGTGAACAATAAAATTATTGCTAAACATCTGTATATTTAAATTTCCTTATATTTGCAGGAAGACAAATGCCTAAAGTGAGCTAAAGTTAGGAGTGACTGAAGTACATTTACTACAATTATTAATAACCTTATGAATGAATAAATTAATACTCATTGGAAACGGATTTGACCTTGCTCATGGATTAAAAACCAGGTATAGCGATTTTATGTTATGGTATTTAAATAAGGTTTTAAACTCATTAACCGATCGTGTCAAATATGAAGATAAATTATTAAAAATTATAAGTAATAATACATTTAGTTTTCTACCAATAATAAATTCAATTAAAGAATTCATATCTTTTATAAGTGAGTATAGAGTTATTTGTATATATAAGTTTCCATTTTTACATGATATTATTTTAGCAGGGAAGGATTATGGTTGGGTAGATATTGAATCGGAATACTATTCAGCACTAATAAAAATATTTAAAAAATTAGAACAAGCAAATTTTGATAAAACTTCTCGTACTGACAAAGAACTTCAAGATTTAAATACCTGTTTTGATTTAATTAAAGAGGAATTGAAAGAATATTTATCGACTATTGATGGTAATCAAAAAATAGATGAAGAAATTAGTAAACAATTTTCTAATATATTAAGACCATTGTCATCAGCCGAAGATATAACAGACAGAAGGCAAATGCTTTTTTTGAATTTCAATTATACCTCTACTGTAGAGTTGTATATAATGAATGGCTTAAATAATTGTCGAATAAACTACATCCATGGTAAATTAAACGATGAAAATAATCCAATAATTTTTGGATATGGTGATGAAATGGACACTTATTATGAAAAAATTGAACGGTTAAATGACAATAATTTTTTAAATCATTTCAAATCATTCGGCTATTTTAAAACGAATAATTATCAGAATTTTAGTGGATTTATCGATTCTGAAAAATTTGCCGTTTATATTATGGGACATTCCTGTGGTCTTTCTGATAGAATTTTGCTAAATAGTATTTTTGAACATCCCAATTGCATGTCGATTAAAATATATTATTACCAAAAAGATGAGGCTAAAAATGATTTCTTTGAAAAAACTCAAGAGATTTCCCGGCATTTTAAGGCAGAAGGTAAAAACAATATGCGGAATATGATTGTGCCATTTCCTGAATGTGTTCCGTTGAAAAAATATAAAAAAAGTTAAGGCAGGACAGTATTTGTAATACCGCTTAACGAAACCACAAGCAAGGTTTATCGGATTAAGCACGCGCTACAAACTTTAGGGTTAAATATTATTTTGATGTGCCAGGTATTTTATAATTTGTCCCGATAGGGATCCCGCAAATGCGGGAGTAGAAAGATTTACCACATCTCAATAAAAAGTGCCGTAGGCACGAAATAATCGTTCAATATTCTATCGGTTTAAAGATATATCGTTCATCATATTTTATGTCAAAGGCATTTAAAAATTCCTTGTATTCTTCGAGAAATGTTTTTTTCTTGTGGTGCTCCTCTTGCCTTTGTATATATTGAATCACTTGAGTAACTTGTGACTTGCCATAAGAAAAAGCGCCATAACCTTCTTGCCACGAAAATTTGCTTCTTATAAATTTCCTGTTGTTTATCCATTGAGATGAATCGCCTTTAATATCCTGCAATAAATCAGATAATGACTGCGATGGTCTCATTCCAAATAAAATATGTATGTGGTCGGGCATACCATTTATAGCAAGCAATTTATGCTCGTGATTTTGAACAATGCCTGTAATGTATTTGTAAAGTTCATCTTTCCACTGTTTGCCTAAGAGGCATTCGCAGTTTTGCACTGTGAAAACCGTCTGAATGTGAATTTGTGTATAGGTATTTGCCATTTTCTTTATGTTTCGTCCCTGACGGGACTTGGGATTAGTACATTGTTTTATTTTCTACCAATATCATGTTCCTAACGGAACAAATACGGTACTCCGGATGGTAAAGTTAATTATTTCCGGCATATCAAAATATTATTTAGCCAATATTTAGGCAACTTTAGGCACTAATAAAAATATTATTACTTTTACCCCCCAATTGACTGTGGTTAGTTTCCCCGCAGGCAAATTTATGGCTAAATCACCCGCTTATTAAGTAAAACCTGTGTTTTAATGAAGAAATCATTTGCTCTCTTTTTCCTGAATCTTTTAATTTCGTTAGCCTTATGGGCACAGCCCCCGGCAGGATACTACAATGCTGCCAACGGGCTTACCGGTACGCAATTGCAGCAGGCGCTCCATAACATTATCGATAACCATACGGTAGTCAGCTATACTCCCGGAGTATGGAATGCTTTTTACACCACCGATGTGCGATCCGATGGTAAAGTATGGGATATGTATTCAGATATTCCCGGCGGGACACCTCCGTACGAATATACCCTGGGAAGCGGTCAGTGCGGATCAGCTTCCGAAGAAGGCGATTGTTACAGCCGCGAGCATTCCTTTCCCAAAAGCTGGTTCAATGATCAGCCGCCCATGAATACCGACCTTTTCCATATCTATCCCGTGGATCAGTACGTAAATAACAGACACAATAATTTTCCTTACGGAGAAGTAAATAATCCTACCTGGACATCGCTTAACGGAAGCAAGTTTGGTCCCTGTTCGGTAAGCGGATATTCCGGTTCCGTTTTTGAGCCTATTGATGAATATAAAGGCGATTTTGCCCGCACCTACTTTTATATGGCTGTTCGCTACTATGGCGAAGATGCAGGCTGGCTCGGAAGTCCGATGGTCAACGGATCGCAGCTTAAACCCTGGGCATTAACCATGATGCTGCAATGGGCGCAGCAGGATCCGGTTTCAGCTAAAGAAATAGCCCGTAACAACGCCGTTTATGCCATACAAAACAACCGTAATCCTTTTATTGATCATCCCGAATATGCCGATGCCATCTGGGGCAATGGTTCCGGGGTAAAACCCGAACCTACGAATTATCCGTCGGGCTTCACCACGCACAATATCCGTCTGCACTGGACCGATGCTGTCGGCATTGTGTTGCCCGATGGCTACCTTATCCGTATGAGCGCTACAGGTTATAACGACATTGTTGATCCCGTAGATGGCACGGCTGTTGCCAACAATCTTACCAACCAAAACGTTGCTTATGGCATACAGGAAGCCGTATTCGGAAACCTGAATCCTAACTCGACGTATTATTTTAAGATTTACTCTTACGTTTTCACCGATACCGGAATTGATTATAAAACTGACGGCGTCATCCCTCAGACGAAGCAAACCACACAGCCCTGATATATTTGTTGGATGAGATGACAAAAAAAGGAGTGTTACCCTTATGGCAACACTCCTTTTCGTTTGTATTAATTCAGCGGACTACTCGAAGACAGCCGAAATTTCAACCCGGCGGTTAAGTTTTCTGCCGGCAGGAGTTTTGTTATCGGACACCGGTTTGTTCTGTCCATAGCCGATAATAGCGATTCTTTTGGGATCTATTTTTTTACCGACAAGATACTTTTTAACCGATTTAGCCATATTTTCCGATAATAAATCGTTGGCTGTCGAAGTACCTGAATTATCGGTATGCCCGGCAATCAGCAATTTCATCGTAGTATTGGCTTTAAGCATTTTCACCAATTCATTTAAATAGGCGTATGAAGTTTCTTTCAGTACCGATTTTCGGGTAACAAATGAAATTTTAACCGGAGCCTTGTTAAGCAGATTTTGTTCGCTTTCGGAAGCCACAGGACAGCCGGAATTTTCAGGAGAACCTTTTAAATTGGGACATTTATCAATTTCGTCGGGTACACCATCACCATCGGAATCATGTATCTCCGGGCAACCGTTATTCGACTGTATGCCCGGTACATCGGGACACGAATCTAATTTATCAATCACACCGTCGCCGTCGCGGTCGGGACAACCATTAAACTGTGCCAATCCGGCAACATCAGGGCATGAATCCGATTTATCAATTACACCGTCGCCATCGCGGTCGGGACAACCATTAAACTGTGCCAATCCGGCAACATCAGGGCATGAATCCGATTTATCAATCACACCATCACCGTCAGTATCCGGGCAGCCATTGTACTGAGCCAGTCCAGAAACATCGGGACACGAATCCAGCTTATCAATAATGCCGTCGCCATCGGTATCGGGGCAACCACTATATTGAGCCAAACCGGCAATATCAGGACACGAATCCGTTTTGTCAATGATGCCATCCCCATCACGGTCGGGACATCCCTGAAATTGGGGTAGTCCGGCTTCGTCAGGACACAAATCAAGCTTGTCGGGCACTCCATCATTATCTCTATCTGGACAGCCGTTAAACTGTGCTAAACCGGGTTCGTCCGGACATTCATCTTTACGGTCGGCAACACCGTCCTTATCTCTGTCAAAAATATTCCGTCCAAACTTTGCACGGCCAAAGGTGAGGTTGCAACCAATATGAATATTGAAATTCTTGGCTTGTTTATAGGCAAATACTCCATACAAATTGTCGGTGGTCGCATAAAACTGTACCGCCCCAAGATTTAGCGAACCTCCCAATCCGATATTCATCTGGCTTCCGTTGATGATGGAATAACTTGCTGCCATATTCAGCATTTTGCCAAATTGCCGGTTATATAATAACGAATAGCTGGGATGCAGTTTTTTATCAAAATAATCGCTCCGGAATAATAAGCCTACCCTGTCCTTCGGACTCAGGAAGTACGTTCCCGACAAATAAATTTTTGTAACCAGAGGCGCTGTATAACTTTTGCGGGTTGAATCTATATTAAATGTTGTCCGTATGGAATCAAGGAGTTTTTCAAATTTATCAGCCGAATCGTTTTTACTGAAAAAGTTGTTGATATCAATGCCTTTAAAGGTATACTGGTTGGAACCGGACGAGGAATAATTTTTAGGGTTGGATTTCCACCGGATACTTCCCAAATCGACCACGCTTGCCGAAAAGGCAAAATGCTTGTTCAGTTTATACGAAGCGCCAAAATCCATGGCAAAGCCCTTATTGTCGAAATTAAACTTATAATCGTTTTCGGGTACATTGGCGTTGATAAGCAGGTCGGATTTCAGCGTGATGTCATAAAAATTATTGTTGGTGGAATCCGTCGAAAGCATGGTTACATTTGTTTTCTTGGTGTTTATATTGGCAATACCAACTAAAAGTTTGGGCCTGACTCCGACGGATAATTTATCGTTGATCTGGCGCGCCATTCCCAAAGCTATTTCTGCATATACATTGGAATTGATCTTAAAACCGCCAACATCCTGTTCTCCTTTATTAATATACGGAGTGTTTCCGTAAGCTATAAAGTTAAAAAAATCCTTGGGGTATCCGAAATAAACCGATGATTTAACGTTGGCGCTCAGATTAAAATAATTCTTCCGGACTTTAAACCCAAAAGAAAGTATTTCATAATTGGCCTGGACGTTTAAATAATTCATGTTTTTCAGTTTTTTCACCATATTATCAACATCCAAATATAGTGAATCGTCAATTCCCTTTTTAATTAAATCCTTATATGTAAACCCGGAATTGCTTAATCCTAAATAAATGGAGGAAACCCCCAGGCCAACATACGATTTGCAATCGGGTATCAGGGCCGGATTGGCATAATTGGTCTGAGGTATACTTTGCAGGTTATAAATAGTCAAATCTCGTTGAGCAACAGCAACCGAGGGCAACATAACTGCCCATAACATGGCAAAAGAAAGCCCTATGATATATTTTGTGTAATATTTTGATTTCATTTTTGTGTCAATTTAAGAGTTAATGTTTTAACGTTTGTTTTGAGCGTCAGAAATTTGCTCTTAATTTAGCAGCTGTTGCCAGTTTGATACTAAGCGATTGGGAAGAATAAATTTTTCCGACCTGTCCATTAGTCGTTGACAATTCTCCGCGAACGATAATCATTTTGGTGTTTTTCAAATGATCTACCCGGTTTTTGAGTAATTCCACTACCGTTGTTTTAGTCGTTGGAGCAGTAACCTCGTGAGTTGCCGGATTAATTGTTCCGCCCATGATTACGTTCTGATCGGTTCCCATCAGCGAGTCGAGGCGTTGGTATGCCGCATCACAAAAATAAGCCTGAATCTTTGCCGTAATTGGAAACCCGTTTATTGTTTTAACAAAGAATTTGATGGATTCCAGCATGTTTACATCCGGGAATTCAAAATTCAAGGTATCCTGCAAAACCAGACGGGATATCGAACCATTCAAAGGAAGTTCGACTTTCACTTTTACCTTAAACCGGCTGGTATCAAGCACAAAATTTGTTACCGTGGAATCATTCAGAGGATTAGTTATACCGGCCATCTTATAGGTAATTTTGGTTGGCGAAATATTTAAAGCGCCCCAAATATTAGTGTTATCCTTATTCAGATTCAGTGCAGTAGGAACACTTTCTCCAATGTGTGCCAAGGATGGCGAATTAATATTGATGTGATATGGGTTTTCATAAAAAAAGTTCACATTGTAAGGAGCGGTAACATCGGAATGTGACGCAAATTTATTGACATTAATTTGAATAGGCAAACCATAGGAGTTATCAATAGTAAATCCAAGATTCAGATCCGGAAAATTAAGATTACCAAACTGGTTGTTCTTAAAGAATCCAAGGTTAAATATACTGTCGCCGGGCAAAGCCAGATCGTATTGTTGGAAATAACCGAACATCTTGGAAAATTTAATATTATCGAGTGTGCCATTGAAATTTACAGTGCCGATAACGGGTTCTAAATTAGGATTAGATACTTCAACCGTATATACTATTTGCAATCTGTTCATTTGATTTGGATCCGAGTTATCAAATGTAATTTTATAGCCCGTTAAATCGAACGCATATATTTCCTGAGCCCCCAGTTGTAGATTCAGTTCAAGTGCGGAGCCATTCTTAACTATATTCGGAACAGTTATTTTGATGGCAATATCCTGAGTAATACCTGTGGTAGAAATGTCGAAATTTATTTTTCCCGATTTAATAAACATACTGTCTAATCGCTGGCGTTTGGGTGTTTGAAACGGATAGTAAAACATGGTATCTTGAATAGCCAATGTACTACCCGGATTAGAGATGTTAAATTCTTCTTTAATTTCAGGAAATGTTTGATTCAAAACAGGCATAGCATTTTCAGCCGATTGTGAAAAGAGTTCTGATTCGTATACTATGGTAAGAAATCCGGTACTGTCTTCATGAAGAAGCCCTGTAGTATCTTTGATAATATCCTTCAGGGTAAGTTTTGAATCTAAAATAGGCGTTGTAAATTCAGGATGCCAGTTGGTTTGTGTCTTCGAGAACTTATCAAAATCATCTTTCATACACGAAGTCAACAGCAAACTACCAAGCAATAATCCTAAACAGAATTGTTGCAATTTGATAACTGGCTTGATTTTCAGTAGAGGAAAATTATCCATATTTTTAAAATTTGGTTTTAAACTAATTTTGTGAATTGTTACCCAAAGTAAATAAACAAAAAAAACCCGTACTCAAGGAGCCAGGTTTTTCTTGTTTTATCCATAAAGCTTGTATTTAGTTTATTAATGCAAGTGCAAAGGTAAATAAGTTGTCAGAGGAGGTATCTGAGCTCCAATCCAATCATCGCATTGATTACTAACTGTTCCATTAGCGTCGCAGCCAAAATTAACTTTAGCAGAAACACTTTGCGCCAGGTTGTTTTCGTCAGTCCAATCAATTTTCATATTCATTATCCCCGTTTTCACATAATCGCAATCTGAGGGTTTTTCTAAATTGGTTTCTGTATAAAGTTTGAAACTTTTGTTATTGCTTGTAGTTCCATAGGTCAGAGGAGAGGTATATGAACCTGGAAGGCCGAAAGAATAGCCATCAGTAGTTACTCCGACGTTCATCGATGTGGCATAAAGTATGATGCCGCCATTGCTTTTGGTAATTTGTCCTTCTTGTAACGTAACATTCATCGCATTATCTCCGGTATTTTTTATGGCATAATTTCCAGCCACAGCATTACCAAGAGCATGATAATTTGCGAATTCTAAGGTAAATATTGAATTGGCAGCAGAATATTTTCCCGATAAACTGCCTACAATACTTCCACTGTGGTCAGCTACGCCGGTAAAATCCATAGTGTAAGTTTTGGGATAAGTAACGGTATCTTCAGGAATAACAGTTACGTGAATTCCTTCGAATGTAAAATTGTACACAAGGCTGTCTTTTTGGTATTTTGCAATTTTATCTGCATAATTATACAAATCGGAATAGATTTGAAAGGCAGTTAGAACATCCTGAGTAGCAAGAGTATCTAATTTGCTAACATCAAGTGGGTTGTCCGTACTTTCGCAATTGGTAAGTGCAAAAGCAAGAGCAATCAAGCTAAAAAAAAGAGCGATTTTTTTCATAGTTTGGTGTTTTTAATTATTAATTAATGGATTAAATTCTAATTTTTTAAATAAAATTAACTACATGGTGCAAATATAGTATAAATAATTGAATTATACAAAATTTTTATCAAAATTTATTGCTTTTATTTTACCTGATAATTTAAAAGTGAATTTTCGTATCCAACAATCAGGTTCAGACTTTCGTTTTCTGTTAAACTACCTGTAACAAAAGGTGTTTCTCCTAAAAATTTAGTATCTGGGCTGATTCTGCCATTTTTATCGAATAAATAAATTTCCTGATTATACTCGTCAAAAATGCCAAGTATATTTCCTATTTTAGGAATATAATTTATTACAGGCTCGACATTTACTTCAAAATCAAAAGGAAAATCAAATACTTGTTTCCCATTTTTATTGAAAATAAACAGGTGGTTCTTATCAACAAAAAGAAAATCATTGGATTTATCGCCATCAAAATCATTGTAAAGGAAATAATGGCTGAATGAAAATTTCTGAAATGATTTCTTAACTGTTTTTTCCCATGGATTGATATACAAGATATTTCCTGCTGTATCGGTAGTAATTATCGGGGATGAATTATTCGTTTTATTTACATAATATTGGGCATTGGACGATTTTCCTTCCAGCGTATTAACCATAATTTCCGTCTTACCATTGAGGTCGGTAATGAGAAGTTTCTCTTCGTTATTGGTGAACAGAAGATGGGATTTTCCACGGTAGGTAAACGGCAAAACCTGTTTGTTGATTAAAAAGCCGGATACCGGAGAAGCCCATTTTTTGTTCAGGTTTCCGTCAATGTCGTAGTTGTAAATTTTATGATTTTGGGAAGCAATGATAAACTGACAATTTCCTTTTGATTCGTTGCCAATTAAAGAAATGCCATTGGTAGCTTCCGATTTAAATTTAACCGGAAAACCTTCAGCAACTTTACCGTCAAAGTCAATTTTATAGAAATAATTTTGTGTGCTAAAAACATATTGCTGCTTTCTTGTTTTTGCATTATTTACGGAATAAACAGGACTGTTGTTTTTTTCCTTCAATTTAATTTTCCATTCAATCTCACCATCCTTGTCAATTTGATACATATTGTTGGCATAATCAAAAGCAATGATTTTCATTGAATTCTTGGCAATATCCTTAAAAATAAAAGGTGAGCCCATCAGTTTAGCATCAAGCGGAACCTGCCAAAGCGCCGAAAATTCTTCCTTTTGTCTCGATTTATATTTTATACATCCTGTGGTATAAAACCAATTTCCGGAAGATTTGAATTGTATGGCAAAACCATTAAAATTCGAAAAGATTCCATAATTGCTCTCAAAATTAGCAGCATTATAATTATTCAGGTAACTTTTTATAAAATTGAGCGAGGAACCAACGTTAGAATAAAAAAGGATATTGGATTTTTCATCAATGTTGTCGGTAAACGATTTATATTGTGGACTTTTTTCAAGTGTTTTACCCGATTTGTAATAGTTTACAAAGTTTTTTATGGACGACACACTATTTCCGAAAACAATTGTATTGCCAATTATTGTAAAATAATTGTCGGTTAATTTTTGAAACAAAGGCCCAAAAAACAGAGGAAGAACATCGGGAACATTAAAATGCCTGATTTTATATCCGTTATAGTCATGCACTTCACCTTCGCTTGCCGATAATCTGTTTATTGCTTTCGAAAATTCCAAAAGCGAGAGGTTTTTGCTTACGCTATCGCTGGTTTGGATAAGGACGAATGTGTTTTCTTTTACATCCTGCCCCGATTCGATTACAGCCAAAGCGACTTCCGAACCTACAAGATTAACAAAACTATTTTCAAAATTCATATAATAAGCTTTATTTAAAGAGTTTATACGTATTTTGTAGGGAATGATTCTGCCAGTTTTTTGTAAAAAAGATTTGTAACTGCTAAAGTAACTTTGAAAATCGGAAAAGGTAAAATCAAGGAAGAAATTGGTATTTTCGGGCAAAATAGCAGCTAATTTACTTTTCCTCGGTTGTTGATTTGAAAACAATTTTAAAAATTGATTATCCTTCTCATTAACAGATGAAAAACCGGAAAACAAAAGTTTATCTTCCTTTACCATCAAGTCCAATTCAACCCATTGTGCAAAAGAGGAAAGAAGTCCTATATTCGTTTTATGAGCAGGAAGGGTTTGATTTTGAATAATTTTTGCTAAATATTTGTAATTTAAATAAATATTGGCATCCGTTTTTTTCCCAGCCGTAGCCAGAAGTTGCTTAAATGATTTATCATCATCAATGGCGCTTTTAGATTCCAGTTGACTTATGGCCGCCTGAACAATATTAGGATTGAAACTAAAAACAAGCACCCCCTTGTGAACAGCATAGGAAAAAACGTGATCATAGCCCTTTATAATTACTTTATATATTGTTGCTCCATCGAATTTCCTGGGAATAAAAGCGGATGTGTTTGCCGATATTTCCTGAATCAGGCTGCGAATATAAATTTGCTGACGATTCGAATTTATATTTATGGAAAACAGAAAATCGCAACCTCCTTTAATATTGGGATGAATGGAAAGATATAAAGGATTTTTTTTAAATAATTCCTTCAATTTTGCATTATGAGCCGAAGCTGAATCCACGAAACGGATTTCTTTATTAATATCAGCCATTTGTTCAATTCCAAGTAGTTCCTTCCAAATTACAGATTGCGAAAGATGATCCCATGTTTGCTGGGGCGAATGCGTGATAATAATCACGGCTGCATTTTGAGGTATGGCTTTTATTACAGGTGTATACGGCTGTTTGACATGGTTATAGAACAATATAACCGATAAGCAGCCAATGATAATTAAAGCACCTGAAAGGGTGAATAGTATTATTTTATTTTTTTTTACCATCGTTGCTATTACCAATTTTCATCAAAAGTAAAGATTCGAATTTAAAAAAAGATTATTTCATTGAAAATTAATTAACACTGAATTGTTAATTAAAAATAAGTTGTTCGTAAATCATTGAAATTATATTGCTTATCCAAAACATATTGCCATGGTAAACATCTGGATTTAAAAAATAAAATTTATGGCGAAAAAATAAAACATATATTTGCTTTGAAAAATCAGCATGTCGAATTGGAGACTTGCTTAGTAAACTAATTTCCATGAGGATAAAATCTCATTATTTATATAAAGCATTATCATTCTGTTGGATATTCTTGATCCCTTCATTTTCGTTTTCCCAGGGTAACATGACATCTGGTCGTTTTTTTAATAATTGGTCAATCAACATGAATGCCGGAACAACTCTTTTTTTTGGCGACATTAATGAATATCTGGTTTCGCGTTACCAATCGGAATGGCAATTGGCTTATGGAATAACGCTATCAAAACAACTGACCCCGGTTTTTGGTTTACGGGGACAATTATTGAACGGAAAAATTTCCGGTACCAAGTTGAAATTTAAGGACGGATCTCCGGCTAATTTAAAGTTTAATGCCGATTTTTTTGAATACAATGTCAATGTTACGCTCAACTTCAATCACTTATTTTTTCCTGATAATCAACAGAATTTGGTTTCCGTGTATGGCTTCATCGGAGTGGGCATGTCAAACTGGTCAACGAAATTACGAAACATCGAAACTAACACTATTGTGGCAAGCAACGGCCAAAAAGGAAAAGGATTAAAAAAACTAACCAATGAAGGAATGATGCCGGCAGGTCTGGGGCTGGATATTCATCTCAGTAAAAAATGGAATCTGACGGTGGAATCCGGTTTTAGGATGGTTAATTCCGACAAACTTGATGCTGCCATCGGAGGCTTTAAATACGATATGTATAATTATTCATCCTTGGGAATAACTTATACATTAAACCCTTCGGTGATTAAAAAAAAACTAAAAAAAACAGATGTGTCGATTTTGGAATTTACCCAGGAACAGTCGTCCGTCCCGATTTCCTTTCCTCCATTAAAGATTACCTGTGAATTACCAAAGCAGATATTGCCCGGAAGCTTGTTTGATGTACGTATAAAAATATTGAAAAGCGAAATGAAAGGCCCGGGTGAACTTCATCTGAACGTGCCCAAAGGTATTTCATGGACAGGCTATTGTAATACAAAAGCTTCATTTGATTCTAAAAACCAGTTTGTTGCCGTTAAATGGGATGAACTACCATCTGATGCTGCACTACTGATTCTTTTTACCCTGAAACCCGATACATCTTTCAGGGGAGATGTTGAAATTGCCGGTAAATTCTTTTATAAATCGGGTGCTTCTGATAAAATAGAACCTTTTAGCAGCACGGTTTCCATTAAAGAAAATCAACCAAAAGAGGTTCTCAAAACTTCACCCGTATCCAAGACAGATTCAACAATTAACCAGGAAGTAAAACCGGCTGATCTGAAAAAGAATATTGCTGATAAAAAAACGACGGTAAACAAATCAGGAATAGAATACCGGGTGCAAATTTATGCTGAAAGAAAAAAGATGACCTCTGCCGAAACACTCGCCCGCAAATTCAATATCTTGGAACCTATCAGTGAAGACTTTTACAGAGGCTATTATATTTACAGCACAGGTTCTTATTCTACCAATGCTGAAGCTGTAAAACAAATGAAAAAAATCCGTTTACAAAATAAAGTGCATGATGCTTTTGTAGTAAAATTCAGGGATGGAAAACGGATAAATCCGTAACGCAATCCGGGATTGCCGGAAAATAAAAAGCGGGAGAAAAACTAATTCAGTAATTCTCCCGCTTTTTACTTTGGTGAAGCTTATAAATTTTTAAGTATAAAATCCGTCATCCGTTGATAGAGATGAAGCCGGGTATATCCACCTAAAATACTGTGGTTTTTGTTGGGATAGAACTGCATTTCGAACTGTTTATTGTTTTTTATCAGGGCAGAAATCAAATCCATTGAATTCTGGATATGCACATTGTCGTCCGCTGTGCCATGAACCAGCAAAAATTTCCCTTTTAAATCCTTTACATGATTGATGGGCGAATTGTCGTCGTAACCTGAAGGGTTTTCCTGGGGAGTACGCATAAAACGTTCGGTGTAGATATTGTCGTAATAACGCCAGTTGGTAACCGGAGCCACGGCAATAGCCATTTTAAATACATCGGCGCCTTTGGTAATGCACGAAGTGGACATAAAACCACCATAGCTCCAACCCCAGATTCCGATGCGAGAAGCGTCTATATATTTTAATTGACCAAGGTACAATGCTGCGTCTATCTGATCGGTGGTTTCGTATTTGCCAAGTTGCTGGTAGGTGCATTTTTTAAATTCTTCGCCTCTGGCTCCGGTACCGCGATTATCAACCGAAACAGAAATATAGCCTTTTTGTGCCAGCATCTGGTACCATACAAAATCGTAGTATCCCCAGCGGTTTTCGACGGTTTGTGAACCCGGACCTCCATAAACGTTCATCAATACGGGATATTTTTTGGTGGAATCGAAATCGGAAGGTTTAATCATGTAAGCATTTAGTTCCATGCCGTCAGCCGCTTTGATTTTAAAAAACTCAAGCTTGCCAAAGGAATATTCTTTCATCTTATCAGCAAGGCCTTTATTATCTTCCAATACTTTGATCTGCTTTCCTTTAATGGTAAATAATGTATAAACCGGAGGGGTGGCAACATCGGAAAAAGTATTGATATAATATTTGAAATTGGCACTAAAATCAACGTCGTTATTTCCTTCGCGGGTGGTAAGTTTTACTTTTCTTTTTCCGCTAAGGTGAATAGCATATACATCGCGGTTTAATGGCGAATTTTGATCCGAAACATAATAAACCATTCCTTTTTTCTGATCAACTCCCTTGATCTCAGTTACTTCCCAGTTGCCTTTGGTGAGCTGACGTATACAATTGCCCTGTAAATCGTAAAGATAAATATGGCGATAGCCGTCGCTTTCGTTGGTAAGGATAAAATGTTTGTTGTCGTTCAGGAAAATCAGATTATCATCAATTTCAATATAGTATTTATTTTCTTCGGTATAAATAACATGAGTCTTGCCATTTTGTGCATCGGCAAGTAGCAGTTCAAGTTTGTTCTGATGGCGGTTCATGCGGTAAATGCACAGCACGTTGGCATCCTGAGTCCATTTTATGCGCGGGATATACTGATCGGTTTCGTCCCCAACATCCATTTTAGTGATGGTTTTCGTATTGATGTCGTACACAAAAATGTTGACAACGGAATTGGCTTCACCGGCTTTGGGATATTTATATTGATGTTCCTTAGGATATAATTCGCCCCACATCTGCATATCGTATTCTTTTACTTTGCTCTCGTCGAAGCGGTAGAAAGCAATTTTGCTACCATCGGGCGACCAGGCAAAGCCTTTGGAGAATTCAAATTCTTCCTCATACACCCAATCGGTGGCTCCATTGATGATGTTACGATCCAAACCATCGGTGGTTATTTGTTCTTCGGAATGGGTGGTTAAATCCTTAAGAAATAAATTATTCTCTCTTACAAAAGCCACTTTGGAACCGTCGGGCGAAAAGTCGGCCAGACGTTGTTTCCCTTTATCGGAAAGAGCGGTGAGCTTTTGAGTGGCAATGTCCCAGACAAAATAATTGGATTTGGAAGAGCGGCGATAAATAGCTTCCGTTTCGGAGGGCAGCAATAATTTCGTTTCGTCGTTGCTAAACTGGTAACTTTCAATTCTCAAAGGTTCTTTTTGTCCTTCGGCAATTAATTGTTTACCGGCAACCAGCATTTTTTCTTTGGTTCCGGTTTTATAAAGATAACTATTGATGGTGTCGTTTTCGGGCACGGAATAATGTTCACCATCCTTCATCGGATTGATTTCGTTGAGAAATTTTGGCGAAAATGTCCGGTTTGCCCAAATGTTTTCTAATTTAATTTCCTTGGCATTCGTTTGCGAAAAAATGCCTGCCGGAAAGCAAATAACAAACAGACAGACGAAAGCGATTAATAAGCGTTTTTTCATTTTGGTAATGATTTAAAAGGTATAACGATTTTGAATTATTCGAAACAAGGCTTCAAAGGTATAAATTAATCAAAAGTGGAGGCCTTTGATACGAGTATTTTTATATTTTTGCAAATTATTGGGATGTTAGCTCAGTCGGTTCAGAGCGCATGCTTCACACGTATGAGGTCAACAGTTCGAATCTGTTACATCCCACTTTTTAGTTGATAGTTGTTTGTTGATGGTTGTTAGCCATTAGCTGTTAGTAGTTGATTGTTGATTGTAACATTGAATAAAATCCCCAATCTGCAATCTGCAATCTGAAATCTGCAATTAAAAAATTTCCCGGGATGTTAGCTCAGTTGGTTCAGAGCATCGCCTTGACAGGGCGGGGGTCAGCGGTTCGAGTCCGCTACATCCCACTTTTTCTTTTTTAGTTGATAGTTGTTTGTTGATGGTTGTTAGCTTTTGGCCATTAGCTGTTAGCTGTTAGCCGTTGGTTGTTAGTAGTTGATTGTTGTTTGATGGTTAATCATCAAATAAAATCCCCAATCTGCATTCTGCCTACTGCCTTTTTCTGAACCACATTAGGCACATTAGGACACATAGAATTTATTCGCTTACTGCCTTCTGCTTTTTTCAATCTAAAATACTACCTACTGCCTACTGCTTACTGCTTTCTGCAATCTCCAATCTAAAATCTGCAATCTTAAATTCCTTATTCCGCCAGTTCCAAAGCTATTTTAACCATATCGGTAAAAGCTGTTTGTCGTTCTTCGGCGGTGGCATGCTGGCCGGTTACAATGTTGTCGCTTACGGTAAGTATAGATAAGGCTTTGACGTTTAATCGGGCAGCGAGGGTGTACAGGGCAACGGTTTCCATTTCCACGGCTAATACCCCGTATTTCATCCAAACATAATAGGGGTTTTTCAGATCGTCGTCGAAATAAAAGATATCGGAGGTAAGCACATTGCCTACTCTTGCCGCGATATTGTTCTTTTCGGCGAAAGCCATTGCTTTTTTCAGCAGCCCGTAATCGGCTATGGGCGAATAATCCATCCCGCCAAAGAGGAGTTTGTTCATGCTTGAGTCGGTGCAGGCAGCCATAGCTATCACTACTTCCTTAACATTAATACCTTCTTGCAGCGAGCCGCAGGTACCTATGCGGATGAGCTGTTTAGCCTGATAGTCGCGTATGAGTTCGTTCACGTAGATGGAATGCGAAGGCACGCCCATCCCCGTTCCCTGCACCGAAACGGGTTTGCCGTTATAGGTTCCGGTATATCCGAGCATTCCACGCACTTTGTTGTGGCAATGCATATTTTCCAGAAAAGTTTCGGCTATGAATTTTGCCCGTAAGGGATCACCTGGTAATAGTACTGTTGGGGCTATTTCTCCGGGGGCGGCTTCAAGATGGATGCTCATGAGTTAACGATTTTTTTAATAAATGGATTTATGATAGCGATTGGCTGTTAGCTATTAGCGATTGGCTGTTAGCTGTTGGCTGTTAGCCATTGGCTGTTGGCTATTAGTCATTAGCTGTTAGCCATTAGCCGAACGCCAATCAGTGGCAAAAGTAAAAAGTAAATCGTAAAATGCAAATAGTTTCGGGAATTCATAAAAATGACGCACCTTTTCGGGACGCATCATTTCGTTAATTATTAATGCGCATCAGGGATTGAATCCTTCTTTGTGCAACGCTGTGTTTTCTAAAATGTTTAATTACACAGAGAACCACAGAAGATTCACGGAGAACCACGGAGTTTACTGTTTATATCTTTTTATCCCATTCTTTAGTAATATTACATTGGGGTGGCTTCAAGATGGATGCCCATGAGGTAACGAGTCAGCTGTTAGCTAATCGCCAATCGCCAATCGCCAATCGCCAATTGCCAATCGCCGACAAAAGTAAATCGTAAAATGCAAATAGTTTCGGGAACTCATAAAAATGACGCACCTTTTCGGGGCGCATCATTTCGTTAATTATTAATGCGCATCAGGGATTGAACCCTTTTCTGTGCAACTCTGTGCTTCCTCTGTGGTTCTCTGTGGTTCTCTGTGTAATTAATATATTATAACACGGAGAACCACAGAGAATTCACAGATAACCACGGAGTTTACTGTTTATATCTTTTTATCCCATTCTTTAGTAATATTACATTGGGGTGGCTTCAAGATGGATGCCCATGAGGTAACGAGTTAGCTGTTAGCTAATCGCCAATTGCCAATCGCCAATCGCCAATCGCCGACAAAAGTAAATCGTAAAATGCAAATAGTTTCGGGAACTCATAAAAATGACGCACCTTTTCGGGGGTGCGCCATCTTGTTAAATTAAACCCCTCTATGTTATGGCATGATAGAGAGGTTTATTTTAGTGGGGAGCCGTGAGCTTGGCATTTATTTTAAACCATATATTTATGGAAAAATCCCTTATGTCGCCTTACTCACGGCTCTTCACTCAGGGTTTCTTCATTTCAAAATCGCAGGTCGTATCCTCATCTTCGGCTACCTCCACATTTTCATTGGTGGCGGTAGTATAATCTGCCAGGGTTGCCGTTACCGAATAGATGCCTACCGGTATTTCAGCTAAGGCATATTCCCCGTTTTCGTCGGTAGTTACCGTGGTGGCGGTTCCGTTCACTACCACCGACACCACCACATCCTTCAACGGATTGCCGGAAGCAAAGTCGGTAATTAGTCCCGTGATAACGCCTGAAGCTACCGTTGCCCCGGTTTTATGTCCGGTGGGAGTGTCGTAGATAATGTATTCATTGTATTTCACCTTATCGCGGCTTACCCAGTATTCCTTACCCGAATCCGAGATTTCCGAAATAATAGTATAGATTTCATTACCCAGCAGGGTACGGCTTTGCGTAGCCTGTTCGCGAAGGCGGTAGGCTTCTTTCACGTTGTCAATGTCCTTGTCGAACTGAAGGAGGTCGGCTTCCAGCGTATCCAGTTCTTCCGCAGTCTGACCCTTTACGGCTAATTGTTGCAGATGCTGACGAGCCACCCGTGCAATCTGTTTCCCGATACGGTAAAGGGTTTCATCGCTTAGCCGTGAAAAGCTTTGAATATCAAAGCTACGGTATTCGGCGCTGTTTTCAGAAAAAACCTTGCGTACCCGCGCTGAAATCATCCTCAGCGTTTCGCGCACATTTTCGGCATGGGTGTCCTTAGTTGCCGAAAACATGGATACGGAAGCCAGTAGTTCCGTATCGGCAGGCATATTTTTGTATTCTTCATTTTTTGTCCTTAGGGTAGCAAGCATTTCTGCGGTTACGCCCAAAATGGCAAGCAAAACCAAATCGCGTTCGGCTAAGTTGCTAAAATCGTCGGCAAGCTGCATCAGTCCTGCCTGCGACAGATTGTTGTTGGGTTTTACTTCTTTTGTTTCCATAACGATTTTTTTTAATGATTAATTTACAAAATTAACATCATTTAGGGCAAAAAACCAAATTTTTGCAAACTTTTTTTACTTTTTTCTTAAAAAAATTCGTACGAATTATGGTTGTCCTTTTTAATAAAAAGAATAATGTTGAAATACAATGTCTTGTATCATTACTTAAAACAGAAGTATCTGTCAGTATATTACTTGAAATAGTAAGAAAAACGTTCGTAGCACTCCGCAGAACGTTCGTAACACTCCGGAGGTCGTTTGTAGTGCTCCGGAGAGCGTTTGTAGTACTCCGGAGAGCGTTTGTAGTGCTCCGGAGAGCATTTGTAGTACTCCGGAGAGCGTTTGTGGTACTCCGGAGGTCGTTTGTAGCACTCCGGAGATCATTCTCCGCACTCCGGAGATCATTCTCCGCACTCTGAAGATCATTCTCCGCACTCTGAAGAATAATTTACGGTATGAAATTGATCCCTGGGCGAAACGAACTCACCCTATATCCCTCTCTTGGAAGGAAGAGAGGGACTCTTGGTCGGAATGACCATGGGATTGGTGATGTTGATTGTAATGCTTTATGGCAGATTTCTCCCTGCAGTACCAAATGACAACCAAAGCAAATGGTGCGGATTTCTCCTTGCAGTCGAAATGACGATCGTTACTAAAAAAAGAAGAAGAGAAAGTGTGGGCGGCTACGCCGCCCACACTCCATTTATTATCAATGTTTTGTGGTCGTCATTCCGACCGAAGGGAGGAATCCATAACAGTCATCCACTGCTGTATGGTGGAGTTATGGGAGGAATCCATAACAGTCTTCCACTACTACTCACCTTTCTTTTTTCCAGAAAACCTGACAGCATACGAAGTATCTGTCAGCGTTTAAACATAAAGAGAGAGGTTGCAAAGGATTTATTTTCCAACGAACGCTTTTCAAGCCCCATTTTATCTTTAACTCTTCCAAGTCCTACGGACTTTGGAAGGTTTCCATAAATCGTAATTCGTAAATCGTAAATCGTAATTGAACTGCGAAGTCCCAAAGAATTATTTCATGCAACAAACCCACCATCTATTCGTTGATAGAATAAATACCACCCCGCATGGAAGGAATTATTTTTGATTTTAACGGAACACTGGTCTGGGATGCCGCTTATCACGAACAAGCCTGGAACATCTTTTTCCGCGATATCCGTCAAACGCCGCTCACCCGCAACGTCATGAATCTTCATGTGTTTGGCCGGACCAACAAAGCCATTGTGGAATACCTGCTTGGCCGCCAAGCCACCGATGCCGAAGTAACGGCAATAGCCGACAAAAAGGAGGAAATCTACCGCAACATTGCCTCTGCCGACCCTCAAAACTACCGTTTAGCGCCCGGGGTAACCGGATTATTAAACGAACTGAAACGTCGTCGCATCCCGCGAACCATTGCCACCGCTTCCGAAAAAGCAAATGTGGATTTCTTTATCCGCTACTTTCATCTCGGCAACTGGTTCGATACAGATAAAATCATTTACGACGATTTTACCTTCCCGGGCAAACCGGCTCCGGATATTTTTCTCAGGGCAGCTCAAGCCATAGGTGTTCCGCCCCGGGATTGCATCGTCATGGAAGATTCCCTTTCGGGGATACAGGCTGCCCAGCAGGCAAACATTGGCAGAATAATCGCAGTGAATACCAACAACTACCGCAGCCAACTGGAGAAAATGAACAACATCTTCCAGATTATTGATTCTTTTGATGAATTCGATCTTCTGAAGTCTTTTGCCAAATAAAACTTTCCAGCGTTGAAAAAAGCTAAAAACTCTTCCAAGTCCTACGGACTTTGGAAGGTTTCCATAAATCGTAATTCGTAATTTTTAATTCGTAATTGATTTAGGTGCAAAGTCCCGAGTACTCGGGAGAAGAGTTAAAAAACTAAAACTCTTCCAAGTCCTACGGACTTTGGAAGGTTTCCGTAAATCGTAATTTTTAATTCGTAATTGATTTAAGTGCAAAGTTCCGAGTACTCGAGAGAAGAATTAAAAAACTAAAACTCTTCCAAGTCCTACGGACTTTGGAAGGTTTCCATAAATCGTTCCCGAGAAAATCGGGATTAATTCGTAATTGATTTAAGTGCAAAGTTCCGAGTACTTGGGAGAAGAGTTAAAAAACTAAAAACTCTAAGTCCTACGGACTTTGGAAGGTTTCCGTAAATCGTAAATCGTAAATCGTAATTCGTAATTAATTTAAGCGCGAAGCCCCAGAGAGTCAACAAAAAAATCCCTCCAAAACCTGCCAGTTATCCGGAAGTTTTGTATTTTTGATTTCTTAATTCATTTATCATGAACAAACGTATCCGTAATCTCATCCTCGGTCTGGTCATCGTTTTCATTTCCTGCAACGTTCTTTTTGCTCAGGAAAAAGAAGCTTCTGCTAATGAAGAAATCAAAACTCTTCAGAAAAAGATAGAGAACCTTCAACACGACTTCGACGTGCTGAATAAAGGGATAGACGACCTGCAATGGTACAATAAAGTGGGCGATGTGGCTTATATTGATAAAGTTTTTATTACCGGTCCGCCACCGGCTAAGGTTAAGAATCCTACCGCCATGGGCGCTCATAACCCGGTGAAGTTTTATACCTACATTTTTATCCCCAAGGGTATCGATCCCGATAAAAAATATCCGTTGCTGATTTTACCTCACGGCGGTGTTCATGCCGACTTTACCACCTATCATGCTCATATCATCCGCGAACTGATGGCACAGCAATATATCGTGGTTGCACCCGAATACCGCGGGAGTACGGGCTATGGTAAAAGTTTTTATGAAAAGATAGATTACGGCGGGCTGGAGATAGAAGATGTTCATGCTGCCCGCAACTACATGACGGAGAATTACGAGATGGTGGATAAAAACCGGGTGGGGATTATCGGATGGAGCCATGGCGGGTTGATTGCCCTGATGGATGTGTTTGAACATCCCGACGATTACCAGGTATGCTTTGCCGGAGTGCCGGTAAGCGATCTGATAGCGCGCCTTGGCTATTACGATGAGGAATACCGCAAGGAATTTTCAGCCGATTATCATATTGGTAAGACGGTGAACGAAGATGTGGAAGAATACAAACGCCGTTCCCCAGCCTGGAATACAGCCAAGCTCCGCACGCCCTTATTGATCCATACCAATACCATAGACGATGATGTGAATGTGCTGGAAGTGGAACACCTCATCCAGGCATTAAAGGCAGAGAATAAAAAGTTTGAGTACGAAATTTTTCAGAATGTAGAAGGCGGACACTCTTTCGACCGCATTGATACGCGCGTCGCCAAAGAAATCCGCCTTAAAATCTATCGTTTCCTCGACAAATACCTTGATCCGCCAAGGAAACTCAAAAGCATACGCGACATTGACCGCGCCGCTTACCGGCCTGTACAAAAGCCCTAAAACATCGAAGGGAAAATACTGGCTTATGCAGTATTTTCCCTCAATGTAAAAAACTAACTAATTGCATTTATGAGAATAAACTTAAATAAACTTTAATTCCTGGAGGCAATGATGTATTTTCTGCCAGGTACGTTCGATGTCGTTATCCAAACCTACCGAAAAACGGATCAATCCTTCGGATAAGCCCATCTTTTTCTGAAATTCTTCCGGGACTTCGCTCGAAGTGCTTTTGCCGGAATTACTAAACAGCGTTTTGAAATAGCCAAGGCTTACGGCAAGGTATCCTATGCCTTCGGCTTCCATCATTTCCATCAGTTCGTTGGCACGGTCGGAAGTACCAAGGTCAATGGCAATCATACCACCAAAACCAAAATCGGAATTCATTATCTTTTTCATGGTTTCATGGCCTTTATTTTCGGGCAAACCGGGATAAATAAGTTTCATTCCGACTTCCTTAAATTTATTAGCCAGAAACATGGCATTGTGGCTGTGCTGCTTCATACGGATATGAAGGGTATGCAGGTTTTTGAGTATGCTCGACGAACGCATGGGGTCAAGAACTGGACCCAATAGCATGGCAGTTCCGCCATTCACATCTATCAGCGAATTGATAAATTCGTTGGTGGAACAAATAGCGCCGGCGACGCAATCGTTTTTACCATTGATAAATTTGGTCATACTGTAAACCACGATGTGAGCGCCAAGGCGGGCAGGAGCAACAATCATGGGAGTAAACGTATTATCAACCATCAGTTTTATTCCTTTTTCGTTGGCAATCTGAGCCAGGGCTGGAATATCCGAAATCTGCAAAAGCGGATTGGTCATGGTTTCGGTATAAATAAGCTTGGTGTTGGGACGTATGGCTTCTTTTACGGCTTTCAGATCGGTAATGTCAACAAAGGTGGAAGCGATGTTGAATTTTGCTAAGTAATTTTTGATAAAAGCAAAGGTTCCGCCGTAGGTCGTCATGCTGGCGACGATATGGTCGCCGGAATTGCAAAGCTGAAGCAGCGCACAGGTGATAGCTGCCATGCCCGATGCGGTAACCCAGCCGGCTTCGGTGCCTTCCATGGCTGCCAAAGCATCGGAAAGATATTTGTTGCTTGGATTCCAATGACGCGAATAAAGGTAGCATCCGCCTTCTCCCTGGAAAGTATCCGTCATGGATTTTGCCTGCATAAACGTGTAGGTAGCTGAATCGGTAACAGACGGGTTTACATCTCCGAATTCTCCAAACTGGAGCAAATCCTGAATATTACTTGCTGGATCGTATTTCATAATTCAAAAGTTTAAGGTTAATGAAAAAGTTTTGTTTTGCAAAAATATCATATTTCCCGTTTATTAAAGCAAATCATGACGGTTAATACTTTATTTGGTTGATATTTTTAAAATCCGTTACTTTGAAGCGATTTTAACTAACAATCCGTAAGTAAAAATACTCAAATAATGATTCATCACTTTCACCTTGATAGTCTGGACAAAAAAATCCTGGCTATTCTTACTGCCGATGCCCGCATTCCTTATCTGGAAGTGGCGCGTCAATGCAAAGTTTCGGGAGCCGCCATTCACCAGCGTATTCAAAAAATGACCGAAGCCGGAGTAATTTCGGGCACACAGTTTAACCTTAGCAATAAAGGACTCGGTTACCTTACCTGCGCTTTCATTGGCATTCAGATCAATCTTACTACTACCCGCACCCATGTGGAGGTTTTTGAAAAAATCAGACAGGTGCCCGAGATTGTTGAATGCCACCACATCACCGGAAAGTATTCGCTTTTGCTTAAAATTTATGCCCACGACAATGAGCATCTGAAAAAGATCATCATCGAAAAGATACAATCCATACCCGAAATCATCTTCACCGAAACGTTTATTTCGTTGGAAGAAGGATTTATCAGGCAGTTACCCGTTGGTTGACGGCTGGTTTTTCCATCTATTCTTCAAAATAATTAACAATCATTTTATAAAAAGTCATAATTTCGCATTCTCAAAATATCACACCCATGAATTACGATGTATTAGTTATAGGTAGCGGACCGGGAGGTTATGTAGCTGCCATCCGTGCGGCACAGTTAGGAATGCAGGTTGCTGTTGTTGAAAAGGCTGAATTAGGTGGAATCTGTCTGAACTGGGGTTGTATTCCCACCAAAGCTTTGCTGAAAAGTGCCCAGATTTTTGAACACGTCAAACATGCCGCCGACTTTGGCATTTCCGTTTCCGGAGAAGTGAATCCCGATTTTGAAGCCATCGTCCGTCGTAGCCGTGGAGTTGCCGACACCATGAGCAAAGGCATACAATATCTTTTCAAAAAAAATAAGATAGAACACATCAAGGGGTATGGAAAAATAAAACTCGGGAAAGTGGTAGAAGTTACCGATGAGGAAGGCAAAGTTACGGAATATACGGCCAACCATATCATTCTTGCTACCGGAGCACGCTCGCGCCAGTTGCCCAACCTGCCACAGGACGGCAAACGCATCATCGGCTACCGCGAAGCAATGACGCTTCCCAGGCAACCTAAATCAATGGTTGTGGTCGGTTCGGGAGCCATAGGTTCGGAATTTGCCTGGTTTTATCAAACCATCGGAACTCAGGTAACGCTTGTGGAATTTCTACCCAATGCCGTTCCGCTGGAAGATGAAGAGGTTTCCAAACAATTAGAACGTTCGTTCCGTAAAATCGGGATGAAGGTGATGACATCTTCTTCCGTAGAATCGGTGGATATTTCCGGCGAACTTTGCAAAGTACATATCCAAACCAAAAAAGGCGAAGAAGTGGTGGAAGCCGAGATTGTTCTTTCTGCTGTCGGAATTGCTACCAATATTGAAGGTATTGGATTGGAAGAAGTGGGCATAAAAACCGAAAAAGGGAAAATACTGATTGATGAATTTTATCGTACCAGCGTGGAAGGTTATTATGCCATAGGCGACATCGTTCCCGGACCGGCTTTGGCACATGTGGCTTCCCATGAAGGAATCACCTGTGTCGAAAATATCGCAGGCCTGCATCCCGAACCCATAGACTATAAAAATATCCCCGGCTGTACATATACGCATCCCGAAATTGCGTCTGTCGGTTATACCGAAAAACAAGCCATAGAAGCCGGTTACGAAATCAAGGTGGGCAAATTCCCGTTCACCGCTTCCGGAAAAGCTACTGCTTCCGGCACGAGGGACGGTTTTGTAAAAGTCATTTTCGATGCTAAATATGGCGAATGGTTAGGCGCTCACATGATAGGCGAAAACGTTACCGAAATGATAGCCGAAGCCGTAGTTGCCCGTAAGCTGGAAACTACAGGAAAAGAAATTCTTGAAGCTGTTCATCCGCATCCTACGATGAGCGAAGCCGTAATGGAAGCCGTGGCAGCAGCCTACGGAGAAGTAATTCATTTATAAATTAAAAATCTGCTGAAAATGGAAATCATCAAAACCGAAATCCCCGATGTTCTCATCATCAAACCCAGCGTTTTTAAGGACGACAGAGGCTATTTTTTTGAATCTTACAACAAGGAAAAATTCTTAAAAAACGGCATCGACCAGAATTTTGTTCAGGATAATGAATCCAAATCCCAGAAAGGAGTTCTGAGAGGCTTGCATTTTCAGAATCCGCCTTTTGCCCAGGGCAAACTTGTGCGCGTGATGAAAGGTGCCGTGCTCGACGTGGCTGTGGACATCCGTAAGGGCTCTCCCTGGTATGGCAAATGGGTTTCCATCGAACTGACCGAAGATAATAAATGGATGTACTGGATTCCGACCGGTTTTGCTCACGGTTTTCATACGCTGGCAGATCATACCGTGTTTTTTTACAAATGTACCAACGTTTATCATAAAGCTTCCGAAGGCAGTATCCGCTGGGACGATCCCGACCTGAATATCAACTGGGGCGCTCATAATCCCATCCTTTCGGATAAAGACAAGGTTTCGCCCTTGTTCAGGGATTTTATCAGTCAATTCTGAGGATAAAAGGCAAATAAGTTATCGTGTGTCCTTCGTTGTCGGAACCGATTGCTTATGTTTATTATCATTGCGTGGTTTTTAATGAGCACCGGAAATTTTATACCCTACATATACCTCATACTGTCCACAGCCTAATCCTCCGTTCATAAAGAAAGAATATATACTATCGTTCCATAATCGCAATCCATAATGATACGTACTAAAGCATCCGACAGAATCAAGATAAACCTCCCGGCCAAGCACCATTAAGGTCGAATCTGTTTCACCGTAATTAATCTTTATTATGGTATCGCTTTCCCGGCTATACGGCTCACCACATTCTGGAGAGCCATAACTGCTGATCCGTTCATGAACCTGGTATTTGCCAATATATTTGTCCCGGGGATCCGGTGATTTGTGATCATCTTTTTTACAGGACATCAGCAGAAAAATACCAGAGATCAGTATGCTGATTATTATTCGACAGGGTTTCATGTGTTATTAATTTTTTAATTTATTGGTCACATGGAATATCCATAAAATATCATTCTCGGTTGGTATGAGCATAGCCCTTATGGATATTTCATTTTTAATAATCTTTTTAAAATTTCAATTCCGTTTTAATCGCAGATTTTTCCATCATTTAATTGCAAACTATCTTATCTTGATAATCTTCCTTACGACTCTTCCTTCATTGCTTTGCAACATAATCTGGTAAAGCCCCGGTGCTTGCGTACCAATTTTAAAGTGTAGCCAATGAGAGCCTTGTTCAAGATTGCTATCAATTAATGTATTTAAAAGTTGTCCCTGCATCGACAGTAATGTAAGCTTAACACGACCAGGTTTGATCAGGGTAAAGTTTACATTGCAAGCATCAGTAACAGGATTCGGATAAATATGCAGATCAAAAGGTTCTGGCAGAGGAGTTGGTTCGATGCCTACCGGTCGATTAAACTTTTCTGTCATCACATAATGAAGAAATTCCCGGGCATCGCTGGTATCCATGTAATACAGCGGAAAACTAAGCAGGATGCTTTTAAAGTCGTCACCCATATATTCGATTCCTACAGGCTTGTTTTTCATTTTTCCGAGATTACTGTTCGAATTATATTTAGAATCGAGGCGGTAGATCACGTTGGCTTCGGGTAAAGGTGAAAAAACCTCAACATTGAATATCTGACCTGGATAATGCAGATCCATATATTTTAACGTGTCAACATTCAGGGTGTCGTAACCGGGAAAAACAGCATTTGCCCGGAACATCATACATAAATATGCCCGGTTGACACTATCCACCTTAAAAAATTGATGGAATAATTCTGTTTCTGGTATTTTTAATGGGTATACATTGCTATTCATCCAGAATCGCGCCGGGTTGAACCCTGCAAAAAGCAGGTTACCGCCGTTAGCAATAAAATCCGAGACATCCTGTTTTGCCTGATTATCCATAGCTTCAAAATAAGAAGTATTGGACATCCAAAGAATAGAATGATAACGCGACAGTATGACAGGGTTAACTTTATGGGTTGCATTGATGTCGTACCATACAAAAGGAATGGTATTTAGCGCTGCCTGATAAAATGCAAAAATACTGTCGGGAGTGGTTTCTGATCCTTTCAGGTTGGCTAATACCAACAATGTATCGCTGAAATTATACCGGACACCTGTCACCTCTTGCGAAAATCCACTCTCCTGCAGTGAATCGTTCACCGTAGTCAATACATAATAATATTGTTTGTTCGGTTCTACCGTCAGATCATGATAAATGGAATCGGAAACCGGGGTTGGAAAAATCTTCTGGTATTGGCTGCCGGTGGTATCCGAACGATAGATGTTGTATCCTATTATGTGGGAATTATTTGTAGGCTTCCATCGCAGGGTAACATCAGCTTTGGTTGAATGTGCGGTCAGGTTACAAGGGGAAGGAAAAAACTGCTGTTCTGTCAATGCAGCAAGTATTCCACTCGTAATTTTTGTAAGGTAGGGGACATTACAGTTGCCAAGGGTATCCGCTGGTGAATGAATATATGGACATAAGCTGACTTCCCAACAACTTAAGGAAGGAAATCCTTCATACCAAAAGGAATAAGAATCGGTCCCTTCTCTCAAATTTATTCCGAATGATACTGACAAATCGGTATACCGTTCGATAGCTTCTGCAGCTACATGGCCAGCCCATTCATAGTTGGGATAATCATCAATAACCATTTCATTTAGGTTATCCGGATTGTAAGAGATCATATCCATTGCGTACATACACCGGATATCCTTTTCTTCGAGTAGCGCTTTTTGGGCAATATATTGAGAGCCTAACAATCCGAATTCCTCTGCTGCAAAAAGCATAAACTGTATGGTTGTTTCCGGATGAAAATTCATTTTGGCCATCACCCGTGCCATTTCGAGCGTTGCAGCAGTACCTGTGCCATTGTCATCTACTCCGGGAGCATCATTATAAGGATCATTAAAATTGAACGAATCATAATGCCCCCCGATCACATAAATCTCATCCGGGGCAGAGGAGCCATGGAGGGTGCATACGATGTTATATTGCCATGAAGTGTCCATATAAGTGTTGCTTATGTTCAACGCTGTGTAGAATGAATCAAGTTTTACATCCGTATAGCCATAGGAAAGGAATTTATTCATTAGCCAGATGGCAACATCTTTATGGTTTTCGTTTAAGGCGCATCGCGACCCCCAATTCTGCAACTGCCGTAGGGTTTTATGCAGTGTATCGGCATTCACTTCAGCAACCAGAGATGTTATCAATGGATTGTTTACCTTGGCAGGCTGACTGAGGGCAAAAGGCGTTTCCGAAAAACGGGTGCGCGAAACAGCATGACCCGGTTGCTCATCAAGGATCTGCGAATAGAGCAACCCCGGATTAATGATAAACAGTGCAAAACATAATAAGAATAGAAGACGACTCTTGGTTTTCATGACGTGTGATTTGATTAAAATTTTTGCTTGTATTTTTTGTTTAATTATCGTTTTAATTTGTTTTTATAATCGTTGGTACCCATTGCACAACTACCTTCATTTTGGTTATTTCCTATTTGGTAATTGGCTTCTTTCTTTGTTAATCTATAAATAATTATTCTAAAATTCTTTTTCATTTCCATTCATTCCGATTTTCGTTTTGTTCCTGGTGGTAAAATCCTGAATAACCGAAGTTGCCCAGCCAGCATAATTTATTAGTCATTTAATCGAGGAACAACATCTGTCATAGTATAATGAACAAATTGTTTTCCTAATTCTGTTAATTCATAAGGCTCTTCATTATCAAATGCTGATTTCATAACTGATGAACTGGATTTAGGTGTTGTCTTTTTTATAAAATTTCCATAATAGTCTGTATCTCTATATTGCCTAATAACCCCCCCTATACTTAAATCTCTAATTAACATTTTATATAAATCAGCTTCAGCGGAATCCTCTCTTGGTTTTGTACTATTAAATTTATTCCATATTTGTTCACGAGTAATACCTTTGTTTTGATATATTTCCTTGATAACATAAAAATGTGCTTCGTGGTATAATCCAATCCAATCTATAAAAAGTCTTATTACATCATCAGTACACAATGAGCTTGCACAAGAATTTGTCAATAGATTTTTTATCCATTCTCTTTTATCATCAGTATCCGAATTATCCCATACTCTGAAACCCTTCTTAACCAAATCTTGATATTCAACTGACTCCATTCTTTCATGTACTATTAAATCAAACTTTTCTAATCTGGAGATTATCCCATAGATTGTTTCTCCTAATTTTTCTATTTTTTCCTGATGTTCTTGCAACCATAATCTTAGGATCTCACTAACTTTTGATTGTTCAATTTCTGCATGCAATGCTGCTGAAGCACCTAAAAAGCCACCGACCCAAGGAATACTGCTCAAAGCAGAAAGAATAAATTTTGAAATTCGTTTTTTATTTCCAGAATTAATAATATCAGAAAGTTGTTCCTGAATATTCTTCTCAATTATTTTTATTTCACTTTTTTTATCCATAATGAAAACATCTTTATGTTATATTGAATGAGGTCTTGCTGACAGCCGCAGTGCGGAATTTAACAGTTCCTCCATTCGCTTTTTGTTTTCTTGTTTATTTGCGCCAAACGTTGTTTTTTAACTATCGAGCCTTCCATTACCAGTTAACCGGCTTGTTATAGATAGGTTTAATTGTGTGCGGTTTAATTTAAAAATCAGAACCTTTTTTTACCATTTCCGATTTTAATGATTCAACGAGAGTATTAATCTTCTGCATGTCAACTTCACGTTGATTAATTTCTTGAGTTTTTATATCGTTCTCAATTTTTTTTCTTAGTTCAGGTAATTCAGCATCTACTGCTGCTTTCCACTTCTTATAATTTCCCTTTTCTAACCCCTTAACAATTTCATCATTATAATGGTAAAAACCTCTTCCGCCAACTATATTAGTTATTTGTAGATTTCCGTTAGTATAAATGACATCCGCGGTTGTTTTTCCACAGTTAAAGCAAGAAGCTTCCATTACGATTTGAAACTTTTGTACACTTTCCAATTCTATTTCATACTTATATCTGCCATCTTTCGCTGTTAAAGTAATAACAACATGCCTGGGGATTAATTCACCATTTTGATTGATATATTCAAAAATCCCTTTACCAATAATTTTTCCAGATTCCAAATCTTTCATTTGAATAACATCATTTGATGATTTGAACTGGTAAGCAAACCATGTTAATCCGTTTGAAAATAAAGCTGATTTTTTAAATGTTGAATCTGTTTTTATTATATCACTGACAATGGTTTGTCCAAATGCCATTTGCATAAAACTCAAAACGATAATTAGTAAAAATTGCCTTCTCATGATTTCCCTTTTTATTTTGTTAATTTCCATTAAATTTTACCATTACATCACCCTGTTCCTTCATTCCATCTGCTAAAGTACACTCTTTTCCCGCCTGACTATCTAATTTTTTTATTTTTTTTCAAAAATATTTTCAAAAGCATATCAAAATTAAAAAATATCCCGTACCTTAGCGGCGTAAACTAATAAAATCTAATGCTATGAGTACAATTTCAGAATCGGGAATTGCCTCAAATCTGGGCAATTTTCAAACCCTTACCGGCTTCTGCCAGAGTTTCGGTATTAAATACAAACCAGCCAATCCGCTGATCAGTTTAGATGCGTTGAATGGTTGTCATCAACTGGCATCAGAAAGTGTGGATGCCGTCAGCGCAGCCAAGTCCCCCTGCCGATCGTGCCTCCGACGATCGTGAAATCGTTTTCTCCCCATTGAGCGACATCGTTACCGCCTCGTTCAACTCTCTTCGTTCCTGTGGCGCTTCACCCCAGGTAATAGCCGATATTCGTCCTGTGGTTAATAAACTCCTTGGCCGTCGGGCTTCTGTAGCCAAAGGCGAAACTCCTCCCGTTAATCCGGAAGAGCCCGGTGCCGGCGCTCCCAAAGTCATCTCCGCCTCACAGCAAAGCTTCGACAGCAAGATTGAGTTCATGGGAGCCTATATCGAGGCGCTGAAAAACGAACCCAAATACACCCCCAACGAAGAAGAACTCAAGATCACAAGCCTTACCGCTTTGCTCGAAAAGATGAAAGTAGCCAATAAAGCTGTGGTCGACAAATCGGCTCCCCTGGTTGCCGCCCGTAGCCATCGCAACTATATATTCAATGATCCCGATACCGGTCTGGTAGCCATTGCCAACCTGGTTAAGAAATACGTTAAATCCGTTTACAAACCCAACAGCGTCGAGTTCAAAAAGGTTAGCGCCCTTAATTTTAGGAAAATATCCTGAAAATAGATTTTAAACGGCTGCTTTTTCCGGATTTATTCCTGTTAAAGAAATCCGAATAGCTTCTTTCATGGCAAGCCCGTCGTTGTGAATACTATTGCCTCCGTCGAAAGTATTATTTGCTCCGTCGTGAATACAACTTGCTCCGTCGAAAGTAATATTAGCTCCGTCGTGAATACAACTGCCTCCGTCGAAAGTATTATTACCTCCGTCGTGAATATAACTTGCTCCGTCGAAAGTAATATTAGCTCCGTCGTATGTACAACCTACTCCGTCGTAAATAATACAGCTCCCGTCTATTCTATTGGTACAAAGCCCACAGCTCAACAATAAAACAATAAAGCAATAAAGCAATTCAACAACAGAACAACCCAACAATCTCATCGCCTTAAACCATCTAAACACAGACAAATACTTCCTTTTTGCAGATTTTAACAATTATACCTAAAATCCTGAACCGATTTTTATTTAATTTTGACCACTCTTTTTATAATTACGAATTACGAATTAAAAGAAAAGACATTTCATGTTTAAAGGAACAAATCAAAGCCGTTCTGTATTTTCAAAAGCCGGTAATGATATTTACTATTTTTAAAACATGGAATGTCTATCAATCAACAATCAACAATCAACAATCAACTACTAACAACTACCCACCCATGAATCGTTTAACTTTACTATTAATGACTATTTTATTTACATCGGCGGCTTTTGCTCAGCAGCCCCAGGAACAGCCTCAGAAGGATGACTTCAAATACCTGGTCGAACAATTTGCCGACCTTAAAATCATGCGTTATCAGGTTCCCGGATTCGAAAATCTTGGCCTGAGACAGAAAGAACTGGTTTATTACCTGAGCCAGGCTGCCCTCTGCGGACGCGACATCATTTTTGATCAGAATTATAAGAACAACCTTTTGGTTCGACGTACCCTCGAAGCCATCGTAGATAGCTACAAAGGCCAGCGCAAATCGAAAGGATTCGAGGATTTTATGGTTTATACCAAAAGGGTTTGGTTCTCCAATGGTATTCATCATCATTATTCCTCCGATAAAATAATGCCGGCTTTTACCCAGGAGTATTTTTCATTTCTTGTCCGTAGTTCGGCTAAGGATAAGTTGCCCATGAAGTCCGGACAGGACATCCACCAGTTTATTGATGAAGTTTCATCCATTATTTTCGATAAGGATGTGGCTCCCAAAAAAGTGAATCTCGATGCAAGCAAGGACTTGGTGCTGAATTCTGCCGTTAACTTTTACGATGGCGTCAACGAAAAGGAAGTAGAAGCGTTTTATGCACCGCTTAGCAAGCCCAACGATCCTAAACCTATTTCCCTTGGCTTGAATTCTAAATTGGTAAAAGAAAATGGTAAGATTGTCGAAAAAACATATAAAATTGACGGATTATATTCCAAAGCTATCGAGCAGATTGTTTTTTGGCTCGACAAAGCTGCCAAAGTGGCCGAAAACCCTCTGCAGAGCATTTATATAAATACACTGATCAAGTACTATAAAACCGGCGACCTGAAGGACTGGGATACCTATAATGTCCTTTGGGTAAAAGATATGAAGAGTAGAGTAGACTTCGTGAATGGTTTTATCGAAAACTACGAAGATCCCTTAGGCCGGAAAGCTACCTGGGAAGCTATGGTGAACTTTAAGGATATGGAAGCAACCAAACGTGCGACCACCATCAGCGCCAATGCTCAGTGGTTTGAGGATAATTCTCCTGTTGACCCGCGTTTTAAGAAAAAAGAAGTCAAAGGCGTTTCCGCTAAGGTTATTACCGCTGCTCAGTTGGGTGGCGAATGCTATCCCAGCACACCCATCGGGATCAACCTGCCCAATGCCGACTGGATTCGTAAGGATTACGGTTCCAAATCGGTTACCATCGAAAACATTACCTATGCCTACAACCAGGCCGCTTTGGGCAATGGCTTCCTCGAAGAGTTTGCCTATTCACCCGAAGAAATTGAATTGGCCAAGAAATATGGTTCCTTAGCCGATAACCTTCATACTGATTTGCACGAATGCCTCGGACATGGTTCGGGACAGTTGCTGCCTAACGTCAAGGGCGATGAACTGAAGAATTATTCTTCAACCTTGGAAGAAGCCCGTGCCGACCTTTTTGCCCTGTATTATCTGATGGATCCCAAGATGGTTGAACTGGGACTTATCCCCAGTCTGGATGCCGCCAAAGCCGAATATAACAGCTACATCCGTAACGGACTGATGACCCAGATTACCCGAATTGCACTGGGTAAAGATATTGAAGAAGCTCACATGCGCAACCGCCAGTTGATTGCCAAATGGTGCTTCGAAAAAGGGCAGCCCGAAAACGTGATCGAAAAAGTGAGTCGCGATGGCAAAACGTATATTAAAATAAACGATTACCAAAAACTGCGCACCCTCTTCGGAAAACTGCTTGCCGAAATGCAACGGGTAAAATCAGAAGGCGACTATCAGGCCGGAAAGGATTTGGTGGAAAATTACGGTGTCAAAATTGATACTGTTCTCCACAAGGAAATACTCGAGCGTTTTAAGAAACTCAACATTGCGCCTTACGGCGGATTTATCAATCCGGTGTTTACTCCGGTAATGGAGGACGACAAGATTGTGGATATTAAAATTGAATATCCTACCGATTTTGTAAAACAAATGATGGATTATTCCAAAAAATATTCCTTTCTGCCTACGTATAATTAAAATTGAAAAATCTCATGAAAAGTCCCGGTAGTTTATCGGGACTTTTTTTATTTGAATGAAGGCTGTACTTTTGTCCCCGGTTTCGGATTTCCCGTTGATCCGGAAGAAATTATTATGCGAACAATAGGATTATTAATAGCCTCCAACATTTTTATGACTTTTGCCTGGTATGGGCATCTGAAATTCCACAACGTGGCGTTGTGGAAAGTAATACTGATAAGTTGGGGCATCGCCTTTTTTGAATATTGCCTGATGGTTCCCGCCAATCGTATCGGTTACGGAACGTTTACCGCCGTACAACTTAAAACCATACAGGAAGTCATCACCCTGACCGTTTTCTCCATTTTTTCGGTTCTATATTTAAAAGAATCTTTTCAGTGGAATTATCTTGTTGGGTTTTGTTTTATTATCTTAGCTGTCTTTTTTATTTTTCATAAATGGTAAAAACTATGAAGAAGATATTCACCCGGACCATCCTCCTTGTCTCCTTTGTGAGCCTGTTTACCGATATCGCCAGCGAAATGCTGTATCCCGTCATGCCGGTATATCTGAAATCCATTGGCTTCTCTTTCGTTCTCATTGGGCTTCTCGAAGGGGTGGCTGAAGCCACTGCCGGGATCAGTAAGGGATATTTCGGTAATCTTTCCGATAGAATAGGGCTTAGGCTGCCTTTTGTAAAGTGGGGCTATTTATTGAGCGCTATCTCCAAGCCCATGTTAGCCATTTCCCGGTTTCCGTTATGGGTATTCTTTGCCCGCACTACCGACCGTTTTGGCAAAGGAATACGTACCAGCGCCCGCGATGCAATGTTGAGCGATGAGACAAGCCCCGAAAATAAAGGGAAAGTCTTCGGGTTTCACCGTGCCATGGATACGGTAGGCGCTGCTATTGGTCCTGTGATTGCGTTGATTTACCTGTATTTTCATCCCGGACAATATGTGTGGTTGTTCCTTATCGCTTTTCTGCCGGGTCTTTTTGCCATTTCCTTCACTTTTTTGATAAAAGAAAAAAAACGAATTACAACAATCGGTGTCGAAAAAAAACATGTTGGCTTTTTAAGTTATTTTAAATACTGGAAAATTGCTTCGCCGGCTTATAAAAGAGTGGTTATCGGATTGCTTGCCTTTACCCTGTTCAATAGTTCCGATGCCTTTCTGCTTCTGGCGCTCAAAAGCAGTGGCTTTTCCGATACCCACATGATAGGAGTCTATATTTTCTATAACCTTATCTATGCTTTGCTTTCGTTTCCCATTGGTATACTTGCCGATAGGGTAGGGCTGAAAAAAATTCTGATTACGGGGTTAAGTATATTTGCCGGAGTGTATTTCTTTATGGGATTTGCACATACGCTCCTCGTTTTCCTTTTATTATTTTTCTTTTATGCCGTTTATGCTGCTTCCACCGAAGGTGTTTCCAAGGCATTACTATCCAATCTGGCAAAAAAAGAGGAAACGGCAACCGCCATTGGTTTTTATAATAGCTTTGCAAGTATTTGTACTTTAGTCGCCAGTGCTTTGGCAGGAGTTTTGTGGGAATTTATTGGCTATAAAGCCATGTTTATGATTTCGGGCTTGGGTGTGGCATTGGTAGCCATTTATCTTATTTTTGCAAAAGTGAAACCCGCAACGGGCAGTAATTAAAATTTATAACGATCAGAACAATGAACACACTTTATCCGCTGAAATTTAAACCTATTTTCAAAGATAAAATCTGGGGTGGCAACCGGATACAAACTATTCTGGGAATGGACTTTTCACCATTGCCAAACTGTGGCGAGGTATGGGTTGTGTCCGATTACCAGGGCAATCATTCCGTTGTGGAAAATGGCTTCCTTGCCGGAAACGAACTTAGTGAATTGATAGAAGTTTATATGAGTGACCTTGTGGGCGATAAAGTCTATGAGAAGTTTCATAATGAATTTCCCCTGCTGATCAAATTTATTGATTCCAACGATTATCTTTCCATCCAGGTTCATCCCGACGATGAATTAGCCCGGAAAAAGAACATCGGTTCCGGCAAAACGGAAATGTGGTACATTTTACATGCCGAAAAAAATGCCCAACTCATCAGTGGCTTTAACCAGAAAATGAACCGCAACACCTATCTGGAGCATCTTAAAAATAATACGCTTACTGATATTTTAAACTATGAAAACGTCTCTGCCGGTGATGCGTTTTATTTACCTGCCGGAAGGGTTCATGCCGTTGGACCAGGAATACTGCTCACCGAAATACAGCAAACATCGGATAACACTTTCCGGATTTACGATTGGGACAGGGTGGATGCACAGGGAAAATCCCGTGAACTTCATACGGCTCTTGCTCTTGAAGCCATGGATTTTAACGTTTACAATAATTACCGGACCAACTATTTACACAAAATTAACCAGACCGCTACTATAATAAAATCACCATATTTTACAACGAATATGCTTCAATTTAACCAATCCATCGCCAAGGATTTTAGCGAATTGGATTCCTTTGTGGTGTATGTTTGTGTGGAAGGCAGTTGTGGATTGCTTTATAATGAAGGAATTATTGATTTGCATTTAGGCGATGCCGTTCTTATTCCTGCCGAAATTAAAAATGTTGTATTACAAACGGCTAAGGAAGCAAAACTCCTCGAAGTGTATATTCTTTAAAATTTTTTTTTGTCGTTACATTGATTTTCCTAATTTTGGCGGCTCATAGTGTTAAATCATACTATCTAATTTTATCAATATATTAACATGAAAAAAATAACTCTTCTTACACTGATTCTGTTTGTTAATCTTTTGGCATTCACGCAGGAAAAAATTGAAAAATCGTACAAATTACCCGAAGTAAATATTAAAACACCTGAAGGGCAAACATTTAATACGTCAAACATCAGCAACAACGGAAAGCCTGTAATTATCAGTTTCTGGGCAACCTGGTGTACCAATTGCGTCAAAGAACTGAATTCTATTTCTGAAGTTTATGGCGATTGGCAAAAAGAAACCGGTGTTAAATTAGTGGCTATTTCTATTGACGATGCCCGCAATTCGTCGAAAGTGATGCCTTTTGTTAATGGACGAAATTGGGACTACGAGGTTTATCTGGATGTAAATAAAGATTTTTATCGTGCCATGCACGTCGGAAATGTACCTTTTACAGTTTTGCTCAATGGTAAAGGCGAAATTGTATGGCAACATACTTCCTACGAAGAAGGCGGCGAAGTGCAATTATTTGATCTGGTAAAGAAATTAGCTGCCGGTCAGGATATTAAATAACTTAAATTCTGCCAACACTTTAGTCCATTTTTTATTTATATTGTTGAAATTCTAATAATTTATGAAAAAATTTATCCGCTTTTTTTATTTAATGTTTCTGTTCATTTTGCCTGAATTCATTTTTGCCCAGGATATTATTTCTTCGGGTCAGGTACATGGCGACTTCCAGTTGGATGCGCAAAACTATCAACCCGATAAAGATTTGGGTATCACTGATTCCACTATTAATGGCAAAAATCTGGGAATGAATGCGTATATGAACCTGATTTATACCAACGGTAATTTCACGGCTGGCGTTCGTTACGAAACGTATATGCATCCTTTGGGAGGTTTTGATAAACGCTATGAAGGAAGTGGCTTCCCTTACCGATTCTTGAATTATAAAAAAGATGAATTGGATATAACCGTAGGAAATTTTTACGAGCAATTTGGTAGTGGATTGATTTTACGAACCTATCAGGAATGGAATCTGGGTTACGATAACTCTCTGGATGGGATAAGGGTGAAATATAGTCCCTTTAAAGGGGTGTCGATTAAAGGAATCATTGGGACTCAACGGTTTTATTGGGATAAATATACTCCGAATAGCCGGGGTATCGTACGGGGCGCGGATGCCGAATTTAATTTGAATGATATTATTAAAGGCGGCGAAAACTGTAAAACAAAAGTTATACTGGGAGGAAGTTTCGTAAGCAAATATCAAAAGGACGACCCAACTTTTAAATATGAATTGCCTGAGAATGTGGCTGCTTTTGCCGGACGTATAAATATTTCAAGGGGAGGCGCCAGCCTGATGTCGGAATATGCCTATAAAATCAACGATCCTACTGCTGTAAATAAATATATCTACCGCGATGGACAAGCATTATTGGTATCGGCTTCATATTCGCAAAAAGGTTTGGGAGTTACCCTCACCGGAAAACGCATTGATAACATGAGTTTTAAATCAAGTCGTACGGAACTTAATCAATCTTTGGATATTAATTTTTTACCACCTATCTCAAAACAATACAGTTATGCGCTTTCGGCCATGTATCCCTATGCAAGCCAACCAAATGGCGAAATAGGGTTGGAAGGAACTCTCGACTATTTTATTGGCAAAGGAACGCTTTTGGGTGGCAAAAACGGGACGAATATCTCGTTGAATTATTCCAAAATTAATGCTATTGACAAGTCTAAAATAAACGATACCACTAAAATAGATGCCAATGGCACAAAAGGTTATAATTCCGATTTCTTTACTTTCGGAAAAGATAGATATTATGAGGATTTTGCTTTTGAAATTACACATAAATTTGGAAATAACTTTAAAACAGTGTTTTCGTATATGAATGTTGCATACAATATTTATGTGCTTCAGGGACATGGCGATATGGTTTATGCAAATATCGGGATTGCTGATTTAACCTATAAATTTAACGCAAAGAATTCATTACGTTTGGAAATGCAATATCTCGATACCAAACAGGACTTTGGCAACTGGACGATGGCTATGCTTGAATACGACATTGCTCCCAAATGGTTTTTTGCGGTAAGCGACCAATTTAATACCAATATGCCGGAAGAAAAAAAGGAAACCGGTGGAAAGGAGTTAAATTATTATAATATAGCTACCGGATATAACCTGGGCACAACACGTATAGCCCTTTCTTATGGTAGATCCCGCGAAGGCTTGCTTTGTGTTGGAGGTATTTGCCGCCAGGTTCCTGCATCCAGTGGCTTTACGCTCTCAATTTCCAGCAGTTTTTAAATAATTTTCAATAAGTTTTAAATCTCAAATTGTTTAAATTTTTTGAATCAGATAATCATGAAATATCCGTAAGGACAATGTGCAAACAAACCGAAAATGATATTTTATGGATATTCCATTTGACCAATAAAAAATAAAATTAATAACAAATGAAAAAAATCATCCTTTATTTAATCATAATTTTTACTCCCGTAGCCTTTTTCTCTTGCGATAAAATTGATTCGCCTTACCTTCGTAATAAAGGTACAACGCAGATAGATACCACCAGTAAAAGCATTCCTAAAAAAATATTACTCGAAGATTTTACCGGTCATTATTGTCCCAATTGTCCTACAGCTCACGAAGTAGCGATGGAACTTAAGAACCAATACGGGGACTCTATTATTATTATTTCCATTCATGCTGGAGGCTTTGCAAACCCATCAACTGGTGGTAATTATGCCTATGATTTTCGTACAGTTACAGGCAATCAACTGAATACCGATTTCGGGGTTCAATCCAATCCCATAGGAATGATTAATCGCAAAATTAACGGTGGAAATATTTTGGTAGATTATGGTAATTGGACATCTGTTGTTGGTGCTATGATAAATGATACCGCTATCGTATCGTTAAAAATTACCAACACCTACAACAGTTCAACAAAACAACTGAATACGAAAGTTGAGAGCAATTTTTTGGCAACCGATGAGATTAATTATAAATTGTGTGTATATCTAACAGAAGATAGTATCATTGCTTCGCAGAAAAATAATAATACGACCCTTGGACCCACTCCTGACTGGGCGAATTATGTGCACCGGCATGTTTTAAGGGATGCCATCAACAGTACCTATGGCGATTTGATTTCAGAGGAAGCTTTGGAAGTAAATAAAACGTATACTGCTAATTTTGCGTATATGCTGAAACCGGAATGGGTGGCCAAACATTGCTCGGTTGTCGCATTTATTTATAATGTGGATACTAAAGAAGTAATTCAGGCTGAAGAAGCTCCGGTAATTCAAAGCCGAAAATAATTTCTGGATTTCTTTTCAAAATAGTAAATGCTTGCTATCAAAAAGGAACTTGCTATCAGGCTTCCTAAAATGATAGGGATGGAGGAGGTATTCCCTAATTCTTCGGCTTTGGCTTGAATTAATCCGGTTTGCGACAGATATGAAACGACGACCGTTGTTCCGTTATTTACAAAATGAACAAAAATAGGAACCCACAACGATCCTGTCCAGTAACATAAATATCCAAACAAAATGCCGAGCATCAATCGTGGGATAAAACCGTAGAATTGAAGATGGAAGGCACTAAAAATGACAGCAGAAACAATGATTGCCCAATGAATATTTTTCATCCAATTTTTTAATAAACGTAATAAAACTCCACGGAAAACCAATTCTTCGCCTATTGCTGGCAAAATGGCTATCATCAGTATATTAACGATAAAACCTCCTCCGTTTTTTACGTTCAGAAAGGCGTCGGTAAGTTGCGTTGCATTTTTTTCAGAATCTTTCATCCAGTTTTCGATGGCTGCCATTCCATGAGGTAGTTTCATCATTGAATTGATTTCTGAAAAATAATTTATCAATGGCAAAGCCAGGAACATAAGTATTCCGGCAGTAAACAACGTATATATTTTGGGTTTGACTGAAATGTTCAGATAGGATGATGGTTTATCGCTGATTATCCATGCAAAAAAGATCGGCGGAAAGATAAACATCCCGAACTGATTGATGATTTGTAAATATTTAAGAAGGCTAATTGACATAGGATTAGATAAATTAGCCATTTCTCCCAGATTGTTTAAAATTCCCATCCCGAAGAATGGTACACCTATTAATAAGCCAAGGAACAAAGTAAACATGAGCGAGGCTAAAGTAATAAAAATGAAACAAATTAGCTGAGAATAGGGTGGATAGCGACGCAGAAAATCAAAGGGTTTCATTAAGTTTTCTTTAGGTAAATTGTGCGTAAATTTACATAATTTTGCATTCATGGTAAAAATTGGGAATGTGGAATGGGATGGTTTCCCATTGTTTTTAGCTCCGATGGAAGATATTACTGACCCGCCTTTTCGCAGGTTATGTAAGAATTTTGGTGCCGATATGGTTTATACTGAGTTTATTTCATCCGAGGGATTGATACGCGATGCTGATAAAAGTGTCTGTAAACTCAATTTATCTGATGAAGAACGTCCGGTGGGCATACAAATTTTTGGTAATAATATCGAAAGCATGAAACAGGCTGCAGTACTTGCCGAGCAGGCAAATCCCGATCTGATAGACATCAATTTCGGTTGTCCGGTTAAAAAAGTGGCTTTCAAAGGAGCTGGCGCCGGTCTGCTGAATGATTTGCCCAAAATGATAGCCATGGCCGATGCCGTAGTAAAAGCCACACGTTTGCCTGTAACGGTTAAAACCCGCTTGGGCTGGGATCAGAAAAATAAAAATATTGTCGAAATTGCAGAACGGCTACAGGATGTTGGAATTAAAGCAATTACAATTCACGGACGAACACGGGATCAGCTTTATAAAGGCGAAGCCGACTGGACATTGATTGGCGAAGTAAAAAATAATCCCCGTATGATTATTCCTGTGATCGGCAATGGGGATGTGGATTCTCCCCAAAAAGCAATGAAAATGAAAGATGTGTTTGGAGTGGATGGTATTATGATTGGCCGCGCGGCAATTGGCAATCCGTGGATATTTGCAGCCATCAAAAAATATTTACTTAATAATGAATTGCTTCCTGATGTTGAAATTGTTGAACGTATTAAAATCTGCAAGTTTCATTTTATTCAATCGGTTGAATGGAAAGGTGAGCGTAGGGGCGTTTTCGAAATGCGGAAACATTATTCAAGTTATTTCAAAGGGATACCCGATTTTAAAAAAAACAAAATGAAAATTCTTTCTTTGACGAAACCCGAAGAAATTTTAAAATTATTTGATGATTTATTAGAAACAACAGAAATATAATATTTTATATCTTTTTTGTTTTTTTTAAAATTAAAAAAAAATTAAATGTTATTTACGTATAAAATTATTATTGTATATTAGCGTGATAATTTTTAATCTGCAGGTATGGACGGTCCTTTTACGATTTTCATCCTCGAAGATGATTTGATTTTTGCCAAAATCATGGCTTATCATCTGTCATTAAATCCTGATTATGAAGTAGAAGTATTTCAGGATGGAAAGAGCTTATTGGCAAATCTTTATAAAAACCCATCTGTAATTACGTTAGATTATAACCTTCCCGGAATGACAGGCTTGGAGGTTTTAACTAAAATCCGTGAATTCAACCCCGATCTGCCGGTTGTTATTGTTTCGGGACAACAGGATATTTCAACTGCCATCGAATTGTTAAAAAAAGGCGTTTACGATTATATTATTAAGGATCAGGATACAAAAGACCGGCTGTGGAATATTACAAAAAACATCAGGGAAAATCTTCAGCTAAAACAAAAAATATCCATCCTTGAGGAAGAAATTGGCAAGAAATATGAATATCAAAATCTAATCAAAGGAGATAGTCAGCCCATTCACAGGATTTTTACTTTGATTGAAAAAGCGGTACGAACAAATATTACCGTTTCCATAACTGGTGAAACTGGAACAGGTAAGGAGCTGGTAGCCAAAGCCATACATTATAATTCTTCGCGGAAAAAAATGCCATTTGTGGCGGTAAACGTAACAGCCATTCCCAGGGAATTGATTGAAAGCGAAATGTTTGGCTACGAAAAAGGTGCTTTTACCGGAGCCAATGCCCGCCGGATCGGAAAATTTGAAGAGGCGAATAAAGGTACTTTGTTTCTGGACGAAATAGCCGACATGGATCTCAATATGCAGGCCAAACTCCTGAGGGCTTTGCAGGAAGACGAAGTAATACGCATTGGTAGCAATCAGATTATTAAGCTGGATGTGCGGGTAATTGTGGCAACCAATAAAAATCTTGCCGAAGAGGTAAAAAAGAAAAAATTTCGCGAAGACCTTTATTATCGCTTGCTGGGTTTACCTATCGAATTGCCGCCGCTCAGGGAAAGAGGTCATGATATTTTTCTGTTAGCCAGGTTTTTTGTTGATGAATTTTGTCGCAAAAATAAAATGAACAAGCTAACCATCACATCTGAAGCTCTTAATAAACTAAAAAAATATCCATGGCCGGGAAATGTCAGGGAGCTTAAAGCAATCATGGAATTAGCTGCTGTAATGACAAATTCGGATGTTATAGACAAAGAGGATATAAACTTTTCCTCTTCCAACACACTAAACGACTTTCTTCTTGAGGAAACGACATTGGAAGAATATAATGTGCGTATTATCAAACATTTTCTCGAAAAATACGATAATAAAGTCCGGGTTGTTTCTAAAAAACTCGGTATTGGTAAAACCACTCTTTACCGGATGATGCAAAACAAAATGTTATAGCTGGAATAGCTCGCAAATGTCTTTCCCCGGAGGCAATAAATACGTTGAAAAACCTAATGTATTTGCCGTAAGTATGTTTGATTCAGAATCATCAATAAAAAGACATTCATTGGGAATCAGTTGGCTATTTGATAGAACGTAAGTAAAAATATCCTTATCGGGTTTTTTCATTCCCATTTCAAACGAAAAATAAGCTTTTTCAAAAATGTGAGAAAAGTTATCAAAACCATACGTATTTTTAAAATGGTGTAAATAAAAATCGTAATGTATTTTATTAGTATTACTTAACAAAAAAGTGCGGTACTGATTTTTCAGATTTAGCAATAAATTGACTCTTTTAGGTGGAATATTTAAAATCATACTATTCCAGGCATCATCAATCTGGTTATCAGTTATTTTAGATGGAAGGAATGTTTTTAATTCATTCCTGAATTTCTGAGGACTTAGGATTCCCTTTTCAAATCTGTCAAATAGTTGAACCTGGGATATTTGAGAATACATTCTGGAAAAATCAGATATGCCTAACTTTTTAAATGAATTGGCTGCGGCTTGAAAATCAATGTCTATAACCACTCCGCCAAAGTCGAAAATGATATTTTTTATTTCTGTTAGATTAATCATAATGGTTTTTTAAAATGTTTTGTTTTTTCAAATACAAAATTGTAAATTTGCAGTCATAAATCCAAATGAGATTTTAGTATTATTTAGGGCCTATAGCTCAGTTGGTTAGAGCACCTGACTCATAATCAGGTGGTCCCTGGTTCAAGTCCAGGTGGGCCCACAAAAGTCAAAAATTACTCCAGCCTGTCGCTGGAGTTTTTTATTTAGCTAAAAAGCGATCCTTAAATCTTGGTCTTTTTCTAAGGTTTTAAATGTTATCTCTACCAATTTTTCAAAAGATTTTATAAGCAGTTTAATTCAAAAAAATCAGACCAATTTTTTTGTTTTTATACGAATACTCGAAAAACCACTACGGATACTCGGAAAAGTGCTACGCTTACTAAATTTCCCCAAATTTATTATTTGTTTATTTCAACTTTGCAAAAAAAGTTTGAATGATGAAAATCGTGTTTTCCTTTCCCAAATTCAAATCGCATCCTGTTTTGCTGAATAAATTTTATAAATGTAAAAGATGTGGGTTTATAACTTCAAGAAAGAGAACATGCCCGGTTTGTGAAAAGGATGGATATTTGATAAAAATCAAATAGGTAATTTAAAATCAGATTATTTCGCCCATTATAAAATAATAAGTTTGTTTTTCTGTTTTTTATCTCTCTCCCTCTCCGGAACCAATAAACGGGTTCCGGTTTTTTTATTGTACGATTATGCTATACCATTGATTTGTTGTAATAAAAGTATTTATGGATAAAGTTAACACTTAAAATATTTGTGTTAGAGAGTCTAAATACCTTAAAATTTTTGTATGTTTGTCAAATAATCAATAAATTATTTAATATGAAAAAATTACTTCTCATTTTATCTGTCATTTTTATATCTGTTAATGTTTTTTCGCAGAATGAACAAAATAGTTCTACGAAAATTACAGGTAAGTTTAGTTCAGGTATTGATGTTTTTACAGATATTTGGCAAGGTGTACCCGACAGTATTTCGGTAAAGCCTTTTAACTTAGGCACGAGTTTATATGTTTTGTATGGCGACCAAATAGGTAAAAGTAATCTTAGTTATGCAATAGGCTTAGGCGTAACCGCGCATAATCTTAAGAGCAATGCGTTGATTAAGGTTGATACTGCTAATGTTTCTAAATTTTACAAAATTCCATCTAAAGTTAACGGAGAAAGCATAAGCTATAAACGAAATAAGTTATCGGTTGTTTATCTTGATATTCCAATGGAACTTAGGTATAAAACCAAGAATGACATGAAATTCGCTTTGGGATTTAAGCTGGGATTTTTGGTCGGGAGTCATACCAAATATAAGGGAGATGATCTGGACGGAGGAACCGAGTCGCACAAGATTAAACAAAGCGATGTTAAAAATCTTGAAAGTATGAATTATGGAATTACTGGCCGGATAGGTTATAAATGGATTAATCTTACCGGCTATTATTCTTTAGCTAATTTATTCAAAAAAGATAAGGGGCCAGAAGTGTATCCGATATCAATAGGAATAGCGCTTCGTCCATTTTAGAGCAAAAGAAAAATTCCAAACATTACAACAACTCCCGTAAGAAAGCCTGCATATATTTGGGCTGGCTTATGGGAGTTTGATTTTAATCGTGCAAAACCAACCAGCCCGCATAACAAAATCACTGCCGAAATTAAATAAAAAATATTGAGGTTGTAATTATAAGCTATTCCGATATACGCTCCGAGCAAACCACCCATGGCTATGCAGTGGATGCTTATTTTCCAAAAAAAATTGATAATAAGCAATACGACATTTGAACACAGAGCGCCGAACATAAAAACCGGAATAACCGGCGACCAGTGAATTTGACGAAGAAGATAGAAACTCAAATAATAAAAAAAAACCGAAAACAATAAAGGATAGATTCTTTCTTCCTTTGTGTCCATTTCGGGCGATTTAATCCATCCTTTTTTTAAAAAAATATAAGCAAACGTCATTGGAAAAATTGCCGTGAAAAGGAGTACCATCCCAACAAGCAATAGCTTGCCCCACAATGGGATGAGAAATAAAACGCCAAAATGCATAAAAAATAAGCTGATTATAAAAAAGGTAGGAATAAACACCGGATGAAAAATATAGGATATTATTTTAGCAATTCGAGTTTCCATTGGTCAAGATTTTGGTTATCAATAATAATTGTCCGTATCCATTTTTAAGGGGAAAATAAATAATATGCAGGTTAAGAACCGGATTACCCATGCTATGCAAGCTCTTTACGAAGGCGGGCCACAGGAATATTAAGTTGTTCGCGATATTTAGCAACCGTTCGGCGGGCAATATTATACCCTTTTTCTTTCAGGATATTGGTAAGGTGATCGTCTGTCAGTGGCTTATCCTTATTTTCAATCTCGATGCAGTTGGACAGAATTTTTTTTATTTCACGGGTAGATACTTCTTCACCACTATCGGTTTGCATAGATTCCGAAAAAAAGCTTTTCAATAAAAATGTTCCAAAAGGAGTTTGAACATATTTGCTGTTGGCAACCCTGGAAATGGTAGAAATGTCAAGGTTTACCTTTAAGGCAATATCTTTAAGAATCATTGGCTTAAGCTTAGTTTCATCGCCTTCCAGAAAATAATCTTTCTGGTAATCCAGAATAGCTTTCATTGTAGTGTACAAAGTGTTTTGCCGTTGTTTGATGGCATCCATAAACCATCGTGCCGAATCAATTTTTTGTTTAATAAACTGGGCTGCTTCCCTATGAGAACTATTTTGTTTGTTTTCCGAATAGGTTTCCATCATTTCCTGATAGGATTTATTGAGGCGTAATTCGGGAATATTGCGTGAATTGAGTATCAGTTCCAATTCACCATCTTTGTTTACCAAAATAAAATCGGGGATGATGTACTGATTACTTCTTGATGTATCGCCAAAAGAATTTCCTGGTTTTGGATTACATTTTAAAATTTCGTTGATAGCTGCTTTTAGTGACTTTTCGGAAATTCCTATTTTTTTTATAATCTTGTCGTAGTGTTTTTTTGTAAATTCGTTAAAATAACGTTCGATAATCAAGATCGCTGTTTGTGAGGCCGGAGAAGCATCCATTCTTTTAAGTTGCAAAAGGATGCATTCTTTCAGATTGCGGGCTGCTATACCTGGAGGATCGAGTTGCTGGACGATTTTGAGCATTCCAAGAATTTCATCTTTTTTAACAGATAAATTCTGAGTAAAAGCTAAGTCGTCAACCATAGCGGAAATATCGCGTCGGAGATAACCCGCCTCGTCAATGTTGCCGATGATAGTGGTTGCAATGGAATTTTCTTTTTCGGAAAGTACCAATAAACCTAATTGTTGTAATAAAAAATCGTGGAAAGATGTGCTGGACTCAAAGGGTATATCTTTTTGCTCATCATCGGAGGAGGAATTGAACAAATTGAGTTTGTAAGCAGGTATTTCATCATCATCCATGTAATCGGTGATGTCAAATTCATCTTTATCAGGATCGGTGTCTTCAGCTAAATCATTTGTAGCGGTTTCATTCGCCAATTCTTGTTCCGATTGCAGAATGTCTTCATTTTCATTTAGTTCTTCCAGCGCAGGATTTTCTTCAATTTCTTGTTTAATGCGTTGTTCCAGTGCCATAGAAGGTATTTGAATCAGTTTCATCAGCAGTATTTGCTGTGGTGAAAGTTTCTGAAGTAATTTCTGTTCTAATCTCTGGTTTAGCATGGCTTATAAACAAACAAATTTTTCTGGTTACAAATGAATGCCTAAAGATAATACATTTAATTTATCGCAGGTTGAAAAAAATTAAAATTCGGCATTCTGAGGTGTACGCGGGAAAGGAATAACATCGCGGATATTTGACATTCCGGTAACAAATAAGATTAATCGTTCGAAGCCTAATCCAAAGCCGCTATGAGGTGCCGATCCGAATTTACGTGTTTCGAGATACCACCATACATCCTTTTCAGGAATATGCAACTCCTGGATACGGTTTAAAAGCTTTTCATAATCTTCTTCTCTTTGTGATCCTCCGATGATTTCTCCGATTTTTGGGAAAAGGACATCCATTGCTCTGACGGTTTTGTTATCGTCATTTTGTTTCATGTAAAAAGCTTTTATATCCTTCGGATAATCGGTAAGAATGACTGGTTTTGAGAAATGTTTTTCTACCAGGTATCGTTCGTGTTCCGATTGCAGGTCAATGCCCCAGGAAACTGGGAATTCAAACTCCTGACCGGATGCCATTAAAATTTCGACAGCTTCGGTATAAGATAAGCGCTTAAATTCGTTATTTAAAATAACGTTTAGTCGTTCAATCAATTCGTTGTCATACATTTTGTTAAGAAACTCAAGATCAGCTTTGCAATTTTCAAGAGCATAACGGATCAGATATTTCAGGAAATCTTCTGCCAAATCCATGTTGTCGGTAATATCACAGAATGCTATTTCTGGTTCTATCATCCAGAATTCGGCTAAATGGCGAGGAGTGTTAGAATTTTCGGCACGAAATGTAGGCCCGAAGGTATAGACGGACGACAAGGCAAGTGCGCCCAATTCGGCTTCCAACTGGCCCGAAACGGTAAGATTGGTCATTTTTCCGAAAAAATCATTGGAAAAATCTACATTACCATCATCTTTCAGCGGCGGATTTTTGGGATCAAGCGCTGTAACACGAAACATGGCTCCGGCGCCTTCGGCATCCGAACCTGTAATAATAGGTGTATGAAGATAATAAAAATCGTTATCGTTAAAGTATTTATGGATAGCAAATGCCATGGCATGACGGACACGCAACACCGCGCCAAAGGTATTGGTGCGTGGACGAAGGTGGGCTATTTCGCGAAGGAATTCCAACGTATGACCTTTTTTCTGCAAGGGATAGGATTCGGGGTCGGCAGTTCCATAAACAATAATGGACAATGCCTGAATTTCCACATGTTGTTCCTGCCCAAGCGATTCAACCAATTTGCCGGTAACCGAAAGGCAAGAGCCTGTAGTTATTTGTTTTAATAATTCTTCTTCAAAATCGGATACATTAACCACTATCTGAATGCTATGCACAATCGAACCATCGTTCAAAGCAATAAAGGCTATTTTTTTATTTCCTCGTTTGGTGCGAACCCATCCTTTTACCGTTACTTCTCCACCGATCTTTTCCTGGCAATTATCGGTCAGTAAATCTTTAATTTTAATACGTTTTAAGCGTTCCATTTCGTCTGTTTCAAATTATTATGCAAAAAAACGATTTTTTCCGCTTTTAATCAACTCTTTATTAAAAATATTATCAACTTTTATGGCTACCAGTCAATTGTTATTAACTTTGCGAGGTTAATTTCTTAAAATAAACCAATTTTGGACATACTACCCCTTACCTCGTGGTTGGAAAACTATAATCAACCGTTGATAATCAGCGGTCCGTGCAGCGCTGAAACTGAGGAACAAGTGCTTGCAACGGCAAAGGAATTGGCTAAAATAAAACAAGTCAAGATATTCAGGGCTGGGATATGGAAACCACGAACCCGTCCCAGTCAATTTGAGGGCGTGGGAAGCAAAGGACTGGATTGGTTAAAGCGGGTGCGGCAGGAAACGGGTTTGCTTACGGCTGTTGAGGTTGCCACGCCACAACATGTGGTTGAAGCCATCGAAAGCGGAGTTGACATTTTATGGATAGGCGCACGTACGGTTGTAAATCCATTTTCGGTACAGGAAATTGCCGATTCGTTACAAGGTATTGATATTCCGGTGATGATAAAGAATCCGGTAAATCCGGATTTAAAACTCTGGATGGGAACGATTGAACGATGCTACAGGGCGGGAATCCGGAAAATAATTGCCGTTCACCGTGGTTTTTTTTATTTTGAAAAAACGCCTTACCGTAATGCTCCGATGTGGGAAATCCCCATCGAATTGAAACGGTTGATCCCCAACTTGCCTATCATTTGTGATCCAAGCCATATTTGTGGAAAAATGGAGTTGATTTACAATATCGCTCAAAAAGCGTTAGATCTCGAAATGGATGGTTTAATGGTTGAAGTTCATGATCATCCCGAAAAAGCGCTAACAGATGCCCGGCAGCAAATTACACCGTATCAGCTTTCCGAACTTCTTACAAAACTTGTTATTCGTAAAACTTCGGGAAGCCATGAATTTGAAAATAAACTGGAAGAACTTCGCCGCGAAATTGATAAACTGGATGATGAACTGATAACCATTCTTTCGCGCAGAATGGAAATAGTTAAAGAAATTGGCGAATACAAAAAAGAAAATGATATAACTATTCTTCAGATAAAACGCTGGAGCGAAATCATTCGCTACCGGCTCGAAAATGCTTCCCGTGCCGGTTTAGATCGCGATTTTTTAATTAGGCTTTTTGAGCTTGTTCATAAAGAAGCAATACAGATACAATCGGAAATTATGGAAAAAGGCAAACTTCCCGACAGGTAAAACCTCCGTTAAAACTTAGGCGAAAATGTTGAATAATTCACAGGTTGTTTCTCAAACTTTGCAAAGAATTTATTTTTTGATTCATTCGAACCTAATATAGCATAAAAATTATAAACCGTATTTCCCTGTAGTCCTAAAACAAGGGTGTCGCGAATGATAAGTTGTGTGCTATCTGCACGCTGAATCCAAAAATTGGAAGACTGACCGGTAATTTTTGAAATTTTCCAGACGGAATTTGTATCAAACCTTAGGGTTGCCATGCTATTACTGTAAGATCTTAATGGCATATATAAGATAAAAGTATCCGGCGGGTTAATAATGTCCTGAGCATTTGAATATATTGGAATGTTATTCCCATCATCACCATCTTTGCTGCAAGCTATAAAGGTAATGGATAGAGCAACTATACAAAACCAAATAAATTTCTTCATTTTCAGGTGATTTTATGAATTAATATTCAATCAATTACTTCCGTGGCAGTTTTTGAATTTTTTACCGCTTCCGCAGGGGCAGGGATCATTACGACCAACTTTTTTCTCCACATGAACAGGTTGAGTAATTTGTTGTTCCGAGGTGCGATTGGCGGCTGCGAGCATATCCGAACGACCTTCCTGTAATTTTTCACGATCCTGATGGCGTGGTATTTGTGCTTCCTTAACATCTCCAGCTTCTTCCATTGGAAGATTCCCTCTGATAATGAATGAGGAAACATCTTTATTTATTTTCTGAATCAAGACTTTAAAAAGCTGGAAGGATTCAAATTTATAAATCAGCAACGGATCTTTTTGTTCGTAGGTTGCCGCTTGTACCGATTGTTTCAATTCGTCCATTTCACGAAGGTGGTCTTTCCATGTATCATCAATAACGCCAAGCGTAATTCCTTTTTCAATGGCTAAAATTACTTCCTTCCCTTTATCTTCATAAGCTTTTTTCAGGTTTGCGATCACCTGCATTGTTTTTATGCCATCGGTAATGGGAATAGCGATATTTTCGTATTGGTGCTGATGTTCATATACTTCTTTGATAATAGGTGCCGTTTTCTGAGCTATGGCAGCCGATTTTTCTTTATAAGCTTTGAATACTTGAGTAAAAAGTGCATCCGTAATTTCTTCCTTATTGCCCGACAGAAATTCTTTTTCCGATACAGGGCTATCTGTGATTAATGTTTTTAGAAGGGCTAATTTAAATTCCCCGAAACTGCGTTGTTCATGATAATCGCTGACTATCTGTTCGCAAACATCATAAATCATATTAGAAATGTCAACGGCAAGACGTTCGCCGTAAAGCGCATGACGGCGTTTTTTGTAAATGACTTCGCGCTGGGAATTCATTACGTCATCATATTCGAGCAGTCGTTTACGAATGCCGAAGTTATTTTCTTCCACTTTCCGTTGGGCTCTTTCAATGGATTTGGTAATCATAGAATGCTGAATAACTTCGCCTTCTTTTAAACCAAGCCTGTCCATGATTTTTGCAATACGTTCGGAACCAAACATACGCATCAGGTCATCTTCGAGAGAAACAAAAAACTGGGAACTTCCCGGATCGCCCTGTCGTCCGGAACGGCCACGAAGCTGGCGGTCGACCCGGCGTGATTCATGACGTTCGGTACCAAATATAGCTAAACCGCCGGCTTCTCTTACTCCGGGACCTAATTTTATATCGGTACCACGACCAGCCATGTTGGTAGCAATGGTAATGTTGCCAGGTTTCCCGGCATCTGCCACGATCTGAGCTTCTTTTTGATGTAGTTTGGCGTTCAGTACATTATGGGGGATGTTTTTACGTTTGAGCATACGACTCAACAACTCTGAAGTTTCAACGGAGGTAGTACCTACAAGTACAGGCCTTCCAATGGCAATACATTTTTCGATTTCATCAATCACCGCATTGAATTTTTCGCGTTTGGTTTTGAAAACCAAATCCTGGCGGTCGTCGCGTATTACAGGTCGGTTGGTAGGTATAACTACCACATCTAATTTATAGATATCCCATAATTCACCGGCTTCCGTTTCAGCAGTACCAGTCATCCCTGCTAATTTCTGGTACATACGGAAATAATTCTGCAGGGTGATGGTGGCGTACGTTTGTGTAGCGGCTTCCACTTTTACATTTTCCTTGGCTTCAATAGCCTGGTGAAGTCCGTCGGAATAACGTCTGCCTTCGAGAATACGTCCGGTTTGCTCATCAACAATTTTCACTTTGTTGTCCATTACCACGTATTCCACATTATTTTCAAAAAGGGTATACGCTTTTAATAATTGATGAACGGTGTGAACTCTTTCCGATTTTGTTGAATAATCTATCAATAACTGATTTTTCTTTTCAAGTTTCTGAGCTTCAGTCAGATTATTTTTTTCCAGTTCAGCTATTTCCGCGCCAATGTCGGGCAGAATATAAAAATTGGGTTCTTCGTAAGAAGCGGTTATCAGATCAATCCCTTTTTCGCTTATATCAACGGTATTATTTTTTTCGTCAATTACAAAAAACAACTCATCATCAATGATGTGCATGTTTTTTTGTTGTTCTGCGAGGTAAAAGTTTTCTGTTTTTTGCATTAATGCTCTCATGCCGGGTTCGCTAAGGAACTTAATGAGCGCATTATATTTTGGCAAACCTCTGAAAGCCCTGAATAACTGTTCGCCACCTTTTTTTTCCTGTTCGGGGGTTGGTGTGCCGCTAAGAAGTTTTTTAGCTTCAGCCAGTAACTGGTTAACTAATCGTTTTTGGGCCTCATAGAGTTTGAGTATTTGAGGCTTTAGTGCATCAAATTCCTGTTTATCTCCTTTTGGAGTGGGACCAGAAATGATTAAAGGAGTACGGGCGTCATCAATTAAAACGGAGTCCACCTCATCTACAATGGTGTAATTATGTGGACGTTGTACAAGTTCTTCAGGATTACGTGTCATATTATCACGCAGATAATCGAAGCCGAATTCGTTGTTGGTGCCAAAAGTAATATCGGCAAGATAGGCCTTGCGTCGTTCTTCGGAATTCGGTTCATGTCGGTCGATGCAATCCACTTTTAAGCCATGAAATTCATACAAAACGCCCATCCATTCAGAGTCGCGTTTGGCAAGATAATCGTTAACAGTAACGATATGTACACCTTTTCCTGGTAAAGCATTTAAGTAAACCGGCAGGGTGGCTACCAAGGTTTTTCCTTCTCCGGTTGCCATTTCTGCAATTTTGCCTTGGTGCAACACAATACCGCCAATAAGCTGAACATCGTAGTGTACCATATCCCAGGTAATCATATTTCCACCGGCTAACCAGGTGTTTTTCCATAAAGCTTTGTCGCCAACAATAGTGACATGATCGCGTTTGGCGGCAATATCCTTATCCATTTCAGTAGCCGTAACTTCTACGATTTCATTTTCCTTGAAACGCTTAGCCGTTTCTTTCATCACAGCAAAAGCTTCGGGCAGGATTTCATTTAATATTTCCTGCGATTTTTTATAACTTTCCTTTTCGAGCTTATCGATGGTTTGGTAAAGATGTTCTTTTTCATCTATTTCCATTTCAGATTCAGCTTCTATGCGATTTTTTAGTTCGGAAATCTGATTTTCTTCGCTGGCTATATAATTTGTAATTTTTTCTTTGAATTCAAGGGTTTTGGCACGAAGCTGATCATTGCTGAGATTGGAAATTATCTCGTAAGCTTTATGTATGTTGTCCAGAATAGGCATGATTTCTTTAACATCACGTTCTGATTTAGTGCCAAGTAATTTTTTTAAAAAACTAACCATGGTATAGGTAAATTATAAATAATGAGTTTTCAATAAATAAAAGCAAAATTAACTCAAATTCTGATAACAGAATAATAATTCTATAAAAAAGGAAGTGTGAAAATGTAAGTGAATAAAGTTTAAAAGGCTGATGTTAGCAAAACATATAAGTCTTTAACATCAGCCAGGTACGATTAATACTCGTCTTCATGAAAGAAGAAATCCTCTTTGGAAGGATAATCAGGCCATAGATCTTCGATGCTTTCGTAGATTTCACCTTCATCTTCGATTTCCATTAAATTTTCGATAACCTCCATAGGCGCACCCGAACGAATACTGAAATCAATAAGCTCATCTTTGGTTGCAGGCCAGGGAGCATCTTCAAGTTTTGAAGCTAATTCTAACGTCCAATACATGTTAAGAAGATTTAAGTGTTAATTTTATGCAAAAGTAATTTTTTTTAACAAAATTCCAAATAAAAAATCATGGAAGTTTAAATTATAATATTTTATAAATATGTCGTTGATTTCCAATAAATTTCAGGAGCTTTGAGATCCTGGGAAACCTTTCGGGATAATACGAACAAGTAATCAGATAACCGGTTAAGGAATTTGATAATATTTTTATCTATTTCAAAGTCCGTTGATAATTTTAACGTTATTCTTTCGGCACGACGGCAAACACAACGGGCAATATGGCAAAAAGATACAATTACATGTCCGCCGGGAAGAATAAAAGAGTGTAATTCAGGAAGATTATTATTCATTTCATCAATTTCCTGTTCTAAAAGTAAAATGTCTTTTTCTGTAATCCTGGAAAAAGGTTTTGTCATTGAATTATTTTCGTCGGCAAGCATAGCCTCGGCCGCAAACAATAATTCCTCGATGTGAAGCAAGATGCTTCTTGTTTTTTCATCAGTCAGGTAGTCGCGGATTAGTCCAATATAGGCATTTAATTCATCTATAGTGCCATAGGCTTCAATCCGGGGGTGATATTTAGGAACCCGGCTACCTCCAATCAGCGATGTCATGCCTGCATCACCGGTTTTGGTATATATTTTTCCTTCCTGGTTCATAGGATCACGGTTAATTATTATTGAAATGATAAAACGAAACGGTACGCGGGTTTTTATTTATCTCGTCGGAAGTAATCTGACCATCAATCAGGCGGATGATCCTGTGAGCATGTTGGGCGATATCTTCTTCATGGGTAACCACAATAATGGTATTCCCGGCTTTGTGAATATCTTCAAGCAATCCCATGATTTCGATGGATGTTTTGGTGTCGAGATTACCTGTGGGTTCGTCGGCAAGAATAATGGAGGGCTCGTTAACCAAGGCTCGTGCAACGGCTACCCTCTGGCGTTGCCCTCCAGATAATTCATTGGGTTTATGTAAAATACGATCCGATAAGTTGACATTTTTCAATGCCTGGGTTGCCCTTTCGATACGTTTGGCTTTTCCAATACCGGCATAAATCTGAGGTAGCATAACATTGTCAAGCGCCGATGAACGTGGCAACAGGTTAAACGTTTGAAAAATAAATCCTATTTCTTTGTTCCGGATTTCTGCTAACTGGTTATCGTTTAAGTTGCTTACTTTCTGATCGTTTAAAATATATTCTCCGCTTGAAGGAGTATCCAGACAGCCTAAGATATTCATCAAAGTGGATTTTCCGCTACCCGAAGGACCCATCAGCGCAACGAATTCATTTTTATGAATGGATAATGAGATGGAACGAAGCGCACGAACGACTTCGGTACCGATTTTATAATTTTTGATAATATTTGTCAATCTGATTATTTCCTTTTCCATAGCCGAAAAAATATAGTTTTTGTCAATAAATGGCCTGCCTGCTGACAGGTTGAAATTTTTACCGGATTTACGGAGCAAATTCCATTAACGAACAAACGTACGTAAATGTTTTAAAATATGCAATCAAAAAATAAAATTTTCTGAATTTTCAGAAAAATTGCACCAAACGCTTTATCAGAATTAGTGGCGAATAATAAAATCCTGTTTGCATAATTCTTTTTTAAAGAAAATAATACCCATAAAGAACAGATCAATAGACAAGGTAACTTTTGAGTTAGCAATGATATGATTCCAGGCTTCTTCCATTCCTTCCGACCAGTGAATATCATCAAAAATTAAAACGGAATTGTTAGTAGTCAGGGGTAAGCACTGCTCAAAATAATTTATAGTGGGTTCTTTTCGATGGTTACCATCAATAAAAGCAAAATCAATTGTTTTGATTTTTTTAAGAATTACGGGCAGTAGCAAATCAAAATTTCCAATATTCAGTTCAATATTGTTTAGTCTCAGTTTGTTAAAGTTTTCCTGGGCTTTTTCGGCAGTGTTGGCACAGCCTTCGATACAAAATAACTTGCTTTGAGGAGAAGCCAATGCCTGGTAGATTGTACTAATGCCGAGCGAAGTTCCTATTTCGAGAATAAATTGTGGCTCAAAATGTTTTACAAGACGATAAAGCAGTTGACCATATTTAGGTGCAATGGCTGAATTTTTTGCGATTTCTGATATTTTTTTGAAGGAAGAGGTATAGCTTTTATTTCCCGATTTAGCTCCGAAATCAACTACTTCTATCGAACTGTGATTATTTAGCATTTCCTGACGTGTCGCTTCGGCTTTTAAATATTCAGGGTAGGCGAATTCGTTTTCAATAACACGCGTAATGAGTTCAAAAACAAAGGGAGAGTGAATGTGATACTTAGATTTAGCTTTTGTAAGATATTTTAAGTAGCGCATTATTAACCGTAAAGATTTCCACATATTGCGTTCCTCCGCATTTAGGTAGCTAAGTTAGTAAAAAATACTAACGCCAGACTTTTTTGTTATTGTTTTTTTTTATTCTTTTACCGAAAATTTAAAAATGCTTAAAAAGTTTCTTTCCAATGTAACGGATTTTATGTCGTTGGTAAAATTTGCCCATACGCTGTTTGCGTTACCTTTTGCCTGTATGGGCTACTTTGTGGCAGTGAATTCGGAGGGGCAATCGTTTAGTACCCGGCTACTTGTTTTGGTTTTGCTTTGTATGTTGTTCGCACGGAATGCAGCCATGGGTTTTAACCGTTATACTGATCGTTTTATTGATAAATCGAATCCGCGAACGGCTTTACGTGAAATTCCGGCAGAAATTATCCGTCCGAATTCGGCGCTGTTTTTTGTGATTATTAATTCGCTGTTATTTATACTAACCACATTTTTCATCAACCGCCTTTGTTTTTTCCTTTCACCTGTAGCTTTGTTGGTAATTTTAGGTTATAGTTTTACCAAGCGTTTTATGTCGTTTTCACATCTGGTGTTAGGTTTGGGGCTTTCGCTTGCACCCATTGGAGCCTATCTGGCAGTAACGGGTAAATTTGCGATGATTCCGATATTTATTTCATTTATTGTTTTGTTTTGGGTTTCAGGATTTGATATCATTTATGCCCTACAGGATTATGATTTTGATCTTAAACGCAAGTTGAAATCGGTTCCTGTATGGTTAGGGAAAAAAAATGCACTTCTTCTTTCGGCCTTTTTTCATCTTATTTCTGTGGTGTTTGTTTTGCTTTTTGGATGGGCTGGTAACTTCGGAATATATTACTGGACAGGCGCCCTGATATTTACTGTATTAATCGTTTATCAGCATCTGCTGGTCAAACCCAATGATTTAAGCAAGCTGAACCTTGCCTTTTTTACATTAAATGGCATTGCCAGCCTGCTTTATGCCGTGTTTGCCATAGTTGATTTTTATCTCTAAAAAATCAAAAATGAATTTTGTGGTAATCGAAATACTGGCTATCGCGGAAAAGTTTGATTCTTTGAGCTAATAAATTAAATATTTTCAGATCATTTTGCTCAAACCAAAGAATGGCTTGTGGTTTATCCTGGCAAGCATCGGCAAAATGAGCCAGCAAATTATAGTTATGGTTTATCAGCCAATCATAAGCCTTGGGATCTTCGTCGATGGCGCTGTCGAGAGCTGCCAATTGCTGGAATCCATTTTTCATCAGCCAGGCTGAAGCTTCGTTGCTGCCACGAATAGCGGAAGACAAGGCAGCAAGTTCGGGATAACCATTAGCAAGCAACCATTTGTAAAATTCATCCTTTCCACTGATGGATTCGCCAAAGGCAAGGAGTATTTTTACATCATAGTTTTCCATTTCCTGAGATCAAGGGAATAAAGTAGTTAATAATAAACTTCAGTATTAATGCCTAAGGCTTTTACTTTATCGGCTATTGCCTGAAGCTCGGATTCGGGAATTTTATCAAGTTCGCCCGAAGGGGTAGGGCGGTCAATAGGGTAGATCATGACAAGCCGTGGGTTAATCTGTTCAATATGATGAAGCCAGGCTGCAATTTCCTCATCGGTAGTATTATCAATAATGGTTTCACCCACTTTTCCGCGTACAAACAGCGACTGAATAATCAGGTCGCCATTGAACTGTTTCAGGTTTTCAACGGTATGAGCCAACGAAGTTTTAATCATCGGACGGTTAATCTGCTGAAAAGTTTCTTCCAGTCCCGCGTCCAGCTTCATCACATTATTGTCCACCATGAAAAGTGCATTAAAAATGTCGTGGTTGTCGAGCGTGGTGGAATTGGTAAGTACCGTTAGTTTTGCCTTAGGAAAATGTTCGTCGCGCAGGAAAAGACAGTCCTGGATGATGCCGGCAAAGTCCGGGTGCATGGTTGGCTCGCCATTGCCTGCAAAAGTGATGTTGTCGGGCGTAACACCCTGTTCTTTCAAACCGATAAGATGTTGTTCCAATGAGTTTTTAATGACTGCGCGGGTATACCAGTTAATGGGTTGGGAAGGATCAACGCGAGTCCAGCCGCATTCGCAATACACGCAGTTGAACGTGCAAAACTTATGGGTAAAGGGGAGTAAATTTATGCCGAGTGAAATGCCAAATCTCCGGCTTTTTACCGGTCCGAAAATAATTTCATCAAAAAGGAATCCTGCCATATTCTGAATTTTTGGCAAAGATAGAGGAAAAATCTGTTTGAAGATTGCTGGCTCTCTTATTTGACTCTTCCAGGTTTTCAACTCTGGAAGGTTGGGTTTGATTTTTATTAAAAATATCCCTGACAGGGTTTTAAACCCTGTCAGGGATGGTAATCACCAAAATTTATTTTCTGATCACAATCTTCTTGATATAATTAGTATCCTTTCCGGTAACCGTTAACGTATAAATACCTTCCGGTAAATTGTCTGAACCAATTTTTGTGGAATACTTACCATTAGCCGCAACATTCAATTGCTGATAAACAACTACGCCCAACGAATTATAAATCTTCACATCAAAATTCTGCAATTTTGCTGAATTTAATTCAAGGGTAAAGGTTCCGTTGCTGGGGTTCGGATATAATCTGAAAAAATTATCCCAATGATCTTTTTGCGTATAAATTTCAGGGATCATAAAAGTTGCATTTGTTACCGGAATAGCAGACTCATCAGCCAATTCACTTTCGGGCAAAACGCTGAAGGATATTCTTTCATTATCAGTAAATGCAGAAGACGTTTTTACGGTGATGGTTAAAAGGACATTGCTTTCATTCATCAAAAGAGGGTTAAGTTCTGACCAGGCGATGCGAAGAATACCGTTTTGAGCATGATAGATGATTTCTCCATGTCTTGTTTTTACATCCTGAATACTTACTAATTCCTGTGGATAGGATATGGCAAGATCAATGGCTCCTATTTCTTTTGCCGATTGCAGATGCACAGGCAAACTGATTGTCTGTTCTTTTCTGGCAACAATGGATTCTATGTCTGTAAGCTGGTTTATGGCATCTGTTTTCATCGAAGCTCCGGGTATGTTGGAGCCATTGATATCTCCTGCACATAGACCATAGAAGTTATGAATAACATTATCTTCTCCTACGGTAATTATATTACCTCCTTCAGGTATTTCAAATAACCAGTCGGGACGTGTAAATGCAGTATCAATACAAACAATCCGTCGTTTTATCATTAATACATCAGCGGCACTGATGGTATTGGTATTGTTAACGTCCGCAGCATGTAGGCGAATAGGTAAAGTGATGTAAGATAAACCGGCAATATGTAGTTGAATGAGCAAAGCATCCGTACAGCTTACTCCTGTCCAGGATTTAACGGTAAAAACATCCAGCATATAATTACCGGAGAACACTCCAGAAAAAGAATAAAAACCATTTGCATCGGTTGTAGCAGTATTGACAACGTTTCCTGAGTCGTTTTTCAGGTTAATAATTAATCCATCCAGCGGCGTATTGACAGAATTAAAATAGGAAACTGTACCGCTTACTGTTACAACACATGAATTGACGGTAACGGCAAAATCTGGTGATGCTATACTATTTCCGCAACCATTAGTTCCGTAAACAGAGATATTTCCAGATGAAGCCGTTGTTGAATAATTTACAGTTATAGCGTTGGTATTATTTCCGGAAGCGATTGTAGCTCCCGAAGGTAAAGTCCAAACATAACCGGTGGCATTGGCAATAGCCGGTACAGAATAGGCGACGCCGATTTGTCCCTGGCAAACGCTTGCTGTACCAGTGATGGTTCCTGCTGCTCCAGGCAAAGGGTTAAGGATAACTGCAAAATTAGGAGACCCTGTTCCGTTTCCGCAACCATTAGTTCCGTAAACAGAGATATTTCCAGATGAAGCCGTTGTTGAATAATTTACAGTTATAGCGTTGGTGTTATTCCCGGAAGCGATTGTAGCTCCCGAAGGTAAAGTCCAAACATAACCGGTGGCATTGGCAATAGCCGGTACAGAATAGGTGACGCCGGTTTGTCCCTGGCAAACGCTTGCTGTACCAGTGATGGTTCCTGCTGTGCCAGGCAAAGGGTTAACGGTAGCTGCAAAATTAGGAGACCCCGTTCCGTTTCCGCAACCGTTAGTTCCGTAAACAGAGATATTTCCTGAAACGGCTGTATTGGAATAATTAACGTTGATAGAATGAGTATTGCTACCGGAAGCGATTGTAGCTCCCGAAGGTAAAGACCAAACATAACCGGTGGCATTGGCAATAGCCGGTACTGAATAGACGACGCCGGTTTGTCCTTGGCAAACGCTTGCTATACCAGTGATGGTTCCTGCTGTGCCAGGCAAAGGATTAACGGTAACTGCAAAGTTAGGAGACCCCGTTCCGTTCCCACAACCGTTAGTTCCGTAAACAGAGATATTTCCAGATGAAGCCGTTGTTGAATAATTTACAGTTATAGCGTTAGTGTTATTCCCGGAAACGATTGCAGTTCCCGAAGGTAAAGTCCAAACATAACCGGTGGCATTGGCAATAGCCGGTACAGAATAGGCGACGCCGGTTTGTCCTTGACAAACGGAAGCTGTACCAGTGATGGTTCCCGCTACGCCAGGCAAAGGGTTAACGGTAACTGCAAAATTAGGAGACCCAGATCCGTTTCCGCAACCATTAGTTCCGTAAACAGAGATATTTCCTGATGAAGCCGTTGTTGAATAATTTACAGTTATAGCGTTAGTGTTATTCCCGGAAACGATTGCAGTTCCCGAAGGTAAAGTCCAAACATAACCGGTGGCATTGGCAATAGCCGGTAC
>Ga0183100_1000178_pt1 | contig 79374 bp, 51 predicted proteins | sample Biomet2_FD_127789 | JGI IMG/M metagenome (GOLD analysis project Ga0183100, IMG submission 127789) | Microbial communities from bioreactor (seeded with anoxic lake sediment) at LBNL, California, USA - Biofuel metagenome 2 | ecosystem: Engineered > Bioreactor > Anaerobic > Unclassified ...
CGGCACCCTGCTGCTCGACCCGTACAACGTCACCATCTCGTCGGGCGCGGACAGCAACGCGGACACCACCAGCAACGCGGGCACCACGACATTCACCGCCACCGGCACCAATTCGGTCATCAACGCCGCCACGCTCATCAGCGCGCTCGGCGGCGCCAACGTCACCGTGTCCACGGGCACGGGCGTCAGCCAGAGCGGAGACATCACCGTGGCCGCGGCGCTCGGCTGGAGCAGCGGCAGCACGCTGACCCTCACCGCCGCGAATTCCATCGCCGTCAACGCCAATATCACCATCGCGGGCAGCGGCGGGCTGGCGCTGAACTACGGCGGCGGCCTCTCCTTCGCCAGCGGCAAAAGCGTCACCTACACCAAGGCCGACGGCTCCGCCGCCACCACGAGCCAGGGCGGAACGCTGGCCATCAACGGCCCGACTTACACGCTGCTGTATTCGATGGCCGACATCAAGGCCATCGACACCAGCAGCACCAAGAATTACGCGCTGGCGACCAGCCTCGACGCCGGAACCAACTACACCGCCGCGCTGGTCGGGAGCCTCTATTCTCCGTTCAGTACCGTCTTCGAGGGGCTGGGGCACACCATCAGCGGTCTGACCATCGCCAGCAGCGACGCTTACGTCGGCCTGTTCGCCAGCAACTTCGGGACGATACGCGACATCGGCCTGATCGGCGGCTCGGTCAGCGGTGACAACAGCAACGGAAGCATCGGCAGCCTCGTCGGCTACAACAGCGGTACGATCATCAACGCCTACGCCACCGGCGCGGTCAGCGGCAGCGGCAGCTACGTCGGCGGTCTGGTCGGCTACAACACCGGCAGCATCACCAATTCCTACGCCAGCGGCGCCGTCAGCGGCAGCGGCAGCTACGTCGGCGGTCTGGTCGGGGAAAACGACGGCACGATCGAAGATTCCTACGCCAGCGGCGCCGTCAGTGGCACCAACGGCGACAGCGCCGCAGCCGTCGGCGGCCTCGTCGGGATCAACACCAGCACGATCCGCAACGCCTACGCCACCGGCGCGGTCAGCGGCAGCGGCAGCGTCAGCTACGTCGGCGGTCTGGTCGGCAACAACGCCGGCAGCATCATTAATTCCTACGCCAGCGGCGCCGTCAGCGGCACCAACGGCGACAGCGCCGCAGCCGTCGGCGGCCTCGTCGGGATCAACACCAGCACGATCATCAACGCCTACGCCACCGGCGCCGTCAGCGGCGTCAGCAACGTCGGCGGCCTCATCGGGTACAACAATGGCGTGATCAACACCAGCTATTGGGATACGAGCACCAGCGGCCAGAGCGTCGGCATCGGCAGCGACGACAACAGCCAGTTAGCCACCGGGCTGACTACGGCGCTGTTGCAGGGCGCGCTGCCGAGCGGCTTCTCCACGACGATCTGGGGCATCGACCCCGGCCTCTATCCCTATCTCAAAGCGATCTTCCCCGACGGCGTTCAGGCGATTTCAGGAACCGCCTACAGCAATGCCGGGAGTACCGTCGCCGCCTCCGGCAGCCGCGGCGCGGTGACGGTGACCGCCATCGCCAACCAGACGCTGTTCGGCACGGCGACCACCGGCGCCAACGGCTACTACTACATTTTCGGCGCGGCGGGCGCTTTCGACAGCGGCGACAGCCTGCTCGCCTACACCCGCGCCAATGCGATGACCGGTGCGGCCAACGCGGCGACGCTCGCCACCGCGACGTCCGCCGCCGCCCAGTCCAGCCTCACGCTTTGCGGTGACATCGTCGGGCGGACGACGACGGCGACGACGCTGTCCGCCGCGCCGGGCCTGATCGCATCACTGACGAACTTGCGGACCTCCGCGCTCGCCGCCGCCGGAAGCGACGCAGCGGCCCAAAGCGTGATCAATGCCGCGACCTATCAAGGGCTGATCGCGGCGGGCGCCTTCACCATCGACCAGACGATCGACACCGCCTCGTCGCTGCTGATCGTCACCGCCAGCGGCAACGCGCTCACCGTCGCCAGCCCGATCACCGTCGAAGCGGGCGGCAGCCTGGGCCTGCTGTCGGGCGGCACGCTGGCCATCGACGCGCAGGTCACCGTCAAGGGCGCCGGCGCGCTGACGCTGGCCTACGACGCCGGCACCGCGACCAATTTGACCTTCGCCAGCGGCGCCGGCGTCAGCTATACCGGCAGCGGCGGCGCGCTGACCATCAACAACACTGGCTACACGTTGCTCTATTCGATGAATGACATCGACGCCATCGACACCACCGACCTTGAGGGCACGTACGCGCTGGCGAACAGCCTCGCCGCCAGCGGCACCTACACCAGCGCGCTGGTCGTTCAACAATTTTCGGGCACCTTCGAGGGACTGGGCAACACCATCACCGGGCTGACCATCAGCGGCACATCAAGCGTCGGACTGTTTGCTAATGTCGGTTCACGCGGCGTGGTACGCGACATCGGCCTGGTCGGCGGCTCGGTCAGCAGCAGCTACGTCGGCGACAACAGCTACGCCGGCGGCCTGGCCGGCTACAACGCCGGCTCGCTCGTCAACGCCTACGCCACCGGCACCGTCAGCAGCAGCAGCTACGGCGGCTACGACAGCCGCGCCGGCGGCCTGGTCGGCTACAACATCGGCTCGATCAGCAACGCCTATGCCACCGGCTCCGTCAGCAGCAGCAGCAGCGACGGTTACAGCCGCGCCGGCGGCCTGGTCGGCTACAACATCGGCTCGATCAGCAACGCGTACGCCACCGGCGCCGTCAGCAGCAGCAGCGACGGCCGCAGCTACGCCGGCGGCCTGGTCGGCTACAACACCGGCTCGATCAGCAACGCCTACGCCACCGGTGCCGTCAGCAGCAGCGGCAGCAGCCTCAGCGTCGTCGGCGGCCTGGTCGGGAGCAACAGCGGCGGCACGGTCAGCAATGCCTATTGGGATACCGAGACCAGCGGCCAGAGTTCCAGCTCGGGCGGCGGCACCCGCCTGACCACGGCGCAGTTCCAGACCCTCGCCGCCGCGACCAACCTCGGCAGCGCCTTCACGCTGACCTCGGGCCTGTATCCCTACCTGACCAGCTTCTTCCCCAACGGCGTGCAGGCGGTTTCCGGCACGGCCTACAAGGCTGATGGGACCACGGTGCTGGCGTCGGGGTCCAGCGGCGCCGGGGTTGTGTATGTGCGCCTGGGCAACGGCTCGGTGATCAGCGCCACCACCGGGGCCAACGGCTATTACTATGTCGCCGTCGCCAACGGCGGCATCAACACCACCAGCGGCACCAGCGTACTCGCGTATACTGTGGCCAACGCCAATACCGGCGCGGCCAACGCCGCGAACTACACCACCAAGGCCACCGCGTCCCTCCCCGGCTTCAACGTCTACGGCGGCTTGCTGGCCCAGACCGCCGACAGCGGCGTCAGCGCGCTTTCCGCGCTGGACATGGCCTATGCCTCGGCGACTTCCGGCACCACGGCGTCGGGTCTCAGCATTACCAACCGCACCATCACCGCGCTGGCCAGCGGGTTCAGCATCGACGCCACGGCCAGCGTGAGCGGAACGCTGGCGTTGTCGACGCCGGGCAGCCTGACCATCGCGCGGGGAGGCAGCGTCTCGGGCGCGGATGTTTCGCTGAAGGCGACCGGCGCGTTCATCAATAACGCCGGGTCCGGCGCAGTCACCGCCAGCAACCGTTGGCTCATCTATTCCGCCGATTCCGACGGCGATACCTTCGGCGGCCTGGACAGCGGCAACACCGCGGTCTGGAACACCGCCGCGGGCGCGACGGTCAGCGCCACCGGAAACCGCTACGTCTTCGCCCATCAGCCCACGGTGACGGTGAAAACCATCAACGCCAGCAAGACCTATGGCGACGACGGGACAACGGACCTGACGCCCTATTACGCCATCACCGGCCTGTCCGCAGGCGTCGCCGGGGCCTACCAAGCCGACACCGCCGCAAGCATTCTGAGCGGCGCGGTATCGGTGTCGTCCGACGGTCTGGCCGCAACGGCCAATGCCAAGTCCTACAGCTATACGCTCGGCTCGCTCACCGCTGGAGGCGGCTACGCCATCAGCCTGTTGAACACCGGTACTTTGACGGTGGCGGCGCGGCCCATCACGGTGACGGCGGACGCGAAAAGCAGCGTTTATGGCGATGCGACGCCGAGCCTGACCTATGGCATCACCAGCGGCACCCTGGTTGGCACCGACACGCTGTCCGGCAGTCTCGCCACCACCGCCACCAGCAGCAGTTCCGTTGGCATCTATGCCATCACCAAAGACACGCTGGCCAACAGCAATTACGCCATCACTTACGTCGGGGCCAATTTGACCATCACGGCGCGGCCCATCACGGTGACGGCGGATGCGCAGAGCCGCACTTACGGCGATGCCAATCCCGGCCTGACCTACAGCGTCACCAGCGGCACCCTGGTTGGCACCGACACGCTGTCGGGCAGCCTCGCCACCACCGCCACCAGCAGCAGTTCCGTCGGCATCTATGCCATCACCAAAGACACGCTGGCCAACAGCAATTACGCCATCACCTATGTCGGCGCCAATTTGACCATCACGGCGCGGCCCATCACCATCACGGCCAATGCCGCCAGCAGCGTCTACGGCGCCACGCCGAACCTGACCTACGTGGTTGGCGGCTCCGGGCTGGCCAACCACGACACGCTGTCCGGCAGTCTCACCACCGCCGCCACCACGACCAGCGCCGCCGGCAGCACCCATGCCATCACTCAGGGCTCGCTCACCAACGCCAACAACGGCAATTACGACATCACCTACGCCGGCAACACGCTGACCATCACCCAGCGGCCCATCACGGTGACAGCCAATTCCCTCAGCGGCTATCAGGGCAACCCCATTCCCGCGCTGACGTACACGGTGGGCGGGTCCGGCTTGGCCAACGGCGAGGCGCTGTCCGGCAGCCTCGCCACCACGGCCACAAGCACCAGCCCCACTGGCACGTACGCCATCACCCAGGGGAGCGTGCAGGCTTCCGCAAATTACAGCCTGACCTTTGTGCCGGGCAGCCTCACGATTGCCGCGATGACCTCTACCGACACGTCGGCCATGCCCTCGGCCATTGAGCGGAGCTGGCGTTTCAATAACGTTGAATCGGGCTTGGCCTCGCCGTCGGGCCTCCTCTCGGTGACCTTTGGCGGCAGCGGCGATGGGGAAGACATTACCTTTTCCTCGCCCCGCTTCGACGGCGTGTCCTTTTGCCCAGGCGGCGATTGCGGCTCCCGCACCCCGTCTCAAAGGCTCTGAGCGCCGCCGCCAAAGCAGAAGCGCGGCGCCATGAATGAAAACCAAACACCAACACAGCCAGGAGCATTCCATTGAAACACGTTCGTTCCCTCCTCGTCGGTCTCGGTCTGCTGGGGCTTATGCTGTCATGTGATGCCGCCATGGCGCAGTCGGCGGCGTCGAAGGCTGGCGACGCGCGCGTTGCCACGGCGACGAAGGTCCCGGCGGAGCCGAACACGACCATAGCGAGCTATGGTGACTGGGTGTTGCGCTGCCAGCGCGTCGAGACCGCGGGCAAGACCACGCGTGTCTGTGAGGTGGCCGAGACGATTCAGGTGCAGGGCCAGGCCGCTCCCATCGCGCAGGTCGCCATCGGCCGCCTGTCGCCGGGGGAGCCGTTGCGTATCACCGTGGCCACGCCTCCGGCGGTGGCGTTTCCCAGCAACGTGCGGATCAACGAAACGAAGGGCGGAGCGCCCCTCAACCTCGAATGGCGGCGCTGCCTGCCTGGCGGCTGCTTCGCCGACGCCGCGCTGAAGGACGACGTGCTGGCGCGCTGGCGCGGCCTGAGCGATGCCGGACAGCTGACGTTCAAGGATGCGGCGGGGCAGGACGTGACGCTGCCGCTCTCGTTTCGCGGCTTGGCCCAGGCCCTGGACGCCCTGGCCAGGGAAAGGCGCTGACGAAGGCCGGAGGGCCGACCATGCTCCGTGCGTCTCGCGCAAGCGCAGGGCGGCGAGCTTTTCTCCTCCACGCGTCAAGGCGCCCAGGATTATTTCCCTGGCCGAAGGCGACAAAGGCATGGACTACGGCGAGTATACCTTCGCGCGCGACATTCCACCAAATCTTCAGCGCGACATGCTGGCGCGGCGCGCGCCCGCGGCCCAGCTCAACGTGGACGCGACGCTCATGTCCAGGCCTTCATCGGCGGCGGCCACAGCCAGCAGATCATCTCCGGCGAGGTGACCGACTTTTCGTTGCGCTGCCTCGGCGGCTCAAGCCAGTCCCCCTGCCCGTATGCCGCCGAACACTCCGGTCTGAATGGACCTGACGCCCATGCCGGTTGTGGCCTGCGTTTTTCGGTTGAGAGAAAGATATGGAACATCCTGCAAAATAATGGGGGAGGCCTTCCGCTCGTCATGTGCAAGTGGTGGCTTCTTGAACATCTTTCTCGTGTTCTTTTATGGTTGCCTACCTTCCCCGTTTAAAAATAAGACGGACGAGATTTTCACCGAATACCGTCCGCGGGGGCTTTAAAATCTGATCTCGCGCCGCATCGGAATAGGCCGGGACTCTTGAACGCCGATGATGTTCATACCGTCTGTCTCACGCGGGCCGCTCGGCGTATCGTTCAGCGCGGCGGTTTCGGCCAACAACTGGCGGGCGATCCGCCACGCAGCCTGGGGCTTGTCAACAGTATGGTCCGCGGATAACATGTAGCGAAATGTAACGTGCGATTTCTGAATGTTGAGGCGGCGCTGAACGGATGTCTCTGGTCCATCGTCCCTGCTTTCCACCCACCTCCCCCTACTGGAGCCGACAGGTCCCGGCCGCGTTTCTTTTCGTTCTTTTCAGCCTCTGCCTTTGCGGCATCGTCGGCTGCGCCCCCGACAGGCCGCCGCCCCGCGCGGATCATGGCGTGTTGGATTTGTCGGGCTGGAATTTCGCGGCCGACGGCCCGGCCGCGCTAAATGGGCAGTGGGCCTTTAGCTGGGGCGCCCGCTACAATCCGGAAAATTCTGAAATGCTGCCAGAGGGCCGACAGGACTATTTCCCACAGCCTTCCCTGTGGAAGGGCCGCACGGAGCAGGGGGCCGTTGTTTCGCCGCACGGCCGCGCCGTCTATGCGCTGGATGTGCGTTTGGGGAACAATGCCGGACCGATGCGTCTGTATCTCTCCGGCGTGCTTTCCGTCTGCCGGGTCTGGGTCGACGGTAGGCTCATCGCCGCCAATGGCGAATTCGGCGGCGGCTCCAGCGCTGCGGGCGGCGAGACGCAGACCGAGACCCCGCGCTCGCACATCCTGCTGCCGCAGTTCACGCCCGTCGGCCAGCACACGCGCCTCGTGCTTGAGGTTTCCAACCACACCAACGTTCAGGGCGGGCTGAACACGGTCATCTACCTGGGCGAGGGGGAGCAGATCGCCCGCATGGCGAGCTTCCGCTGGATTCTCGGCGCGCTCATAGGCGGAGTGCTGCTGGCCATGGGCGCGTACCATCTGGTCATGTTCGCCGCCCACCGTCAGGACCGCGCCAATCTCTACTTCGGCTCATTCTGCCTGGCCTGGAGCGCGGCCACGCTCTTCAGCCCTGGCAGCGGCTTCCTCATGAGCCGACTGACCACACTGCCCTGGCGCCTGCACATCGACTTTGCGCTGCTGCCCTACGGCTTGACCAACCCGCTCATGGTCCTCTTCTACAACTCTCTGTTCCCCAAGCGCTGCGGCCGCATGGTGAACATCTTTTATGGCGCGCTGGGCGCGGGCTTCATGCTCTGCATCGCGTTTTCGCCGCCAAACGCCTACGGCGCAGTGCCGTTGCTCTATTTTCTGGTCACCCGCACGGCCTTTTTGTATCTCTTCGGCGCGTTCGCTCTCGATTTATGGCGACGGGAGCAGGGCGTGGCGCTTCTCGTGCCGGGCTATCTCGCCCTGGGCTGGGGCGAGTTGAGCAAGATGCTCTTCGACCTGCACGTCACCGGCTCGGCCGGGCTGGCCCCCTATGGCATGCTGATCTTCATCCTGTCGTATGCGGTGTTCATGTCCCGGCGCTTCGCCCAAACGTCCTCCAAGGTGGTGCGCCTCTCCGGCGAGCTGGAGGCCTCAAACTCGCGGTTGGTGCGGCTCAATCGCCTCAAGGACGAGTTTCTGGCCAACTCCACCCATGAGCTCAAGACACCGCTGGCCGGCATGGTCGGCATATCGGAGTCGCTGCTTGCCGGCTCCGGCGGAACCCTGCCCGTGGAGGCGCAAGGCGCCCTGCGCATTCTGGCGCATAGCGGCAAACGTCTTTGCCGACTGGTGGACGATGTGCTGGACCATTCCCGGCTGGAGAGCAGGGATGTGCGTCTGGCGCTCGAGGCCGTGGATTTGCGCGCCATCGTCCTGCGCGTGCTGGCCCTGGCGCGCAACCTGGCGGGGGACAAGGGGCTGGTCCTGCGCTGCGCCGTGCCGGATGGGCTGCCGCCGGTCTCCGCCGACCCGGGCCGCCTGGAGCAGATTCTGATCAACCTCGTGGGCAACGCCATCAAATACACGCGGCACGGCTGGGTGGAGGTTAGCGCCGTCGAAGAGGGCGGAGCCGTGCGCGCCAGCGTGGCCGACTCGGGCATCGGGGTGGCCGAGGCCGATCAACAGCGGATTTTCGAGCCCTATCAGCAGCTGGCCGAGCGCGACCGCGGGACAACCGGCGGGACCGGCCTCGGGCTTTCCATCACCAAACGGCTGGTGGAGCTGCACGGGGGCGCGTTGAGCGTCGCCTCCACGCCGGGGAAGGGCAGCGTGTTCGCCTTCACCGTGCCTGTGGCCGCCTCCAGCCTGGCCCCTTGGCCCACACCGCCAGTCCCTGGCGCCGCGCCGTCGCCGCGTGTGGAGGCGCCTGCCGCCGACGGGACGGAGTCGGACGGGACGGACGCGGCCCTTGGCGAAACCGGCCGGGCGTATCAGGTGCTCATTGTGGATGACGAGCCCGTGAACCGCTACGCCGTGGCCGCTTGCCTCAAGGTGGCGGGCGTCAGCGTCAAAATGGCAAAAGACGGCGCGGAGGCCCTGCGGCTGCTGGACGAGGGCGACAGCCCGGGCGTGGTCCTGCTCGACGTGATGATGCCCGGCCTGGACGGCTACGCCGTCTGCCGCGAGCTGCGCCGCCGCCGCACGGGGCTGGAGCTGCCGGTGGTCATGCTCACCTGCCGCAACCGTGTGGAGGACGTGGTGGAGGGCTTTGCCGCCGGGGCCAACGACTACGTGACCAAACCCTTCTCGCGTGAGGAATTGGTGGCCCGTGTGGACACGCAGCTGCGCCTGGGCGAGGCGCACCACGTGCTGGAGGAAAACGCCAGGCTCCGGCGCGAGGTGGTTCTGCGCGGCAAGACGGAACAGGAGCTGCGGCTGCGGCAGCTACGCCTCTCGCGCATGCTCGACGCCATCGACGAGGCCGTGTTCGCCATCAACGCCAGCCGCGAGGTCGGCTTCTGCAACCACGCCTTTGAGACGTTACTGGGCAGAAGCGCGCAGGAGACGCTCGGTCAGCCGCTCTCCATGCTGCTGCGCGACCCGGAGGCCCCGGCCTCGCGCGCGGTGCTGGCCGGGCTGGAGCGCCTTGCCGCCGACAAACCGGCTGGCGATTTGCCGCCCTTGGAGCTAACGGGACCCGGCGGGCGGACGGTGTCCTGCTTCGTCACCGCCACGGCGCTGGAGCTGGAGGAGGAGCCGCTCGTCTTGTTGAATCTGCGGTCAGCCGAGGCCGGAGCGAAAAGCGGCGATGCGGCGTTGCCCGCGGCCATGCTGCACCGGCTGGAGAGCAACCGCAGGCGCATTCAGCGGCTGGAGGAGAAGCTGCTGGCCCTGGAGGACGAAGGCAGTGCGAAACAGAGCGTGCTGGATGATCTGCGCACCGTGGACGCCTTGCTGGAGAGCATCGGCGGCGGCCTGAACGGCGCGGGAGAGCGGCCGGACTCCCGGCATCTGGCCGTGCGCGCCATGAACTCCGCCCTGGAATGCTGGAGCGCGGCCACGGGGCTGACCAAGGGCGATCTGGCTCTGCAATCCGGGCTGTGGAACACGTACATGGAGCGCGACGGCTACCTGCGCACGCAGACCCTGGACAAGTATCTGGCCGAGGACACGTTGCCGCAGCGGCCCAATTGGCGCCGGGTCGTCTCCACGGTGGAATACGTGCTCGCCCTTTGCCCCTTCGATCTGCCCTGCCGCCCGGAGCTGCATGGAGCCCTGGATCTGCTCAAGCAGCACGGCTGCCCCTCGTCGTCCGCTTCTGAATAATCCCTCGTGATTTAAGTCTGATGCGAAAAAGTTTCACGTTAATTCACGTGGAATTGCTTTGACTTCTCTTTGCTCGCCTTCTTATCCCAAAAGAAATGAGATCCCTGAATTCCTCGCGCCTTCCCGCATGGCAGGAAAGAGCGGGGCGCCTTCCGTCATAGGCGGGGCGCCACGTTTTCCGCGCGCACAACAGCAACACGGCAGGCACCTATGATCCTCTCGCAGTCCAGGCTCCGCTTCCCGCTTTCCATCTTTTCCGCGTTCTTGCTCGCGCTCTCCGCCTCCCCGGCGCTGGCCCTCACCGCGGCGGAGATCGACGCGGGCAACCGCGCGGCCCAGCAGATCCAGAACTCGCAGCAGGAGCGCCAGCAACAGCAGCTGCGCGAGGACGCCCTGCGCCGGGGCCATGCCATGCCGCAGGAAACCCCGGAGGCGGCCGTGGCCAAGGTGCCCAAGAGCACCATCTGCCGCGACATCAAGGAGGTCGTGCTCACGGGGGTGACGCTGCTGCCCGAGGCCGAGCAGAAGCGGCTCACCGCGCCCTACGAGAACCGCTGCCTGTACGCCGAGGACATCGAGAAGCTTTTGGCCGACATTCTGAAAGCCTATATGGATCGGGGCTATGTCGCCGTGCGGCCCTACGTGCAGACCCAGGATCTCAGCAAAGGCAGGCTGGAGATCCTCATCGTGGAGGGCAAGGTCGAGGGGCTCATCCTGAAGGACGGCCGGACCATTTTGCCAAGCGCCAACCTCACCACGGCCTTCCCCATGCTTGCGGGCCAACCGCTCAACCTGCGCGACATCGAGCAGGGGCTGGACCAGATCAACCGCCTGGCCTCCAACAGCGCCACCATGGAGATAAGCCCAGGCAAGGAGGCCGGGGCCAGCGTCGTGGTCATCAAAAACGAGCCGACCTTCCCCGTGCATGCCGCCGCCGGCGTGGACAACCTGGGCGGGCTTTCCACCGGCCGCGACCAGGCCTCCTACACCCTAAGCGTGGACAACCCCCTGCGGCTCAACGACTTCATCACCTACACACACCGCAACACCATCCTCGAATCCTCCAGCTACCGCGACTCCGTGTCCGACAGCTTCTTCTACTCCCTGCCCTTTGGCCGCTGGACGGTGCAGCTTTCCTACAGCGCCTCCGACTACCACAGCCCCGTGGTCACCGCCTCGAACACCCTTGTGGCGCGCGGCAATTCCGAGACCACCCGCGCCGAGCTGAACTACGTGGCCTACCGCGACCAGAACCAGAAGCTGACGCTGCTGGCTGCGCTGAACAACAAGTCCACCCGCAACTACCTCGCCGACGAGTATTTGAATGTTTCCAGCCGCAACCTCTCCATCGCCGACGCCGACGCCAACTGGAGCGGCCGGTTCTTTGGCCTGGGGCTGAACGCCGGCCTGGGCCTGAGCCAGGGCGTGCGGCAGTTCGACGCCAAGGTGGACGCGGACGGCACGGGCGTCACCTCGCCCCACGGCCAAGCGGGCAAGCTGCGCTATTCCGCCGGACTGGGCGCGCCCTTCGCCGTGTTGGGCCAAGTCTTCACGTTCAGCAGCCAGCTCACCGGCCAGTATGCCTTTGAGCCGCTCTACGGCTCGGAGCAGATCACGCTCGGCAGCTACTACACGGTGCGCGGTTTCAACCGGAACAGCCTCTCCGGCGACCGCGGCTGGTATGTGCGCAACGAACTTTCCACCGATCTGCCCCAAATCCCCTTCATCGACGCCACTCCACGGCCTTTTCTGGCCTTTGACGGCGGCCGCATTGAAGGCTTCAAGACCACCATCGACGCCAACATGACCGGCGTGGCCGGCGGCCTGCGTCTGGCCGGCAAGCATTTCACGGGGGAACTCTCGGCCGCCAAGTCCCTCTCCACGCCGATCAATTTGCCGCACGAGCCGGTGCAGTTCGCCATGACCATGAATATGAGCTTTTAATCCGAAGGAGCCCCCCATGCGCCGCCAAACACAGTGCTTTCTTTGGAATTTGCTGATCTTTCAGCTATGCGCGCTGCTGCTTTTCCCCCCACAGCTTCTGTTCGCGGCCGACCTGACGGCAGCGGGCACCACGAACACCCAGGTGACGACCGCCAAAAACGGCGTGCCCGTGGTGAACATCGCCGCGCCCAGCGCCACCGGCCTTTCGCACAATCAATACACCAGTTATAACGTGGGCAGCCAGGGCCTGGTGCTGAACAACGGCAACACCAGCCAGGCCTATCGGCAGTCGCAGCTGGCCGGACAGGTGGCCGCCAACACCAACCTTGGCGCGGGCGCGCAGGCCAGCGTCATCCTCAACGAGGTGACGGGAAGCTCGCGCAGTGTGCTCGCCGGCTTCACCGAGGTGCTGGGCGGCAAGGCCGACGTCATTGTGGCCAACCCCTTCGGCATCACCTGCAACGGCTGCGGCTTCATCAACACCGACCGCGCCAGCCTCGTCACCGGCATGCCGAACATTTCGGGGGGGGCATTGCAGTCCTTCAGCGTCAACGGCGGCGACATCCTGATTTCCGGCACGGGGGGCATAAACGCCAGCGCCCAGCAGATGCTGGACCTCGTTTCGCGCAAGATCAGCATTGCGGGGCAGGTGAACGCCAACACGTTGAACGTTGTGGCGGGGAAAAACCAGTGGAGCCCCACCGGCGGCGTGTTGGCGAACCTCGGCACGGACGGCTCCGCGCCGACCTACGGCATAGACGCCAGCGCGCTGGGGGCCATGTACGCCGGGCGCATCGTCCTGCAATCGACGGAAGCCGGGGTGGGCGTGCGTCTGCAGAACCAGGCCGCCTCCACCGCAGACGACTTCACCATCTCCAGCGCGGGCAAGCTTGTGGTCACCGGCGCGCTTTCCGCCGCGCGCGACCTTGCGCTCACCAGCACGTCCTCGGCCGCGGACGCCATCAGCGAAACCGACGCGAACCTCACGGCCGCGCGCAATCTTTCCCTCACCGCCGCAAACGGCGGGGCCACCCTCGTCGGCGGCGGCATCGTGGCCCAAAACGGCGCGCTCTCCTACATGCTCGGCTCCCTGGCCGACTCCGCCAGCTCCACTGCTGGCGTCACCGATGCCAACAAACGCTATGGCGCCACGGCGAACCTCACCGGCACGGGCGCGTGGCTTTTCGACGGCGTCGCCTATTCCACGGCCGGCGACCTCTCCCTTGGCGCGGGGGCGCTCACCATCGGGCGGACGACCCAGGCCAGCCTTTCCTCCGGCGGGGCCATGAGCTTAACGAGCAACGGCGACCTGAACTTCGCCAACGCGCTGCTCGCGGCTGCGGGGGACATGAGCCTCGCCACCGCCGCCGGACACAGCGGCGACCTGCTCTTCGGCGCGAACACGCGGATCAAGGACACGGGGGGGAACATCTTCCTCGGCCTGCAAACGAGCAGGACCACCAGGAACATCACCAACGCGGCCACCATCAGCGCCGACGCGGGCAACATCAACCTCTACGGCTCGGGCGCACTGGCCGACTCCGGCACCATGCACGCGTCCGGAACACTTGGCGGCAGCATGACCGGGGACACGACAATCTCCGGGAAATGGCTGGCGGGCGGCATCAACTTCCAGCCCAGCGGCAACATTGCCGTCTCCGGCACCATGCAGAGCCAGGGCGTCCTCTGGCTGATCGCCGGCAACGACAAGGAGCTCAACGTCGCCAGCACCGGGCGCATCATCGCGGGCGCCGCGGGCTCCGGCACGGGGACCATCGGCGCGGGGACGATCTACAACTACGGCGTCATGCACTCCTTTGGGAATCTGAACCTGGACGCCTCCGACAGTTTGACCAACACGTCCACCGGCGGCATATCCGCCGGGGACACCCTCTCAATGATCGGTGCAAATTACTTGAGCAATTATGGCGCACTATATGCAAAATATGTGAACCTGCTCGGCTGGCAAATCACCAATTACGTCTCCGGCACCATGGACGCCGACAGCGAACTGGCAATGGGCGTCGTACTCAATAACGCTGGCTATAGCAAGATTTCGAACAAGGGCAAGATCACTTCCGGTGGGTCCATCTACATTTCAGGATCTTTTGACAACTTCAATTCAGCCTATAGGAACGAGCCGAAACCCAGCGTCATCGCGGCGGGCGACATCACCATCAGAGCCGCCAGCGCGAATGGCCTCAAGTCCGCGAGTATGACCAATGGCGTGAATGCGCTGCTCTCCGCCGGCGGGGCCATGACCATCACCGGCGACCTCGGCTACGCCGCGGACTATTTTTATAACGGAGGGACGATCAGGGCGGGAAGCCTCACCATCTCGAAATTTATAGAAGCGGATAACGGCAGCAACGCCGGTTCGCCCTCCAGCGCCTCCGTCACCAAGCGCACGGCCACGGCGACGGCCTATCCGGGCCTGGACCTGACTCTGCCGACGAATCCCAACGGCAGGTACGTCACCACGGCGAGTTCGAACTCCCAGTACCTTGTGGAGTCGAACCCGCTGTACACCAACCTCGACAACTACCTCGGCAGCGACTACCTCGCCGAGAAGTACAACTTCAACTCCGACACGGTGACCAAGCGCCTGGGCGACGCCGCCTACGAGACGCACCTTGTGGAGACGCAGCTCGTGGCGCTGACTGGCACGGCCATGCTTTCCGGCAGCACCAGTGAAAAGACCCAGATGCAGGCGCTGATGGACAGCGCCGGAACCCAGGCCAAGAGCCTGGGGCTGACCTATGGCACGGCGCTCACCGCCGCGCAGCAGGCCAACCTCAGCTCGGACATGGTCTGGATGGTCGCCACCGTGGTGAACGGGCAAACCGTGCTGGCCCCTGTGGTCTACCTATCCGCCAAGACGAAGACGCTCTTTGAGGACGAGAGCGGAACGGGCGGCATCGCTGCCAAAACGGTCACCATCGCCAACGTGGGCGCCATCACGAACAGCGGGAGCATCAAGGGCGACACCCTGAGCCTCACGGCCACGGGCAACATCAAGAACGAAGGCGGCACCATCGCCGGCAACGACTCGGTGCGGGTCGTCTCCACCAACGGCAACGTCATCAACAAGACCCAGGTCAACACCGACGGCAAGGGCAACGCCACCGTGGGCAATGAGGCCAGCATCACCTCCAAGGGATCGCTGGTGGTCGCCGCCGAGCGGAGCATCGTCAACGAGGGTGCGACCATGAGCGCCGGGGGCAACGCGGTGCTGGTCGCCAAGGACAACATCATCTTCGACACCGTGACCTCGGGGACGAGCTCCTCCACCAAGGACGGGAAGAACAGCTCCTCCACCGAAACCGCCACGCAGCACAAGTCCACCCTCACCAGCGGGGGCAACCTCACCATGGTTTCCGGCAAGGACACCACCCTGGCCGGCACCGTGGCCAAGGCCGGGGGGGACGTGAACGTCTCCGCCGGGGGCAACCTGAACATCATCGACCGTGAGGATTCCAGCAAAAAGAAAAGCTCCACCTCGACCGAGGGCTTCGGCGTGGGCGGCGGCCTCTATGGCTGGCAGACCACGACCACGGACGAGGAGCACACTCGCAGCGTGGGCTCATCCCTCAAGGGCGGCGGCAACGTCAATCTCTCCGCCGGAAACGTGACGGTCAAGGGCTCCAGCCTGCAAGCCGCCAAGAACCTGGCGATAGACGCCGACACGGTGACGACGCAGGAAGGCCGCAATACTGACAGCAAGACCACCACGACCGACACCACGACGATCCTGAGCCTCACCGGCCCGGGCAAGACCAGCGCCAGCGTCGACGCCGAAGCCAAGGCCGACGCCGACGCCAAGGCTCAGGAAAACGGCAAGGCCAGCTACGAGGCCAAAAGCGCCGCCGAGGCCAAGGCCAAGGCCTCCACCACCGGCGACACCGCGGGCACGTCCAAGTCCTCGGCCTCGGCTGAGAAAAGCGCGGCCACGGGCACCAGCGCCAGCGTCGCGGCCAACTCCGACGCCAGCGCCAAGGCCAGCGCCACCGCCGATGCCGGCGGCATCGACTGGCTTAAGGAGAACAAGACCACCACCACCACCATGGACAGCAAGGCCGTGAAGTCCACCCTGAGCTCCGGCGGCAATATGCAGATCACGGCGCGCAAGGGCATCAACCTGCAGGGCACCGATCTGAAGTCCGTGGGCGACATTGGCCTTGACGCCCAGAACGTGAGCATTACCGCCGCGCAGGACGTGCATACGACCACGACGAAGACCACCGAACAAAAAACCGGGCTCTACCTCGAAACCACCAACAACGCCAACACCGATGTCAACCTCTCCGGCGCGGCTTCGGTCGGCACCACGGCCTCCAGCGGCTCCGCCAGCGGCGGGGTTTCCGGCGACATCAGCACCTCCAACAATATCGACACAGGCCGTTTCAGCGACACCTCCACAACCACCACGGACACCAAAAACGTCGCCTCCACCGTGGCCGCAGGCGGCAATTTGCGCATAAACAGCGGCAACAAGCTCACGGTGCAGGGGTCGGACCTCTCCGGCGACGCGGGCGCAAGCGTCAGCGCCAAGGACATGGAGTTCCTGGCCGGCAAGGACACGCACTCCACCACCACAACCTCCAACACCACATCCATCGGCGGATACATTGACCTCAACGGCAAGGCCAGCGCCAGCGCCTCGGCCAGCGGGTCCGCTGGCGGCGGCGTGAGCGGCTCGGTCAGCGTGGACGCCAACGCCTCCGGCAACTTCGGCGGCGGCGTGCAAGCGCGCAACGTGACCACCGAGGACAGCTCGACGAGCACCACGGCGCGGGTCTCCAGCATCACCTCCAAGTCCGGATCCGTCACCCGCACGGCCGCGAACTCCATCACCGACGTCGGCACATCCATCGACGCCGCCCAGGACTTCAACCAGACGGCCAAGACGTGGACCAGCAAGGCCGCGGAAAACACGACCACGACCAGCAGCTCGACCATGAGCAACGCCGCGAAGGTTGGAACCTACCTGACGGCCGGCGCCAGCGCCGGGGCCAACGCCGAGGGCGGGGCCGGGGCCGGCCTGAACGGCGACGCCGACGCAAAGGCCAAGGCCTACGCGGGCGGCGGCGGCCAGGTGTCGTACTCCGGTTCGCTGGACCAGACCAAGACCAGCAGCAGCGATGCCGTCGTCTCAAACATCCGTGCCGGGCGCACGCTTAACAGCACGACCACGGAAGCCACGAAGCTGGAAGGCACGGCGCTCTCCGGCGACAGGGCCGTGGCCCTTTCGGCCGGCTCCCTGGACTACAGCGCGGCCAAGAACACAACCTCCAGCAGCACCCTCTCCGGAACGGTGGACGCTTCCGGCAAACTGGCCGTCACCGTGGAGGCCACGCACGCCGTTGGAGCCCAGGGGCAGATCAGCGGCAAGGTCACCGGCGCTGGCACCACAAGCGACACCTCCACCGCGGTGGTCGGCGGCATAACATCCAAGAATGGAAGCATCAGCGTCAGCACCACGGGCGACACGCGCCTGGAGGGCGTGAAACTCGACTCCAACGGGAACACCAGCGTCGCCGCCGGCGGCGACCTGAAGTATGAGGCCGCGCGCGACACCACGCGCGACACCAACACCACCTTCAGCGCCAGCGCCAGTGTGGACACCGAGGGCGGGTCCAAGAGCGCCGGCATCAGCGCCAACGCCAGCGGCGCCTATCACCAGGATTCGACCACGACGGGCACGGCCAAGGCGGGAAGCGTCACGTCCGGCGGCTCGGTCAGCTTCACCTCAGGCAAAACCGCCACCTTGGAGGGGACCACCGTCGACGCCAAGGGCAACATCGCCGTGTCGGGCGAAAAGGGTGTGGTGTTGAGCGCGGCCAAGAACACCTCCGAAACCGAGACCATCGACGCAAGCGCCAGCGGAAAGCTCGGCGCCTCGGCCAAGAAGAGCACCGAGGACGGCAAGGAGAGCAACAGCAAAAGCGGCTCCGTCGAAGCCTCTGCCAGCGGCTCCTACAGCAAGCAGACGAGCACGGACGCGACGGGCGGCAGCCTTACCTCCGGCAACAACCTGACCATCACCAGCGGTGGCGGCGACGTGAACATGGAAGGAACAACGCTCGGCGCCGGCAACAAGGCCAGCATACAGGCCGGGGGGACGGTGAACTTCAAGGCCGCCGAGAGTTCTTCGGACTCCTTCGCCGCAGGCGGCAGCGCCAGTCTCTCGAACGAAACGGAGGTCAAGAAGACCACCGGCACGGGGACCGCGGGCGGTGGCAAGGAGACCACGACGAAAAACGCGGCCGGCCTCAGCCTCAACGGCTCGGATGAAAAGAAGACCAGCCAGACAGGCGGCAGCATCACTGCCGGCGACGGCGGCATCGAAATCACCGCCAAGGGCGGCAACGTGAATCTCGTGGGCACCACGGTCGACACCACGGGCAACGCCAGCATCGACGCCAAGCGCGATGTGAGCATCACCGCCGCCAAGAACACGGACACGGCTGTCGGCGGCAGCGTCAACCTGAACCTCAAGCTGAACACGAAGAGCGAATCCAAGTCCGCCACGGACAGCAAGTCCAGCACCGACAGCAAGTCCAGCACGGGCAGCAAGTCCAGCACGGACAGCAAGTCCGATTCCTCGAGCGCCAAAAAGAACACCGGCACCGGCGGCACTCAGGGATCCGATGGCAGCAAGCAGGGCGACAAGGACCTGTCCACCTGGCAAGACAAGCAGGCCAGCGTCATCAACGAACTCAAGTCCAAGCAGGGCAGCTCAAGCGACAAGTCCGGCTCCGGTTCGTCCGGCGCGTCCGGCACGTCCGGTTCGTCCGGCACGACCGGCACGTCCGGCACGTCCGGCAAGTCCGGCACGTCCGGCACAAGCACCGCCGGCAGCGCCAAGAAGGAGACGACGGACAAGAAGGATGACAGCAGCATCCTTGACAACATGGGCAACATGACCGGAACCGCGCAGGGCGGTTACGGCAGCGTGACCACGGAGCAAAACGCGAGCGTCAAGACCGGCGGTACGTTCACCATCAAGGCTGGCGGCAAGGTCGATACCGGAAACACGACCATCGGCGCCACCGGAAACCAGGAGGTCGGCAACTAGCTGTGAAGTTATAGGCGGTTGTTCACTCGGCCCGGCGGCCCTGTGGTTCCTGCCGGAGCCGGACCCGACCCGCCTTCAGCGTGTCGCCCCTGGCTTGGAGCCCATGATGATCTGGAGCATCATGAGCACGGAAACCTTGTCCGCCTGGGCACGTGCCGCGTCCGGCGGCTCGTCCGGCGGCTCGGCGGGCACAGCCTTGCTGGGGCGTTGCCGTCTTTGTGCCCTGGGGGCAATTCAGCCAACGGTGATGTTGTTGACCACGTTGACCACGCCGTGAACGTCTTCCACGAGCTTCTCGGCCAGATCCTTCTCGGCCGCGTTCTTGGCCGTGCCGCCCAGGGAGACCACACCGTCCTTGGTCTCCACAGTGGCATTGAGGGCGCTGGTGGAGCGGTGGTCCAGCAGCGTCGCCTTGACCAGCGCGGTGATGGAGGCGTCATCCACGGACTCGACCACGGCATCGGTGCGCTTGCCCTTGGGATTCACGTCCTTAAGCTGGCCCACGAGGGGGACGGACATCTTGTTGCGCACGCTTTTAACGCCCTCGATGTCCGAGACAAATTCAGTGGTCAGATCCTTTTGGGCGATGCTGGTGGCCTTGCCGCGCAGGGTCACAACTCCGTTCTTTGCGAACACCTTGGTGCCGGTTGCGTTGACATTCTTATGGAACAGCAAGGTGAATTTCACCTTGGTGATGAGCCAGGAGTCAGAACCCGCCGGAGACTCCTCGCCCTTCAGAGCCAGCTGGCTGTCCACGCTCTTGACGCCGGGCATGCTGGCCACGGTGTCGCGGGCAAGGGCTTTGTGCGATTCTTCCTTCACCGTTCCGGTCAAGACAACGTCGCCGGCCTTGGACTGGACTTTGATGTCGTCGTTTTTCAGGTAGGTTCGAAAAACGTACGTCTGCTTGGCGGACGACTCGATGCGATCATCCATCTGCGAGGCGAACACGGTGGTGCTGATCAGCATTGCGGTCGACAAGGACACGGCCAACGCAAAAATGGACATTTGCTTTTTCAAGTAGCTCCCCTCCACAAAGTAAAAGGATAGGGGGAAATCCGACGTCTAGAACGTTTCCCCAAGGTCGGCGAAGCCCTCAACGGCGGCGGAAGCGCTCCCCCCCAGGCCAATCGTCGTGATTCACCTGGCCGGGCAAGGCGCTGGCCGGCTGTGAGGCGGCGTCAATCATGTCTCTGCGCTGTGCTGTCACCGCCTTTTCTTCGTTGCGGCGGACGCGTGCTGTCTTGGTTCGCCCTCCGTCGGCAAGAGAGGGCGCGGACGCGCAATGCAGGCGAGCGGAGGGGGAACATTGGCCCGGCACGGCTTCGGAGATCAAAAGGGGATCCTGTTGCCGCCGAATCGCCACGGTGACGCGGCGTCCGGTCGAACGGATTGCTCCGGCCTCTTGACGCGTTGTCCGAGGGGCGGCTTGGGCGGCCTTCCGGCACAACAAAGAAAATCACTCATGCATCACGTTCATCGCCGCATCCCGCAGACAAGAAAGAGGCGCGTCATGCGGAACAATGCCGCCGGGAGATGACGAAACCTTGCGTTGAGCGGGATCGACGCGTGATGGCTTTGCACGTCGTCATTCTGGCATGTCCGCTGTAATGGCGATCATCTTCTCCTGGCATTCTTCGCAGACCCATGTGCCCGGGGTAAACGGATTCCCGATGAAGGGGATGGGCTTCCCGCAGTTTATGCAGTAGTTTTCGCCGGCCATGGGCTCAAAAACGGTTTCATCTATCATGGAATGCATACATCTGTATTGCCTATGCCACGGTTGCGGGGTTTGCGTCTGTGCGGCAGCAAACAGGCCATCATCTTGGTTTCCCCTTGACGCGCGTTGCATGACCGGCGGGAAGACGCTGTAATCGTCGCCCAAGGCAAGAGGTCGAACGTCGCTGCCGTTCTGCCCTGGCCGGGCGGGCATCCTCCGGCCGCGTTTTCGGGCCAGACCCCAGGTTATGCTGCGGCGAAGGGCAAAAGAGCGGCCGCCAAGCCCGCCGGGCGGCAGGCTGTATCCCAAGGCTGCGCCCCGCGGCGTTCAAAACCTTCGCCAACGGTCGGTCCCCGCCCCAGTGAATGACGCGCAGGCCCCAGGGGGCCCCCCGGCGCTAGTAGCACTCGACAAAGCTCTTGAACGAGCGCTCATGGACGCGGCGTTTGTCCTGGGCCGCGTCCATCCGTGCGGACCTCCCACCGTCAGCCTGCGCAGGGCCCTCGCCCGTCGGGCTGCTTGCGGGCGTCTCGGGGGCGTTCGCCCGTTGATTTCCGCGCTCCTCGAAGTCGTTCTGGCAGGGAAAGCACATGTTATTCATGCTCCTCGTTTGTGCCGTCGCCCGTGCCCGCGTCGGCATGGAGCGAGTTGTACCAGGAGTCGGGTATCGTCAGCGTCTTGAAGGGCCCTCTGGGAACCCGTGCCGGTGTGGTTTTCCCCAGGGGCGCGTCGGCGTTCTTGGCGGCTCTGGGCATCGCCCCTTCCGCCGCGGCGATGGAGGGCCCCGGACGGGAATCTCTGGCGCTCATCTCGACTATCTTCCCAATCTTCTTTGCAATAGGATTGTTCATGTTGACCTCCGGTTGCGCCCGAGATTCGCGTCATTGCGAAGTCTCGGTTTCTGCACCATGGCAATGAACAAATCCGCCGTCCGTGCGTCACCGCGCATAGCGGCCGACGACGCGCAACTCCCGCCCCATTGCGCCCTGGCGGATCACCAGACGCGGAAAAGTGGCACCGCGCGAATGCCCGGCGCATCCCCCACAGCATCATCAGGGGGCCTTTCACGTTGTCGGCTGGGCCTCGACGCGCCTCCGAGGCAGGACTGCGGCGCTGGTCTGGGGAAAGGGGCTGCGAGCGCCACGCCGCCGGAACGGCGCGCGGTCAGTGAGCCGATGGGGCGGCGAGAAGGACCAACCAATCTTACTTGCAGTGCAACGGGAGCTCCGCGCGGATCAGGGCATGCGGAATCTCCCCCTGCCTCCGGCCCGCCCGGGCGCGGTCAAGGCTGTGCGGGAAACAGGTTCGGCCGCAGGCGCAGATGATCGATATCGGTTTGCCGTGCGGCCAGAGGCTCCGTCACGGGTGGCCGGCTGGTTTGGCGTTTGAAGCGCCGCGCGTCAATAATCATGTCAGATGTGGCACAATTCTCCCATGGCGCGCCTGATCCACGAGACGCGTCAACCATCTAATATTACAAATATTTCATCTCACTTTACTCACGAGGGGCCTGCGGCGGCGAAATTTGCCAGCCGCTACGTACGGTAACGCACGGACATGTGTATCGATTGAGATAAGCCATAGTAACAATCAGATGATGCCAACCCACAAAAGGGGCGGAAATGCTTGAAACGTCCACTGCACTTCTTAATAAGATGCTGGCCGCTCTGCCAGCCGGAGTGCAGCGACGTCTGCTTCCCTATCTGGAGCTGCTGCCGTTTGGGAAAATCCTGTGCGAATCCGGCGGCACCATGCGCAGCGTCTACTTCCCGGTAAACGCCATCGTGTCACTCCAATATGTCATGCAGGATGGCTCCTCGGCCGAGATCGCGGCGGTCGGCTGCGAAGGAATCATCGGCATCGCGCTGTTCATGGGAGGGGGCAGCACACCCAACCAGGCGTTGGTGCGCAGCGCCGGGTACGCCTACCGGCTGCTGGGCCAGAAGTTCAAGGAGGAGTGCAACCGCCACTCCGAGCTGATGATGCTTTTGCTGCGCTACACCCAGGCCCTGTTTACGCAGATGTCCCAGACGGCGGTTTGCAACCGGCACCACTCCATTGTTCAGCAACTGTGCCGCCTGCTTCTGCTCTCCTTGGACCGTTTGGGGGGCAACCAGCTGGTCATGACGCAGGAGCTCATCGCCAACATGCTCGGCGTGCGCCGCGAAGGCGTCACCGAGGCTGCGGGCAAACTGTACAAGCTTGGAATCATTGAGTACAGCCGCGGGCGCATCACGGTGTTGGACCGGTCCGAACTCGAAAGGCGCTGTTGTGAGTGCTATGCCGTGGTCAAGACGGAGACCGACCGCCTGCTTCCCTATCTTGCCCTGCCCCCCCAGGCGCTTGCCTGCGCGCCGGGAGCCGGCGCTCCGGCTTCTAAAAAACGGTGCGCCAGTGGACCGCGTTTCTGCCTGAAGTCATAGCGGCGTGTGCGGCCCGGACGGTTTAGACCGCCTTCATGCGCTCCATCTCCCCGGCCACACGAATGCCAACCATGCGCAGCAGGGCCTCCGCCAATTGCTGGTTGGCCACACGCTTGGAGCCCATGGCCGCAATGAGCCCAATGGGCGTCCCTTCCGCCCCCCAAAGGGTGGCCCCCACGTAGCTTTCGGCCCGCAGGGCCTGCAGACGCTCGTCCTTGGGGAACATTTGGCGCACCCGCTCCATATAGCCGCATGCCGCCTTGCCCACCACGACATCGCCGGGGGTGTCCTTGAGGGAATAGAAGACGTCGCTCTTAAACTGGCCGCCCGAATAGGACATCAGAACCTCGCAGGAGCGCAGGTCGCCGGAGAGGCGGTCTATGGAGACGCAGTCCGCGTCCAGCGTTTGCGACAAATAGTGGACCAGATCCTGGAAAAAGTCCGGGCCTCCGGGCTTCAGCCCGCAGCGCAGCAAAAAGTCCTGGGCGTCTTGCAGCGCTTTGCGCTCCGTGATGTCCTGCATCATGGTCAGGCAGGTCTGGCCGTCCGGGGAAAGGCGGCCCTCAAGGCGCACGGAAACGTGCGGCCCCTCCGGCGACACCAGGCCCACCTCGCAAACGGCCTTGTCGGGCCCCTTGAGCACCCCGGCGAGGAATTGCCTGAAGACCTTGCGGTCGGCGGGCGCTATGTGGAACTCCAGGAGGTTGCCCAGAGACTTGGTCCGCTCCACGCCGAGCAGCACCGAGCCGGAGAGGTTCACCTTGCGGAGCACACCGTGTTCATCCAGGCTGAGATACCCCACGGGCGCGAACTCATAGAGCTCGGTATAGCGGGTCTTTTCCGCCTCCAGCTCCTCCCTGGCCAACACCAGCTCCTCGTTCTGGATCTCCAGCTCGATCTGGTGGATCTTGAGCATCTCGTTGACCAGTCGCAGCGTGTCGATTTCGCCCTGGGGGGAACTCTCAAGCGCGGCCCTCTCCTGCATGCGTTTCTCGGCTCTGCGGCGCAACTCTTCCGCGTCCAGGGACGCCCGTGCGTTTTTGTCCATGACTTTCCTTTTTCCAGCTCGGTTGGCGGCTGGCGGTCTATGTCTGGGCGGAAATCTCCAACGTGACGCAAACGCGGTTGTGGTCCCCGTCCGGGCGATAGGCCGTGCCCCGGAATGCCTTGGCTTTGGGACTTATGGTCATTTCCAGGCGTTGCACGGTGCCGGTGCTCACCGCCCGTCCCATGGCCGACAGCGCGCCCTCTCCCAGGCAGGGCCAAATCTTGCGCAGGGTGGCCCCAACAACATCCGCCTGCCGGATGCCGGTGCTGTTCTCAAAGGCCGTGTTCACGAAGACGAATCTGGCGTCCGTCAGACTGCCATCCTTGTCAAACACGGATTCCAGCAAGGCGAAGGGGGCCGGCATGTCCTGCAGCAGTGTCTGCATCTGCCGCCCGTTTTCGCGCAGGGAAACCTCAAGCCTCTTGGCGGTGCTGACGTCGGAAAAGGTGATGACGACTCCATCGATGCGGTTGTCCAGGGTGCGGTATGGCATGATGCGCACCAGGAACCAGCGGCCGTCGCGGCTGACGACGGGCTTCTCCACGAAAACAAGATTCTCCAGCACGCGCTGGGCGTCGGCCACCATGTCCGGGTAGTCCAGGTCGTTGACGATGTCGGTGATGGACCGCCCGATGTCGCTGGGGATGAGTTTGATGAGCTTGGCGGTCTGCGGCGTGAAGCGCCGGACGTTCAAAGACTCGTCCAGAAACAAGGTGGCGATGTCCGTACTGTTCAGCAGATTCTTCAGGTCGTTGTTCGACCGGGACAGGTCGTCCAGCTTGGATTGCAGCTCCGCGTTGACGGTCTGCAGCTCCTCGTTCATGGACTGGGTCTCCTCTTTGGACGTGGTCAGCTCCTCGTTTGTGGATTGCAGCTCCTCGTTCGTGGATTGCAGCTCCTCATTGGTGGATTTGAGTTCCTCTTGGGAGGTCTGCATTTCCTCGCGGCAGAGCTGCAATTCCTCGCGGGTCATCAGCAAATCAACCTTAAGACGCTCCAACTGGCTTTGGACCTTGGGCGAAAGGGCCTTACCGCCACCGGCGCCGGGTTGGGGCGGCGCGGCCACTTCGCTGAACACGATTATGACCAGGTCCTTGAGGGCGGAGTTTTCCTGGAGCCTCTGCACGGTAACGTCTACGGCCTTGGCCCCGTCGCCTGGGCCCAGGCTCCGCCCCTTGAGCGCCACAGGCCCATCCTGGCGCATAGCCCGGTGAAAAGCGCTCGTCAGCTCCAGGCGCAGGTCGCCGCGCGCCATGACAAAGACGTTCCAGTTCGCCTTGCCCGCGGCTGGCTCCAAAAAATTCCCCGTACGGCCGCTGATGTACAAAATGTCCCCCTGGCTGTTGGTCAGCACTGCGGCAGGGGTGAAGTGCTGCAGCAGGAACTGGTCCGCCAGGGTCTGCACGTTCGGAAGTTGGAGTTTTTCCGCGCCGCCGCTGAAAAGGGGCTGAGACGCCCCGGGCAGCGGGATATTGTGCTTGGAGGGAAATTCCACCTGCCCGGTCCGGCCGGTGTGGGCCAGCCGCCGGAACAGCCGGGTCTTGGCGTCCAGCGGTGCAAAGAGGTCTGTAAAAGGACCGATGGTCTCAGAGGTGCCGAGACACAGGATTCCGTCGGGCTTCAGGGCGTAGTGGAACAAGGGGATGAGCCGCTTCTGCAGATCGGCATCCAGGTAAATGAGCAGGTTTCGGCAAATGAGGATGTCCAGCTTGGTGAAGGGGGGCTCCATAATGACGTTCTGGGGGGCGAAGATGACGCTCTCGCGCAGCTGTTTGCTCACGCGGTAGCCGTTCTCCTCTTGCACAAAGAACCGGCTCAGGCGCTTCGGGGACACGTCGGTGGCGATGTTCAGCGGGTAGAGGCCGATTCTCGCCTTGGCGATGGCGTCGGCGTCCAGATCCGTGGCGAAGATTTGCAGGGCGCGCTTGCCAAGGGGCAGCGCCTCGTCCTGGGCCTCGCTAAGGATCATGCCCAGGGTGTAAGCCTCCTCTCCGGTGGAGCAGCCGGGGGTCCAGGCCCGCAAGGCGCTGCCCTGGGGAAGGGCGGCAAGCATGGTTGCGAGGTGCTGCTTCAGCTGCTCCCATACGGTCTCGTCGCGGAAGAAATTGGTCACGCCGATGAGCAGTTCCTTGAACAAAAGCTCGGTTTCCTGGGGCGCCTCCTGGAGGAAGCGGGCGTAGGTGGCGATTTTGTCGATCTGGTGCAGGCCCATGCGGCGCTCAATGCGGCGGTAGATGGTGCTCTTCTTGTAGTGGGAGAAGTCCTGGCCCGTTTTGGAACGCAGCACGATGAGAATTTTTTCGAGAGAACTCTGGGACTTGATGTCCAGGGTCAGCGCGGGCCTGTCCGACAAGCGAGGGTGCTGGAAAAAGGCGAAAATTCTGCCCGGCAGTTCTTCGGCCGGGGCGACCACGTCCGCCAGCCCGGCGTCAATGGCGCTGCGGGGCATGCCATCGAACTTGGCCGTGGACGGCTCCTGTACGAAGCCACCGCCGGCGTTCTCCCTGATGGCCCGCAGTCCCAGCATGCCGTCGGAGCCCATGCCCGAAAGGATGACGCCCACGCTGTTGCCCTTCTGGTCTGCGGCCAGGGCGCGGAAAAAGAAGTCGATGGGCAGGCGCAGGCCCCTGGGCTCCGTGGGGTCGAACAGGTGCAGCACGCCATTCAGTATTGCCAGATTTTTGTTGGGCGGGATCACATAGACATGGCCCGGGACGACCCGCATCCGCTCCTTGGCCTGGGCAACTGGCATGGGGGTCAGGCGCTGGAGCAGCTCCACCATGAGCCCTTTTTGGGTCGGGTCCAGGTGCTGGACCACCACAAAGGCCATGCTTGAGTCCTCCGGCATGTGCTGGAAAAAGAGTCGCAGCGCCTCCAGGCCGCCGGCAGAGGCGCCGATGCCCACGAGGGGAAAGGAGGAAGCGCCCCGGACGGCTTTCCCGTGGGGGGACGGGGGGGACGTCTTCGAGGCTGGTTTGGCGGTTGCCGGCCTGGGCTGGCTGGGTGTGGTCTGCTTTTTCATGAAAACCTTCAGGGGGGGCGTTCTTGCCAGGCACAACAGCGTGTCATGGTTGTGCGGATCAGGAGGAGGCGCACATCATGACTACAACAGCTTTTCCCGAGGGTGTCGAGGGGGAATGAGGCGTCCTCTACAAGTCATTTCACCAGGCCCCATGCGTTGTTGCGGGGCGCGGATTTAAGCCGTCCGTTGCTTCGAATCTCGGCCAGCCTGGCGCAGGCGGAGCGTCCGCTTGAGATTCGTGCACCCACCCGGGAAGCCCTCGCAGCATTTTGCGGCAGCCAGTTCAAGCCTGCCAAGAGTGGTCCGCCTTGTCGGTGCGCCGGCGCACAGACAAGATGCGGGCGGCGGGTCCATTCACGGGCATGCCGGAAAACGCGCCGCCACAGGCCGGATGTCCCCCTGCCAGCGGCGCAGAGGCGTTCATCGGCGCGGAATCTGCTTCTGCGGAGTGCCGCGTCGAGAGCACGTGCGGGCAATACGTGCGGTGTGGCTATGTGCGCTACCGTACAGACGAGGGAGGCCTCCGCTGTCATTTTTGCAAAGATTCCCAGTGATGGCGAGGGGGGCCTGGGCAGGGTGCCCGTGCCCCCTGGCGTCCCGTGGGTGCACATCATCGACGTAGGCGGGGGCGGGCATGGGCGAGTTCACAAAGGAGGTCGGCGTCCTCACCGCGCTGCTTTCTGTGGAGCTTTTCCTTGTCGGAACGGCGGTGGCGGGAGCCTTGGCGTTTCCGAAGCAGGCGCAGCGCCTGACCAATGTGGCCGAATCCGAAGGGCGGCAACTCCGCGTGCGGCTTGGCGAGGGGCTGCGGCAGGCCCGGGAGCTGCTCGGCGTCATCTCCGGTCCAGGGGGCGACAACGGGCATCGGGCGAGCGCAGGCGTTGGCCCCGCTGGTCTGACCAGCTCTTTGCAAGGTGTCCGCCCCAGATCCCCCGCGCGTCGGTCGGCGCCCGCGGAAGGCGCTCCCCCCCGGCAGAGGCTGTACGGCCTTGAAGGCAGCGGAGCGGTCATGCCCGTGGCCGAGACCCGCGCAAGTCCGTCCCTGAGCGATGGCGCCCACTCCGGCGGCGGCAAGGGCGCAGTGGCGGGGGCGTGGCCTGCCGCCTCTCCGTCCAGCCCCGACAAGCCTGCGGTGACGCCGATCCCCGGGGCGTTCTGGCTTCTGGGCTCCGGCCTGGCGGGCCTGCTCGCGGTCAAAAGGGGCAAACGCATGGCGGCCATAAGGATGTTTCACAGGAACCGCAACCGGGCAGACGCCGCGCAGGCGCTGTTCCCCCATAAACCCCATCTTACCCAGCCAGCCCAGTGCTCCAGGGAGAAAACATGAGCCCACGCAACATCTTGCTAGCCTTTGCCATATGTCTTGTCATGGCGAGTTCCGCCCTTGCTGAATCCGAGAAGGCGTACTCGCCTGGCCCGGATGACGTGCTGATGATCTCTGTCTGGAAGGATGAAGCCTTGACCCGAGAGGTGGTGGTGCGGCCGGACGGCAAAATTTCTTTCCCGCTCATCGGGGATGTGGTCGTCCAGGGCCGGACCGTCGACGAAGTCCGCGACGAGATCCAAACGAAAATGGACGAATTTTCTCCTGGCGCCCCCGTTAGCATCATGGTAACGAAAGTGAATAGTCCCAAAGTATTTGTTGTCGGAAAGGTTCTCCGCCCCGGGGTCTACCTGATGACGGACCGCATGACGGTGGTGCAAGCCCTTGCCCTTTCCGGTGGCGTTACGCCTTTTGCCGCCTCTGACGATATCATTGTCCTGCGCGAAGCACGCGGGAAGACGCAGACGCTTCCCTTCGACTATGATGCGGTGGCAAAGGGCAGGTACCTTGAGCAGAACATATACCTCAACCGTGGAGACACAATCGTCGTTCCGTAGGACGTGCTGCAAATGCCCAAATTTCCCCATGCTGCCAAACGTCTTCTGACAGGTTCCCGCCTGTTCGGATTCGTCGCCTGTGTGCTCCTCTGCACGGCGGGGTCTTTTGCTCTTGCCGACGACACCTTGACGGTCACGCCTGCCGTGTCGGCAAGGGAAATGTATGACTCCAACGTCTACATGGCGGGGAAGGGAGACATGGAGCACAGTCTCTCCCCCTCGCTTAAGATCAATCTGGATAAAGAGCGCGTGCGCGGATATATTAGCGGGCAAGCCAATATTTACCGCTACTCGTCCTTGAGCGACTATGACCGGACGGATCAGAAGTATGATGCCTTTATGGAGGTGAACGCCACGGAGCGGGTGCGGGCCTCCATGACGGCCGGGGCGGTTGTCGACCACACCTTCAGCTCAACCCTTGAAAACACCGGCCAGATTGCGCAGCTTACCCTGCGCGAGGTCTACGGCGTGCAGCCTTCTCTCACTTTTGATGTGACCGAGCGCAACACGGCCACCATTTTTGGCGGATATACGCAGACCCGCTACGGGTCCACGATCTACGCCGACAGCAACACGACGAGCTACGGCGGACGCTGGGGCTACCAGTTAAGCGAGAGGACCCAGGCCATTGCGCAGATTTCGCGGACAAAGATTGAGCAGGACTCCGCGCACCAGTCCGTGATCTCCACGTTGGGCGGCTTTGAGTACAAGCTGACCGAACTTCTCAAACTGCGGCTCCTTGGCGGCATGAGCTCCATGCAGTCCACAAATACCCTCGGGCAGGACAGTTCGCGCAACGGCTTTTCCGCCGATACCTCCGTTGAGTGGCGCGTGGACGAGACGTCCACCCTGTCCGCCTCATACAACAGGGATATGACCTCCGGCCTCAATGGCGAGGACATCGTGCGTGACCGATACTCCATCTTTGGGGCCAAGAAACTTACGGAAAAGTTGCAGGTTTTGTTGAACGGCAACATGGTGTTGTCGAAAATCTCCGCCAGCAACAATAGCGGAAGCACAAGCAATACGCGGTGGATGGAGATTTCACCGCAAGCGCAATATCAGATCTTCGAGCACAGCACCCTCGCCTTGGGCTACGGGTATGGCGCCCAGAAGGTGGATGAAACCGGGGTGACCAAGGAAAGAAATCAGGTTTTTCTGAACTTCTCCATTTCCTTTCCCTAAACCGGACTCTACCGGCCCGCCCGGCCGGGTTTGCGGCGCGACGACCAAGGCGGGCGGAGAAATTTCCGCTGCCTTGCACCCGCTGGCCGCCCGTCTTGCGCGAACATGCGCCCGCTCCTGCCTCCTGCCGCCTGCCGCTAAGCCGATTCTCTCCGATCCGACGCCCTGCGCCTGCGCTCCTGTTGCCCCTATCCCCGCTGGCCGGATTTCCCCCGGTCCGGTCCTTGGGCCAAGAGGCCGTGCGCCCAGCGCCCCCTCTTCCGTCCCTTTCGCCTCAGTTCCCGCCACCGCCTCGCGCAGTTCAGCCTGCCGCAATGTATGGTACGACACAGACGCGAGGGCGCATGCTTTGTAAACGGCCAATGGAAGTCTACGCCGAGCCTTGTGCGCCCGGGCCACCGCCTGCGAGGATGCGCTGGGAAGAGGCGCTGCACATGGCTGCGCAACAATGACCAAGAGGCCGTATGGATATCAATTTCTATCAAGAGCTGCTCAACTCCTTGTCCGACGGGGTCTATTCAATAGACCGGGACCACCAAGTGACCTACTGGAACAAGGCTGCGGAACGGTTGAGCGGCTATACGGCCAGGGAGGTGCTGGGGAAGTCCTGCGAGGCGAGCATTCTGCGGCACCTTGATACCGCGGGGAAGCAAATCCAAGATCAGGACAGCCTGATCCTCACGACCTTGAACGATGGCCAGCCGCGCGAGGCCGCCGTCTTTATGCACCACAAGTACGGATACCGCGTGCCGGTCGTCGTCCGCACTTCGCCTGTGCGCGGCGCGACCGGTGAAGTCGTGGGCGCGGCGGAGGTGTTTTCCAGCAATGTCAATAGCCTAAATATAATGAAAGAGCTTGAGATCTTACGCAAGGAGGTGCTGACGGACCAGCTCACCTGCATCGGAAACCGCCGCTTTTATGACATCACCATCAAGGTCATTGAGAAATCTTGGACCGAGGGCGGCGTGCCGTTCGGAGCCCTGTTTGTGGACATCGACAACTTCAAGAAGGTGAACGACACCTTTGGGCACCCCGTGGGCGACAAGGTGCTGCACATGGTGGCCCAAACCCTGGCCAAAAGCCTGCGCGCCCTGGACATCGCCTGCCGCTGGGGGGGAGAGGAGTTCATCCTGCTGCTGCCGAACACCGACGCGGGATCGCTTCTGAAGATGGGCCAGCGCCAGCGCATGCTGGTCGAAAACAGCTGGCTGGAGCACGCTGGGGGCTCGATAAACGTGACGGCCTCTTTTGGCGGTGCCGTGTCCAGGGATGGGGAGGCGGCGGAGGCCGTGGTGTGCCGCGCCGACAAGCAGCTTTACAGGAGCAAGCGGTCTGGAAGAAATTGCGTCAGTGTCGGCTGATCGCAAGCGGCAGGCGGATGGTGTGGCCGCGAAATCGTCCGTTGCACTCATCAAGACAAGAGCTGCTCAATTGACCATGTTTTGTTTTGAGCCTGCTTTTGGCCTGCCTCTCCTGCACAGCAAGAACGGCTGGTCCGTCCAGCCATTCGCGGTGCTGGGCGCAATGGTTGTCCGAACATGGTTCCGCCATTTTTTTTGAACATTTTTTGAAATGTATTTATCCTGATCATGTGGAAGACCTCCCCAGGCCGGGGACGTTCCCACCCGGTCGCCGGGCACGGCGCGGCGTCCATTTTCAAGGCTTCTCCAGCCGCGCGCAAGCCATCGGAGCCGAGTGTCCCCCCGCCTCTTGCCATCTGCCCTCAACATGCAGGAATAATGCATAAACCACACTTCTGGTGCGGGGCATAAGCTCGCGTCCGCCTTCCGTTGCGGGTGGCGGCGGGGTGGAAGCCGTCCGTATTCCAGCAGGGATGCCTCAGCGCTGGGAATGCCAAACCGCGAATGGCGGCAAGAACTTTGGGAAGCCGGGGAGGCCTAGCCGCAAAGCAGGCGCATGAAAATTTCATAAGCGGGGCAACGAACAGACGTCCCTGCGTTTCATGCCCATTGTCTATAGGCCATCAGCTCAGCATATCGCAGATCACGAAACCAGTGCGGACATCCCGGTGAGAGGACGGCAGGCTTCCAGGCATACCCCCTGCGAGAAGCCCGAAAGGCTGCAATCACAGTCAATGCCGACTGGTCGAGTGGGCGGACGGGGCCACTCCTGCTGCGGTACGCGAGAGGTTCGCGTTCTCGGTGAGACGAAGGCCGCTCAAAAGGAGTGGGAGGCCGACGCAGGGAGCGCGAAACGGCTGTGCGGGGGGGCATGTGCCAGAGGCGCGGCAAGAATTTTCCGTAACCTGCAGACTAAGGAGAAGGACATGAAAAGTTGCAAGGCCCTGTTTATGAGTCTCGCCCTGCTTGTGGCGTGCGCCACCAGCAGTTTCGCCACGGAGATCACCACCGTGACACCGTTGAACACTTCCGGCGATTACTACATGGGCCAGCCATGGTCCCAGACCGTGGACATCGCCGCGGGAGTCACCTCCGCCAAACTTGACATGGTCGTGAACATGTTGGGCGGCAGCTGGAACACCTCGGAAGAGAAGAAGACCCTCGTGTACATGAGCGCCGCCTCCGGCACGGACATCTTCTTCAACAATCACCCGGATATCGGTTCCGGCACCTTCACCATCTCCTCCATGTTCGACATCTCCTCGGGCCCTGGCCTGTATGCGTTGAAGGTCATCGCCAACGACATCTGGGGCGACAATAATGAAGCCCACTGGACCATCAACAGCGCCACTCTGACCACGACGAAGGCCGCCACTCCCATCCCCGCGGCCTTCCTGCTCCTGGGCAGCGGCCTGCTTGGCCTGTTCGGCGTGAACAAGTCCCGCAAGTTGAGCAAGACTACCGCTGTTTAACAAGCAAAGTCGCTTCATCGTCCAATGCACCACCGCACCCGGTGGTGATCTGACAAGGTAATCCTTTAGTTTCAATGCCGTGACGCCGTGGGGAGCATATCCTCAGGCGTCACGGTTTTGCATGTGTCTGGAGTCTGGTGAATATAATTATTCCCTTATCTCCTACTCCTGAATGCACATATGAACTGAAGCGTTATTGGAATTCTTGGCCTGCGTAACGAATTGATGCTTTCAACGCGATGTTCATATTGGCATAGATAAAACAAATATATACCACTGATTGATTTGTATTGTCGCAATGGTGAATCATCTCAAAAATAATACCGAGTATTCTTGAAATTATAAGGTGCAGCGAGGGCTACATAAGAATTTAGCTGCGCCAGCACCAGAAAAAATACACAGAATTACGTGCGATGCCGAACAGACGCCATGGCGACTCACTGCCATTGTCGGGAAGCTAACAACCCGCTTGCTGCGGGCTAACATTGATTTCGTGATTATTCTTAATGCATTTTCTGGTAAAATGCAGTGTTGCAATGTGGTTTGTTTGGCAAGAAGACAGCACAAAACTTCTTGCTCGGCAGAACACAATGCATGAGGCGGCACAGAATGAATTCATTAACTCTACACCAGGGGTACATTATGAAGATGTATAAATCTCTGTTGATGAGCTCCGCATTGCTTGTGGTTTTTGCCACCAGCAGCTTTGCGTTGACGACGCCTGATCCCTACGATCTGTACGGTAACAATTACGTTTCTGGGACAGAAACTGTCTACAACAAGGGTGATGGCGTCAACATCACCTTTGGAAGCGTTGGCAACCCTGCATTCATTGGACACGGTGGAACGATCCATCTCGACGTCATGATCACGCTGAAAAGCGTGTGGGACAATGTCGGCAAGCTCACCGCCAAGTTCTATGAGGAAGGCAGTGATCAGATCCAGACCGCCGTGATCACCGGTTCCATCGGTGGCGTGATGAATTTGGTCTTCAGCAACATTCCTGAGCAGACCAGCGGCATCTACAGCTTCCTGCTGCATTCGGAAGCCACCGGCAAGAACCTGGCGGACTGGACCCTGAACTTCGCCACCTTGAAGGATCCCCCGGCCGACGCGCATACGCCCATCCCGGCCGCCTTCCTGCTGCTCGGCAGCGGCCTGCTCGGTCTGTTTGGCGTGAACAAGAGCCGCAAGCTCGGCAAGGGCTCTGCGGCGTAGTTGATTCGGTGCAGCTTCCTTGCTGCTGCCTCCGTGTGCTGCGGGGCCGCTGTCTCAAGGGGCTTGAGCATGTTCCGCGTGGTGTCGAGAGGCATGGCATCTATCTCGGCACCACGACCTTTGCGGCATTCCGCATTTGCGAACGGTTGAAACCGCAGTAGACAAGAGGAGTATCGCTTGAAAATGTTCACACAGATTTGGGCAGTGACAGCGGTTGTACTCCTCCTTGCCGCGTGCGGAAGCTCCACTGACAGGCGGGATTCGTTCTACGAGAAAGCCAAGCAGGCCTTGGCCGCGGGCAAGGTCCAAGACGCGCAAATCGCGCTCAAGAACGCCATCAAGATCGATCCGCAATTCGCCAAGGGCTACACCATGCTCGGGGCCGTGCAGATTCAGGACAGGAACTTCGCCAACGCCTACGCAAGCTTCGCCCGCGCCGTGGAATTGGATCCCAATGAACTGGACGCGCAGCTCGGACTCTGCAAGCTGTTTTATCTGCAAAGAAGCATGGACAAGGTGGAGGAGAAGGCGGACCTCATCCTCTCGAAACTCCCGGATCATGTCGAAGCCGGGGTCCTCAAGGCCATCGTGCTGTCCAAGCAAGGGCACACCGACGACGCTCTGGCGCGGCTTTCGGCGCTTCAGGCCAAGCACCCCGAGAACGTAGACATCATTCTGGCCAAGAGCGAGACCTACGCCGCGCGCAACGAATATCCCGAGTCCGAGCGAACGCTGCTTGAGGGCCTGTCCAAGAATCCCACAAGCATCCTGCTGCACATGCACGCGGCGAGGCTTTACGCGCAGCACAACGATCTGGATTCCGCAGAGCGCCACTACCAGCAGATTGTCGGCCTTGAGCCGAACAATTCCGGCGCGAACATGCTGCTGGTGAATTTCTACATGCAGACCGCGCAGACGCAAAAGGCCATGGACACCCTGAACGGCCTGGTGACGCGCTCCCCTCGGGAGGAGCAGTACCGCTTGGCTTTGGTCAACGCCATAGCCCAGAAGGGCACCGCGGCCGACATCGAGGCCGCCCTGGTCAGCGCCAGCAGGGATCTTCCAGGCTCCGACCAGATCAAGCTGGCCTTGGCCGAGCACTACGCGCGCACCATGCAGGTCGCCAAGGCGGAAGTTCTGTTGAAGGAATTCATCGCCAAAGACCCCGACCTGCCCCAGGCCGTGCGCGCCCGGCGCATTCTGGCGAGCGCGTATCTGGCCAACCAGCAAACGGACAAAGCCCAGACCCAGCTGGACGCCGTGCTCAAGCGCAACCCCAGGGACATGGAGGGGCACCTGCTCATGGGGAACCTGGACCTCCAGAAGGGGAAAGTGCGCGAGGCCATTCTGGAGCTCCGCCAGGTGGTGGATGCCGACCCCAAGAGCGTGCGGGCATACGAGATGCTTGTCCGGTCCCATTTGCTGAACAACGAGGGGTTGCAGGCCGAGGCCCTGCTCGCCAAGGCGATCCAGGAAAACCCCAACAATATGCAAACCCGCATGCTGCTTGTGGAGACCCTGGTCTCGACCGGCAAAGCCGACAGGGCCCTGGCCGAGCTGAACACCATGGCGGCGAAGGACCCTACGAATCCGGCGATTTTCGTGAGCATGGGCGACATTCAGGTCCAGAAGAAAGAGCTGAGCGGAGCCAAGACCTCCTACAAGCGGGCCATGGACCTCGCCCCCAAGGAGCCGCTCCCGCTGGTGCGGCTTGGAAGGGTGCTGCTGGTGCAGAAGGATTTCCGTGGAGCGCACGACGCCTTTGACAAGGCCCTTGCCATATCCCCGGAGGCACGGGAGGCCGCTGAACTCAAGGTCGCGTTGTCCTTTCAGGAAAAGCACCCCGAGGAAGCGCTCAAGTTCGCCAGGCAGCGCGTTTTGGCGCAGCCCAAGGACGCCTTCAACAACCTGCTGCTCGGGCGGGTGCTGATGGAAACCAAGGACCCGGCCGGGGCGGAGCAATACTTCAACCAAGCAATCCTGCTGGCGCCCGAGGTGCCCGCCCCCTACCAGTATCTCGGCCAGCTCAAGATCCAGCAAGGCAAGGCTCAGGAAGGCGTTCAGAAGTACCGCGACGCCTATGCCGCAACCCATGCCGCTCCCTCGGCGGGCCTGGCCCTGGGCATGCTCCTGCAGGCACAGAGAAACGTGGAAGAGGCCAAGATCGTCTACGAACAGATCCTTGTAAATAACCCGAACTATTTTCCGGCGCTGAACAATTTGGCCTACCTCTACGCGCAGGACTTGCCCACCCCCGAGAATCTGAAGAAGGCCCGGGGGCTTATCGAAAAGCTCCGCAGCGTGGACAACGGCGGGAGCCTGGACACCATCGGCTGGGTGCAATTCAAGACCGGAAACAAGGAAGAGGCCCTGGTCCAGACCCTGCGCGCCTGGGAAAAGATGAAGGATGTCCCCACTGTGGCCTACCATCTTGCGGTCATCTACAAGGCCAAGGGAGAAAAAGTCCAGGCGCAGAAGTGGTATGAGAAGTCCCTTGCGGTCGCGGGCCCCTTCCCGGAACGCGAATCGGCCAAGCTGGAGCTGGCGGAGCTCAAGCGCAAGTAGCGTGACGCCGCGCCCAGGCTTCACGGCCCGGGCGCGCCAGACGGCATGGCCCCGCCCCGAAGCACCCTCTCCATTCCGCGACCTCTGGCGACGACGCCGAAACAACAGGGAAGGCCGAATGTCCGTTTCCACACCAGCCCAACGCTACACGCAAACGCTGTCCCTGCTCCTTATGCTTGCAGGGTGCGGCTTTTTGTTCAGAAACGATTTCGTCATGATGGCCTCCCAATGGGTCCAGGAAGACTTTTCCTACTGTCTGCTGGTTCCGCTGGTGGCCGTGTACGCGGTGTGGCAGAAGCGCCGTGCGTTGGCCGCGGGCCAGGGGGGGGCGCGGTGGCCCGGATTTGCGGGGATTGCGGTCGCCGGCCTCCTGTTCTTCATGGGGCACCTGGGCACGCTGGAGCCGTTGATGTACCTGTCGCTCTGGCTTTGCGCCCTCAGCATCGCCATTGTCTGCCTTGGCATGAACGCCCTCCGGCTGCTGCTCTTCCCGGCGCTGCTTCTGCTCTTCATCATCCCACCGCCCGCCTTTATTGAGCGGACCTTGAGCTTCCAGCTGCGGCTGATCTCCTCGGACCTGTCCGCCAAGCTGCTGCAGGCGTTGTCCGTGCCGGTGTTCCTCGAGGGGAACATCATCGACCTCGGCACCATGAAGCTCCAGGTGGTGGATGCCTGCAGCGGGCTGCGCTACTTTCTGCCCACCATCTTCCTCAGCCTTGTGGTTGGGCAGATGTTCAACCGGCGCATCGTGTCCCGCATTCTGCTCGTGCTGCTCTCCGCGCCCATCTCCATCGTGCTCAACGCCGTGCGCATCACGGTGACCGGGCTGCTGGTCCGGTACGTTTCCCCAACCCTGGCCGACGGGTTCTTCCATGATTTCCAGGGATGGCTGATCTATCTGTCCACCCTCGTGCTGCTGCTGGGAGCGAGCCGGATTCTGCGGTTCTTTGAGGACCAGGGACCGGCGGCGCGGCCTGTCCCGCTGGAGCAGGCGGAGCTTCCGGAAGATGCCCATGGACGGCCGAGATGGCCGGGCCTGTCTCTGCGGCATGGTTTGGGCGTGTTTGCGCTCTTTCTCTGCCTGTCCCTTGCCTTTACGGCCTTCCTTCGTGGGCAGACTGTGCCCGGGTGGAAAAGCCTCGACACCTTTCCGCTTGAGCTGGGGGAGTGGCAGGGCACGCGCGGATACCTGGACCAGGCGACCCTCGACAGCCTGTGGTCCGACGACTACTTCCTGGCGACCTACCAGAACCGGACCACCGGGAGCTCGCTGTCCCTGTTCATACCCTACTACAAGCGGCAGACCGCTCAGCATACCGCCCACGCCCCCACCTCGTGCCTGCTTGGCTCGGGCTGGGAGATTTCCAGCCGCAGGCAGCTTGATCCCGACCCCGCGGCGGGAAGAGCCTTTGCCGTCCAGCAGATGGTGCTCATGAAAAATGGCGAAAAGCTTGTTTCAAACTTCTGGTTCCAGCAGCGCGGCAGGATCATCGCAAGCGAGTTTCAGAACAAGTTCTACCTGCTTTGGGACTCGCTGATCCTGCGAAGGTCTGATGGGGCGCTTGTGCGAGTGGAGATGAACCTGCCGGGCGGCCGGGCGCTGGATGAGGCGCAATCGGAGCTGGACGCCTTCTCCGGCCAGGTGTCGAGGGCTCTTGATGCGCACATTTCGGGGCAGACGGTGAACATCCTTCCGTAAACAAGGGGTGAGCACAATGTATCAGCAGCAGGTTCAATTCGTCATCAACATCTTGATGTTGGTCGATGCGCTCATCGTCATCGGGGTCGTGTACGCCGCATCCTACGCGAATTGGATCGTCAACAACTATGACTGGAGACTGGATAATCTCGACGCCGGGTATGTCGCCTTGTTTCTCGTCTTCGTGAACAACTTCGTTCTGGGGCAGATGGGGCTGTATTCCGACAGGCGCCCCCCAATGTTTCTGGCCACGGTGCGCAGCATCATCGTGTCCGTGGTCATTCTCTTTGTCGTCTTCAGCGGGATGCTGTTCTTCCTCAAGGTAGACCTCAGCCGCCTGTTCACCGTGGTCTGCGCAAGCGCCATCGCCATGGGGTTCATTGTGGAGCGCGCCTTTCTCGAGATTTATCTTTCTGGAAAGCAGCGCGCGGGATTCAATTGCCACCGCATCCTGCTGGTGGGATCGCCCGAGCGGATCATGGAGCTGAACGTGGCTTTGGGTCTGCAGAACAGCTGGGGGCACAAGGTCATCGGCTATTTGCTGGAGCCAGGTTTTTTGCCCACGGCGAAGATAGAGGCGCTGCACTTGGGAAGTGTCGACGATCTGAGCTCCATACTGCTTTCAAGCAGCGTGGACGAAGTGATCTTCGCGTTTTCCCAGGAGTGCGTTTCCGTCAACTTGAAGCTGAACATCGACCTCTGTGAAGAGGTCGGGACGACCTACCGCATTGTCCCGGCGCTGTATGACCCGAACGATAAACTGAACATTCGCGTCGAATCCCTCCAGAACATCCCGACTCTGGTGAAGCGCGCCGTGAGGATCAACGCGGCAGGCGCGCTCTACAAACGCATGCTGGACTATTCCGTGGGCATGGTGGGCCTGCTGTTCTTCATGTTCCTGTACCCGGTCATCGGACTGCTCATAAAGCTGGACTCCAGCGGGCCTGTGCTGTTCAAGCAGCCGCGCGTGGGCGAGCATGGCCGCGTCTTCAATATCTACAAGTTCCGCACCATGGTGACGGGCGCGGAATCCAAGCTCGGCGCGTTGATTGAGCACAACGAGATGAAGGGCCATATGTTCAAGATGGAGTCCGACCCACGTGTCACGAAGATCGGGCGGTTTCTGCGCAAAACCTCGCTGGACGAATTCGCGCAGTTTATCAATGTGATACGCGGAGAGATGAGCCTGGTGGGCACGCGTCCGCCCACCGTTGACGAGGTGGCGCATTACGAGTCGCGCCACCGCAGGCGGATATCCATAAAGCCGGGCATAACGGGTTTGTGGCAGATTTCAGGCCGCAATAAGATTGAGGACTTTGAACAGGTTTTAAAGCTGGACCTCCAGTACATCGATAATTGGCAGCTCATGGATGACCTCTTGATCATCTGGAACACCGTGTGGGTGGTCCTGTCCCGAAAGGGCGCGCGGTAGGCCTTTCCCCGCGACGGTTCACATTCCGATCCAAACAAGAAAGGCCCTCATCGATGGTTCCCAGAGCTTCGCTGACCAAACAGTCCATGGTCCTCGTGAGCGGCAGGCTGATCGCCTTTGCCGTGTCGATGGTCTTGCCGATCATCCTTGTGCGCATGCTGACCAGGGAGGAGTACGGTCTGTACAGGGAGATCTTCCTCATCCACATAACCCTGATGCCCATAGTGCAGCAGGGCATAGAGCAGGGCCTGTTCTACTTCATTCCCAGGGAGCCCGCCAAGAAGCGGCAGATCATCCTGCACACGTTCCTCTTCGTCCTCATCATCGGCACTGTGGTGCTGTTCGGGCTGCTCGTGTTCCGGGAGGGAGTGGGCAGGCTGTTCAATGTCCCCGCCATGCTCGGCTTCGTTCCGGTGCTCGCCGTGCATCTCTGCCTGTCCATATACTCCTCCTTTCTGGAGAGCTGCATGATCGCCGAGGGGCGCGCAACCTTGGCGTCCCTGTTCACCGTGGGCATCCAGGTCACCACCTCCGCGATCATCCTCTGCGCCGTGTTCTACGACGCTTCGGTCATGACCCTCATGTACGCCAACATCGGCGGCTCTCTGGTGCGGCTGGTGTTCCAATTCTATTATATGAAGCGCTCCGTCGGCGTTTCCCTGAAGGATTTTGAACTGCCGCTGTTTCTGGCGCAGCTCAAGTTCTCCGCCCCGCTCAGCGTGGCAAACATCGCCTGGACGCTGCAGACGCGCATCCACAACTTTTTCATCTCCTACATGTACGACGCCAGAACCTTCGCCATGTATTCCATAGGCGTGTATCAGATCCCCGTCTTCGCCCTGATCGCGGGCTCTGTGGCGAACATCATGACGCCGGAGCTGGCGCGCCTGCGCGCCAGGAACGACACCGACGCCATGCTGCGCGTGTGGAACAACGCCATCCGAAAGATGAATCTCGTGATCCTTCCGGCATGCGTGTACCTGTTCGCCGTGTCGCACGAATTCATCATCCTGCTGTTCACCCGCGAATACCTGGACAGCGTGCCCATCTTTCAGCTCTCCCTGGTGAACTTCCTCATTGCCGGGGTGAACACCGGGGCCGTGTTGCAAGCTTACTCCGAGACCACCTTTCTGATGCGCCTGGGAATCATGCGGCTGCCCGTCACCATCGCCCTGATCCTGCCGCTGATACATTTTTTCGGACCGGGAGGCGCCGTGGCGGCCAACATCCTCTCCAACATGCTGTTCCGATACGTGGAGCTTTTCCGCGCCGCCCGATGCCTCAACATCCGGGTGCGGGACTCCATCGCCTGGCGCGTCAACGCAACCATCCTCGGCGTCGCCGCGGCGTCGACCCTCCCCGTGATCCTGCTCAAGGCCTACTCCGGCTGGCCGCCCTTCGCGCTGCTCGCCGTCTCCGGGCCGGTGTATCTCGTCACCTACAGCCTGCTGCTGCTGCGCGCAAAGGTCGTTGAGCAGCACGAGGTGGACGCGTTCACGGGCTACATCGGCAGAAAGCTCGGCAGGGTGCCCAGCTGATGCGCCGGGCTCAGGGCGGCCGCGCGGCAAAGCATCCGGGGCGGCCGCATGTCTAGGATTCTCGTGGTCTACCCGACGCTGCCCTTTCCGCTGACGCACGGAGTCCATCTGCGCATCTTCCATCTGTTCCAGGCGCTTGCGCGGCGGCATACCCTGGAGCTTGTGGTGTTCACGGAGATACGGGCAGAGGTGTGGGAAAAATGCGCGCACATTTTTGAGCGCGTCCATTACATCGCGCCGCCAGCAGGCATGCCCAGGCGCCGCAGCTCCTTCCGCTTGAGCAACGCCTGCTATCTGCAATCCTCCTACCCGGAGGATTTTGCCCGGATCACCAGCCTGTTGCGGGGCATTGCGCACCGTTTCCAACCGGACTGCGTGTACGTGAGCCCCATCGACCTGGCCGAATACGTGGCCCCGCTGGCCGTGCCCCTGCGCGTCGTCGACGTGGTGGATTCGGTGTCGCTGACACTTGCGCGCAAGCGCCGGTACGCCACCCGGACGATGACTTGGCGCCAGACCATGCGGTATCTGCTGGGCTGGTTCAGGTACCGCCGCTTCGAGGCCGGGTTGTCGTCCACCTTCGACCAAGTGCTGACGATCTCCCCCATCGACCGCGACCACATCCGCGCCATTTCCACCCGCAAGCCGGAAGCGGTGAGCGATCTGCCCAACGGGGTCTCGCCCAGCCTGGAAAGCTGGACCCTGAGCGCGGCAGAAGATCCGCGCGCCCTGATTTTTTGGGGCAATCTGGACTTTTCGCCAAACATCACGGCGGTTGAATTCTTCTATGCCCAGGTCTTTCTGCCCCTTCTCGCGGGCAAGGGGTACCGTTGGCACATCGTTGGCAAAAATCCGCCAGAGAGCATCCTGCGCATGGCCCAGCAGCACGACTCAATCATTCTCCCCGGATATGTGGAGGATCTGTACCGCTACGCCTCTGCCGCGGCCATCGTCATCAATCCCATGCAGATGGGCAGCGGTTTGAAGAACAAGGTCATCGAGGCCTTCGCCCTGGGCAAGCTGGTGGTCTCCAACGCCCTGGGCATGGAGGCGCTACCGCAGGCGCGGCCGGGAACGCATTACGTCCTGGCGGAACAGCCGGAGGAGTTCGCCGCCAGCATCGTCAAATATTCGGAAGACAAGCCAGCCAGGGACCGCATCGGCGCATGCGCGCGCGCGTTGGTTCTGGCGCAAACCACCTGGCCGCGAATCGCCGCCGGCTTCGAGCGCCAACTGCGGCTGCCGGGTTAGCCGAGTCAGCTGTTCCGCGCGCGGGCTGCGTCCTTTGCCCTCAGCATTTGAAGCGCACAAAATACAGTCCCTGTAAGACGACAGGCCTTGGCCCGGCAAAACGGAACGACGCCAAGCGCTGCGTGGCATACGTGCGACACCGTACAGACGCCGCGCGCGCGCGGGGCCATTGTCAGCATGACATCGCAACCAGCTTGCGGAACGTGAGAGCGGCCTGAAACGCGCCATGCGGGCGCGGACCGCCCCGAAGACCGCGGGCAAACCGGAGAGCATTGTGGGCAAGGAATCATGAGCACAATCCTGGTCAGCGGCGGCGCTGGCTACATCGGGTCGCATACGGTCAAGCGCCTGCACTCGCAGGGCTTTATCCCCGTGGTGCTGGACAATCTCTCCACAGGCCACCGCGATTTTTTACGCTGGGGGAGCTTCGTCCATGGCGAAGTGGGCAGCGCCGACACCCTGGACGCCGTGTTCTCCGCCCGGAAGATCGACGCGGTCATCCATTTCGCCTCGTCCATCTGCGTGGGCGAGTCGGCGGCGGATCCGCTGGCCTACTACGCCAACAACGTGGCCAACACCATCACCCTGCTGCAGGCCATGCGGCGCAACGCGGTGCCCCTGTTCGTGTTCTCCTCCTCCTGCGCGGTCTACGGCCCGCCCTTTGACGGACTGCTGCGCGAGGACCACCCCGTGGGCCCCATCTCCCCCTATGCGCGGACCAAGTACATGGTGGAGCTGATTCTGCAAGACTGCGCCAGGGCCTATGGGCTCAAGTACGCGTGCATGCGGTACTTCAACGCCGCGGGAGCGGACCCCGACGGCGAGATCGGCGAGCGGCACCTGCCGGAGACGCACCTCATCCCCCTGGTGTTGCAGGTGGCCTTGGGGCAGCGCCCGCAAATCGAGCTGCTGGGCGACGACTATCCCACGCCGGACGGCACGTGCATCCGCGACTACATCCACGTTCAGGACCTCGCCGAGGCCCATGTGCTGGCCCTGCGGTACCTGGAGGCCGGGGGCCGGTCGGGCGCCGTCAACCTGGGCAACGGCACGGGCTACTCCGTGCGGGAAGTCCTCGACGCGGCCGCGGCCGTGACTGGCCGGGCCATCCCGTTTTCGGTGACCGCGCGCCGCCCTGGCGATTCTCCGCGCCTTGTGGGCGACGCCTCAAAAGCCCGGGACATCCTGGGCTGGCAGCCGGAGTACCCAAGCATACGCGAAATTCTGGCCACGGCCTGGCAGTGGCACAAGTTCGACTACGGCCCGGCTTAGCCGGCGCGGAGCCGGCACAGACGCCCGGAGAGGCGCGCCGCTGCCCCTGGCCGTCCACCCGCTCCGCCTGGCGCGTCTCTGCGTAAAACAGCAACCAGCCCTGGGGGGGAAGTGTACACAATCAGGCCGGTCATCTTATGTGGCGGAAGCGGAACGCGCCTTTGGCCTCTTTCCCGCGAGCTGTACCCCAAACAGTTCATGGAACTGGGAACGGGAACCCTGTTCGGCAACACGCTGCGGCGGGTCGCCGGGCTGAAAGGGCTCGGCAAGCCTATCATCCTCTGCAACGAGGAGCAGCGTTTCTTCGCTGCGGGCATTCTGCACGAACTCGGCGTCAAGGCGGAGGTCATTCTGGAGCCCACGGCCAGAAACACCGCCCCGGCCATCGCCCTGGCCGCCCTGTCCGCCAGTGAGGACGGCGAGGACCCGCTGCTGCTCGTGCTGCCTTCGGACCACACCATCGAGCCAGCCGAGGCCTTCCACCAGGCCGTGGATCACGCGGCCCTTGCCATCGGGGCGGAAATGCTCGTCACCTTCGGCGTCACGCCGACCCGGCCGGACACCAGCTTCGGATATATCCGCAGCGGGGAGGAGATCTCCCCAAACCTGTTCCGCGTGGAGAGGTTTGTGGAAAAGCCCCCCGCGCCGGAGGCCGAGCGTTTGCTGGCCGCTGGCGGGAGCTACTGGAACAGCGGCATCTTCCTCTTCCGGGCCTCCACCTATCTCAAAGAGCTTGAGCAGCACGCGCCGGAGATTCTTTCGGACTGCAGGACCGCCTGGACCTCCCGCGTGCGCGATCTGGACTTCGTCCGCGTCGGCAAAGAGGCCTTTAACTCCGCACCGGCGATATCCATCGATTACGCCATCATGGAACATACGAACAACGCCTGTGCCGTGCCGCTGGCGCTGCACTGGAACGACCTCGGCTCCTGGAGCGCGTTCTACGAGGCCGGGGCGAAGGATGCGCACGGCAATGTCATTGTCGGCGACGTGGTCACCCAGGATACCGAAGGCTGCTACATCCACTCAACGCGGCGTCTGGTGGCCACCCTCGGCATCAAGGACCTGGCCATCGTGGAGACCGCCGACGCCATCCTCATCATCGACAGGATGAAGGCGCAGGACGTCAAGACGCTTCTGAACACCCTGCGGGCGAGCTCCCGGTGTGAGGCCAATACGCACATAAGGGTCTACCGGCCCTGGGGCTCCTACGAGGTGCTCGTCTGCGGGCTGCATTTCCAGGTCAAACGGCTCATCGTCAAAGAGGGCGAGGTCCTTTCGCTGCAGATGCACTTCCACCGGGCCGAGCACTGGATCGTGGTCAGCGGCACGGCCCGCGTGACAGTCGGGGAGAGCGTCCTGCTGCTGGGCGAGGATGAATCGACCTACATTCCACTGGGCACCATGCACCGGCTGGAAAACCCCGGCAGAATCCCCCTGGAGATCGTCGAGGTGCAGACGGGATCGTATCTTGGCGAGGATGACATCGTCCGCGTGGAAGACACTTATGGACGCTTATGAGCGCGACGCCCCGGCACCGGTTGCGCAAGCCGCTCGCGGCATGAGGACGTCTCGGATGTCCTGCTTCAAAGCCTATGACGTGCGTGGAAACGTGCCCGAGGAGCTGAACGCCGATCTGGCTTGGCGCATCGGCCAGGCCTATGCCCAGGAGGTGTGCCCCTTTGAGGTGGTCGTCGGGCAGGATGTCCGGCTCTCCAGCCCGTCGCTGTGCCGTGCGTTGATCGATGGGCTGCTGGATGGCGGTGTCAACGTCGTGGACATCGGCGTCTGCGGCACCGAGGAAATCTACCACGCCACATTCAGCCAGGGCTTCGACGGAGGCATCGTGGTTACGGGCAGCCACAACCCGGCGGACTGCAACGGCATGAAGTTCGTGCGGCGCGGCGCGGTGCCCATCAGCGGCGATTCCGGCCTTAAAGCCATCCGCAGCCGGGTCATGTCCGGGGACATGTCGCCGGTGAAGCGGCGCGGTATGCGGCGCGAGGCGTGCTTCCGCCCGCAGTATGTGGACCACCTTCTGCGCTATGTGGACCGTGCCGGCCTTGCCCCCCTGAAGATTGTGGCCAATCCCGGAAACGGCTGCGCGGGAATGGTGCTTGGACCCTTGCGCCAAGAACTTCCCTTCGCCTTCACGCTCATCAACGAAGAACCCGACGGCGCCTTCCCCAACGGTGCGCCCAATCCGCTGCTCCCGGAGCGCCGCCTGGACACGGCCAGCGCGGTGGTCGCCTCCGGCGCCGACCTTGGCATCGCCTGGGACGGCGACTTCGACAGGTGCTTCATCTTCGACGAGAAGGGCGCGTTCATCGAGGGCTACTACCTCGTCGGCCTGCTTGCGGAGTCGCTGCTCGGCCGCTCGCCCGGCGGAAAAATCATCCACGACCCCCGGCTGACCTGGAACACCATCGAGATGGTGCGGGCCGCGGGTGGCGTCTCGGTGGAGAGCAAGACCGGCCACGCCTTCATCAAGGAGCGCATGCGCGCGGAAGACGCCATTTATGGCGGCGAGATGAGCGCCCACCATTATTTCAAGGACTTTGCCTACTGCGACAGCGGCATGATTCCCTGGCTGCTGCTGACCGCGCTCATGAGCGCCTCCGAACGGCCTCTTTCGGCCATGGTGGAGGAGCGCATACGCGCCTTTCCGTGCAGTGGGGAGATCAACCGCAAGGTCGCGGACGCCGAGTCGGCCATCCGCAGCGTGCACCGGCATTACGAGCCTCAGGCCCTTGAGGAGAGCTGGATCGATGGCCTGTCCATGGGCTTTGGGACGTGGCGCTTCAATATGCGCAGCTCCAACACCGAGAGCCTGCTGCGGCTCAACGTGGAATCGCGCGGGGATAAGGCGCTGATGGAAGGCAAGACATCGGAGATACTTGGGATGTTGAACGTGTTCCTATGATGCGCTTGTGCCGGTGCCCTGGGCGCTCCGCGCCCCGCGCGCGCGCCCTTTCCGGTCTGCGCGGGTTCGCGCTTCTGGGCGTTTGCCTTGGGGTCACCCTGGCCGCGGGCGGCTGCTATGGCAGGATGAGCGTCAGGCCATACGTCGAGGCCACGATGCAGCCCTACGTCATGGTTTGCGGAGATATACGCTATGCGGGGAACGCGCTCTATCTGCCCTCCACCGTGGCCGCCTGCGAGAACGGCTCCGGCGGGTACACCGTGTTTTTCTCCCATGAGCAGGATTACAGCGGCACCAGCGAGGCCTACGAACTGGCCCTGTCGCTGCTGCCCTCCTACATGGTGGGTTCGCCCACGGGAAAGGACAAGGTCTACGTGTATTCGCAGCTGAAGGTGTCGCAGGACGGACGCGAGGTGGCGACCTACAGCGCCGCGTGCCTCAAGGAGTCATACCGCACCATCTTTTCCGGTGCCGTGAACAACTCCGAAGGACGGCTGCAATGCCTGAACGCCTTGCGAGCGAACATTGAAAATCAAATGCTCCGCGATGAGCAATTCTGGACCCGGCGCGCAGCGCCTTGAGCCGCGGGGAACTGATGAAGCCCATGCTCCGGTGCCTGCGTGCGGTGCTGCTTGCTTGTTTCCTGGCCGGTGCGCTTGCCCCGGCCGGGGCGGCCCTGGCCCAGGGCGCCGCCGTGGACCAGGAGCCCGCCGAACGACAGGAGTCTCCGCTGGCGACCATAAACGTGTACCGCACGAAATCCCTCATAGGGCTGGGCGTGTATTTCGACGTGTATGCGGGGGACAAGAAGATTTGCCATCTTCAGGAAGGCCAGTACTGCACCGTTCAAGTCGTCCCGGGCGAGGTCGAGGTGTGGTCAAAATTCATGACAAAAGGCGCGGTGACCTTGGATGTGCGCCCGGCGCAGGAATATTACGTCAAGGCGAGCGTGACCAAGGGCTTTTTCCTGTTCTGGCGCCCGCATCTGGTGGAGGTCGTGGAGCGGATAGGGAAGGGCGAACTCAGCCGCTGCGACCGCGTGGAGGAGTGAACATGGAGCCGTTGAGCACGCGTCTACAACCTGCAATGCATGGCACGAGCCCGCTCTTGCCGCAAAAGGTGCGTTGATGTCTCGCAAAGTCGCCTTAATTACAGGTGTTACTGGCCAGGATGGCTCGCTGCTGGCGGAGCTGCTGCTGGCGAAGGGCTACATTGTGCACGGCATCAAGCGCCGGTCCTCATCCTTCAACACAACGCGCATCGATCACATCTACCAGGATCCCCATGAGGTTGAGCGCAGGTTCGTGCTCCACTACGGCGATTTAACCGATAGCGCCAACCTGTTCCGCATCGTGCAGCAGGCCCAGCCGGATGAGATATACAACCTCGCGGCCATGAGCCACGTGGCCGTGAGTTTTGAAATGCCCGAATACACAGCCGACGCCAACGCCTTGGGAACGCTGCGCATCCTGGAAGCCATCCGAACCCTGGGACTGGAAAAGAAGACGCGCTTCTACCAGGCCTCCACCAGCGAGCTCTTCGGCCAAGTGCGCGAGATTCCCCAGCGGGAGAGCACGCCCTTCTATCCGCGCAGCCCCTACGCCGTCTCCAAGCTGTTCGCCTACTGGATCACCGTCAACTACCGCGAGGCCTACGGCCTGTATGCCTGCAACGGCATTCTGTTCAACCACGAGTCTCCGCAGCGCGGCGAGACCTTCGTGACACGCAAGATCACCCGCGCCCTTTCGCGCATCAAGCTGAAGCTGCAGGACTGCCTGTATCTCGGCAACCTGGGGGCGCTGCGAGACTGGGGACACGCCAAGGACTATGTGGAAATGCAGTGGCTCATGCTGCAGCAGCAGGTGCCTGATGACTACGTCATCGCCACCGGCGTCCAGTACAGCGTGCGTGACTTCGTCAACGCCGCGGCCGCCGCCCTCGGGATGAAGATCTCCTGGTCGGGCGCTGGCCTTGGGGAAACCGGCGAGGATGAGAAGGGCCACGTCATCGTGCGCGTGGACTCCAGATACTTCCGGCCCACCGAGGTTGAGTCCCTGCTGGGCGACCCCTCCCGCGCCCGCGACGAGCTTGGTTGGGTGCCCAGGATCACCTTCAGCGAGATGGTGGCGGAAATGGTCGGCGAGGACTTGAAAAGCGCCCAGCGTGATGAGCTCGTGAAGCGGAACGGCTTCATGGCCTATAACTACAACGAGTAGGCGAAACGCATGGACAGGAACGCACGTGTTTATGTGGCCGGGCACCGTGGACTTGTGGGGTCGGCTCTGGTGAGGCAGTTGGAGGCCCAGGGGTACTCCAACATCATCAAGCGCACGCACGCGGAGCTGAACCTGGCGGATAGCGCCAACGTCCGCTCGTTTTTTGAGGAGCAGAAGCCGGAATATGTCATCCTGGCCGCGGCGAAGGTTGGCGGCATAGCGGCGAACAGCACCTATCCGGCGGAGTTTATCACCATCAATCTGGCCATTCAGCTAAACGTCATGCAGAACGCTTATCTGCACGGCGTAAAACGGCTGCTGTTTCTCGGCTCCTCCTGCATCTACCCCAGGCTCGCGCCGCAACCGATAAAGGAGGAGCACCTCCTCACCGGTCCGCTTGAACCAACCAACCGTCCCTACGCCCTGGCGAAAATATGCGGCATCGAAATGTGCTGGAGTTATAACCGGCAATACGGAACCAGGTACCTGGCCGTTATGCCGACCAACATGTACGGCCCTGGCGACAACTACCACCCCCGGAACAGCCACGTCATCCCTGCGCTCATTCGGCGTTTCCACGAGGCCAAGGAACGCGGCGATCCCGGCGTCGTTGTCTGGGGGACCGGCATGCCCCGGCGGGAGTTCATGTGCAGCGACGACATGGCCCAGGCGTGCGTCCATCTGCTCAACCTGCCGGAAGGCCGATACGTGGCCTTGCTCGGCTCCGACGACACCAAGACCGGCCGTTTTGAACCGCCCTTGGTGAACATAGGCGTGGGACGCGATCTCTCCATCAAGGAACTCGCCGAGACGGTGAAGGAAATTGTGGGCTTCAACGGGGTGATTGAATTTGACGGCTCCAAACCCGACGGCACACCGCAGAAGCTTCTTGATGTCTCCAAACTGACCGCGGTGGGCTGGGTTGCAAGTATCCCCTTTCGAGAGGGGCTGGCTGCTGCTTACGAGGACTTCAAGCGAGGCCTTGCGGCTTCAGCCCAGAATGCGCAGATGCCCGCCCGCCCAGGCAACGCATGAACGTTTGCATCGTCGGCGCCGGATACGTCGGCCTGGTCACCGCCGCCTGTCTTTCGGAAATGGGCAACCACGTGCGCTGTGTGGATGTGAGCGAGAAGGTCGTAACCTTCCTGCGCGCGGGCGAGGTGCATATTTTTGAGCCAGGACTTGAAGAGCTGGTGCGCCGCAACGTTTCCGAAGGCAGGCTGACCTTTACCACCAGCCTGGCCGAGGGGCTCGCCGGCGCTGAGTTGGCCTTCATCTGCGTGGGCACGCCTTCCGGGACGGACGGCGTGTGCGACCTCTCCTATGTTGACGCCGCCGCCCGCGAGATAGGCCAGACCGTGGGAACGCCGCTTATCGTGGTCAACAAGTCCACCGTGCCCGTCGGCACGGCCGACCGCGTGCGCGGCATCATCGGGGCGGAGCTGGCCGCTCGTGGCGCGCAGGTGGAGTTCGACGTGGTGTCCAACCCGGAGTTCCTCAAAGAAGGCGACGCGGTGAAGGACTTCATGAAGCCCGACCGCGTCATTGTGGGCACGGAAAACTTCAAGAGTTCGGAGATGCTGAAGGCGCTGTACGCGCCATTTGCACGCAGCCGCGAAAAACTCATAGTCATGGGCACCCGCAGTGCGGAGATGACCAAGTACGCGGCAAACTGCATGCTGGCCACAAAAATCAGCTTCATCAACGAAGTGGCGAATATCTGCGAGCGCGTGGGCGCGGATGTGTCCGAGGTGCGCCTGGGCATCGGCAGCGACCATCGCATCGGCTATGATTTTATTTACCCTGGCGTGGGCTACGGTGGATCCTGCTTCCCCAAAGATGTGAGGGCGTTGCTGTCCATTGCCCTGGAAACGGGGTACGAGGCCGCGCTCATCAGCGCGGTGGACGCGGTGAACACCCGGCAGAAGGGGGTGCTGGCCGAAAAGGTCGCCAAGTATTTCGCGCCGCTGGGCGGTGTTGAGGGCAGAACGTTGGCGGTATGGGGTTTGGCGTTCAAAGCCAACACCGATGACGTGCGCGAGGCTCCGGCCTTTGCGCTCATCCGCGCGCTCACCGCCCAGGGCATGCGCGTCAGGGCTTTTGATCCGGTTGCTGCGGACCGCGCCAGGGCGGAACTCGCGGACGACGCCTTGGTGGAGATCGTCTCTGGTCAATACAAGGCCCTTGAAGGCGCGCACGGACTGGCCGTGGTCACGGACTGGAACCAGTTCCGCAATCCTGACTTTTCGGGCATTGCCCGCATGCTGGCTGAACCAGTGATTTTCGATGGCCGCAACCTGTACCAGCCGGAGCTGCTGGCTCGATTCGGGCTCAAACACTACGGCATCGGGAGATAGCGGGCGCATGGCAGTCGTCATCCCGTCACCCTTGGAGTCTGCATGGCGCCGTTGAATGAAGACCTGCTGCTTGGGGGCATGGCCATCAGCAACCCCTACATGAAAGGGGCGGTGGTCGCCGTCCTGGCCTTGGCTCTAACCGTCGGAGTCCTCGCCGCTTCAGCGATGCAGATGGCGCTCGGCTACCTGTACGTTCTGCCGTTCACGATCTACCTCACCGGCACGAACATCATGAACGTCGGGGTCGTGCTCGTTTTGTTCTTTTCATACGTGCTGTTCAAAAAAAGCGGGCGCCTTGTCCTTGATGCGACGGCGGTGTGCATCTTTGTGTTCATCCTGGCCTTCATCCCCTCGCTGTTCATCGCGTCCTCACGGGTTCTCGTCACACACCTGTCCATGCTGTTTCAGTACCTTTGCTGCCTGCTGATGTATGTTTTCGTGTCAAACGCCATCGAAACCGAAGCGCATGTCTCCTCCATCATCAAAGTCCTGATGACCGTCTTGTACCTGTATTCATTTTTCGCCATCGCCGAGTATTTCTTCTTCCCGTACAGCGTTGGCCTGCACCGGGTGCGCGGGCCCTGGCGGGAGTACGAGCTCTATTCTGAGTACCTGTCGTATATGCTGCCGTTCGCCGTGTATTATTTCAGGGAATCGAAGCTCAAGCTGATCGGCACTTGCTGCTTCATCCTGGTGATGATGCTGCTCACGGAGACGCGCGGCGGTCCGGTGTCGTTGCTGCTTGGGCTCCTCTTGTGGTGGATGCTGGAGTCCAACCGGCTGGCCAACGCCATGAAGGCCACCGCTCTGGCCGTCGTCCTCTTGCCGCTGGCGCTCATCAGCTATGAGTTCATCTCCAGCGGCACGAAGATCGATAAGGACGAGGCGCTGGTGCAGCGCCTTTCCGATACGAAATTGAACAAGAATTACATGCCGGACACCCGGGCCAGCGTCTGGACCATTCACGGCAAGGTCATCAGCAAGGTGGGGCTGCTCGGCGAGGGACCGAACCCGCGCGGCAACTGGTACTACCAGGCCATCGCCGCCGGGGACGCCTCACTCCTTTCCGGCTCCCGGCTGCCGGAGCCCTCGGTGACCGGATATCCCCACAGCCTGATCCTGACGCTCATGGAGACGGGCGGGGTGCCCGCGCTTTTCGCCTTTTACGCCATCGCCGTGTCGCTCTTGGCGCGCCTGTACCGCCTGAAGCGCCGGGTGGCGCAGTCGCCCTCGCATGAGGACATGGCGCGCCTGCTCAACGTGCTCATCATCAGCATCGCCATCTTCCTCATCAACGAGACCAAGATCGAGTTCGTGCGCTATTTTCACTACCAGCTGTATATCTATGGCTATCTGTTCGGCCTGGCTGGCGGGGTGATCCACTGCTACACGAAGGTTCTGGACGCGGAGGCCGGGACGGCATGAATGTCGCCATGCTCTGCAACCACTACCACCCGCACGTGACGGGCGTTGTCACGGTCATAGACACCATCATCAGGAACCTTGCGGGGCGGGTGGAGTTCTCCGTGCACTACGCCTGCCCGGACGGCAGCGCGGCGCAGGGCGCGGCGGTCTTTCCGTCACCCGTGGGCAAGGTTTTGAGCCACTGCCTGCGTCCGCTCACGGGCGGCTACTTCCCCTTCACTGCCCGGTGCCTCGGCTCCATGCGCCAGTTGCTCGGCCACGACCTGCTCCACTGCCACACCTTCTGGCCCAACAGCATTGTGCCGCTGCTGCGTTTGGCGGGCAGGCGCCCGGTGCTGCTCACCGCCCACGGCGGAGTGGACCTCATGCGGACACAGCAGTGGCCGGCAGCCTACCAGCGGCTGGTGAGGCGGGCCTTGCTGGCGGCCACGAGCGTCATCGCCCTGGACGAGCTGGAGCAGGAGGCCCTGCGCTCCTTCGCCCCGGGCGTGCGGACCTGCGTCATTCCCAATGGCGTGGACCTGGAGCCGCGGGTTCCGGCCGAAGCCAATTGCGGGCCGAGGCGCATCCTTTTCGTCGGTTCCCTGAACGCCCGCAAGGGCGTCAAGGATCTGATCGCGGTGGCGAACTCGCGCGAGTTCGCCGCCAACCCGGATGTGGAGTTCGTCCTGGTGGGGGAGATCACGCCGGACATCGACCCGGCGTCGCTCCCACGCAACGTCCGGCTGACGGGGCCCCTGCCGCCTGAGCGGCTGCCCGAGCTTTACGCCGGGGCCACGGTTTTTGTCCTGCCGTCCTATTCCGAGGGCATGCCCATGGTCATTCTTGAGGCCATGGCCCACGGACTGCCTGTGGTGGCAACGCCGGTTGGGGCAGTGCCACTGCTCGTGGAGCACGGGCAGAGCGGCCGCCTGGTGCCACCTGGCGATAGAAGGGCCCTGCTGGAGAGCCTCCTCTCCCTGATTGCCGACCCCATTCTGGCCGCGCAGCTCGGAGCCAACGGCAGAATGCGGTATGAAAAGCGGCACACCGGCGCCGCCATGGCGCACACGCACCTCAACCTCTATACGGACATTTATGCAACCCGCACGCATTAGCGCCCACCTTGTGCTCCCGGACCAGCAGCGCGCGGTCGAGGGGCGGCGGCCCCGGCTGGTCCTCGGCACCGTGAAGCGTCTGCTGCGGCAGTTTCTGACCAATCGCCCCAAGTCCACGGTGTTCGTGCCCATTCTCTATTTTCCGCCAACCATGACGGACGGGGTGATCATCCACCTGAAGGGGGTGAGGAACGTCTCGGCGCTCAAGAACTGCCACGTCAACGGCGTCGCCTGCAAAACATTTGGCGTCCACACGGCGGGAGGCAACGCCTTCTTGATTTGCAGTCCCGGCCTCTTCCTCCAGCACGAGAACGTGGTTGCCTTTCCTCCCGGCGTGGGCGCCCGGAACGTTTTCCTGTATCCGTGCCATTCCCGGCATCTGCTGCAGTATCATCAGCGGCATCTGCGCGATTTCCGGCTTGAGGTGGCGCCAGGTTTCGACCTGCCGTTTAGCAGGCCCATCGCGGCCATCGCTCCGCCGCCGGAAGCGGAAGAACAGGCCTCCCCGACGGAAGCCGCGGTGGGCTATCTGTTGCGCTCCCAGATTAAGACCCCGGGGGGCAGGTACAACGGCACCTACCACTGCGCGTTTGACCTGGACGCCCAGGCTTACAGGCTCACCTCATGGATTTGGACCTCTGGCATCGTGGTGAAGGCCCTGGCGGGCGAGCGCGGCTTTTCCAAGCAGGCCGGGCGAATCGACGCCTCGCTTTTGGCGGCCCGCGACGCCCTGCTGGGCCTGCAGATCCAGGAGGGGAAAAACTGCGGCGGCTATGAAGTGCGCTGGGACGTCACGCGCGCCGAGCCCTCGGGCATTCTGCGCTGGATAGCGCCCAACGACGCGGCCATGCTGGGCAGCCAGGGGCTGATGACGCTGCACTCGCTGTTCCCCGACGGACGCGGCCTGGAGGCTGCCCAGAATATCGCCCGGTGGATTATGGACAGCTGCACCCGGCCCGACGGCCTGGTGTACGTCGGCTGCGACTCCCGCACCAACCGCTGGAACAGCGACTGGCTGTACGTGGACTGCGCCTTCACCACCACCCTGTTCCGGGATCTGTACGACCACTCGCACGATTTCGCCTACGCCCAGTGGACGCGGACGTTTATCAAGGCGTTCGTGCGCGCGTTTATCCGGCCCGACGGGCTGTTCAACGCCTTCAGCGGCGACATGCGGGTGCGCAAGGCCCACGTGTTCACGCGCGGGCAGGCCTGGGCCCTGGATGGTCTGCTCTCCGCGCACGAGGTGGCGCCCGACGCAGAGCTTCTCAATATCGCCGAGAGAACTCTGCGCAGGCTTCAGGAGACGCAGAACCCGGACGGCTCCTGGTACTACAGCCTGCTCTCGCCGGAATCCGGCAAAGACGCCAAGGCGGTGCCGATCATCGCCTGCCACGCCCTGCGCCTGCACGAGCGCCGCCCGCAGGAGTGGCTGGTGGCGCTGGCGCGCAAGGCGCTGGACTGGTGCACGGCGCAGCAGGTGCCCGCCCATGTTCCCTTCGCGGGCGGGGGCATCGGTTCCTACACGTCGGAGGGCGCCATAACGGGCAAGACCAGCGCCTCCATAATCTTCTCGTATTCCGTGGCGTACTATCTTCTGGCGGCCCGCCGCCTGGAAGCCGTCACCGGAACAAGGCCTGGGTGATGCCATGAACTTACGGGTACACATACTCAAGGCCGCCAGCTTCAACCCCGCCGGGTTTGCGGACATCACGGGCGCCTTGGGCCTGGCGGACAAGCTCGCCAGGGCCTCGGTCATAGGCATCAAGGCCAACCTCGCGGCGGGCAACCACTGCGAGGCGGGCTCGGGCGTGCTGGTTGGGCCGGTCCTTTTGGAGCAGTTGATTCAGGCTCTGCGCCTGGTGAACCACAGCGCCGAGATCCGCATCATGGAGGCCGACAGCACCGCGGGCGGATACGCCTACCTGAAGTTCGAGCACCAGGGCCTGCCGGAGCTGGCCGCCAGGCACTCCGGCGTGAGGCTCTGCGACTTGAGCCGCGGGCGTTTGCGCACCCTCAGCCCGAACGGGTACCATTTTCCCACGGTCGAACTGGCCGAAGCCCTGTTCGAGTGCGATTTCATGATCTCCCTGGCCAAGATCAAAACCCACAACATGACCACCATCACCGGGGCCACCAAAAACCTCTTCGGCTGCCTGCCCGCCAGCGACAAGAGCGTTTACCACACGGCGATCGACAAGGTGGTGGCCGACATGGCGGCGCTGATTCCGGTCGACCTCTGCGTCTTGGACGGCAACCCGGGCATGGAGGGCAACGGCCCGGTCAACGGCGAAACCGTGTCCCTGAACCGCATGCTCTTCGGCAACAACCCTGTGGCCACGGACGCCGTCATGGCCGCCATGCTGGGAGTCGACCCCAGGCGGGTGGGACACCTGCGCCTGGCCGAGCGGGCGGGCGTTGGCAGCACGGATCTCGCGTCCATCCAGATCCTCGGCGCGAGCCTGGGCGAAGCGGCGGTCCGCATGCGGCAGAACCCGCCCCTGCAGCGGGGCATCATCAGAAGCGGCATCGCCATCCAACGCCTGGGAGAGGCCGCGGCCCGGTTCGGGCACCGGGTGCACTACCAAAAGAGCCTGGCTGGCGTGGCAAAGGTCATCCTCAAGAGCATCCTGCTGCTGTTCGTGACGCCGCAGCGGCTGACAGCCGGGAAAAAGGCCGTGGCATGCGCCATCTCCAATATTCGGCGCTAGCGCGGGGCCTCTTCGGCTGGCTGGCCGACCGGCAAGTCGCGGAACCGGGCTATGACCAGGGCGGCATCCGCGACCCCCTGACCGGCGTCGTGGCCGGGGAGCACTACAGCACCACACATTTCGCGCTCCTGGGATGTCTGCTCGACCAGGCGGAGCCTGACCCGGAGCGGTCGCCGCTCATCCGCTCGGCCCTGGAATTCCATGCCAGGACCTCCGGCGGCGAGTACGCCAGGGGCAGCTGGGCCTATCACTGGGACTTCAACAACTACGCGTTCGCCAAGTCCCTCGTCCTTTTGGGGCGGACCATCCCCCAGGCCGAGCGGGACAGCGGCTTGGACACCATGCGCGCCTGGAAGCAAAACAGGCACAAGACGGTCAACTGGCTGCTCATGCGCGCCTACAACGCCACGCTGCGCCAAAACCTGTGCGGCGGCATGCTGGACGCCCTCCGTGCCAGGCACAGCCTGTTCCTGAGCTTGCGCTGCCAGCTTGAAGACGGCTGCATCGAGGACGTGCGCCACACCAGCAGACCCATTCAGTACCATGCCTTTTCCACGGCCCTGTTGCACCAGCTGTACCTTTTGACCAAGAAACAAAGATTTCTCGACCGGTTCCTCGCCGGGCTGAAATACCTGCTGCCCTTTGTGGCCCCCAACGGGGACTTCAACTATCTGGGCCGAGGGCATGAGCAGATTTTCGGCTACGGGGTGGCCCTGTACGTGCTGGAGGCCGGGCTGCCCCACGCGGGCCGCGACACCCAGCGGGTCAACAAGGCGGCGGAGCATTGCCTCGCCTATCTTGCCCGTTACAAGACCCCGCAGGGCTGTTTTCCCCTCGTGCTGAACCACCACGACAACGACCGCCGCTACGGGTGGTACGACTACCACCACCTGACCGTGTACAACGCCTTCCTGGGCGTGTGGCTGGCCGAGTGCGCCCTGCTCACGTCCGAGCCCTCGCCGCCGTGCGCCCCGGCCAAGACGGCGCCCGCCCACTTCGGCGTGCAGTTCCTCGCCGCCTCGGGCCGCCTGGCGTGTGACATGCCGCGCTACTTCCTCTGTCTGAGCGCAGGGGAGCCGGGCAGCCGCTACTATGCGGACTGCGGGCTGGCGTTTCAGCACTTCTGGATCAGGGGGTTTGGGGATCTGATTTCGTGCCCGGGCGGGCCAGGCGGGCCGGATGGCCAGGGCTTTGCGGACTTCTACGCCCGCAAGGGAGACGCCGCGAAAAACTATTTCGCGCCCCTGGGCAAAAGGGACGGGGTCTGGCTTTCTCCCGCGGGGGGGCGCGGCAGCCTGGAGCGGCGCGGCAATGGAGTCTACGCCCTGACCTACGAATATCCGGGCGGCTTCATCGTCAACCGCGAGGTCACCCTGGCCGACGATGGCGTGCTCGTGCGCGACAGCGTCTCCTTCCCGGCCGGGCAAAACTTTGAGGAATTCCGCTTGGTGAACCTGCCCCTGCTGCAGGACGCGCGGCGCTTGGCGGCGCAGGACGTGATGCTCCAGCGCGGCGCGGTGGGCGTGCGCATCACCGTCAGCACCGACATTCCCGACGCGCTGCGGGAGGAGGCACTGTTCTCGGCCAAGGGCGACGTGCGCAACTTCTACCTGAATGCGCCGGCGCGGCAAATCACCGGGCACACCGTCTTCGTGGCGACCACGCGCTTCACCATTTTCGACGCGGGCTAGACCATCCTTCTTCTTGCCCCTTGTTCCCGTCCTTCGCCGTCCAGGCCTCGAAGCGGCCCTGAAGCCAGCGGGCAAGCGTGCCGCTGGCGGTTTCGAGCACGGCGCAGAGCAGCAGGCACAGGCTGAACAGCACAGCCAGCAGCAGCGCGTTGCTAAGCGTGGAAAGCGCGGGGTGGGCGTGCTTCAAGGTGTAGATGAATTTACCGTGGAAGAGGAAGATGGAGTATGAATATTTTCCCGCGTGGCGGAACAGCGCTTTAAACGGCAAAAGCGACGGATTCAGCGGCAAAAAGCAAAAAATAAAGAGCGCCGGGGCCAACAGCGCGGCGAAATTGGCCACAGGGTATGCGAGCACAAGCGGGGTGAAGTGGGGATTGAGCTGGTCAAAGGCGCAAAGCATGACCAGGGCCGCAAGCGCGCATAGCGCCGGCGTCGACTTGCCGCTCTTGGCCCTTGGCAGAAAATGCAGCAGCACGCCCAGCGAGAACAGGTACACGTGGGAGCCGAAGAAGCCCAGATAGGCCACGGCCTTGTTGGGCAAAGCCCCCTGCCCGGAAAGCAGGAGGTGCAGGCAGACGATGAGGATGCTGATGCCCGCTCCAAAGAGGGCCGCGTTGCGTTTGGCCGCCAGGTAGATGAACGGCGCAAGGATATAGCAGTGCGCCAGCGGCACCAGAAACCACTGCGGCGATTCCTCGAAGCCCAGCAGCAACACGTCGTTGAGCAGGCTGAGCTCGTGGATGTTCTGGCTCCCTTTGAGCACGCCCAGCAATAACCATAGCCAGTACAGCGGGTAGATGCGCAGTGCGCGCTTGATCAGATAGTGCGCCAGCGGTGCGCCGCCAAACCCATGCGTCAGTTCCTTCCTGATGGAATAAAACACGCCGTAGCCGCTCAGAATGAAGAACAGTGTTACGAACTGGTGCCCGTAGAGCGAGAAAGCCCCGGGAAAAATTTCCAGAATATAGTGGTGGAAAAAGATGACGATGATGGCAAGGCCCTTGAGGTAGCCCGTCTGCGCGGAGGTATCGTTCGCAGTGCGCCGCGTGGGCCCTGCGCTTTGCGCTTCGCTGTCATTGGAGCGCATGGAACGCGCTCCGCTTTTTCTTCAGGAACGGCCTCTCGACGAGAACCCAAGAGAGCGTGGCGGCCGCATAGGTTGCCGCAAGAATCACAGCCACAAGATTTTTATTTTGCAACAATCCGTATTCGGCCAGCAGATTGATGAAAAGAAAATGGTAGATGTACACGCCGTATGAAATATCTTGGCCGTGCAGCAAGCCCTTGCTGAGCTTGGGAAGCGTGTAGGCTACGGAGATGACCGCGACCCCAAGCAGCAGCGAAGTGGCAACGGAAACCACCGGCCCCACGGGCAGCAGCAGCTTGGCGCACAGATAAAGGGCGACCCAGGGCACCCCCTTGCCTGCAATCAGCCGCAATCTGTATATCCGCATCCGCTGGAAGGCCACACCGAGCATGAACAGGTAGAAGTGCGGGAAAAAGGTGTAGCGGACGAGTTTTTCCACGCTGTTTTCCGCGGCAAGGCCCATGTTCGGCAGGGCGTAGTTCACAACAAGCCGCAGCAGCGCAAAACAGGCGAACACCAGCAGCGCGCGTCGGGCCCCGTCTCTGCGCAGTCCGCAGAACCTGTAGACCAGGGGGAGCACGAGGTAGAACTGGAGCTCCACGGGGATGGTCCACAGGCTGCCGTTGTACGAGCCCACGCCAAAGGACTTGAGGAACGGGGGCGTGAAAATGATCCCGGCCAGCTGCGCGGGCAGCCAGGCGTAGTCCAGGGCCTGGGCCATGCGGTAGCCCAGCAGCAGCGTCAGCAGGAAGGTCAGCAGGATGCAGGCCCACATGCCGGGGTAGATTCGCAGGAAACGGTTCCTGAAATATTTGCCGGGATCGCTGTTCCGCTCATAGGAGGCGGAGATGAGATAGCCGCTGATGACGAAGAAGATCGGCACGCCGGAGAAATGGATCAGCGGGGCCAGCCAGACGGGGACGGCCGCCCCGGACTGGCTGTAGGAGTGAAAGATCAGCACCTGCGTGGCGGCGAAAATGCGCAGCAGGTCGAAGTTGTTCACCTTGAAGGAGACTTTGTCCGGGCCCGCCGACGCGGTCAGCAGGTCCTTCAGCCGTGCCGCCGCCTGCTGAAGCGTGTGTATGATCATGGTCTGCCCGTTTTGCCCAGGCCCGTGCGCCTGTTGCCTGAGCCCGGAGCGCGCCACGCAACAGCGCCGTGCTCTTTGCCCCTTTGCCGCATCACACCCCACCCGGGGTGATGAGCTCCCGGATGAGCTCGGCCGTCTGGCTGATGTGGGCCTTGCTGGAGGCGCCGAAAAGCACCGAGTGCACGTTCTTGAGCCCGCTGATGTACTCGATGGCCTCGCGCGGGGGGATGGCGCCGGCGGCCAGCACCTGCATGGCAATGGGCTTGAAGCTCCGCTCGGCGATAGTTTTTTCATACAGCTCGCGGCCGCCGCCCATGCGGAACCCCAGCTTATTGATGGAACTGCAGATGATGGGGTTCTTAACGCCGCAGCCTTCCAGAACATCAAGCAGCTTCGGCATGTTCATGGTGATGAAGCCGGGCTCGGCCTTGTACTCCTTGCGCACGTATTCGGCGTAGGCCGAAAAGAACTCGTTCATGCGCAGGCCCAGCAGCAAGTCGACGATGACGTTTTGCAGGAAGATCACAGGAGTATTTATGCCGCGGAACATTTTCATCTCCGCGTCCACCAGGAGCTTCATGATGGCGACGAAGTCGCGGGTGGCCAGCGCCATGCCGCCCCTGGCCAGGGTGCCCAGCATGCTGCCCGGCAGAAATCTCTTCAGCGCCTCCAATGCTCCCAGGTCGGTGACGGCGTTGGCGTATTTGTGGGCGTAGGGCATGCATGGATGGATTTTGAAGCCCTGGTAGCGGTCAGGATTGGCGCGCATGTGGTCGCAGATGTCGCCGATGCGCGCGTGGGTGGTGCACATGAAGGTGCGCACACCCAGGTCATAGGCGTCGTCCAGCACGCGGATCACCGCATCAAGGTCGCGGAAGCGCATGGATTGGGCCCGGGCGCGCTCTTCTGAAAGGTGGTTGATGGCGAAAAATTGGTTGTCTCCGAAAATGACGGTGTCCATGGCGGTTATCCTCGATCCTGCTGGCTGTCGTTTTGGAGCAGTTCCACCACGGCGTTTGTCTCCAGGGCCGACTCGATGGGATTGATCAGGTCCGGGCGGCCCGCTTTGACGCATTGGATGAAGTGGTCCACCTGGGCCGAGTACTCCTCGCCGCGCAGGTGGAAGGCCACCTCCGGGCTCAAGCCCGTGAGCCATTTGAAGTTCCAGCCTTGGCGCAGGCCCTCTTCGGGGCACTCCTTGTTCATATATATTTTGAGTTCCTGGGCGTCGCACACGAGTTTGCCCCGCTTGCCCAGGATGGTGATCTGCGTGGACATCTTGCGGTGGGCCTCGTCGCTCCAGTTCACCGAGATCTGGCCGCTCAGCCCGTTGTCGTAGTAGAGTGTGGAGTACACAGCGTCGTCCACGCCCTTGGAGTAGACGCTTTGGAGCACAGTGCCCCCGACACGCCCGGGCATGCCGAAGTAGAAGTTCAACAGGTTGATGACGTGGGTGGCGTAGTCGAAGAGGCAGCCGCCGCCCTCGGCCTGGCTGGAGCGCCAGGTCTTGCCCTTGCCGTGCAGCACCACCGGGCCATAGGCCTCGCCCAAAAAGTGATACACCTCGCCCAGCACGCCCTTTTGCAGCAGTCGGCGCACTTCGCTGAAGGTGCCGATGAAGCGGTTGTGGTAGCCCACCTGGGTGATGACGCCCTTGGCCCGCGCTTTTTCCGCCAGGGCCCTGCCTTCGTCCATGTTCAGGCACAGAGGCTTTTCCAAAAACACATGCAGTCCCAGGTCCATGGCGCTGTGCGCCATTTCGGCGTGCAGGCGAGTGGGCGTGGCGATGAACAGGCAGTCCAGCCGGGCTTCGGCGAGCATCTTTTTGAAGTCGGAGTAGCAGGGAAAGGGAGAGTACTTCTCCAGGGCCATGAGGTGGAAGGTGGAGGCGTCGCAGATGCCCGCCAGCTCCACATCGGGGTGCGCGCCGAGGATGGCGCAGTGGGAGATGCCCATCTTGCCAAGTCCAATGAGACCGGTTCTAACCATGGTGCTTCCCTTGGGTTGTTGTGCAGCGGTGTTTAAGTCCGTCCCATATGGACTGGAACATGAAGAGGAACGACCAGTAATAGCGCGGGATGCGGCGGCGGGGCTGGATGATGGTGCGGAACAGCCACTCCATGCCGATGGCCTGGATCCAGGCGGGGGCCCAGGGCACAGCGCCGGAGTGATAGTCGAAGGCCGCGCCAACTCCCACCATCCAAGGCGCGTCCAGCTGCTCAAGGTGTCCGGCGATCCAGGCCTCCTGTTTGAGCAGCCCCAGGCCGACCCAGACGAAGTCGGGTTTGGCCTCGCGAATCTGCCGCACCACGGCCGCATCCTCCTCCGGTGTAAGCTCTCGGAAAGGTGGGCAATAGGTGCCAACGGAGATGAGCTTGGGAAACTCGGCTTGGAGCTTCTGCACCATGGTGTCGGCCACGCCAACGTCTCCGCCGTAGAAGAAGTGCCGCCAGCCCCGGCTTTGGCCGCGTTCGATGGCCTTGAGCATGAAGATCGGCCCATTGAGGCGGGGCACCCGGTGGCCCCAGGCATACCCGGCAATGACCGAGCCGATGCCGTCGCACAGGGAGAAGTCGGCCTCGCGAACAAAGCGTCCGTGCTCCGCAATGCGCAGGGCGTGGTACATGGACTCGGTGTTGGTGATGGAGATGTACCGGCGGCGTGCGCCCACGCTGATGGACCGCTCCACCGCATCTAGAACTTGGTCGAAGGTGCCGCATGTGACGGGCACCCCGGACACCTGAGCCACGGTGCATGCATTCTGCATCAAAGCCCCCCCTGTTGGTTGTGTCATCGCGTCACCTGGCAGTAAGCCCTTGAAATATGGTGCGCCATGGCCTCAATGCCGTGGCCTCGCTCCACCGTGCGCCGCGCGGCGTCGCCCATGGTCCGCCGCAGTGCTGCGTCGCACACCAAGCGGCCCAGCCTGTCGACCAGCTGGCTCACTTGGCCCGGCGCCACCAGAAAGCCCGACTCGCCGTCGCGTATCAACTCCGGGAGGCCGCCGACCGTTGTGGCGACCACCGGCACCGCATAGGACATGGCTTCCAGCACAGACATGGGCAGCCCCTCACCATAGGAGGGCAACACAAAAATATCCGTCTCGCGCAGCAGGTGCTCCTTGGCATCTCCCGTGATCCAGCCGACGTAGCGGATATTGGCGGTGAAGGGGGCTATTTCGCTCTGCAAGCGTTCCACCTCGCCATTGCCGCCGATGGCGAGGCAGATGGGATGTCCCTGCCCGATAAGCACTTCACAGGCCTCCAGCAGATCAAAAACGCCCTTTCTTGCGCCGATGAGCCCCAGAAACGTCACGCGCACCAGATCCCCTTGCGCATGCGTCGCTGCCGGCCCGAGAACCGGCAGGGGAATGCCGTTGGGCACCACCATGCGGCGCGCACCGGGGAAGAGGTCCTGCACGCTTGCGGCCCAGCTTTGCGAAAGACAGATGACCAGGTCGGCGATTTCGAAGAAATGCCGCATCCGCTCCTTCCAGGCGGGCGAAAGCCGTGCGTATTGCTCCAAAAACAACGCGCCGTGCAGGTGGATGATGACCTTTGGCCCGAAGAGCCGCACGAGCCTGAAAAAAAAATATTTGCGCTTGGGGCTCGGAAAGTCGCCGCAGTGGATATGCACGATGTCGACACGCCTGCAGGAAAGGATCAACAGGGTTTGGAAAAGGCCCAGCAGCGCCACGGCGAACTTGAAGGGCTTGGAGCCGTCTTTATGGCTGGCCACGAACAGGAGTCGGAAGCCTCGGGGCAGGGAGGATGCTTGCAGGTATCTGAGCACAGCGGATATTCCGCCCATGACGTTGACGGAGGGGGCGACATGGAGGACGCAACGGCGTTCAATCATAGCGATAGCTCCATGCCTCTATGTTGTTGTGCGGGCGCGAGATGCCCACATTGGATGAATGTACGGCGAAAAAATCGTCCATGCAGTATCTGCCGGTCAGTTGTGCAGGAAAATGAGGGTGTAAAAGCCGACCTCTGGCAGCGTGATGCTCGCCTCCCCCTGAACCACCACGGCGGTGCTTTGCGCGGGGGCGCCACCGGAAGGTGAAAAAAACTCGACCCGCATGCCCTTGACCAGGCCGAGCTTGCTGGAACGCAATGTCAGGGTGACGTTGCGTTGCGGCGTCACGGAGTCGGTTTCCCAGTTGTAGTTCCGGTTTACTATGTGCACGATGAGCGAAGGCTTGCCGTTCGCGGTGTTCTTTTCAACCCGCACCAGGCAGTTCTTGTTCAGGCTGGTCTGCATGAAGGAAGGGAACAGGGCTGCCGCCCTGGCCACGGTGGAATCGGCTCGGCCATTGTTCTGGTAGGCCGCGCCCAGGTCCTCCACGGTTTGCATGGAGGCGAGGAGCTGCCCGCCGAATACGGCTTTGAACCGCGCCGCCCATACCTCACGCCCCTCCGTCACGAACAGCGTTCTTCCCGGCAGGGCCGCCCAGGCGCCGATTTTGCGCACCTGCTCATCGGAGAAGGCGCGGCACAGGCCCAGGGCGATGATTGCGGCGAAGGGGTCGAGCTTCTCCGGCGTGAGTTGGGAGGCCCGGGCCAGACCCGCGCCGTCCAGGCGGACCGTGTAGGGCACGTGGGCGTCGGCCAGCAGCTCCGCCCATCCGTAGATGTTCTCCGGGCCGGAGCCCATGTGGTATGCGGCGGCGGGCTTCAGCAGCAACACCCCGGCGGCAGGCTGATTGCCGTCATAGAGCCGGGCGTTTTCGCGCACGAAGCGGGTGAAAAGTCCAGCGCCCGACGGGGTGCGCCAAGGCCTGGCGAGGATGCGGGCGGGGTTGAAGCGCGAGGGATCAAGGGCGTTGATCTGGTTCTGCTTGGCCGGTTCGGCGTACTCGCGGGCCTGGAACGATGTGTGCACAAGGGCCGTGCCGGAGCTGGCGTATATTTCGGCCAGCCATATGGAATACAGGGTCGTGGCGCCGCCACGTTTGTAGGCCAGTTCGGGATAGGCCACGCCCCAGGGAATCCACATGGGGGTGGTGCGTTCGTCGAACCCGGCGACGACGGAGGCCGCGGCTCCGGCGATGCCGCTGGGCGGATAATAGCGATCCGCGGGCAGCCCCTTGAGCCCCTGCGTTCTGGCCGCTGCGGCGAACTCATTGTACGGGCTTTCGATCCACAGCCCGTCGAACAGGGACAGGAGGCGGATGTCGAGCTCACGGGGATACAAAAAGTGCAGGAGGAAGCTGACCTCCACGCCCTTGGACGCGCCATAGGCCTTGCCGTCATGGATGACCTCCGAGAGCAGGTCGGCCATCTGCAAAAAACAGAACTCCAGCCAGGCACGGCTTACATCTCCCTGCTGGGTCCACAAAAACTGTCGTTGGCGCTCCAGCTGTGAGCCGCTGGTCCGCTGGAAGGCGTAGGACCGGACATTGAAGGTCGCAAGGGTGATGTTTTGCGCCAAAAGCTTGGTCCTGTGCGCGCGCAGCCGGGGATCGTTTTGCAGGGCGGCCTGGAATTTGCGAACGCTGAGGTCACTGAAGTCGGAGTAGTAGTCCGCCGTGGTGTCCTGGAACTCGAAGGTGCGGACGCCATGGTCGATGCCGCTTTTGATGTTCTCGACGATGGCCCGCATGAAGGCTTTCGAGGCGAAGCTCATGCCCAGGCGCTGCTCGGCCGGGGTCCTGGCTCCCAGCACCACCGCGGGGTTCCAGAGGGGAGCCCCGTCGATGCCGATGCGCACCTCGTCGCTTTGGTAGTTGTTCTGGCGCAGGGCCATGTGCAGAGAGGCCTGGAGCTGCAGCCCTTGAGCCTTGCAGAAGTTCGCCAGCGAGTAGTCTCCGACCCAGGTCGGCAGCGCGTTCAGCCAGGGCGGCGGCGACTTCGGCCGCACGTTGGTGCTGCTGTAGACATGAAAGAACGTGGGCCGGAAATTTTTGATGAGCGCCAAGCGCTCCTGGTCCGTGGCCCCGCCGTCGATCTGCAGGTCGGACCGCTTGAAAGCAGGGGAAACCGCCGGAAAGGCCAAGAGGGCCAGCAGCAACGCGGCAAGGAACAGGCAAACGCCGCCACGGTCAGTCATCACACCACCTCCCTGTTCATTTCCTGGGCGCTCCATCCGCGATGCCGAGCAGCAGGCTGTAACTCCGCACCATACGCTCCACGCCGAAGCAGTCGCGCACCTTGCGCCGCGCCAGCTCGCCCATGTCCTGGCTGGATTGCGAACGCCAGACGCCTTCCAGCCGTTTGACGAGATCAGCGACATTGCCGGGCGCGTAAATGTAGCCGTCCACGCCGTGGGTGATCTGCTCGCGCACGCCGCCGACTTCGGAGGCCACCACAAGCTTGCCCATGGCCATGGATTCCAGAATGGACAGGGAAAAGGCCTCGCCGCTGGAGGAGGTCAGCGCCATGCAGTCGCACATGGCGATGGCCGGGGCCACGTGCTTCAAGAAACCGGTGACATGAACCACGCGCCCGACTCCGTGGGCGGCCGCGGCCGACAGGATGGCCTCCCGCTCCGGGCCGTCGCCGATGGCCACCACCACAGCCGGAATGCCGTGCTGGCGCATGGCCTTCAGGGCGAGGATGAGCTCCAGGTGGTTCTTTTCCAGGCGCATGGCCGCGCAAATGCCCACCACGAAGTCCTTGTCGCCAATGCCATAGTTTTGGCGCGTCAGCATCCGTTCGCCAGGCATGCCGCGGCTGTCGAAGATCGCCGTGTCGATGCCGTTGTGGATGACCAGGTACTTTTCCGAAGGCGGCTTGGAGCTTCCCAGCCACAGCCCCATCTGATGCCGGCACACGAACACCACCGTGTCGCAGAGGCGGATGAGCTGGCGGTAGAATACCCGCTTCATCCGCTCGTAGCCGTCCGGCGGCGTTCCCCGGTGCAGAACCACGACGATGCGCGCGGCGGCCGCGAATTTCGCCAGCAGCACATAGAACAGCGGATGTTCCTCGACGCAGACCACGGTGTCGAACCGCTCCAGCCGGAGAAACGCCGCCAGCCTGTGCAGCATGCGAAAATCCACGCGCTTGCTCTTGTCGAAGCAGACGATGCGCCGAACCCGGGTGGGGTCCACCGTCTCGCCAAGGGCGCTGTTGTCCTTCAGGTACCCCAGGGTGATGTCCGCCGCGCCCCGCGGCAGGTTGTTCAGCAGGCTGATGGTCTGACGCTCTGCGCCGCCGACTCCGAGGTTGTTCAAGAGGAAGAGGATTTTCATGGTGCCGACTAGCGTTCGGACGCTTCCTGCGACATTCCGACGGCAGGGGCTGCGAACAGGGCAAGGGCGCTGCGGGCGACGATGTCCCAGGTGTACGAGGTGCAGACAAGCTCACGGGCGCCTGCGCTCAGGCGGGTGTGCAGGGCCTTGTCGTTGGCCACAAGCTCGATGGCTTTCACGAATCCCTTGACATCGCCGGGGCTGACCAGGACGCCCGTGCGGCCCGGCAGCAGAAGCTCGCGCAGCTGCCCTTGGTCGCTGCCGATGGTGGGAATGCCCATGGCGAGGTATTCAAACACCTTGAGGGGCGAGAAGCAGAGCCGGTCCATCCTGGGGTAAGGGGCCAGGGCCACGTCGAACAGAGAGAGGTAGCGGGGCATCTCGTGGTGGGCGATGGCCCCGCACATGAGCACCTGGTTGCGCAGCCCCCGGCGCTCAATCTCCTCCTCAAGGGCGCGGCGCATCTGCCCATCGCCAAGGATCAGCCCTTTGTAGCGATGGTCCGGGTTGCGCGCCGCCAGGGTGCCGACGATGTCCAGCAGGTACTCCGCCCCATGCCAGACCTGGAGCGACCCGGAGAAACCGACCACGAAATCGTTGTCCGCGATGCCGAGGGACACCGCGATGGAGTCCCTGGGACGCGGTGAAAATTCGGCGGTGTCCACCCCGTTGGGAACCACGGTGATCTTACCCGCAGCAACGCCCTGGTGCGTCAGCAGGCCCTTCAGCTCCGCGCTCACGGTGGTGATTTTGGGTGCAAGGTTCCAAATGCTCCGCTCGATGTATTTGGAAACTTGCGAAAACTGGGGTTTGCCCAGCATGGCCTCCTGCTCGTAGCACATGGAGCTGTTCACCTCGAGCACCAGCGGGATGCCAAACAGGCGCGCGAGCAGCACCGGGGTGAAGGCCAGGTGGTCGCACCTGACGAAGATGCCCTCGTACTTTCCAGAGGCCAGCAGGGGAACTTCCCGGAACATGTGCAGGAGGTTGAGGCAGAATAGCTTCGCTTCCCTGAGCCGCGTCCAGAGCACACCGGCGCGCCTGCTTGCGGCCCACGGGGGCGCGGCCTTGCCGCGGGGCAGGGGCCGGTCCGAGAAGATGTTCACGTGCTCTATTTCGTGCCCGAGAGCGCGGACGGCGCGCGTGAAGCTCTTGACGTGGACGCTGGAGCCGTCCTTGGTCGCGAGATAGGTCAGGTACAGTAGCTTCAACTCGGCTCCAATTGTTGTCGTGGCGAAAACCGTCCGGGTGCCGTCGGCGGCGCGAGTCAGCCTGTTTCGGGGGCTGGCGCGCCGGCGCTGAGCTGTGGGCTAGCGGCGCACAAGGTAGAGGCGAAGTTTGGCCAGAATCTCGGACGACATCCAAAGCACGGTGTTCATAAAGCCGCTGCGGTCCGCATCCCCAGCCCCGGTCCAGCCGGACGCCTCGCCGTGGTTCTGGCGGTGGTGCTCCTGCCGCTGGGAGACCTGGGCCTTGGCGCTGATGCGTTGCGCGTTCTGTACGATGGCGCTTGGCAGGAGCGGCATGCCGCGAGGCTCAGGGACTGGGGTGGCGGTGGGGGGGGCCAGCGGCGGTGCGTTCTCCGGCGCGGGCGAGTTCCATGCGGCCGGAGCGTCTGGCGTTTTCGCGGCGTATGCGGGCTCGGCGGCAAGAGGAGAAGGCGCGGGTTCGGGTGCCGCGCCGCCGCTGGATGCCTGGGGGGCGTGCGCCGCCGCCGCCGCGGGCCTGGGGACCGAAACGGCCTGGGCAGGTGGGGCCGTTGGGGCGGGCGTGGCGTACACGACCTGCGCCGGGGGCTGCGAAGGCCGTATGGGCGCGGTCTCCACCGGGGCGGAGGCGGCGCGCCGCAGGCCCTTCAGGCATTTGGCCGAAATGCCGAGGCCGTTTTTCGCCTCAACCACCTGCGCCACATCCTCCTCCGTGACCTGCCGCCGCTCGTCGGCGTAGGCGTAAAGCAGCGACCCGCTGCACAGGAGGTTGATGGCGCGCGGAACGCCCGCGCTGGCCTGGTGGACCAGGGCCATGGCCTCCGGGGAAAAGATGTCGGGGGAGCCGCCCACCTTTTGCAGCCGGTAGGTGATGTACTGGCTGGTCTCCTCCGGCCCTAGGGCCGTGAGGTGATAGTTTACGGCGATGCGCTGGGCGAACTGCGTGAGTTTTGGGTCGAGGAGCTTCTGCTTCAGCTCGGGCTGGCCAACAAGCATGACCTGCAGAAGCATGCGGTCGTCGCTTTGCAGGTTGGTGAGCATCCGGATTTCCTCAAGGGCCTCCAGACCGAGGTTTTGCGCCTCATCGACGATGATGAGCACCTTGCGCCCGCGGCCGTACGCCTCCAGAAAAAAATTATTGAGCAGGTCAAGGGCGGCGGACTTGTCCACCGGCTTGGTGGTCAGCTCGAATTCCGTGAGCAGCATGTTCAGGAGCTGCTCCGAACTGACGTTGGTCTGGAACACCAGCGCGATCTCCGTGTCCCGTGAGATGAAGCGCCGGATGAGATTGCGGATGAGCGTGGTCTTCCCGGTGCCGATTTCCCCGGTCAGAAGGATGAATCCCGCGCCGCTCATGAGGCCGAACTCCAGATGGTCCAAGGCGACCTTGTGCCGCTGGCTCAGGAAGAGCAGGTCCGGGTTGGGCACAATATCAAATGGTGTCTTCTTGAATCCGAAGAAATTATTGTACATGTTCCCTTCGCTAGGTTCGTTGGGCGGTCGGCGGCTTCCCCGGGGCTCAGGCTCACCTCACCTTGTTCAGCACGATGCCGAGCAGGGGCTTGTCCTTCAGCAGATGCAGCGTCTTCACGATGTCGTCGCTTGAGGTCTTGCCCGCCTCCACCACGAGGATGATGTGGTCGACGAAAGAGGAGAAAATCAGCGAGTCGGGCATGCCCAGCAAATGCGGGCAGTCGAAGATGACATAGCGTTCCGGGTACTTTTCCTTCATCTCGCGCACCAGGTGGCGCATTTTCGGCGAACCGAGGATCTCCGTCGAGACGGTGATGGGCTTGCCCGCCGGGAGCACGATGAGTTTCTTCATGCCGGGGTTGATGAGCAACTCCGGGATGGGCACGTCGTCCAGCAGGTAGTCGGCGAGGCCTCGCTCCACGTCCAGGGACAGGTACGAGGCGACCATGGGCGCGCGCAGGTTCATGTCCACCAAAAGGGCCGTTTGGACCATCTCCTTGGCCATGCTCATGGCAAGGTTGATGGCGGTGAGGGTCTTGCCCTCCCCTTGGCCCACGCTCGTTACCATGATGGTGTTCTGGCCCAGTTCGCGCGTTCTGTGCAGCACTTGCGTGCGCAGCAGGGCGTAGCAGTCGGTAAGCCCCATGTCCTCGCCACGGGAGATCACCTGCCCCGGCTCCAGCGTGCTGGAGAACTGCTCCACCACTTGTGTCTGGGTATAGTTCAGCTCTTCCGGCGTCGTCGGCGGCGCCGTTTGGCGCTCGTCACGGGGGGCGCCGCCGCTGCTGAGCATATCCTGCTTGGCTCGTTCAAGGGCTTTTGTGATTTTACTCATTCTGCATCCATGGCCAGCTCATGCCAGCGGTTCGCTCTAAGCTTGTGCGGTTCCGTGGGGGCGCTTGTGAACAACGCTAGAGGAGCATGAGCAGCTTCCGATAAGCACTCAGCGCGACGACATCCAATGGGTCGTACAGAAAATGGACGGCGATCAAGAGCACGGTGACGATTGCGATGAAGAGGAACAGCGGCGTTGGCCTCCAGTGGCTCTTTCGCGCCTGTTCCCGGGTTGGGGCGATGTAGGGGATGACGCCAAGGAGCGGAATGTTGGTGAGCGCGATGAGCGCTTCCGGTGTGCGTATGCTGTGGTCCAGTGACTCAAGCAGCAGGCCCGTTCCCAGCCCGGCGCCGACGGCGAGGACAACGCCAAGCAGAAAGATCAGCATCCGTTTCGGCTTGATTGGAATTTCCGGCACGAGGGGCGGGTCGATGAGTTTGAACTTGTCGCCGATCTGGCTCTCTTCCAAGCCCTTGGACTCGCGGGCGGCCATGAGCCGGGTGGAGAGCTCCTTGAATTTCATTCTGGCGGAATCGTAGTTGCGGAGCATGCCCTGATATTCCTGATCCACCTTGGGCGCGCCCTCCAGACGCTTCTGGTAGTCGGCCTGCAGCGACCTGACGCGGGCCAACTCGGACTGGACCCCCCGGATGTCGATCTGGGTCGAGGTGACCTGGGACTTGAGGGCTATGAAGGCCGGGTTCGTCGGTTCATCCAAGGCGCTGGGAGGGGCGTCGCTGTTGCTCTTGGCCTGCGCAATGTTCTTCTTCAACGCGCTGATCTCTTTTTTCAAAATCGCGGCGTCGGGGTTCTTGTCCGAAGCATTCTCCTGCAACTGGGCCAACTGGGCCTGCTTTTCGCGCAGGGCCTGGGCGTACACCTTAACGTCCTGCGGGCCGTTTATGGTTTGCCCCTGCGCCTGGAGCTGGCGCTTTACCTTGATGACGTCGGGATGCTGCTCGCTCAAGGCTGCGCGCAAGGTCAGATAGGTCCGGCGCAGCCGCTCGTGCTCTTCCTTGGGGGACAAGTAGCGGGCCCCATCCGGTCCTATGGATCCGCTGAATGGGTCTATGGTGGCTAGCTGGCCGTCCAAGTACGCCTTTCTGCTTTGCAGCGACCGCGATTGCTCTTCCAGCGTCGCCCGGTCGCGCTCCATCTTGTCCAGGCTGGCCAGGTTCAACTGCTGCAGCTCCGGCAGCTCTGTCAGGTGCGCCTCCTTAAATGCGGAGAGCTGCTCCTCCTGAGCCGTGATGTCCTTGCGCAACTCCTCCAACTGGTCGTTCAGAAAATCCACGGCGGAGTTGGCGGTTTCCTCGCGGGTCTTGAGGTTGGCCTCCAAAAACAACGAGGCCAGCTCGCTGGCGACGGCTGCGGCCTTCTTGGGGTCGCGGTCGTCAAAGGAAATTTCAAAGGCGATGGTGGCGGGCATGGTCTTGCCAGATCCAGGGCTGGCCACGTCGGCCTGCACGGGTTCGAGCGTGATGCTTTTGCGCATCTTCTCCACCAGCTCTTCGTCGGTGAACTTGTCCTTGTAGTCGGCGTACAGGTTCATCTTGCCGATCAGGTTCATCAAATTCACGCGCCCGAGAACTATCTGGGAAAGCGACTGCAATCGCTGCTCGACATATCCTGAAACAGTGGTCTGCACCACGTCTCTGGAGATGTTTTGCGTTTCGATGAGGATCGTTGCCGATGAGCGGTAGATGGAAGGCAGCAAGACAGCCAACAATACGGAACAGATGATGATGCTTATAGCCGGTATGAGCATCTGTGTCTTTCGGCGTTTTGCGACCTCTATGTAGGCCTTGAGATCGACTTGCTTCTGCATGCTTACCCCTCTCGCTCACGATATCGTCACACGATGCAGCGTTGCCACCCAACTCATCGCCAGCACAGGCTCGCCACATGCCATCATCCATCCCACTTCTCTGGCCTGACTGCTTTCTGCGCCTGTCGGTTTACAAATGGTCAGCACCTCGTATGAACGGGCGACGACGAGATGAGGGAGCCTCTGCTTCTGGCAGTGCGGGCACTCCCCGTCTGTTCGGTGACGCACGTATGCCGGGCCTGCTTTGCCTGGGACTGTCCTGCCGCACACTGTGAATGAGCCAAGCGGTGGAGTCTGTCGGTACGATAGCGCACACACTCGCCTCTTTCATGGCTTCGCCCGCGTGGGGGCTGCCAATTATGCGCGATAGCGTACAGACGCGAAAACCCCGGAACCTTAAACCTCTGAATGTTGGAGACCTTGTTCCTGCCCGGTGCTGCGGCCGCGGCGCTGCGCCGCGCGCCCGGCAAAAGGTAGGCGGCGGCAGGAATGTCCGGCAGGCGGGAGGCTTCGGGTTGGCCGGGCTGCCGGTTGGCCCGAGCACCCCCTTTTGACCGTCACGGGTGCATGCGTCGTGGCGTTTCCTTGAACGGGGTGCGCCCTTCCGACGCCAACCTGAAGAGTGGGAGGTACCCGTGGTGCAGGACAATGCCGACGGTCTGTCCCCGCAGCCGCAGTCCAACGGCCGCCAGCTCCGCGAACCGTCTTCGCCGCGCCGCGGCCCCGGGGCCGACACTGCGCCGAGACCATCGTCCCGAAACCCCTTGCGCACCCCCGGCGACCACGCCTCAACCTCCACCGTCGTGACGCGACTGGCCTTGATGTTGGCCCTCATCGTCGGCTTGGCCCCGGTGCTTTCCTACCTGACCTACTCCCACACGCGGATAGCGGGCCAACTGGACAGCAGTCTCAAAATTCAGGCGTTGGCCCTCACGGACTTCATTGCCGCCCAGCCTGAAACCTGGAGCACGGCCCCGGACCGGCTGCTCGACAGCCTGGACCGCTACCTGCCGCGCGGTGACGGCTTCATCGTGCGGGACAGCGAGGACCGCGCCGTGCTCCGGCTAGCCCCCACCCTCCGGGGGCCGTTCATCACCCGCAGCCGCACCATCTATGCCCTTGGCCATGCGCGTGGGAGCATTGAGGCGCGGATGTCCGTCTTCAACGAACTGGTGCTTGGACTGGTGGTCTTCGGCACAAGCCTGGTCTGCGTGTGGCTGCTCTGGGGGCCCATTCGCGGCCTGCCCCTGGCGGCTCTCGCCGTGGCGGACAGGAACCTCAGGGCCCGCGACCGCTACCAACGCGCGCTTCTGAACAACTTTCCCTTCCTGGTCTGGCTCAAGGACGTTGACAGCCGATACCTGGCCGTAAACGCGAAATTCCTGGAGGTCATCGGACACCCATCCGAGGACACGCTGATCGGCAAGGCCGATGCAGACATTGCGCATCCGAAATGGGCGAGCATTTTGCGTAACGACGGCCAGGACGGACAGTTGGACTCCCAGCCGCGGAGGCTGGAGGAGTGGACGGAGGTCAACGGGCAGCGCCGCTGCTTCGAAATATACAAGTCCTTGGTGTCGCTGGACGACCATGTGGTCGGCACCGTGGGCTACGCCCGGGACATCACCCCGCGCAAGCAGGATGAGGAGGAGCTGATCTTCCGCGCCTTGCACGACCCGCTCACCGGGCTGGCCAACCGCTCGCTGTGCATGGACCGCATAACCCAGGCCAACGAGCGCGCCCTGCACCGGAGCGGTCCGGGGTTCGCGGTGATATTCATGGATCTGGACCGGTTCAAGGCCGTCAACGACAGCCTGGGCCACGAGGCCGGGGATGAGCTCCTCCGCGAGGTGGGCACACGGCTGGCGGCCTGTGCGCGCCGCATGGACACCGTGTGCCGCTATGGCGGCGACGAGTTCATCCTGGTGCTGGAGGGCATGAACCCCAGGCAGACCATGCGCACCATCAAGCGCATCCGCGAGAGTTTGAACGAGCCCGTGCAGATAGGCGCCCATGAGATGCGGCTCAAGGCCAGCTACGGCGTCGTCTATGCGCCCATGGAAGGCAGCAGCCCGGAAGAGTTGCTGCGCAACGCCAACATCGCCCTGCACCAGGCCAAACACCGCGGCAGAAACCGGGTGGTGGTGTTCAAGGCCAGTATGCACGAAACGGCCATTCAGATGATGAGCCTGCAAGGCGAAATGCGGCAAGGGCTGGCGGCCGGAGAGTTCTTCATGGTCTACCAGACTGTGTTCAGCATGGAGGACAACAGCATCACCGGCTTTGAGGCCTTGATGCGCTGGCGGCACCCCCAGCGTGGCCTGGTGCCTCCTTCCGAGTTCATCACCCTGGCCGAGGAGTCCGGCTTTATCTTCGAGCTGGGGCACTTCGCCCTGGCCCACGCCTGCAAAGACATGGCGGCGCTCTTGCGCACCATGCCCGAGGCCAGGCACCTGAACATGTCGGTGAACCTGTCGCCCCGGCAGTTCTCGCGCCAGGGACTTACCGAGCAGATCCACCACGCCCTGGAGGACAATTGCCTGCAGCCCTCGTCCTTGATGCTTGAGATCACCGAATCCTCCATGATGCGCTACCCCACGGCGTCGGCGCACATTCTTGCGCGGCTGAAGGCCAAGGGCGTCGGCATCGCCATCGACGACTTCGGCACCGGCTATTCGTCCATGAGCGCGCTCCAGCGCCTGCCTCTGGACCGCCTGAAGATTGACATGAGCTTTGTGGAGGGAATGACGGAGAGCATCGGCGGACGCGAGATCGTACGGGCCATCATCACCCTGGCCCACAGCCTGCACCTGCAAACCGTGGCCGAGGGCATTGAGACCGAAGCGCAGCAGCAATTGCTGAGAGAGCTGGGCTGCGACCTGGGCCAGGGTTACCTGTGCTCACAGCCCATGGTGGTGGACGACCTGCCTGCGGCCATTCGGAAGGGAGCCCACGTCAACGTGGCGTGAGCGCTGCGCCCGGCTTCGAAGGCTGCGACGATCCGGGCGCCGCGGTTACAGCCTTCGGCCCTGTATCACACGAATAAGTATCATGATGATGGCCACCACCAGAAGAATATGGATGAAGCCTCCCATGGTGTATGAGGAGACAAGTCCAAGGGCCCACAAGATGAGGAATATTACTGCGATTATTTCAAACATGTTCATTTCTCCGGTTGTCGGCAGGAAAGAAGGAGGATGTGTTGAGGATGAACAATAGCTCTGCGTCGGCCACAGGTCTGTGCGATAGTGCACGTATCCCGGCACAATGCACTCAACGCATTGATCATCGCGTAAGATGACATGATGGAGATGCTTATCGCAATGCACGCTGCAATGCAGTATATTACAAAATAAATAATAGCATATCGTAGTGCAATGCCGACCTTTCCTTACTCAATAAGCTTAAGTCACCATCCATGCCCAACACGCATGCGCTGCAGCAAATGCGCCTGCTGGCGGTTTTGCCCTCCGCAGTCCCAAGCCGCATCACACCCCAACTCTACCTTGTACCGATGCCGCTGGACATGGTCGTGCGCGAATCCGGTGGCGCGGCGCGTTTCTTTCCCCGCGGGCTGCATCGTCTGGCTTCCGCGCATGATGGAGAGCGGGGCATCCTCCGAAATCTCGGTGGTCGGCAACGACGGGCCTATGGGCAAGCGCCGCCAGCCGCGCCATGGTGAAGCGCGCCGAAGGCGCTCCTGGTATTGGCTATGTTGCGTGTCGCATCGAACAGACAGAAAGGGGATGTTGGATGAGCGTACCCCAGCGAGATTGACGGGCACCTTTCTCGCGCCAGACATTGGCCTTCTTCGTGCTGCGAGGATGACAACGACATGGTGGAAAGCCTCCGGGTTCCAATGGGCAATCTTTTGCTGGCTTGCCTGCCGTCCGAGGATTTACAACGGATTCTCAGGTGCTGCGAACGATTGAACCTGGAGTACGGAGAGGTTCTCTGCGAGGCGGACCGGCCCTTCCAGCACGTTTATTTCCCCCTCACCGGCTTCATTTCACGCGCGGCCGCGTTGGAAGACCTCCCGTCATTGGAAATGGGACTCATCGGCAACGAGGGCATGCTTGGCGCGACGCTGTCCCTGGGCATCGAGGGCGCGCCCATGCGCGCGGTGGTGCAGGGCCCGGGCAGCATGTTGCGGATGACCGCCCAGCAACTGCGGCGAGAGCTGAACCGCAACGGAAACCTCCTGCGCGTGCTGAATCGCTACCTTTACGTGCTTATGGCGCAGCTGTCGCAAAGCGCGGCCTGCACCCACTTCCACGAAATTGCGCCGCGGCTGGCCTGCTGGCTGCTCATGACCCACGATCGCGCGCACGCGGACCGGTTCCATTTCACCCATGCCGGTCTGGCCCATATGCTTGGAGTGCGCAGGAGCGGCGTCACCATAGCCGCCGGCGTACTCCAGCAGCAAGGCCTCATCCGCTACATGCGTGGCGAAATAAACATCCTGAACCGTCAAGGGCTCGAAGCGGCGGCGTGCAAATGCTATGTGGCCCTGGGCCATGACTATGCCCAGGCTTTCCCCTAGCCTTTCCCCCGGGTGCTTCCAGCCCGCCGTTCCGGCCGGCCGCGAAAGAGCCGCGCGCGGGCCCCTGGGGGGCTCCAGCCCGCCACACCAGCAATGCTCGCGGGAGCACATCCAGGCCTTGCAGGCAAGATCGGGCCTGTGGCCCGGCGGCAGCACCGACAGCGGGCAGCATCGGCAACGGGATTGGGCCATCCGCGACCTCCGCCCCGGCGCCCGAAACTGACGGCAGGGCCGGGAGCAAGACAACAGCACGCCCCGGCACCGGCCAGGGCAGGCTCTCCCGCATGCCTTTTCTGCCTTGACGCGCGACAGGCGAAAGCTTTTGCGGCAGCCGGTTTGCCAGACGGAGCCAGCAGACCCCTGCCTGGCGCGTGTCCGCGCTCTCTCGATACGTTCGTACGCCGCGCCGGTCTTCCCGTCTTGACCGAGTGATCCGGGCTGCGTCGCCGCTACCACTCCACCGGCAGGCGCGCTTTTTGCCCGGCCTTGTTCTGGAACAGCACGTAGCGGTTCTCGCGGCCGAAAAGGTAGAGGTCGCGGGTGACGGCCACGTCTTGCCGGCAGTATTTGGTGATCTCGTCGAGCCGCCCTTCCGCCCACCATTTGAGGGCTTGCAGGCCATCCGCGCTTTTGCCCACGTTCAGGGTGGCCTGGGCCAGGTTGTCCAGCTTGAGCCGGTAGCCGAGGCGCTCATGCACGCGCAGCAGCATGTCCAGCGTGGGCAGGCTGCGCCAGGGGAAGGGATGCGCCCCGGCCAGCACGCCGTAGTCGAAGCGCATGATGTTGAAGCCCACCACGAGGTCCATGGCCTTGAGACGTTCGGCCAGGGCGGGAATTTCGTGCTCCTCATAGTCCACGTACTCGTCCCGGCCGGAGTCGTAGAGCACGGCGATGCTGATGCCCATGAGGTCCGGGCGGCTCCAGCCGCCCACGTCGGCGGCGCTGCGGCGCGTCTCCACATCCACCACGCCGAAGCGCTTGGGGATGATGACGGCGGGCGCGCCGGTGATTTCCGCGCTCATGTCGGCCTCCTCGGCTATGGTGGCTGCGGGTGGTTGCGGGGGCGAAATTTGGGGTGCGATGTCCGGGCCGGGCGCGCCGCCAACCAGCTGCCGCAGCAAAAAGAGCGCGGCGGCCTTGTCGATGGGCCGGTTGCCGCTGCCGCACTTGGGGGAATGCACGCACGAGGGGCAGCCCAGCTCGCAGGGGCAGTCGCGCACAACGGCCAGCGTGCGCTCCATCAGTTCCTCGGCCCGGGCGAAGGCCTCGCGCGTCAGGCCCGCGCCGCCGGGCATGCCGTCGTAGATGCACACGGCCGAGCCGCCGGGCTGCGAGCGCGTGGGGGGGGATATGCCGCCCC
>Ga0183100_1000179_pt1 | contig 78739 bp, 67 predicted proteins | sample Biomet2_FD_127789 | JGI IMG/M metagenome (GOLD analysis project Ga0183100, IMG submission 127789) | Microbial communities from bioreactor (seeded with anoxic lake sediment) at LBNL, California, USA - Biofuel metagenome 2 | ecosystem: Engineered > Bioreactor > Anaerobic > Unclassified ...
GTCATAAAATCTCTCCTTGGTGTAATATTAATATAAATAGAATAATATTATACCATAAATTAAGCTATAACATGTAGATATGGGTGTTGAAAAGTAGGATGTATTCGTTGTTTAGTTGGGATAAATCAAGGATATTTATTACTCTTGAATAGTGCTGAAAATTTGCGAAAATAGGCCAATTGTGGTAATATTAGTTGGTTATATTATAGTGACAGATGTAGGGACTGCCCTTGAGGTTGTCCAAACAAATTACATTGGGAGGAATACATATGTCAGGACATTCCAAATGGGCAAATATTAAATTTAAGAAGGGCAAGACTGACGCTATTCGAGGCCAGGTTACAACCAAGATAGGCCGTGAAATCACCATTGCTGTGCGTATGGGTGGTGCCGATCCTACAGGCAATATGAAATTAAAACTAGCTTTGTCTAAAGCAAAGGCTAACAATGTACCAAAGGACAATATTAAAAGAGCAATAGCTAAGGGTGTAGGCGCTTCTGATGCATCTAACTACGAGGAGATTACCTATGAAGGTTACGGCCCAGCTGGCGTTGCTATTATGGTTTCTACTTTGACGGATAATCGCAACCGTACAGCTGCTGAAATTCGCCATACTTTTTCCAAGGGTGGGAATATGGGCGAAACAGGTTGTGTTGGCTGGATGTTTAAACGCAAAGGTGTTTTTTCTGTAGCTAAAGAAAGCGGGCCTAGCGAAGAAGATTTGATGATGATGGTTTTAGATGTCGGGGCCGAGGATATGAAGACAGAAGACGAAGGCTATGAAATTATTACGGCGCCGGAAGATTATGATGCTGTCGAAAAAGTGTTGTCTGATAATAACATAGAAATTGCTATGTCTGAGGTTTCTATGATTCCTGATACCATGGTAACAGTGTCAGGGGAAGATGCAGCAAAAGTACAACGTATGATTGATGGCTTTGAAGAACTTGATGATGTTCAAGATGTTTATACTAATGCTGATCTTCCTGATGAAGAATAGCAGTTGTACTGATTCTAGTAATATATATTGGGTTATAGTGGGTAGTTTAAAACATAATTAGTAGGGCGGCACCTGTGGTCGACCGTAAGTTTAGGGGACACCCCGCCTGTTTTGTGCAATTATTTCAGCGGGTGTCTCTTTCTATTAGTAAGAAAGGAAATAATATGTTAGCACTTGGTATAGATCCGGGAACGGCGATTTGTGGGTATGCAGTGGTTAATCTAGCGGGGAATCATTTGACCCCTATTCATTACGGTGCAGTTTTAACTGAAAAAGATATGCTCATGGAGCTAAGATTAAAAAAAATATATGAAGAGCTGACTGCCATAATTGAGGAATATAAACCTGATTTTATGTCCGTGGAAAAACTTTTCTTTAATACGAATGTAACTACGGCTATTACTGTTGGACAAGCTAGGGGAGTTATTGTACTTACCGCGGCTAACAAAGGTATACCTGTAGTAGAATATACGCCCATACAGATTAAACAAGCTGTAGTAGGATATGGCGGAGCAACTAAACAACAAGTAACGTTTATGGTGCAGAAATTGCTTAATATTAGAGAAACGCCTAAACCCGATGACGTTGCAGATGCGTTAGCTACAGCTATTTGTGGATTGCATTCCATAGATAAACGCAAGTATGGATTGGAGCTGAAAAGATGATAGGGTTTATTAAAGGAAATGTCGATTATCTAGGAAATGATCACTGTATTGTTGACAATAATGGCATTGGCTATCGTATTTTCATGCCCTTTGGCCAATTGGCACTTCTAAAAGTGGGACAAGAAGTCAAGGCCTTTACCTATTTAGCGGTGCGTGATGATGCTTTGCTTTTATATGGTTTCTTGACTAGAGATTACTATAGTCTCTTTTTGCAGTTAATTTCTGTCAGCGGTATAGGGCCTAAAGTTGCCTTAGGTATGTTGTCAGCGGCTAAACCAGATGAGTTTTATTTGGCTATTCAAAGCCGTGATTTAAAATTCTTGACTAAATTACCGGGAATAGGAAAGAAAACTGCTGAAAGACTATTGTTGGAACTTAAAGACAAAATAGGCGGCACTGATGGTGATGATTTGGATTTTGTTGATAGTACTGGTACGCTAACAGGTACTGTGGTTGATGATGCTATGGCGGCACTTGTTACCTTGGGATATACTAATTCAGAAATAATTCCGGTGATAAAACAAATACAAGATAGAGATACAATGAAATCAGAAGAAATTATTCGTCAGGCCTTAAAATTAATGGCTAGGAGGTAATAATGGAAAAAGAAGAACGAGTTATTACTGGACAGGAAACAGATGGAGATGTATGGCAATATAGTTTACGCCCTCGGCTTTTGTCAGAATATATAGGACAAGAGCAGGTAAAGCGAAACATGTCCGTGTTTATTAAAGCTGCCACTGAGCGCAAAGAAGCCTTGGATCATGTGCTTTTATTTGGTCCACCTGGGTTGGGAAAAACTACTTTGGCTAATATTATTGCTAATGAGCTTAATGTAAATATTCGTGTAACCTCAGGACCTGCTATTGAGCGGCAGGGGGACTTGGCGGCAATTTTAACGAATTTGAATGATAATGATGTTCTGTTTATTGACGAAATTCATAGGTTGTCTAAAACAGTGGAAGAAATCCTCTATTCCTCTATGGAAGATTATGCTTTAGATATTATTATTGGGAAGGGACCCAGTGCTCGCAGCGTGCGTCTGGATTTGCCTAAGTTCACATTGATTGGAGCCACTACTCGTGCCGGAGCCATTGCTGCACCTTTGCGTGATCGCTTTGGCGTATTGTGCCGCTTGGAATTCTATAAACCGGAGGAACTGCAAACTATCGTCAATCGTGCCGCAAAGATTTTGCGAGTAAATATTGATGCTGATGGTGCGTTTGAAATTGCACGGCGTGCTAGAGGAACTCCGCGTGTAGCTAACAGGCTTTTAAAACGTGTCCGTGACTTTGCTCAAGTTATGGGCGATGATGAAATTACCGGAAAAGTTGCTAAAGAGGCTCTTAGTAAGTTGGAGGTAGATGACAAAGGCTTAGATTGCAATGACCGCCGTATTTTGACTGCTATTGTCAAAACCTTTGCCGGAGGACCTGTAGGCGTAGAAACTATTGCTGCTGCTATTAATGAGGAGACGGAAACTTTAGAAGATGTTTATGAACCTTATTTAATGCAGTTAGGGTTATTACAACGGACGCCTCGTGGACGTATGGCTACGGCTGAAACTTATAATTATTTAGGAATTACAATGCCGGATAAGGGGTGAAAGCAGTGAATATTTTATTGCATGCTTGTTGCGGCCCTTGTTCAATTTATCCTACGAAGAAGCTAAATGAGGACGGTAATATTTTTACTGTTTATGCTTTTAATCCCAATATTCATCCTTATAAAGAATTTAAGCATCGCTTGAACACTTTGCGTGAATATTGTCAGTTAAAAAAATACAAACTGGTAGTGGACAAAAGTTATCCATTGGAAACATGCCTGCAAGGCATGCTAAATGAGCCTATCGTGCGTTGTGCTTATTGTTATAGAATACGTATGGAAGCAACAGCGATTTATGCGAAAGAAAATGGGTTTGATGCTTTTTCGACAACGCTTTTGGTTAGCCCTTATCAAAAACATGATTTAATTAAGACTATTGCACAAGAAGCAGCAAAGAAGTATGACATACCTTTTTACTATGAAGATTATCGCCTAGGCTATCAAGAGGGTGTAGATATTAGTTTAGAGCTAGAAATGTATAGACAACCCTACTGTGGCTGCATTTTTAGCGAGCGTGACCGTTATGAAAAGAAGCCAAAACAGAAACTAAAGGAGTAGCTATGGTTAGATATTTATTGCTTATTTTTTTGTTTATAGCAATGCAGCTCGCTCCGGTATTTGCGGCAGAAATGGGCCCTACTATAAGAGTTGGATTAGTGGCTAACCAATTTTCAGCAGAACTTAGTTCAGGCGGCCAGATTAATGTAGTGTCTGATAATGGGAAAAAGGTTACGCTTAAAGCCGGGAATCATTTTGTCAACGTAAAAAAGGGACTATTGCAAATAGATAATATTATTATTGGTGGCAATCACGCCTCGTTTTTTGCGGTTGATGCCAAAGCACCTTTGAACGTTAATCGTAAGCATTATCGTGGGGCTATAACTGCAGCTTTAAACAGTGACAGGAAGACTTTGAATGTTATAAATGCTTTACCTTTGGAAGATTATCTTTATGGCGTTGTTGCTAAGGAAATTATTCCTTTGTGGCCTGATGAGGCTATTAAAGCACAAGCAGTGGCATCAAGGTCCTTTGCTTTGTTTAAAATAAAAAGTTCCAATTATAGTGGCTATGATGTGCGTGCTAACGAAATGGGCCAAGTATACGGTGGCATTTTAGCTGAACACGCCAATACCAATCGTATTATTGATGAAACTAGGGGTGTAGTTGCTCTCTATGAGGGCAAACCAATAGAGGCCTTTTTCCATAGTTGCAGTGGAGGTTATACTGAAAGTGCAGAAAATGTGTGGGGCAACGCGGTTGCTTATCTCAAAGCGGTAAAAGATTATGATGAAGACGCCCCGAATTTTAGTTGGGAAAAGATTTATACTAGAGAGCAGCTGCAAAAGCAATTGGAGCAGGCAGGGTATAAATTAGGAACATTGGAAAGTATAAGAATTTCCTATCGTAAGCCCGCTCCCATGCAAGCTAGTGATCGCGGAATTTCAGGACGAGTAAAGGAAATTACTTTTACTGGGACAAAATCCGTTACCCTGGAGGGAACTAAGCTACGCTCAATATTGCAACTTAATAGCACATTGTTTGATATTTACGTTGGTCTTAATAGACCTGATTATATTGAAGTGCCTATTTTAAATCAGTTTGGTATGGAAATTGGTAAGAAGAAAATTCCTATTAAGCTTAACAACAAGGATAAGGATAATTACACAGGAAATATGGGTCCAGTACGACTTTTAACGAGCGTAGTGGGCGAAAAAATTTTTATAGCAGGTAATGGCTGGGGACATGGCTTGGGCATGAGCCAGTGGGGTGCTAGAGGGATGGCTTTGACAGCTCCCAAAAATGAAAAAGATTATTATAAAAAGATTTTGCAACATTACTATACAGGAACAGAAATAAAAAAAATATACTAGGGTGAGAATATGCAGGTTAAAGATTTTGATTATGAATTACCTAAAGAACTAATTGCGCAACATCCCATGGAGCCGAGAGATCATTCCAGACTTTTAGTAGTTGATAAAGAAAATGGGGAACTGGAGCACAAACATTTTTATAACTTAGTAGAATATTTAAAGCCGGGGGACCTTTTGGTTTTTAATGATACAAGGGTTATTCCTGCTAGATTACATGGGACCAAGGATACAGGGGCTAGAGTAGAGGTATTTTTACTTACACGTCTTAATACTAATGATTGGGAAGTTTTAGTAAAGCCGGGAAGAAAATTGCGCCCAGGAGCTAAAATTAGGTTTAGCGAGGACTTAAGCTGCGAGATTCAGGATGTAACGGATTTTGGTGGACGTATTGCCCATTTTATTTTTTCCGGTATTTTTGAAGAAATTTTGGATAGACTAGGAGAGACTCCGTTGCCTCCCTATATTACAGCACCTTTGGAAGATAAGGAACGCTATCAGACAGTCTATTCACGAGAAAGAGGTAGTGCAGCGGCCCCTACAGCCGGACTACATTTTACGCCTGAATTGATGCAAAAAATAAAAGACATGGGCGTTGAGGAAGTTTTTGTTACGCTGCATGTAGGCTTGGGAACTTTCAGACCGGTCAGCGTTGATACTATTGAAGATCATGTTATGCATAGCGAATTTTACACCGTAAGTCCTGAGGCAGCTAATGCTATTAACGCAGCTAAAGCAGCAGGACGTAGGATTGTAGCAATTGGAACAACTTCCGTTCGTACCTTGGAAGCGGCTGGCGCTTCCGGTATTATGCAGGCAGGCGGAAATTGGACAAAAATATTTATTTATCCAGGGTATAAATTCCGCCTTGTGGATGCTTTGGTAACTAATTTTCATTTACCTCAAAGTACGCTATTAATGCTAGTTTCAGCACTCTCTTCTAGAGAAATAATGTTGAATACTTACGCGGTAGCAGTACAAGAAAAATACCGCTTTTTTAGTTTTGGCGATGCCATGTTTATTAAATAATCCAACGGAAGTGTGAGTGTTTATGAGTAACAAAGATTTTAAGGAAGATAATCCATATTTGCATATTGGACGTAAACTTAATTTACTGCTTCGTACAGGCCAGATGCTTATGGAAAGTGGTGCTGATACAGCAAGAATTGTACGAGACACTAAACTAGTTGCTACAAATATGGGAATTCCAATCGAAAATTTTACACTCCACGTTTCATATACCACATTAATGCTTAATGTAAGCGAGGGGAACAATTCTTATACAAATTTCAAAAAATGTCTAAACCATGGTGTTGACATGACCGTTATTTCTGCTATTAGTAAGCTAGCTTGGCGTTCAGTAGAACAACATTATTCTTTAGATAATTATGAGGCGGAGCTTAACCGTATAAAAAATCTTCCGCGGCAATATTCACCTTTGCTTTCAAGTGTTGCAGCAGGATTTGCCAGTGGCGGGTTTTGTAAACTGTTTGGTTGCGACTGGGTTGCTTTTTTTTACACGGCCATCTGTGCTTTTTGTGGATTTTGGATAAGATTCCTTTGTAATAAATGGGGGATTAATAATTATGCCAGCATTGCAATATCAGCATTTTTTGCGACATTTTTGGCCTATCTTACTCATTTTATACCTGGGTCAACCACTCCTTGGTATCCTTTAATAGCCTGTACGCTTTTTATTGTTCCCGGAGTTCCCTTGATTAATGCTATAAATGATATGCTAAATAATTACGTTGTTGCAGGAGCCACAAGGTTAATAAATACAATATTAATTGTTGGCAGTATGACCTTTGGCATAATTATAGCCATACATTTGGGAAAAGTAGGGGATTTTACTTCTTTGAGTGTAGCTCCTGATAGCAGATATTTAGTAGAGGCTATTGCAGCCGCAATAGGGTCACTAGGGTTTTCTATTATTTTCAACATTCCTAAACGCCTTTTGCTTATAAGTGCCATAGGCGGTATGATATCAATATTTGTACGCAATTTAATCGTTTTGAAATTTGGTTGGAGCATTATACTGGGTTCTTTTATAGCAGCAACTTTAGTTAGTATTATTTCTTTAAAAATTGCAAATTTGGTTAGGTCACCTATTCTTGTACTTGCTATTCCTTCTGTTATCCCCATGATTCCGGGAGTTCTCTTATATCGCCTCTTATTTGGTATTATTAATATAAAAAATTTAGATGCAGTTTCGTTCATGGCGGTTGTACAAAGCGGGGTAACAGCCATACTTATAATCATAGGTATAACAGTGGGAGTTACAATTCCCAATATTTTTGGTGGTAGATATTTAGACAAATTAAGCCAGGGAAAATACATTTAGAAAAATTGTTAGGAGGAAACAATGCACGCTGTATATTACGAATTAATAAAAGAGTGTTCGCGTTCAGGTGCACGCTTAGGTAAGCTCCACACTCCACATGGCACTTTTGATACTCCTATGTTCATGCCGGTTGGAACTCAAGCTACGGTTAAGACCTTGTCACCGGAAGAACTTTATGATATGAAGGCCCAAGTTATTTTGGCCAATACTTATCATCTGTTTTTGCGACCTGGAGAGGGCATAGTTAAAAAAGCCGGTGGCTTACACAAATTCATGAATTACAAAAATGGAATGCTTACAGATAGTGGTGGGTTTCAGGTTTTTAGCTTAGGCGCTATGCGCAAGATAGAGGAAGAAGGCGTCACATTTAGATCTCACATTGATGGCTCTAAGCGTTTCCTGAATCCGGAGGTAGCAACTAAAGTCCAAGAAGATTTGGGCGCTGATATTATTATGGCTTTTGATGAATGCATTCCTTATCCGGCAGACTTTGACTATGCTAAAACGTCTACAGAACGTACAACACGTTGGGCGCAAAGATGCCTAAAAGCTAAAAGAAGAGAAGATCAAGGTTTGTTTGGCATTGTTCAAGGTGGCATGTATCCGGATTTGCGTAAATATAGCGCTGATAGTTTAACCTCTATGGATTTTGCCGGCTATGGCATTGGTGGTCTTAGCGTTGGGGAACCACATGAATTAATGTATGATGTCTTGGCACAGACGACTTGTCATTTGCCGAAAGACAAGGCTCGCTATCTTATGGGAGTAGGAACACCGGATTGCTTAGTTGAAGGCGTTAACTTAGGGGTTGATATGTTTGATTGTGTTTTCCCCACAAGGGTAGCACGTAATGGTACGGCTATGCTTCCCACCGGGCGTCTTGTAGTACGCAATGCAGCCTATGCAGAAGATTTTCTGCCTATTGATGAGAACTGTGGTTGTTATACTTGTCGCAATTTCTCTAGGGCGTATATCAGGCATCTATTTAAAGCAGAAGAAATTTTTGCATTAAGATTATTGACTATACATAACCTGCATTTTCTGTTAAAATTTTCACAGGACATGCGAACAGCAATTGCCGAAGACAGATTTCCCGAATTTAGAGAAGCTTTCTTAGAACATTATCAAAGGTAATATAAAATTAATTTTATAAAGGAGGAAGTATTATGCAGGGAGCAGAAGCTATGAATGTTGTTAATACTATTTGGCCGTTTTTACTAATGGGTTTGGTGTTCTATTTTATGTTATATAGGCCACAAAAAAAGGAACAAAAGAAAAGGGCGGATATGTTGAGTGCCTTAAGACGCGGAGATAAAGTAGTTACTTTAGGTGGCGTTTGTGGTGAAATTGTTAAAGTTAACGAAAATAATATTATTTTGAAAATTGCTGATGACGTTGAAGTAAAAGTTATTAAGGGTGCTATAAGTCATTCGCAAGAAGAAATAGAAAACAAATAGAAAATGAGTAAAAAAATAGAAAGAAAGTTATTGCAAGCACGGAGAGAGGCTTTGACCGAGCAAGAAGTATGCTTGAATAGTGAACTAATTGCCAAGCGTATTTTTGAGCACGAACTTTTCAAAAAAGCCCATATTATTATGGGATATTTGTCTTTTGGCAAGGAAGCTTCAATAGATTTAGTCTTGCAACAAGCGCTTGCGGGTGATAAAATAGTTTGCGTACCACAAGTTGCTTATGACTTAAATTTTATGCAGGCAGTAAGACTAAGGGAAATGGGTAATGTGTGTGTGGATAAGTTTTCCATTCGTACTCCTAAGGAACCTTGTGAGATTATCTCACCCCAGACAGTGGATTTAATTTTAGTCCCTGGCGTAGGTTTTACCAAGCTTGGAGCGCGTATGGGTATGGGCAAGGGTTATTATGACCGATTTCTCCCTCAAGCAACGCAGGCAGCTACCATGGGGGTAGCTCATGCTATACAGGTAGTAGATGAAATATCTATAGACGAATACGATATTAATATGCAGTACTTAGTAACTGAAAAGTCACTAGTAGCATGTAAATAAAAGATTAATTAATAGTAGTTGTTAGGAGGAGAAAAATTTGAGATGGGATAATATGACCAAATTTTTAGTTTTGGTTGTGGCAATTGTAGTGTCCTTTGGGGTTTTTATCAAACCATTAGCCTTAACAGTCAAGCAGGGCCTTGATTTACAGGGCGGGACTCATGTAGTTTTGCAAGCGGTGGAGACGCCAAATGCTAAAGTTGATGATGATGCTTTAAACAGATCGGTGAAGATTATCGAGCGACGTGTCAATGAATTGGGGTTGACAGAACCGGTTATTCAACGTCAAGGAAAAGATCGCATAATTGTAGAGTTACCGGGTGTAAAAGATCCTGAAAAAGCTATTGCTATGCTAGGACGTACTGCTCTTTTAGAGTTCAAGGATATGAGTGGCAAGACGGTTATGACCGGTAACGATTTGAAAGATTCAAAGGCAACTGTCGGTCAAAATGGTAAACCTGTTGTTAGCTTAGATTTCAGTGATGAGGGTGGAAAGAAATTTGCGCTTTTAACTTCGCAAAATATCGGCAAACAAATTTCTATTTTATTAGATGGCGAAGTGCTTACCTCTCCTGTGGTTAATGAAGCTATTACTGGTGGTAAGGCCCAAATTTCCGGATCTCGTAATGTGGAAGAGGCAGAACATTTGGCGATTTTATTGCGCAGCGGCTCTTTGCCTGTTAAGTTGGAAATGTTGGAAAATAGAACTGTTGGACCAACCTTAGGACAGGATTCCAAAGATAAAAGTATTAAGGCTTTTGCCATTGGTTTGGCTGGCGTATTCCTTTTCATGGCTGTTTATTATCGTGCTTCCGGTGTTGTTGCCGATATAGTGCTCTTGTTCTATACATTATTGCTGTTAGCAATTATGCGAGCATTAAATGCTACTTTAACATTACCGGGTATAGCCGGCATAATACTTTCCATAGGTATGGCAGTGGATGCCAATGTTTTGATTTTTGAGAGATTTAAAGAAGAAATTCAAAGTGGTAAAACACTGCGATCTTCTATAGAAGCAGGTTTTTCTCGTGCTTTTGTGACTATTTTTGATTCTAATATAACTACAATAATGGCCGCTGCAGTATTATTCTATTTGGGAACGGGACCAATTAAAGGGTTTGCTATTACCTTGGCCCTTGGTGTTGTAATTAGTATGTTTACCGCTGTTACAATTACTCGCTATCTTCTACGCTTTTTAGTTGCTAGCAATATTTCCTCAAATCCTGCTTTTTATGGTGCGTCTGCTCCTAAAAAGGAGGTTGGTAAATAATGTTTTCTATTGTTAAAAATTATAAAAGGTTCTTTGCTGTTACGGTTGTTTTTATAATGGTAGGTATTGGCTCTATGTTTATGCAGAGCTTTAATTTGGGCATTGATTTTACCGGTGGCAGCATCATTGACTTGAAATTTAATTCACCGGTTAGCGTTTCTCAAGTTCGTGACGTATTGAAAGATCACGATCTTGGTAACAGTGTTATTCAACTGGGAACTTCCGAAGCTAATATTACCACCAGCGAATCAGTTTTAATTAGAACAGGTATTCTTGAGGACGATGATCGCCGTGCTGTTATGAGTGATTTGACGTCTAAGCTTGGTGACTACCAAATACTAAGAGTTGAGCAAGTAGGGGCTACCGTAGGTAGCGAACTAGTGCAACAAGCAGCTTTAGCTGTTGTTTTATCATGGATTTTGATGATTATTTACATAACTTACCGTTTTGAATTTAAATTCGCTATTTCAGCTATCATTGGTTTAGTGATTGATGTTACGGTAGTTCTTTGCTACTTCTCCTTATTCCATTTGGAAATGGATTCTTCTTTCGTAGCTGCACTTTTAACGGTAGTAGGTTATTCTGTTAACGGTACGATTGTAATATTCGATAGAATTAGGGAGAATTTAAAAACTCATAGACGTAATGAAGATCTGGGTGAAATGGTAGATAGAAGTATTTGGCAATGTATGACTCGTTCCGTGTATACTATGCTTTCAACTTTATTTGCCGTAGTTGCTATCTTCTTATTTGGCGGAGATACTATACATAACTTTGCTTTTGCTATGTTGGTTGGTTTTGCCAGCGGTTTCTATACTTCTACTTTCTTAGCTGGTCCTCTTTGGGCAATTTTAAAACAGAATGGTGAAGGTAGTAAACAGGTCGTTTCTAAAACAAAAGTTGTATAAAGTAATCTAGAATAGGTCACAAGATAAGTTAAACATTTTAAAATTTTAAAGGCAGTGCAGAATATTAAATTCTGCACTGCCTTTTTGCGTTTAAATTGAAGAACAATAATTTAAAAATCTCTGAGCTACAGGTGACAAGGCTCTTCCTTTTACAGTAACAAAAGTTTCACTCACTTTTAAACGGGAATCATTAATTAGTTTATAGCAAACATCAGCTTCAAAAATTTCAGAAAAACTTACAGGAACAATAGCCACTCCTAGCCCTACTTTTGCCCAAGTAATACAGGCTAATTTTGTAGTATTAATGCTCAATATATTAGGGGTACAGTGATCCTTAGAACAAGTTTCTTTAAAAAGAGAAGAGCATCCACGAGATAGACAGAGTGGCACACCATGCAACTCGTGTAAAGTAACCGTATCACATAAAGGACTAAGCCAAGGATTGTTCAGAGCGAAAACAGCAGCTAAGTTTTCGTTGAGCTTAAATAAAACATTAAATTCATCCGGTTTATTTAAAGGGGCATTGGCAATACCTATTTCCGTGAAGCCATTTAAAAGTTGTTCAGTTTGCTCAGCTATAGGAACTTCATAAAGTTCATAGCCTACTTTGGGGTTTTTAATACTAAAACCTGATAGATAATCTTGAATAAAGGAAATAGAAGTAGAGGGAGATAGACTAATACGTAAAATACCTGTACCGCCGTCTGCACAATCAGCAACTTCGCTGTAGGCTAATTCTTCCAAGTTGCAAATGTAACGAGCTTTTTCATAAAGAATACGACCGGCATCAGTTAGTTCTATTTTGCGAATACCGCGATTGGCGATAATCAGTGTAGTACCAAAGCTGCGTTCCATATTTTTGAGCATACTACTCAGGGCAGATTGTGCAATGTGCATTTTGTTTGCTGCACCTGTTAGACTCCCTGTTTCTACGATAGCAATATAATTACGATAATGTTCAATATTCATTATTCCTCCGAATGTTCGCCTTTAATATATCATTTCAATATATTATACATCAATTTTATCTATTTTACATATGTTTAAAGGCGAATTACAATGAAAATATGATTTAGTGTACAGGCGATAGCCATAGTTTTATGTTGGGGGAGGTAAAAAGGAGTGCAGGACTAGAGGGAAATAAGAAAGGAGAATAGTAGGATGTTAGACAATACACGATTGCGTAACAATAAACTTTTTGCAAAAATAGCTACTCCTGAGCAAGCAGCCGAACTTGTGACGAATGGTATGAACGTTTGTGTCAGTGGCTTTACGCCTTCAGGATATCCCAAAAAAACTACACTAGCTTTGGCAGAAGCCATTAAAACAGGTAAAAAATGTTGTGTAAATATTTGGAGTGGAGCATCTGTGGGGCCTGAGATAGAGGAGGCCTTGGCGGCTGTGGGTGGAATTAAAGGTAGGATGCCTTACTATGCTGCATCTAATAAGAGCATGAAAAAGAGCATTAACGATGGGATGATAAATTACTGTGATCAGCACTTAAGTCATTTTGCTCAACAGGTAGATTACGGTTTTTATGGTAATGTAGATTTAGCTATTGTAGAAGTTGCGGCTATTAATGAAGATGGTAATTTGATTTTGGGGCCTGGGATAGGTAATATACCCATGTTTATAAAACATGCAAAAAAAATAATAGTAGAGGTTAATACGTCTATACCACTGAGCTTAGAAGGAATGCATGATATTTTTATTCTGCCAAAGCCACCTTACCGTAGAGAGATTCCTATTTATAAAGTCGGTGATAGAATAGGTAGTCCTTATGTAGAATGTGGCATTGATAGAATTGACTGTATTGTGGAATCTGACATATTAGATCACGTGCGTGATTTAGTTCCACCGGATGCTATTAGTGAAGCTATTGCTGGAAATTTAGTTGATTTTTTGGAGCACGAGCAAAAAATGGGACGTATTCCTGAGAAAATGTTACCACTGCAGTCTGGCGTAGGAAGTATTGCTAACGCTGTCTTGATGGGTTTAAATAAATCAAAGTTTGAAAATTTAGAGATGTATTCAGAAATTTTACAAGATAGTGTTTTCACTTTAATTAAAAACGGTAAAATTTCTCAAGCGTCAGGTTGTGCTTTTACTCCTTCGCCTAAGGTTTGGAAGATGTATAAAGAAGATCCGGATTTATATAGAAATAAAATCATTTTAAGACCTTTAGACATTGCAAATTCTCCGGAAGTGATTAGGCGGCTTGGGGTTATTGCTTTGAACACGCCTATAGAATTTGATATTTATGGACAGGCTAATTCTACACATGTTATGGGCACCACTATGATGAATGGAATTGGCGGTAGTGGAGATTATATGCGCAATGGTTATTTAACAATATTTTCCACAGAGTCTACGGCTAAGGATGGGAAAATATCACGTATTGTGCCTATGGTGTCACACACAGACCATACAGAGCACGATAACATGGTGTTTATTACAGAATATGGTGTAGCTGATATTAGAGGACTGGAACCGATTAGAAGGGCAAGGCTAATTATTGAAAAGTGCGCTCATCCAAATTTCAGAACACAGCTTCTAGATTATTTAAAATACGCGGAGAGGCATTTCCCGGGGCACGAACCTCAGAGTTTAGAGCATGCATTTGACATGCAAGTACAATTTTTGCAGACGGGGTCAATGTTGAAATAATATGGGTAAATTGAAAGTGGGGGAAGTTACATGGATAAGGAATTTATAGTTGGTTTACAAAACTATGAGGCAAAAATTAACCATACTTTAGTTAAAAATCCCGAACGTAAAGAATTTGCAGTTAACCGCTTGTATACTCCTTTAGATACGGAAAACTTTAATTATATTACAAATCTTGGATTTCCAGGTGAATATCCCTTTACTCGGGGTGTACAACCTACTATGTATCGCGGTCGTTTATGGACTATGCGTGCATATGCTGGGTTTGCTACGGCGGAAGAAACAAATGCTAGGTATAAATATCTGTTGGGAGTAGGCCAGACGGGTTTGTCTGTAGCTATGGATTTACCAACGCAGATTGGCTTAGATTCCGATGCAGATTTAGCACAGGGTGAAGTAGGAAAAGTGGGTGTAGCGATTGATTCACTGGCTGATATGGAACAGTTATTTGCAGGGATTCCTTTGGATAAGGTTAGTACTTCCATGACAATAAATGGTCCTGCCGCCGTGCTTTTGGCCATGTATGTGGTTGTGGCGGAAAAACAAGGAGTGAAACCGGAACAATTGCGCGGCACAATTCAAAATGATATTTTAAAAGAATATATTGCTCGAGGAACCTATATTTTCCCGCCACGTCCATCTATGAGATTAGTAACAGATACTTTTGCCTATTGTTCTAATAATATTCCTAAATGGAATACAATCAGCGTAGGCGCATACCACATTAGAGAAGCGGGGGCTTCACCTGTACAGGAAATTGCTTTTGCTTTTTCCAATGCTATTGCCTATATAGATACAGCTATTAAAGCTGGGCAAAAGGTCGATGATTTTGCACCTGGTATTAGCTGGATTTTCACGGCCGGACTGAATTTTTTTGAAGAAATTGCAAAATTTCGTGCTGCCCGTCGTTTGTGGGCTCGCATTATGAAAGAACGCTATGGAGCTACCATACCAAAAGCACAAATGCTGCGGGTGCACGTACATACAGCGGGCAGCGTATTAACAGCACAACAACCACTTAATAACGTAGTAAGGATTACTTGGCAGGCTATGAGTGGTGTATTGGCAGGTATTCAATCTATGGCATGTTGCGCCTACGATGAAGCGATTGCCCTTCCAACAGAAGAATCTGCAACCTTGGCCCTACGAACACAACAACTATTGGCTTATGAAAGCAGCATTACTGATACTATAGATCCTTTAGCGGGGTCTTATTATGTGGAGCACTTAACTAGCAAAATAGAAAATGAGGCAGAAAAATATATTGGTAAAATTGATGAAATGGGTGGTGCGGTTGCCGCAATTGAAAAGGGCTACATGCAGGCAGAAATGGCTTCTCATGCCTATAGTTATCAAAGGGATATTGAGACAGGTAACATTGCTGTTATCGGTATTAATAAATTTGTTGATAATAAAAAATTGGCAGAGCAGGAAGTTATTAGGGTGGATATGAACGTAGCTGCCAGACAGATTAGTAAGTTAAAGAATATTAAAATGCAGCGTAATCAAAAGGAAGTAGAACATGCTTTAGCAGAGTTGAAAAAGGCGTGCCTGGGTACAGAAAATACTATGCCCTATATTATTGCGGCAGTAAAGACTTATGCTACATTAGGTGAAATTTGTGGTATCATGAAAGAGGTATTTGGAGAATATAAGCCTAGCGCAGCCTATTAAAGCGACAATCAGAATAAACATTATTGGCTATAATAGTTTCTTGCTTTAGGATTCTGTAACTACTAACCTTACAGAAGGGAGTGATGAAGGTGTCAACAAAAGTATTGGCAACTTTTGCCGCTAACATTAAATATGAAAATCTTTCACCTGAGACTATTCGTAAAACCAAGCAATGTCTTTTAGAATGGTTAGGGGTTTGTATCCGAGGTTCACAAGAACCTGCCTGTGACATTATTAGGGAGGTGCTTTTAACAAAAGGAGGAACAGGACCTGCAAATATTTTTACGGGGAAAAACGAACAGGCGTCTGCCCTTAATGCGGCTTTTTGCAATGGCAGCGCAGCACATTCTTTAGACTTTGATGATTTGCATAATCCATCTATAATCCATTTGGCCTGTGTAGTTATTCCTCCGGTTTTTGCTTTGGGAGAAGCTGAGCATAAAAGCGGTAAAACTATGTTAACAGCTACTGTAGCCGGTTATGAAGTAGGAGCTCGTGTTGGTGAATCGGTTATTCCTGAATCGTATTTTTTTTGGCATACTACAGGTACTGCAGGTACTTTTGGCGCCGCTGCTTCTGCCGCTAGGATGTTAGGCTTAGATGAAGAGACCTTCATTCAAGCTCTAGGTAGTGCGGGAACTCAAGCCGCCGGATTGTGGGAATTCCTTAAAGAAGGAGCTATGAGTAAGACATTGCATGCAGGGAAAAGTTCTTACGCAGGAATTTTATCTGCTTATTTAGCACAAAAAGGCTTTACCGGCGCTACGCAAATTCTAGAAGGGGAAAAAGGTTTTTGTAAGGCTATGGTTGCTAAACCGCATTTGGAAAAATTAACAGAGGGATTGGGCAAGGGGTACAAAATTGATGAAAATTCTTTTAAGCCATATGCCTGTTGCAAACATTCACATGCGTCTCTCTACGCTATGCAGGTATTACGCAAAAATAAAAAATTGAAGCCGGCAGATATCTCCGGTATTGAGCTTCATATTAATAATATTACCGATTTTTTAATCAATAATCCTGAACCTAAAAATTCCTATGGTTGTAAATTTAGCATACAATATTGTGTTGCCGGTATGCTTAAATATGGTGAAATGGGGATTGAACAATTCGCTCCTAATATTATTAATGATGAAGAAGTACGGGCTATTATGAAGCATATTAAGATTATAAAGGATCCGGAGATTGAAGCACTACACGCTAGAGATTCTTCTAAATTGGCATCTAAAGTAGTTCTTTATTGCCTGGATGGCCGTACTCTTGAAATGCAAGTGGATTACCCCAAAGGTGACCCACCTAACCCAATGACGTGGCAAGATAGCGTAGAAAAATTCATGAGTCTAACAGTACCGGTTTATGGAGAAATAAAAGCAGAAAAATTTTGTAACCTCATAGATAATCTTGAGCAGGTGGATGATTTCAGTAAAGCACTAAGTAAAATAATGAAATAATAATAAAAAAGGCTTCTCACTTGAAGCCTTTTTTTGTTGGGGAAAAAGACCCTATTATTACTTTAAAAGACCCTATTATGCAAAAGCCTCTCAATCCGGAAGGAGAAAAAAATTGCATGGCGAATGTTGCTATATCCCAGTTGGCAAGGAGGTGAATATTTGCAGTTATATCGGTGGCGGGCTCGCAACAAAAGTGGCAAGATTTTTACCGGACGGTTATTAGCTAGTAGTGACCGTGAAGTAGCAGAATACGTACAAGGACAACATGGCTATGTTACACAGATACAACCGATACATAATTGGTATAATTTATCAAAAACTTTATATGCTAAACAAATTAATAATAAGAACAAAGAAAGTTTTTTTAGACAACTAGCTACACTATTAAATAGTGGAATGACGTTGCTAAGAGCTTTGGAACTTATTCGTGGGAAAAGCACGGGAGACGTGGCAGAAGTGTGTGCCTTTATAGAAAAAGACTTATATAAAGGCATGTCCTTTTCTATGTCCATGCGCAAATTGCCCAATATATTTAGTCAGACAGCGGTGCAAATTATAGAGGCGGGAGAAACAAGTGGAAAGTTAGCGGAATTATTTTTACAATTAGCAGATTTTTATCACAAAGAATTGGAAACTAAACGGTTTTTAGCAAACGCTTGTATTTATCCTGGAATAGTCCTTGTATTTGTTTTTATCACTTTTTATTATTTTATTTGGAAGGTCGTGCCACTTTTTGTAGAGCTATATGCCGCTATGCAGGTTGAGCCTACGGTATTCTTAAGCGGCTTAACTTTTTTAGGAAAATTACTTGATAATTTTCATTGGCAAGCTGTGGGTATTTTTTTGTTGTTAGGGTGGCGACTTTATTTTTGGCGCGACAAGTTGCAAATATGGGGGTTAAGGCTGCCGGTAATCAAATCTTGCTACCATGATTTATTGGAAATACGTTATTGCCGAGTTATTTCGATTATGTTAGCCAGTGGCATTTCTTTACCACTAGCAATAACTGCTGCGGGTGAAACATTACCTATAATACTGTTGCGTCAGCAAAGTGAACGTTTAAGCAGAGAAGTGTTGCGGGGTATTCCCTTTAGTAAGGCAGCGGCTTTTTGCAGCGAAATATTTGGATCTACAAGTTTAGAATTTATTGCTGTTGGCGAAGAAAGCGGTAGTTTGACGGAGATGCTAATTGAAGCAGCAGATATAACAGAGAAGGATTTGCAAGCCAAATTAAAAGACTTAAAGGCTATTGTTGAACCGGCTCTTTTAGCCATAATTGCTCTATTGGTAGGTTGTGTTATTTTAGCCATAACGTCACCTGTATTTAGTTTAATAACTCAGTTACCGGACTATAAATAATAGGAGTTGATTACAATTTTTAAGCAAATTATGTCACATAAAATTTCACTAGAGAACAAGAGCAAAGGTTTCACTCTAATTGAGCTAGTGGCAGTAATGGCAATTGTTGGAGTATTGGCTGTGGCTTTATTGCCGTCCATTGAAGCAGCCATGAATAGGTCAGAAAACACTAGAATAATTACTGCTCTTACTAAAATTGATGGTGCTATAAAAGTGTATCAATTAGAGCATGACGGTAATCTTCCCACAGATTTAACGGCTTTAAAAAAGGCAAGATACATTGAAAAGGACACATACAAGGGTATCGAATATAAAAAAGGAGCTACAGATAATGACTATACTCTGCTGGGTAAAAATGCCAATGGCGATATAATAACGGCTGATGGCAAAATAACGATTGAATAACAAACAACAAATGTTTGAATTTTGAAAATGGGTGAATAAAAATGCCCAATAAAACAAAAAATATAGAAGGATTTACCTTGGTGGAAGTAGTTATTGCCCTTGCCGTATTCTTGAGTATGGAAGTAGGATTTTATTCTGGGTATCAAATGTTGCAACAAAGAGCTAAAATTATCAAACTTAATAATGCTTGTAATTTACTTGTTTTGGAGTTATCTGCCATGCAAACAAGATCCTTTTATATTAATGATGGCTGTATTCAAAGCATTAAAGTATATAGCGATGGAAGTGGTTATGATTTGAATAAGGGGACGGAAAAAATTAAAAGTGTTAAGCTATCCCAGTTAGGATGGGGGTGTCTTAAATTGTTTTGTATTAATGATGTTCAGTTCTTGCCTGGTGGGGTGCCCAAAGTTTATTCTAAAATTATTGTTCAAGTTCGTGATGAGGAAAAACTTAAAAAGATTGTTGAGGTACAGCCTGTAAGTGGCAGAATAGTTGTGAAAGATGAATAGTAGGAGAAGCGGGTTTATTATGGTCGAAATAATGACTGTTATGATTATTATTCTAACAGGAGTTTTGAGTGTTGCCGCTTGCTACAATTTTGGCGTGAGTCTAATGGTACATAATAATTACAAACAAGAGGCATTTACACTGGCTCAGGAAACTATGACTTCCATCCGTAAGAAGGAGCAAGTTGAAAAATCCGACCTACTACAGGGGCGCTTTCATATTAGGTTTGAAAAACGGGCAGTTGGTTTTAATACAAACAATAACCTGTTATTTGTGGAAGTCTATTTGGAAGAAGATACAAAACCATTAGTTAATTTAATTGGCTATGAATAGCAAAAAAGGTTTTATATTACTTGAAATTACCATTGCTTTTATGCTTATGTGCTTATTATTTGCAACTTTTTATCAGAGTTTTTTGCAGATGGCAGTTTCCATGAGAAAAATTTACGATGACGTGGAGTTGAACAGGGTCGCATGTGCTGTTATGGCCACAGTAGAAAGTGAAATAATGTATGGTTCCCAGCAGGTGATTTTGCAAGAGAATAAATATGGAAGCCGCATTGTATGTAGGCATATAGGACCTAAACGTACGGTGATATTTTACTGTAGCAATGTAGCAGGTACTATGCAAAAAGTAGTTGTATACAAAAGCACCCAAATAGCAGGGAGACCTGAAGGTATTAACCCTCTTAGTTCTCAGCTTGTGTCAGCAGAAAAATTCCGTGTAGAAAAAATTGATGGGCGGACTTTACGTTTAGAAATGGAACTGAAAATAGTAAAAACAGGACGTAGGAAGATTTTTATTGAGGTGATACGTCTATGCAACGGACACGTTGTTTAGTATTACAGAAACAGGGATTTATTGTTTTATCCTTACTCCTTTTAGTAGTAGTTTTGTCTATATTGGCACAGGGCATTATTTATATTGTTAAGCAACAAGCTAAAACTCAGCAAGAATATATTAGACATAGGCAGATAGCAATTTTGGGTACAGAGTTATTATCAGTGGCAGTTGCTCAAGATAACCGGGAAAATTTGCAAAATCAAATTTTTCAAGAAATAACTCTTTATCCTGGGGCTGAAAAAATAGTGCCGCAAATTATTGTAGAAAAACGGGAAACTTTACCGCTCAGGGCAATTAACATAGCAATTAAATACAAAGATGCAACTTGGAAGATGCAACAGCTAAGTATTGAACCACCTGGTGGTACGCTGCACAGTATTTATAACAATTTATTATATAGCGACAAAGAAATTATAGGAGAACTTCCTGAAAAGCTTTTACCTAAGGGTTACCCACTATCTGAAACTATGCCGCAAATTGACGTAAAGGGCTATTTAAAATACAAAAGTAATCCTTTACCAAGTGCGCTAACTCTTCAGGACTTGGGCCTTTTGGGCAGGTTGTATGCTAACGACAGTGGTAGCAGCAGTGGCTCCTATGTTATTAAAGCCAATACCATAATAAAAGGTAATGGTATTTTATATCATAATAATCCTATTGAGATTGGTGAAGGGACCAGTAGCACCGGAAAGCTTTGGCTTATTTGCAATGATGAAATCATTATAGGAGATAATGTGAATTTGAAAAATGTTTTTTTGTATGCCAATGGATCAATCTCCATTGGCCGCAATGTTAACATCTGTGGTATAATCATTAGTGCAGGAAAATTTCAGGTAGGAGAAGGATTTGCTATGCGTGGTGATAAGTCAGTTCTAGAACCATTTTCAACTACTTGCTATATGAATTAGGAGGAAGTACAGATGAAAAAGATATATTTATTAACATTGCTTTTGTTGGCCATTACAACCAATGTTTGGGCTTTTGGACAGTCGACTATTATGGAAGAGCATCTTAGCAGCGGCAAAACACAGGGGAGCATACCCATAGTAGATGGAGTACAAGATATCAACTTGCAAAAAAATATCAATACAGTGCTTAAAGACGCTGCTAAAAAGCTTGGAGCAGAAGCTGGTGGGCAAACATCAATTTCCTACGAAGTTACATTTAACCGACCTTCTATGTTTAGTGTTATTTTAAAGGCGGCAGGAGACAAAACACTTTATAAAGGTATTAACATTGATATGACTTCCGGCAAAGAATGTGATACAAAAGATTTCTTTTATGTTAAGGATGATTTCAATAATCTAGTTGGTGATAAGTCCTATGTTTTTGCTGAAGATGGCTTGCTTTTAGCAGCAAGTGAAGGTGCAGCTTACTCTGACCAAATACCTTATACGGCTTTGTTGAAATATCTTAATATTGCCAGTTGTGCTAGATTTATGACAGGATATAAGGTAACAGAAGCAACTGAGGGGAAAACGTTACCACTTAAAGTAGGAAACTTAGTTTCCTTGTATTTGCCATCTAATCCTTCTACTGGATTTGATTGGTACATGGCTAATACGGAGAAAATGTCAGGTATTGTTAGTATCGGAAATTCTTTTTTCTTACCAATTAATGCTAACCCTAATGCTACTGGTGTTCCTGGTAATACAATCATTTTTTTCAGCTTTGATAAACCGGGAACTTACAAACTGAATTTTGAATATAAGAGACCATGGGTACAACAAGCAAGCAAAATGATGACTTATAACTTTATTGTGCAATAAATATAGTGAAAATAGCCACCCAGTGGGTGGCTATTTTGTCTTTATCTTTGTATTTCCGAGGATTTCTTGTTAGAATATATATATCATTACTATTATTTGCCTTCATAGTAGGAGGTGTAAATAGTCATTTTGGTTGATTTGAGCTTGTAGCTTGCAGGTGATGACTGTATCATGCCGCAAAGATGTAATAGTGGAGGATAACATGGAAAAAAATAATATAGAATTATTAGCACCCGCCGGTACCTGGGAGGCATTAGAAGCAGCTGTTAATGCTGGAGCTGACGCTGTCTATTTGGGTGGGGTAGCCTTTGGCGCTAGGCAATATGCCGACAATTTCGGTGAAGAAGAAATGCAAAAAGCTGTAGAATTTGCCCATTTGCATAGAGTTAAGTTATACGTTACGGTAAATACTCTGGTAGATGACAGTGAAATGGCTGATTTAGGTAAATATTTAATATTTCTTAATAATATAGGTATTGATGGCATTATTGTGCAGGATATGGGCGTTGTTAACATGGCACAAAAAGTAGCTCCTGATTTACCATTACATGCCAGTACCCAAATGACTATAACCAATTCTGAGGGAGTAAAATTTGCCTCTGAAATGGGTATGGTTAGAAGTGTTTTGGCTCGCGAATGTACCTTGGAAGACATTAAGACTATTTGTGCAAAATCGGATTCTGAGATAGAAGTGTTTATTCACGGGGCGCTATGCGTATGCTACTCAGGACAGTGTCTTATGAGCAGTCTTATTGGCGGCCGCAGTGGTAATCGGGGACGCTGTGCGCAGCCTTGTCGTTTGCCATATACTTTGGTAAATAAAGAGGGGAAAAACATCCTAGAACATGGAGACGTGGGGCAATATCTTTTAAGTCCTAAAGATTTAAATACTCTTGATATTTTACCACAGCTTCTTGAGGCGGGAATAGCGTCTTACAAAATTGAAGGTCGTATGAAAAGGCCGGAATATGTAGCGGTAGTGACGGATATATATAGGCGTGCTATTGATAGCTACTTTGCCGGTAATTACAATGTTTCTGATGCTGATAAGCAAAATATTGAACAAATATTTAATCGTGATTTCACTACGGCTTATTTAGAAAAACCACAGGGTAGAGAAATGATGAGTGATCGTCGTCCTAATAACAGAGGGGTACTAATAGGACGTGTTGCTCAACTCAAACGAGATACTAATAAAGCTGTAGTAAAATTAGAAAAAGAGCTGCATTTAGGGGACGGGTTAGAGTTTTGGGTATCTGTAGGTGGACGAGTAGGGACCACAATAACTTCCATGATTTGTAAAGGCCAAGCAGTAATAACAGCAGTAAGTGGCGATCAAGTGGAAATAGATGTACCTCATGGTATAAAAATGAATGACCGGGTATTTCGTACTTTTGATAATGATTTAATGACCTTTGCCGGTAATTTTTATGGTGAACATAACAAAAAACGGGTGCCTTTACTTGCAACGGTAACAGCTCATTTAGGAAAACCTATGACCATAGTACTTAAAGATGAAGAGGGAAATACAGGCAGCGGTGTTACGGAATTTATTGTAGAAGCGGCACGAAAACATGCTCTTAATGAAGAAACCGTTATGAAGCAGTTAAAGCGTTTGGGTACTAGTGAATATATTTTAGATCAGCTTGAACTGATTTGCGACGATGGCGTTATGGTTCCTATGAGCGAGATAAATGAGGCAAGGCGTAAAGCTACTGAAGAACTTAATGCTGTGCGCTTGGCTAAATTCACACCTGTTCGGAAACAGCAGCATTGGCGTCGGGACTCCTTGCAGATTATGCATAATCATACTATGAGTAAACGCGCACAATTGGCAGTACATGTTGATACTTTAGATAAAGCTATGGCGGCGTTACGGGCAGGTGCAGACTGGCTAATAGTTGGCGGCGACGCATACTCTTTGCCGCTATTACAAAAAGATGACTATGCACATATTGCCAAAATTGTGAAGAACGGTGACCGAAAAATGGCCATTGCCACTTCTCGCATTGTTAGTGAGAAACAGCTGGCATATTATGAAAGACAATTTGCCTTTTGGCAAACATTAGCGCCGGATTTATTTCTTATTGCTAACAACGGCTTATGGTCTATGGCTACGAAGACCCAAATACCGTTATGGTTAGATTACAGTTTGAACCAGTATAATGGGCAGAGCTTGTCATTATGGCATCAAAAAGGCGCGGTAGGGGCAACTTTATCTCCTGAATTAACCATGGCACAAGTGGAGCATTTAGCGGGAGAAACTCCTATGCAATTAGAATGCTTGGTTCAAGGACCTTTGGAAATGATGGTTTCCGAATATTGTGTGCCGGGTAGTTTTGTGGGAAATCTTAGCGAAGGTAAGTGCTCATTTAATTGCAAAGAAGAAACTTTTTTGAAGGATAGGAAAGATGAGCAATTTCCACTGATGCATGATCAATTTGGGCGTACGCATATTTTAAATGGACATGACTTGTCCATGATTACCAATTTAAAACAAATCGAGGCCTATGGTATAACCCGCTTGCGGATAGATGCGCGTAGCTATAGTGCAGTGGAAACGGAACAAATAGTTACATTGTATCGTCAGGTTTTGAATAAAGACATAGTAGTTAGTGAAAACCTTCCCCATACTACGCGCGGACACTATTTCCGGGGAGTTTTATAAAGGAGCAATAATGGCAAAATTTGCAGTAAAAACCTTAGAATTTTATAAAATTAAAGAAGCTTTAGCAGGGGAAGCCTCCACCTCTTTGGGCCATAATTTGGCCATGGAGCTGCGTAGTGAGAATGAATTCTCGGTAGTTAAACGCTTGCAGGAGGAAACGGCAGAAGCACTGCGCTTACAAGAAGATGGGAAACGTTTTCCCTTTGGTGGCGCCACAGATATTACTGAAGGAACAAAACGCGCAAAAGTAGGTGCTGTACTTGATATTGAAACACTAATGTCTATTGCTAATACGGCAGCATCTATGCGTCAACTCAAAACATTTTTGCTTGAAAGTGAAGAGGAAGCACCTAATTTATTTACTTATGCAGCGCAGATGCAAGAATTTCCTCGTTTAGAAAAACAACTTAACAGTGCTATATCTGATAAAGGAGAAATAAAAGATAGTGCTTCCACTAAGTTAGCTGGATTACGCACGGGTATTTTAGTGGCTAAACGGCGGGTTAAAGAAAAATTGGATAGTATTTTGCATTCTCCTGAAAACCAAAAGTATTTCCAAGATCAATTAGTTACTATGCGTGAGGAACGGTATGTTATTCCAATTAAGCAAGAATATAAGTTTAACTTTCCCGGTGTAGTCCATGATCAGTCAGGAAGTGGTGCTACACTGTTCATTGAACCTTTGGCTGTGGTCAATTTGAATAATGATATAAAAAAATATATATCTGAAGAAAAAGAAGAAGTTGAACGTATTTTGCGCCAGCTTTCTGCTAATGTTGGTGCAGAAGCTGAACAGTTGGATAGCACTCTAAAAGTATTGGCTAAATTGGATTTGATTTGTGCAAAAGCATATTTAGCGAAGAAACAAAATGCCAGGCGTCCAATTCTTTCCTTACAGAGTAAAGTAGAAATAGTTCAGGGGCGCCATCCATTATTGAACCAAGCGAACGCAGTTCCTTTGGACATTAATTTGGGTGATGGTTTTACTTCATTGCTTATTACAGGCCCTAATACAGGTGGTAAAACTGTTGCTTTAAAAACAGTGGGGCTTTTTGCTCTCATGAGTCAAGCAGGTATGTTTGTGCCGGCCCATGTTGCTAAGTTACCCGTTTTTGGTGGTGTTTATGCTGATATTGGCGATGAGCAGAGTATTGAACAAAGTTTATCAACCTTCTCAGGGCATTTAAAAAATATGGTAGATATACTTAAAGAGGCTCACAGTGGCGATTTGGTTTTAGTAGATGAAATATGTGTGGGAACAGATCCAACAGAGGGTGTAGCTTTAGCCATGTCCATGCTGGAATATCTTTATGGGAAAAAAGTAATGACTATAATTACCACACATTATAGTGAGCTAAAATCTTTTGCCTATGAACATGAAGGCATGGAGAATGCAAGCGTAGAATTTGACCCTGTTACACTTAAACCTACATATAGATTACTTATGGGTATTCCCGGTAGTAGTAATGCTTTTTATATAAGCAGGCGTTTGGGTTTACCGGAAGAAATTCTCGCACAAGCAGAAAGCCTAATAGGACAAGAGCATGCTAATATGGAAAATGTTTTACAGAATTTGGAAGGTGAAAGACGTCAGTACGAACGCAGAAATACTGAAATAGAAAACCTTCGCTTAGAAGCAGAACATTTAAAAAATGAATTATTAAAGAAAAAGAATGATTTAGATAAAAGACGCAATGAAACTTTGCGTAAGGCCAGAGAAGATGCAGATGAACTTTATCGTAATTCCAGAAAAGAATCCAGTGCAATTCTCAAAGAACTACGGGCTATGAAAAATTTAGTTGACACGGCAAAAGTAGAAGAACTGGCAGAAATGGCTAGAAAAGGATTAAACAAAAGTTTTTCTTTAGATGGGCAACCGGTACCCGAAGGGCAGGGCCTAGCCGCAGGTAATGCTGCGGTAGGTAAGAATGTATACCTAAAGAATTTAGGACAAACAGGAGTAATCGTTGAGATTAAGGGCACACAAGTTATAGTACAAGTTGGTAGTATGAGGACCACGGTACCTATGAAGAGCTGTTTGCTGGTGAGCCAGGGTCGCGGGGAAGCCAAAAAACGGCAATCTACAATGCGTAGATTACCTAACCAACGCCATGATATGTTTGTAAAGAAAGCGCAAGCAACAACGACTGAAATAGATGTACGTGGTAAAACCGTTGACGAGGCTATTCCATATGTGGATAAGGCAATAGATGATGCGCTTTTGGCAGGTATGGAGCATTTTAGACTTATACATGGTAAAGGGACCGGAATGTTACGTGCAGGGCTTACGGATTACCTAAAAGCTAATAAAGCAGTCAGTCACATAGAAATGGCTCCACAAAATGAAGGTGGTGCGGGAGCTACTATCGTATATCTTTAAAAGTAATACAAGCTGGATATTTAAATAGTAAATATTGACCATCTTATTAATAGATGTAATAATATTAGTATATTATAAAAAGAATTAGGAGGAATTACTATGACGTTAAGTTTGGCGGCAGAACATGCTAAAGGCAAAGCAGCAAATGATATTATTTTCGCTGCAAGCAAAGCAGCGGTTGCGAAGGCAGCAGAAATTGGTGCTGATAAAGTAACAAATGCTACTATAGGTGCTATTTTGGATGAAGAGGGTAAATTAGTATGCTTACCCACAGTAGAAAAAGTTTTGCGTAGTCTTCCTACAGATGAGCTAATAGCATATGCGCCCATTTCCGGTCTACCTGATTATTTGGAAGCAGTACTTACAGCGACTTTTGGAACTTCAAGGCCTGAGGGTTATATGGCAGCAGTTGCTACAGCAGGTGGAACAGGTGTAATCCATCATTCGATTTGGAACTATACTGACGCAGGAGAAGTAGTACTTACTTCTGATTGGTATTGGGGCCCCTACAATGTATTATGCAAAGATATGGGCAGAACCTTGGAAACTTACAAAATGTTGGATGCTGATAATAACTACAATTTACCGGCACTCAAAATAAAAGTTAATGAAATTCTAGCTAGACAAAACAACTTACTATTGGTTATTAATACTCCTGCTCACAATCCTACCGGTTACAGTTTAACTGATAGTGATATAGAGGGTGTTATTGATTGCCTAAAAGAAGCAACTGCAGGGACCGATAAAACAGCAATTTTGTTACTAGACATTGCTTATATTGATTATGCCGGTGAAAAAGAAGAGGTACGTAAGTTCTTCAGAAAACTTTCTAATCTTCCGGAAAATATTCTGACTATAGTTGCTTACAGCATGTCCAAAGGTTTTACCATGTATGGACAGAGAACCGGAGCTATGATTGGTTTATCCTCTAATGCTGATGTAATTCAAGAATTTGCTGATATTAACCAATATACCAGCCGTGCAACTTGGTCTAATATTAATCGTCCTGCCATGAAGACCTTGGCTACGGTTTATAATGATCCTAGTCTCTTATCAGCAGTAGAAAGTGAAAGAGATTTTTACTATAAGATGATTAAAGCACGTGCTGATTTGTTTACAAAGGAAGCACAGGAATGCGGACTTAAGATGTTACCATATATTGCAGGCTTTTTCCTTTCAATTCCGGCAAAGAATCCTGTAGCTATTTGTGATAAATTGCATGAAGTTAATGTTTATGCGGTGCCTTTGGCTGCAGGAGTACGTATAGCCTTATGTGCAGTGCCTTTGAAAAAAATTGCAGGTATGCCAGCCAAGATTAAAGCGGCAATGGATTTTGTAGAAAAATAAAATCAATCACTCCCATTTAAAAAATGTGGCAGGGTCTTCCTTGTAGTAAGAGTGCATAGGTGATTGAAAATTTGGTGGAGGTAGTTATGCTCGCTATTACTTGCCCTGATGGTAAGATAAAACAATATAAAAAGGGAACTACATTGCTAGATATGGCGGCTGACTTTCAATACCTGTATAAAACTACTATTGTTGAGGTCATAGTCGATGGCGATGGCAAAGATTTGCAAAAACAGCTTACTAAGGATTGTTGTGTAGGATTTATAGAAATGAATAGCACAGAGGGGCAGAACGTATATGTTCGAACTCTTCTTTATGCATTTTTAGTAGCACTACATCACACTCGCCCCGAGGTACAAATTGAAGTTAAAAACACTATGGGGTATGCCCTTTTTTGTGATATTAAAAATGGCATTTACCTTAGTAAATATGACTTAGCCGATATAAGTACTTATATGCAGAAAATGATTGATGAACATGAGCCCGTAGTTTATACAAGGATTCCTAAGGCAGAAGCACAAAAATTACTAAAATCTCGTTTTTATAATGATACAGCACCATTGCTAGATGCCCTAGATGATAAGGCCGTAGTTGCTATTTATAGCTTAAAAGATGAAAAAAAATACTTCTTTGGTTCCATGTTTCCGCATTTGGGATATTTGCGCTCTTTTGGTCTCTTAAATTATAAAAATGGTATTATGTTACAGTATCCTAATAGGGATGATTATGACACTCTGCCTAATTTTATTGACCAGGCTAAGCTTGCCCTCGTTTATGATGAGACTCAGGAATGGGGTAAAACCATAGGTTGTTCCACCGTTACGGCCTTAAATAAATTTATTAAAACAGGAAAAGACAGGGAAATTATTCAAATTGCTGAGGCCTTGCATGAGAAAAAAATAGCCAATATTGCTGATAAAATTGCTGAGACAGGAAGCCATATCCGTTTAATACTTATAGCTGGACCATCATCATCAGGCAAAACCACTTTCGCCCAACGCCTTAGTGTACAGATGCGAGTTAATGGCTTAAAACCTATGCCGCTTTCCTTGGATAATTATTTTAAAGAACGTATGCATACACCTCGCAAAGCCAATGGTGAGTACGATTTTGAATGTTTGGATGCTTTGGATTTAGATCTTCTCCATGATCATTTAAGCGCTCTTTTCGCAGGAGATACAGTTAAATTGCCTCGTTACAATTTTGGAACAGGAGTACGTGAGTTTAGAGGGCAAGAAGCAAATTTGGGCGAAAATGGTGTTTTGGTTGTAGAAGGCATTCACGGTTTGAATGAAAAACTTTCTGCTGTTGTGCCTGCTGAAAATAAAATAAAAATTTATATTAGTGCTTTAACACCTTTGTCCTTTGATGACTATAATCGTATTCAAACTACTGACATGAGACTTATGCGGCGCATAGTTAGAGATTCTCAGTTCCGTTCCCGTGATGCTTTGGGAACGTTGCAGGTTTGGCCGAGTGTGCGCGACGGCGAGGAAAAATATATATTTCCCTTTTCCGAAGAGGCTGATGTTATGTTTAATACTACATTAATTTATGAATTCGCAGTGTTCAAGAAATATGCGGAGCCATTATTGCTTGCCATTCCGAAAGATGTCCCTGAACATGTGATAGCAGAAAGATTATTATCAATGTTAAGGCATGTATTATCAATTAATGATGAAGCCATTCCCAATAATTCCATAATGAGAGAGTTCATTGGGCATTCAATATTCAAAGAACTTTTATAATAAAAAGGCCTCTTGCTTATATTTAAGTATAAGCAAGAGGCTTTTTTTTGTATTATTTGCAGTTCTTTGGACATACGGGATTTTCGCACCTATGTTTGCCAAAATAAGACAAAGCAACATCAGGAAATAGAGCGTAAGAAAGAACATCCTCTTTCGTAGCATTAGGATATCCGGCTTCTGCCAAATTTTTCACCATTTTTTCCATTTGTGGTGGAATGTCATCGGCAGGTCTATGGTCAATCGGTTCTTCATCACCCATAATCATTTTTTTAATAATGGGGTCAATGGGACCGGGAGTATGACCATACTTGCCACGTACTAAATCTTTAACTTCTTTTGGAATCATTTTATACCGACCCAAAGTAACGTTAAGCGCAGCCATGGACCCTACAATTTGGCTAGTTGGCGTAACCAAAGGCGGATAACCAAGTTCTGCACGGACTCGAGGCATTTCTTTTAACAATTCAGGGTATTTATCCTCGGCACCTTGTTCTTTCATCTGACGCAATAAGTTAGAAAGCATACCTCCGGGAATTTGGAAAGTTAAAACTTTGGGATCTACAGGAATATCGGTATTCAAATTAAATGTTTTAGCTAAATCTACTTTTACAATGTTAAAATAATCTGCTAATGAGTGTAATTTTTGTAAATCAATACCTGTGTCACGCTCACGACCGGCAAAGGTGTAGACAAAAGGTTCTGTTGCCGGCTGACTAGTGCTCCTTGAGAATGGGGATATAGCAGTGTCAATAATATCAGCACCGGCTTCAATAGCTTTGAGATAAGTCATGGAAGCCATGGCACTTGTACAGTGAGAATGGACATTAATGGGAACCGAAGTTTTTTCTTTGAGTGTTTTTACTAGATCATAAGCGGCATAGGGAGAAAGTAGTCCAGCCATATCTTTAATACAGATGGAATCAGCACCCATATCAATAAGATCTTGGGCCACGCGTAAAAAATCTTCATTTTTATGATAGGGACTTATAGTATAGACTATAGCGCCTTGAGCATGGGCCCCTGCATCTTTAGTTGCCTTCATGGCACATTCCAAGTTACGTACATCGTTTAGAGCATCAAAAATACGAATAATATCAATACCGTTGTCTACTGAGCGGAATACGAATTCACGAACAACGTCATCCGCATAATGGTTATAACCTAAGATGTTTTGACCACGCAAAAGCATTTGTAAAGGAGTCTTTGTAACATATTTCTTAATAGTACGCAAGCGTTCCCACGGATCTTCATCCAGAAATCGCAGGCAAGCGTCAAAAGTTGCTCCGCCCCATGCTTCTAATGCGTAATAACCAATCTTATCCATTTCGCGCAATACAGGAATCATATCACTAGTGCGCATGCGAGTTGCAGCTAGAGATTGGTGACCATCGCGCAGGACTGTTTCTACGATTTTAATTGGATTTTTATTCATAGTATCCTCCTTTGTATACAGTATTCATTAGCTAATTATACCATAAAAAACGCCCGTTACTAATTTTTTTTTAGTAGCGGGCGTTTTAATTATTAATATTATGGAGTAGGCTTATTGGATACTATTGGACTTGTTTCTGCAGGGACATAAGGACCTGCAGTTTTTTGAGAAGGAGGTTTTGGTGGGGTAGAAGATGAACCACCTGAGGATTCTCCAGGTAATTTACCGGAATTAATATCCTTGCCTACAGCAGGTTTTTTATCAGCATTCTTATCTTTTTTCTTGTCAGCATTTTCATCTTTTTTAGCGGCATCAGGCACTTGTTCAGGCATACTAAAACCACTTGGTTTGACAAAGTTACTAGCCGGAATATCAGAAAGGGCTGCGGACATAAAAGCATGCCATATTGAAGCTGGTTCATCGGCTCCTGTCATTTCACCTAAGCTATCATTATTATCGTCGCCAATCCAGACAGCGGCAGACAAATCAGGAGTAAAGCCTACAAACCAAGCATCTTTCCATTCGCTGGTGGTACCGGTTTTGCCAGCAGCAGGTCTATTGATTGCGGCACCGGTACCGGAGCCTTTGGTCATTACATCGCGCATCATATCTACAAGCATATAGGCATTACTTGCTTTACATACTCTTACAGGATTGGCTTTATGCTGATAAAGCACTTTGCCGTTTCTGTCTACTATTTTTGTAATAGCCACAGGTTTATTATACACACCCATGTTGGCCATGGCGGCATAAGCTCCGGCCATTTCCAGAGGAGTAACTCCATGGGTTAGCCCTCCTAAAGCCATAGCAGGATTTGCATCAGTGTTAGGGCCATCTTCTTCTAAGGTAGTAATACCAAATTTTTTGGCTAAGGATACAACATCTTTTGTACCATATTTAATGGCAGTTTTAATGGCAGGGATATTGTAAGAATGAATTAGAGCTGTACGCATAGTAACAATACCATGCCAACGGTTATCATAATTGTGGGGATTCCATTCACCAACTATTTCTTTATCTTCAATTTGGGTATTAGGAGTAGCACCGTGTTCTAGAGCATTTAAATAAACGAAAGGTTTAAATGCTGAGCCTGGTTGCCTTTCAGCCAATACTGCACGATTGAACTGGTCGTTGCCACGGCCACCAATCATAGCCTTAATATATCCGGTTTGGGGATCAACTGCCACCAAAGCCGACTGTGGCTGTACCAATTTAGATTTATCGGTATAGAAATTTGGGGTTAGTTTAACGGCTCTTTCCGCAGCTTTTTGCATATCAGGATCTAATGTGGTATAAACTCTCATTCCTTGCTTATATACTGCATCCGGTCCATATTGATCGATTAAGAGCTGAATGCAATAGTTTATAAAATATTTTTTAGAGCCTAAGTCGGTTACGATGTTTTTATAAACTAATTTTTGATTGATGGCTTTATTCATCTGATCTTTTGTAATGAAATTATATTTTGCCATTTGTTCTAAAACAACTTTTTGCCTTTCAGCCCCTGCTTTGGGATTGTTAATAGGCGAGTAATAGTTTGGACTTTTAGGAATGCCGGCTAACATAGCACATTCTGCTAAAGACAAATCTTCAACATGTTTGCCAAAATAAGTATTAGCGGCACTTTCAACGCCGTAAGCACCACGTCCAAAATAAATTTGGTTTAAGTACATTTCAAAAATTTCTTGCTTTGTATATTTTTGTTCCAATTGTAAAGCAATAAATGCCTCATGCACCTTACGCGTCAAGGTTCGTTCAGGAGTTAGAAAGAAATTCTTGGCTAATTGCTGGGTTATGGTGCTGCCACCTTGTATTTCCCCATAAAAAATATTGCTAAACAAAGCACGCACTATGCCCTTGTAGTCAATTCCTCCATGCTCATAAAAACGAATGTCTTCTGCCGCTAGGAATGCGTTTTGCAAATTTTTAGGCACTTTTTTAAAGCTTACAGGCAAACGATCTTCTTCAGAGTCAGTAGTGGTCAATAGGTCGCCATTGACATCGAAAAACTGTGAAGAAGCTGGTTGAACGATATCCTTGGCCAAAATTGTGTTAGTGGTAAATTTAGCCAAGCCGAAGAAACTGGCAATAGATATCAGCCCTACCATTATTAGCGCAATAAAAGCTGAAAAAACTGCTCCCATAATAGACCTCTTTTTTTTAAGTTTACCGGTGGAAGAATTATCTTCTTGGTGGTTACGCATATTTTTATTTGTCATTGTTATTAACCCCTATTACATTTGATATAAAACACATTATATTATAACACAAGAACAGTAATTTAAGGAAAGTTCTGCTAAAAATATTACAGCATTGGAGAAGCAAATATTTATTGAGCAATATTTAATGCCAATATTATGTTATAATATGAGCAAATTATGGGGTTTTTTATGAAAGGGGAGGCTTTTTTGCGTATCGTGATTATTGGGGCTGGAAAACTAGGCTATAGTGTTGCCCAACTCTTGGCACAGGAACAATATGATGTTGTGGTAGTTGAACAAGATGAGGCACGAAGGCAGGTTGTTAAAGACAATCTAGATGTCCTAACTATTGGCGCTAATGGCGCTAGTCCTCTTACTATGGTTGATCCTTTTGTCCATGATGCGGACGTGGTATTGGCAACTACTGATAATGATGAAGTCAATATGGTAGCTTGTATGTTGGCTAAAAAGAACGGAGTCAAACATACAATAGCACGAATTAGAAATACTGACTATACTCAAAAGGCTGGCGATTTTTTGCATACAGGCATGGGGATAGACCTTATTATTAATCCTGAGCAATTAACGGCAATAGAAATAAACCGTATTATTATGACACCGTCATCCCTGGATGTAGAGGATTTTGCTGAAGGCAAGGTTCGTATGTTTGAAACTAAACTGAATGATAACTCTTCCTTTGTTGGAAAAACATTAAGCGAAGTTGATTTGCCTAAGCAAATTCTGGCAGCTATGATTTTTCGTAATCATCAGATGATAATACCCCATGGAGATGATAGATTTCAAGCCCATGATAATGTCTATTTTGTAGGCAGCAAAGATGTCATTAGTGACTTTGAAAAAAGGTTTTCTAATACCCTCACAAAGATAGAGCGAGTACTTATTATAGGAGCTGGTCGCACAGGAAGATTTTTGGCTCCATTACTGGAGAAACAGGGACTTTTCGTAAAGGTTATTGACAAAAATCGTGAACGCTGTCAACTTGTGGCACAGAAATTGGAACGTGGGCTTGCTTTGTGCGGTGATGGAACAGATATTGACCTTCTTACTGAAGAAGGAATTGCTGAATCGGATATGGTTATTTGTCTTACCGAAGATGATAAATTAAATTTAATGCTGGCACTTTTGGCAAAACACTTGGGGGCACAAAAGACAATCGTAAGGGTAGCTCGGACTGAGTATGTAAGCCTTATGGAAAAAGTAGGGGTAGATATAGTGTTGTCGTCGCGGTTTCTTAGTGCTGGAGAAATTTTACGCTTTGTCCGCAAAGGCGGCGTTGTCTCTGTTTCACTTTTGGAAGGTGCAAAAGTTGAAGCCATGGAAATTATTATTACGGAAGAGTGCTCTATCGTTGGTAAAAAATTAATGAAAGCCAATTTACCAAAGGAATGCTTGGTTTGCGCCATAGTACATGATAACGAGGTTGTTGTTCCTAGCGGTACCAGCATTATTTATCCTAATGATAGGGTCGTAGTTTTTGTACAGGCTGAGGCTGTAAAACGTATTATGCCAATATTTGAAGGCAGGGGAATAGTATGAATAAGCGGTTGGTCATGTATCTGTGGGGTGAAATCATCTTTGTTTTTGCCGGATACATGCTATTTCCTCTTTTAATGACGTTATTTACAAATGAGAATCGGATTGCGGAATTCGGCATACCGGTTCTTATTTCTGTTGTTATAGGAGCGGCTTTGACACGTGGAACAAACCCTTATAAAGGGAGATTGTCTATACGTGAGGGTATGCTGGTTATTAGTGGGGCGTTTGTTTTTGTTTGTATTATAGGCATGCTGCCTTTTTGGTTTACCGGTTTTACTGTCATAGATGCCTTGTTTGAAAGTGTTTCGGGGTTTACTACTACAGGCGCTTCTGTACTGGGAGATTTGAGCCTTTTGCCCAAAGAATTGCTCTTGTGGAGAAGCTTGACCCAATGGTTAGGTGGACTTGGAATTATCATGGTTTTTATTACAATGGTACCCCAGGTTGGCAGGGAAGCCTTGCAGCTATTTACCGGCGAATTACATGGAGAATCCGCTGAGCGCTTATTGCCACGTATTACAGAAACAATGAAATTGCTTTTTTATTTTTATTCTGGTTTTACTTGTTTGATAACGATATTGCTCTTATTGGCAGGGATGAACTTCTTTGAGGCGATTAATCATGCCATGTCTATTGTTTCTACAGGTGGGTTTTCCATTTATAATGATGGCTTGCGACATTTCAATAGCACAGCTATTAATTTAATTGTGCTTATATGTATGTTTGTGGCAGGTGGAAATCATGTACTTTATTTTAAAGCCTACAGGGAAGGTATAGGTCATTTATTTAAAGATACAGAGCTCAGGCTTTATGTGGCACTAACTGCGGTCTTTGCTGTTTTTATTGCAATAAACCTGTTTAGTCACAATTTTTATAGTGCGGGAGATAGTATTTTTAACGCTTTCTTTCAGACAATTTCCATAGTTAGTACGGCTGGTTTTGCTATGGCAAATTATGACGCGTGGCCTGATTTTAGTAAATATTGCCTATTCTTGCTTATGTTTGTAGGAGGGTGTAGCGGTTCAACAGTAGGAGGAATAAAAATGTCTCGCTTGGTAGTCCTTCTTAAAGTGACCCGTGCAGAGTTAAAGCGTACTATTCATCCACGCATGGTCACTAATATTACCATGACTCAGCGAGCAGTACCATCAAGGCTTATTGATGGCATTACTAGATTTTTTTTCCTTTATATGGTAGTATTCTTTTTTTCCGCTTCGTTGCTCTCTTTAGTGGGAGATTTGTCTATGTTTTCTGCTGCTGGCATTGCCGCGGCCTGCTTAGCTAGTGTTGGGGCAGCTTTTGAAACGGTAGCAACCATTGCCGGCTACGGTGAGCTCACATCGGGCGCAAAGATTATAGCGATGCTTACCATGTTTCTTGGTAGGTTGGAGATATTCACCTTATTGGTACTATTACATCCTGATTTTTGGAAAACAGAATAAAAACAGAGGTATTATATGAATTTATTTATAGTGTTATCTTTATTGGGAAAATTAAGTTTGGCCTGTGCTGGGGCTATTTTAGTTCCTTTGGTTATGGCCTTTTACTTGGGTGATACATGTTTAAATGCTTTTGCGATATCGGCTTTACTAGCAGCGGCAATAGGGTATATTTTTATTCGCTATGGCAATTCTAATGATGTCCATATCACTTTCCGTGAAGGAGTAGCCGTCGTAAGCGGGGCTTGGGTGCTTGTTTCCTTTTTGGGAGCAATGCCTTATTATTTATCGGGAACCTTAGATTTTATTTCTGCGATTTTCGAAAGTATTTCTGGGTTTACTACAACAGGTGCGACAACTATTACAAACATTGAAGCTGTCTCGAAAAGCATGCTTTTTTGGCGCAGTATGACTCATTGGATGGGTGGAATAGGCATAGTAGTTTTGTTCATTGCTTTTTTGCCCAATATTGGGACTGGAGCAGTGCACATGTTTAATGCGGAAGTAACAGGACCTACTGATGATAGGGTTGTACCTCGTATTCGTGAAACGTCAGTTGCTTTATGCAAAATATATATTTTCTTTACGGTATTACAGGCTGCACTACTTTTTTTTGCCGGTATGAGTTTTTATGATTGTATTAATCATGCGTTTTCAACTATTGCAACAGGTGGTTTTTCCACATACGATAATAGTCTTATGCATTTTAACAGCCCCTTGATAGAAGGGATTATAGGAGTTTTCATGATTCTTGCCGGAGGCAACTTTGCTCTTTATTTTTCGGTAGTTCAAAAAGGACCAAAAGAGTTTTGGCGTGACACAGAGTTTAAAGTCTATATTTGTTTGGTTGTTATTACGACAGCCTTGGTAGCACTAAATATTTTCTGTAAAATGGGCTTTTCAGGTACGGAGTCTTTGCGACATTCTTTTTTTCAAGTAGCCTCGATAATTAGCACTACGGGCTTTGTGAGCAATGACTTTGATGTTTGGCCGGCTTTTAGTAAGTATATTTTAGTTTTACTTATGTTCATTGGGGCCTGCGCAGGCTCTACAGCGGGTGGGATTAAAGTCTCAAGAATAGTAATTTTGTACAAGTTAACTTTAGCTGAAATTAGACATACTATTCATCCTTGTATGGTTACTAATATATCTATGAACGGAAAACATGTCCCTGATACTGTCGTTTCCGGTATTGGACGTTTCTTTTTCTTGTATATGATGTTATTTGCTGGGTTAACCTTATTGTTGGCTAGCACGGGTCTTTCTGTTACAGACTCTATTGGGGCTATTGCTGCTACTATTAGCAGTGTTGGACCGGCATTAGGTGTAGCAGGAGCTACGTCTACGTATGCTTCCATTACACCTTTTGGTAAAAGCGTTATTTGCATTGCCATGTTATTGGGTAGGTTGGAGTTATTTACCTTGCTCGTACTTATTAGACCGGAATTTTGGCGCAGTACTAGGAACTGGTGATATAATAGAATAAAATTGTTTTAGGGAGGATAAATAATGACATTGAAAACTTTCAAAATTCCTTATGGTACTACCATGCAGGAAGTACAATTGCCTGAGGAAAAAGTTATTTATGATATTCACGGAAACAAGGCAGAAACAAAAGACGATTTGTGCGCAGAGACTTTACGGGCTTTACGGGAACCAATTGATAGCAAACCTTTGGCGCAGCTTGTAAAAAAGGGCGATAAGATTACGATTATTGTTAGTGATTTAACGCGTATGGTTCGTACAAAAGAATTTCTTCCGGTAATTTTAAGCGAATTAAACGCTAATGATATTGTTGATGATGATATATGCATAGTAGTGGCCACAGGAACCCATCGTGGTCATACCCCGGCAGAAAATATAGAAGTTTATGGGGAAGATGTTTGCAAACGCATTAAAATTTATCAACATGACTGCATGGCTAAGGATCTAGTGCCAATGGGGACAACCTCTCGTGGTACGCCTATTTGGTTGGATAAGACTGTGGCAGAAGCGGATAAGGTTATAGTTACTGGCGGTATTACCCTGCATCCCATGGCGGGATTTGGTGGTGGACGTAAAGGCGTTATGCCTGGTGTTTCAGGGCATGCAACTATTATGGCTAATCATGCTCATGCTTTAGCTGATAAGGTGGGAGATAGATGTAATCCAGCCTGTATTGCCGGAGTTTTGCAAGACAACCCTTTTCATGAAGATATGGAAGAGGTTTGTGCAGCGCTTAACCCTACATTTTTGGTCAACACTGTTTTTACCCCTGATGGTGATTTATTTGAAGTGGTTGCCGGCAATTGGAATACTGCCTGGCTCAAGGGCTGTAAGGATCTATTAGAGATTTCTAAAGTTGATATTTGTGAAGAAGCAGATGTTGTTATTGCTTCTGCCGGAGGAGCGCCTAAAGATACGAACTTATATCAAGGCACAAAGGCACATATGAATGCTGATTTTGCCTTAAAAAAGGATGGTATTTTGATTGTGGCATTAGAGTGTCCGGACATTAAAGAACCGGCTATTTTCAGTGATTGGTGCTCAAAATCAGACTTACTACAAATGGAAAAAGAATGCAGGGCGGATTTTTCTATACCAGCCTTTGTAGCCTTTAAAACCAGGTGTATTATTGCAGATTGTACTGCCTATATGGTAACTTTACCGGAAAATTTTGACTACGTACGCCAAACAGGGCAAATACCGGTGGCTACAGTTGCAGAAGCTTGGGAACTTGCGCAAGCTAAGTTAAAAGAACAAGGTAAAGATGATTATAAAATTATTGTTATGAGTCACGCAAGCAGTACATTACCAGTATTAAAAGCTTGAACTCAAAAAAAGGGAGAGGTTATTATGTACCAAAAAGAATTGCTTTACACTATTGCGCCTGCTCAGCACAATAAAGAAGATTTAACAGATATTTTAGAGCAACATAAGGAAATAAAATTTGTTTCCTTCATGGGTGTTGATTTTGCCGGTAATGATACGGACGAAAAGGTCCCTATTTCTTTGTTCATCGAAGACATGGATACTATTCTTCATGCTCATGCCGCCCAAACAGATGGCTCATCAGTAGTATTGCCGGGAATTGCATCTTTGAACAATGCTCGTGTTGATATGATTGCTGATCTTGAGGCAAATTGGTTTATAGATTATAATTATGAACATTTTGATACTACTACAGGATTAATGGTAGGTACTTTACGGATACCTTGTTTCCTTTTGCATAATAATGTGTTTGTGGATTCTCGTCATATTTTAAAAAATGCTTTGAAATATGTAAATACAGAACTTCTTGACCTATTGAAGACCCAAAAAAGTGTTTATGGACTAGAGCATATTAACTTAGCTGATGTGGAAGAAATTGTTTTTACTTGTGCTACGGAATTAGAATTTTGGGTAAAATCTCCTCGTGAAGACGCGCCTATTGAAGCACTATCTTCGTCACAAATGATGCAAGAACAGTATTGGCAACGTACTAGGGGCAATGTAAGAACTGCTTTGGAACAGGCGGTTGAAGCGTTGGAAGCTTATGGTTTGGAACCGGAAATGGGGCATAAAGAATGTGGCGGCATCCGTGGACAAATGGATCCCGAAGGACATATGACTCATGTTATGGAACAATTAGAAATAGATTGGAAATATGCCTCCGGCTTGCAAACAGCGGACAACGAACTTTTAGCACGTACTATAGTCAAGGAAGTATTTAGGATGAACGGGTTGGAGGTAAGTTTTCAGGCTAAACCGATTTTGGGAGTTGCTGGCAGCGGTGAACATGTGCATGTGGGACTGGCAGCAAAGCTGAAAAGTGGTAAGATAGTTAACCTTATGTCTCCTACAGATTTGAACCAAGAATTCTTGTCTGCAGTAGGTTATGGCTCAATTATGGGCCTTCTGAAAAACTATGAAGTCATAAATCCCTTTGTTTCTGCTACTAATGATTCCCTTAATCGCTTGAAACCAGGGTTTGAAGCCCCGGTTTGCATCGTTACATCTTTGGGGTTAAGCCCTGACATCCCCTCGCGCAATAGAACCATCTTGGCTGGACTTGTACGTGATATTGATAATCCTTTGGCTACGCGTATTGAAATGCGTTCACCGAATCCTTTTACCAACACATATCTAGCTTTAACAGTTTTTTATTTGGCTATGCTTGATGGTACTAAAGCTTGTGTAGAATCAGGGAAAAACCTTAAAGAATTAGAAGCGGAGTTATCTAAAAAATATGGAACAGATGGTTTCTATTTGGAGAAGGATAGAGAATATCGTACTGAAGAGGATGTTTTTGATGATTTCAGCCCAGAAAAACGTAGTAAATTATTCGGCAAACACCCGGCTACAGTTTGGGAAAATATGCAAGCACTCGAGAAATATCCTCAAAAAACCCAGGTGCTTACTCGTGGCGATGTTTTGAAACCAGCTTTTATCAATTCGTTTGCACAAGGGGCTTTGATTAGGTGGCAGACAGAATTGCTTACACGTTTGATTCCTGAAAACCATGATTTGATTGCTAGTATGAAACAATTACATAAAGCTGGTAATCCAACTTTGGGTTGGGATGATTCTGTATGGGATGAAATACAAAAATTGCGTTTCTGCATAGCAAAAGATACTACTGAAGAGGTTAGCATTTTTACTAAAATTCGCAAAGCTGTAGCTGAAGGTGAATTTGCGCAAGCTTCGTCTATGCAGATAGAAATGCAAGAAAAGATTGAAGAATTAAAAAAATTGTACCATGCTTATGCCAGTAATATACTTGATTAAAAAATAGAGTTTCCCGGTTTTTCTTACGGGAAACTCTGTTTTCTTGCTTTCAGCTATTTGCTGGTATTAGGAAAACATATTTTTTAATGACTAATAAGTCAAAATATGGTAAACTAAATAGTATAATTTTTTATGCTAATGAAGCTGGGTGATTTTTTTTAACGAAAGGTTTGTTATTTATGAAGTCCATTTTAAAGAAAAACTTGAAATTTCTAATAGCTTTAATTCTTATGGTATTTTGTGTGCCAACTACCAGTAATGCTTATAATATAGTTGCCAAACAGGGAAATACTGGTGAACAAGTTGAACAAATACAGGCTATGCTTTCTGAGGTTGGTTTGTACTATGGTAATTATGACGGTGAATTTGGTCCTCAAACCATGGAGGCAGTGAAGGCTTTTCAAAAAAAAGTTAGAAAAGCTCCAACAGGAGTGGTAGATAAATACTTGTATAAATTGCTGGTATTCAAAAGTAAGTTAGATTTCAGCAAGGTACAAAAAACTTGGACTATGGAGGCCACGGCATATTCCGCCTACGATCCTGGCTGTAGTGGTAGGACTAGCACGGGACGGGTGCTTAGGAAGGGAATTATCGCTGTTGATCCTATGGTAATACCACTTGGAACAGAAGTTTATATAGCAGGATATGGACATGCCATAGCAGACGACCAGGGAGGTTCAATTAAAGGGAATGTCATTGACGTTGCTTTTGATTCTCATGGTGAGGCGCTACGTTTTGGTAGAAGAACTGTTAAGGTTTATATTCTTTAATTATTAGAACCGTTGCAACGATGATGGTTATGTTGAATTTTGTGCAGCATGTAGACCAAGGCTGCTTTAGGAGTGAACTTTATTGATAGATGTACTTGCTTATATTCGTGAAGTCTACGCTCATAATGCTTTTGTACAATTAAATGAGCAAAAAATTGATTCAGTATCATGTGGTGAAGCACAATTAAGTATGATAGTTTCCGCAGATAAACATACTAATTTGTATGGAGCAGTTCATGGCGGCGCTCTAGAAGCACTTGCAGATACAGCATTAGGAGTAGTTTGTGCCACTGTAGGTGTTCGGGTGGTGACAGTTTCATTTGCTATGAGTTTCATAAAAAATGTTCATGCGGGTGAGTGCCTATTTGCTAAAGCCAAACTTGTTCACCATGGTAGGACGACTATGGTTGTTAAAGTTACATTGTTAAATGAGTCAGGTGAAGATTTAGCGGAAATATTAGGGACTATGCTTAATATAGGAACTTTTGACGAAATTCCTAAAAAATGGTAGAATTATGAGTAATGTTTTTGGGAAAGAAGCAATCATTGCTTTCCTTCTATTATAAAAATATAAAAAGGGATTTGCCCTAAACCAAGGAGGACCATATGGAGTTCGCATTTAACGAGGAGCAAGAAGAATTACGAGAGATGGTACGAGAGTTTGTAGAGAAGGAAATCACACCTTTTGCTGCAGAAATGGATCGCAATAATGCGCCAATGCCGGATTTGTTCAAAAAGGCCGGTGATATGGGCTTGCTTAATGTTATTGTTCCGGAAGAATATGGCGGACCTGGACTTGATAGCGTCACTGTAGCAATGATTTATGAAGAATTAGGCAAAGGTTGTGCAGGTATTGCTACCTCTATTGCTGCTAATTCTTTGGCGTCTTACCCTGTCTTGTTAAAAGGGACAGAGGAACAAAAGAAAACTCTTTGTGATTTATTGAATAACGGTGGTTTAGCAGCATTTGCGTTAACTGAGCCTGGTGCAGGTTCTGATGCCGGTGGTGTTGCTACTAAGGCTGTTAAAGATGGTGACCACTACACACTAAATGGTAACAAAATTTTCATTACCAATGGTGGACTTGCCGATACATATTTAATTTTTGCTAATACACGTAAATCCGGTGGCATTCGTGGATTGACGGCTTTCGTGGTGCCTAGGAACACTCCTGGGTTTAGTGTTGGTAAAAAAGAAGACAAGATGGGCATAAGACCTTCTAATACATGTGAATTGATTTTGCAAGACGTAGTTGTTCCAGAGTCGGCTCGTGTTGGTCGTGAAGGAGAGGGATTCCGTATTGCTATGAACACACTTGATTCTGCCAGGCCTTTTGTGGCATCAGTTTCTGTGGGGTTAGCGCAATCTGCTTTAGATATTGCGGCTAAGTATGCTAAGGAAAGAAGACAATTTGGACAACCGATTGCTTCCTTCCAAATGGTACAAGCCATGATTGCTGATATGGCAATGAAGGTTGAAACAGCTAGACTATTAGTTTACAAGGCTTGCTGGTTACGAGACCAAGGTAAGGAATTTGCTAAGGAAGCGGCTATGAGTAAATGTTATGCCGGGGATGTAGCGATGCAAGTTACTATTGATGCTGTACAAGTTATGGGTGGCTACGGATATTCTAAAGAATATCCTGTAGAAAAGAAAATGCGTGATGCTAAAATTATGCAAATTTATGAAGGAACAAATCAAATTCAACGGTTGGTTATCGCTAATAAAATTTTATATTAGAATGTGAAACAAAAAGCCTTGCATGTACTTTTTGCAGGGCTTTTTTTTATGAGGCTTAAAATGAGTTTTTTTAAAAATTTACAGCAAGATTTAAAAGCTTTTATCTATCTTAATGCCATATTTATGCTCTATAGAATTGTCTTTATTTGTATATTTAGCTACCAGTTAGTAGATGTAACTGTCCATGATATATTATTGACCTGTTGGTATGGATTGCGAATTTCTATAAAGACGGCAGGCATGTTTACACTTATTGGAGCAGTGTTAACCACAATTCCAAATATTTTCGTTAAAATTTGGCCTGCAGATTTATTGCGTAAAATATGGCACGGGTTTTGTATTTTTGCCATGACCTTTGCGTTTTTTGCCCGTATTCCTTATTACAAAATTTTTAATTCCGGCTATAATCTTATGTTGTTTAATGGAGTTAAAGACGATTGGCATGCTATTTATGAAACTGCTGTCAAACAATATCAACTTTATCCACGTTTGATAGGTGTTTTTATAACGTTTTTAATTTTAATTTATGTTTTAAAGCGTATTTTAAACACACAAACTTGGCAGCCGATAAAACATAAAAAAACAATTATTGCAATAACATTAGTGCTTTTATTTCCCTTTATGTATATTGTGCGTTTTGGCGGAGGCTACAATTATGATACCTCCATTTATTGGGAAAATGCGGCGCGGATGAAGTCTAATCTACTCAATGAAGCAATTATGGACGATGGGCAAGCCTTGTATCGAACATGGAGCATGTTGCAGAGAATGGAAAATGAGGAAACAGTTAGCGTAACTGCTCAGGAATTAAAAACACAAATAAAAATATTGGGCGGTAATCCGGAAGCTAAAACAGTTGAAGCAGCTTTTTCCCGCACAGCCAAGGGTGGATATTTAGATGAGCAGCCACAGCAAGTAGTAGTGGTTTTTGGCGAAAATTATGCCTTATGGCCATTTCTAGGACGCTACAAAAATCTAGGATTGGTACCTTCGGGCGAAGAGCTCCTACATTCCGGTAAGGTGGCACAGATATCGAATTTTTTGGCTAACGGCAATGGTACTATGACTTCTCTTAAAGGGTTAATTTCGGGATTAGCAGGAGCAGGATTGTACGAAAATTATGAAGCTGAAACTTATAAGCACCATTATGCTACCGGAATTGGTAATGCTATGAAGCAGTTGGGATATAAAACAGTTTTTTGGTATGGGGGATTTAGCAGCTGGCAAGACCTAAAAAAATTTACTATGGCCCAAGGCTTTGATGAATTCTACGGAGCGGAAGACATGGCCGGGACAAAGGCCAGCTCGTGGGGTATACCGGATGAAGACTTATTTACATATATTAGTGCATACATAAAAGCACATGGTGATGAAAAGACTTTTCACGTTATTTTGACTACCAGTAATCACCCGCCTTTTGGCCTAGACGTAGACAGTAAAGGCTTTAAACGACAAGAGGTTATGTCTAAGCTGCCACCTAGTATTGGCCGAGATAAAGAGACAATTGATCAGCTGGGGCATATTTGGTATGCTGATCAAGCCATGGGCAAATTTATCAATAGTACAGAGAAAGAACATCCGAACACCTTATTTGTGGTAACAGGTGATCATGCAGAACGTTTTAGTTTTGCCAGAGAAGAAACTCTCCAAGCTAATTCTTCTATTCCTTGTATATTTTATGGGCAAGGTGTAAGGGACGATTGGTTTACAAAAGATTCTACGGGCAGCCACATGCAGATTGTGCCAACTTTGATAGAAATATTAGCTCCACAGGGCTATAAATACAGTAGTATTTTACCAAGTCTTTTTGCTAATCAGCCCATTAGTTTTAACCATAGACTTTGGGGTTACGGGTTAAATATGGGTAAATTAAGTTCGTTGGAAGAATCAGGGCTTACAGAACAGCAACAAAGAGAAATAGCAAAATACGCTGATGCTGCAAAAAAAGTTAGCATTTGGCGCATAAGAGATGGTAATGCCATTGAGTAAGGCAATATTTTCCGGCTCTGTACATTTTAGTGCAGAGCTGCTTTTTTTGTGGTATATTAAATATATAAATATTGCTTGATGAGAGGGGTGTGGGACGATGATTTATGTTATCATAATGTGTTTAGTAAGCTTATGTGTAGCATTGTTTGCCGTGCAAAATTCTATGACGGTAGCTGTAACATTTTTGACCTGGAATTTTACAACCAGTTTGGTTATGGTTATTTTAAGTTCCTTAGCTGCCGGATTGTTAATTGCTTTTTGTTGGGGATTGAAGCTAAAGACACAACATTATTTGCGTGATCGCAAAAGGCAGGAGCAAATCGCCGTGTTGGAAGAAGAAAAAGCTAAACTGCAAGAAGAAATTCAAATGCTGATGCATGCGCAAAAACAACGACTGGCAGCACAGGCCGGGAAAGACTCGGTTGGGTTTGCAGCGAAACTATCGGAATTATCTAATTCACCTGCCATACCCAGCTTTAATCCTAGAAAATAGGAGGGGAAGCTCAATAAAGCAAGATATTAAGGAGCTTGGCCAATGATTCATTTTATGCCTTGTCCTGAATAGGAGAGCCTATGTTAAAAAGCGAGATAGAACGAAAAGAAAATTATAATTGGGATAGGGCTGAAGAAATAGCTAACCGGCTAAAAATATCACCTTTAGTTATAGGGGTTTTACTGAATAGGAACATAACAGAAATAGAGCAAATTAAGGAGTTCCTTTATGGTAGTGAGGAACCTTTTCATGATCCCTTTTTACTTAAGGATATGGGCAAGGCTGTAGCTCGTATTGTTAAGGCTCTGGAAAAAGGTGAAAAAATTACCGTATATGGAGATTATGACGTTGATGGTATCACTGCCAGTTCACTTTTGTATATGTTTTTAAAAGAACAAGGAGCCTTAGTGGATGTTTATATACCTAAACGTGAAGACGAGGGTTATGGGCTAAATGTTGAGGCGTTAGAAAAACTCTTTGCTATGGGTACCAGCTTACTTATAACGGTGGATTGCGGAGTTAGTGGGAATAGAGAGGTTGCAGCAGTACAAAAAGGAATGGATATAATTATCACAGACCATCACATGCCACCGAAAGAGCTGCCGGCAGCATTTGCCATTATTAATCCACAACAAAAAGATTGTCAGTACCCTTTTAAAAATTTAGCAGGCGTAGGGGTGGCATTTAAGCTCTGCCAAGGGTTATATAAGCATTTGACTAAAGAAGAAGCGCTATGGACCGATAAAATAGAACTTGTGGCTATGGGAACTGTAGCCGATATTGTGCCATTAGTAGGGGAAAATCGTGAATTAGTGCGGATGGGCCTTAAGCGCATTAAACATACAAAAAATAAGGGCCTTATGGAACTAATAAAAGTTGCAGGGGTGGATGAGAACAAAATTACAGTTGAAACCATAGGGTTTGTCATTGCTCCTAGGCTTAACGCTGCGGGCAGATTAGAACATGCCATGAGTGCTGTAGATTTATTAGTTACTGATAACCAAGCTCAAGCGAAAGAAATTGCACAAAAGCTTAATGAAGAGAATATTATTAGACAGAGTATTAGCAAAAAGATTTTTGAAGAGGCAGAAGAAATGCTGCGTAAAGCTGAGCGGATAGAAACCGCTATTGTTTTAGCAAAAGACGATTGGCACGCGGGGGTTATTGGCATAGTAGCTTCTCGGCTTGTGGATAAATATAATTTGCCTACTATTTTAATTACTACTGATGGAGAAAACGCTAAAGGCTCATGTCGCAGCATACCACCACTTAATCTTTATGAAGCACTTGATGGATGCAGAGAATTTTTGCTACAGTTTGGCGGTCACCATCAAGCCGCAGGCTTGACCTTAGATAAGGGAAATATTAATAATTTTACGAAGGCCTTTATAGCTAAGGTTAAAGCAATGGTTCTTACTGGGGAATATGTTCCTACGGTAACGCCGGATTATTATGTACCTTCTGATAAAAAAATAACGGTGCAGACTATTAATGACTTAACTTTGTTAGAACCATGCGGGGCAGCTAATCCTTCCCCCATTTTTGCGTTTGCTGATGCTACTTTGACTAATTTTTATCCTATGGGCCGTGAAAAAAACCATATGAAACTTTTTGTAAATTATAATGGGACTCAGTATAAAGCTATTATTTGGAATGAAGGAGGAAATCTAGCGCATTACTACACGGGACAGCGCGGAGATGTTGCTTTTGTTCCTAAATACAATGTTTTTCAGGGAATAGAATCTGTGGATTTACATCTGTTAGCTATAAAACCCTTTCGTAATATTATAGATATGCGTAATTCCACGTCAGGAAAGAAGCAAACATTAAAAAACATTTTACAAACCGGAGAAAAAACTGTAATATATGTAAGTGACAAAACTGACTTTGAGCAGTTAAGTGTAAAGGGTGACTACCAAGTTTTTTCCTATGAGTGCAAAATTTTAGAAAAAAATATTAAAAGAGTAGTCTTTTATGATTTACCTAATAAAGCGCTTTTAGAAAGCGTAAATTTTCTATTAGCAGGGCGCACTGAAGTTGCCCTTTATCTGCTTTACACTTATGAAGATGTGCGCAAAACTGAGCAAGAGGTAGGAAAGTTTTATCCTGATAAAAACATTATGAGGAGTAATTATAAATATTTAATTAATTTAATAAAGTCCCAGAGCGTTGTAAAAATTGATGCTTTGCTAAATTCTGAAAAGAAAAAAGATTGTTTTTTTACTGAGCGTATCTTATCAGTATTTTCTGAGTTAAATTTCATCACTATTGCCCATGGGCAAATAACCTTTAAATCTTCTGCGCGTAATGAATTGGCTAATTCGCCAACCTATTTACGTATGTGCGAAGAATATAAGAATAAAAAACAAATGTTCAAAGGTGCTATGAGTACTACTGCCTTGGAAATAATGAATGATTGGAAATAAAGCAGGAAAGGGGATATCATGGAAGATTTGCGAGCACCATCTGATATAAACGTGGAAGATTTTTTTGCCACAATAGCAAAATATCTTTCTCAAGAACAAGTGTCATTTGTCCGTAAAGCCTATAATTTGGCAGCAGACGCTCATGCTTCGCAAAAACGTGCTTCCGGTGAGCCCTATATTATTCATCCACTAGGGGTTGCTATGATATTAGCTCAGTTGCAGTTAGATGAGTTAACCTTGGCTGCCGCATTTTTGCATGACGTAGTTGAAGATACTGATTATACATTAGAACAGCTGTCAGAAATTTTTGGGCCCAAAGTGGCAGATTTAGTTGACGGAGTTACAAAGTTAAGTAAAATTGAATATATATCCAAAGAAGAACAACAGGTAGAAAATTATCGTAAGATGTTTTTAGCTATGGCTAAAGATATTCGCGTAGTAATGATTAAACTAGCTGATAGATTGCATAATATGCGTACTATGCGCTTTATGCCAATTAATAAACAAAAATCTATTTCTAGTGAAACTTTAGAAATTTATGCGCCGCTTGCTCATAGACTTGGTATTTATGCCATTAAATGGGAGCTGGAAGATTTATCTTTTCGTTACATGGAGCCTGAACGCTACTATGAATTGGTGGAACAGGTAAAAAATCGTCGGCGTGAGCGTGAAGCCATGATAGAAGAAGCTATCGTGGAAATGAAGGAACATATTGATGCGGCAGGCATACATTGTGAAATTCAAGGCAGACCTAAGAGCTTTTATAGTATTCACAAAAAAATGCAAAGAGATAATAAGGACATAAACGAAATTTATGATCTTTTGGCAGTGCGAGTTCTAGTAGATACAGTGAAAGATTGTTATGGAGTATTAGGCATAGTACATAGTTTGTGGCGACCAATTCCCGGGCGTTTTAAAGACTATGTTGCGGTGCCGAAATCAAACATGTATCAGTCTTTGCATACAACTATAGTATCTTCTAATGGACAGCCTTTAGAAATCCAAATACGTACTTTTGAAATGCATCGTATTAGTGAATATGGTATTGCTGCTCATTGGCGCTATAAGGAATCAGGTGGTTCTAAAGTACCGGCTGGCGGCGTCAAGTCTTTTGATGCTAAATTATCTTGGCTGCGCCAACTTTTGGAATGGCACCAAGATATGAGAGATCCAAATGAATTTGTAAATACGGTTAAGATGGACGTTTTTGCTGATGAAGTTTTTGTCTTTACTCCTCGTGGCGATGTTATCGATTTACCTGTAGGTTCGGTTCCTGTTGACTTTGCCTATCGCATTCATACAGGCGTAGGCAACAGTTGTGTAGGCGCAAAAGTTAATGGGCGAATCGTACCTTTGGAGTATAGATTAAGTAATGGAGATATTGTAGAAGTCATTACATCTAAGCAAGCAAATGGCCCAAGCCGTGATTGGCTCAATTTTGTAGGTTCTTCTGAAACTAAAAATAAAATTAAGCAGTGGTTTAAAAAGGAACGTAGAGAAGAAAATGTTTCCAAGGGCCGTGAAATGCTGGAGCGTGATTGTAAACGCCTAGGATATGAATCAAAAGTGCTTTTAACTCAAGAATATTTAAAAGAAGTCGCTGGCAAAGTTCATATTGATGGTGGGGAGGAAAATCTTTTAGCTGGAATTGGTTATGGTGGTATACCTTTAAATACCGTTATGGCTAAATTGATAGATCAGTATAAAAATACTCAGAAAAAAAATACCACTAAAGACTTATCCCAACTTTTAGCAGGATTGAAACCAAGAACTTCCAAAGCAAAATCCAGCCACGGAATTCTAGTAAAAGGTGAAGAGGGAATTATGGTAAAGTTGTCTAGATGCTGTAACCCTATTCCCGGTGATCCTATCGTAGGATATATTACCCGTGGTCGTGGTATTTCTGTGCACAGAGCTGATTGCTCGAACATTCTTGCTAATAGAGAAGAAGCGGACCGAATGATTAATGTATCTTGGGATATCGCAACTGATGCAGTATATAAAGTCACACTGCAGGTTACTGCTGCCGATCAACCTGGTGTAATGGCCAATATTATGATGGTGGCTTCTGAGTCAAAAATTAATATAAATTCATTAAATGTAAGAACAGATAAAACTAAAACTGCTATTATTCACATGGGCTTGGATATTAGCAGTTTAGAGCAATTAAATTATATTATGGGACGCATTAAAAGAGTCAAGGGAATATATAATGTAGAACGTGACATTTCAGGAGTTATAGGAGGTTAAAGTGCGAGCAGTAGTACAGCGTGTAACTAGGGCATCAGTGAGTGTTGATTCCAAGCTTATAAGCGAAATAGGGACTGGACTTTTGGTACTATTAGGAGTAGGAACGGACGATACTGAGGCCGATGTGCTTTTTCTGGCAGATAAAATTATAGACCTGCGTATATTTGAAGATGACCAAGAAAAAATGAACTTAGGGTTAAAAGATGTTGATGGTAGTATTCTTGTAGTTTCGCAGTTCACCTTACAGGGCGATTGTCGTAAAGGCAGGCGGCCATCTTTTGTAGGGGCGGCTAAAGCAGAAGTTGCCAAAGACTTATATGAAAAATTTGTGCAATTATGCAAAACCCGCGGTATAAATACTCAAAAGGGGCAATTCCAGGCTAATATGGCTGTAGAGCTGCTTAATGACGGCCCGGTAACCATATTGCTAGATAGTAAGAAAACATTTTAATTAGATGGTTGCCTGGGAGGTAACTGCGAATATTGTAAATGTTGGTGAGGGTGTTTTTCACCCGTTTTCCCTAGGAGGTAAAAATGAAAATATTAGTTATGGAAGTTGGAATGATTGGAACTAACTGTTATATTGCCGTGAATGAGGAAACAAATGCCGGTGTGGTTATTGATCCCGGTGATGAAGGGGAGAAAATTCTTAGTGTTATAAAAAAACATGGAATAAAAGTAGAAGCTATTTTTATTACTCATGGCCACAGTGACCATATTATGGGTCTTAGTGAAGTTCGCGAAGCCACAGGGGCCAAGGTCTATATTAGTGAAGCTGATTCACATATGCTCTCCCAGCCTGGCAGCAATTTATCTGCGTTTATGGGGAAAAGTAAAACTTTTTCTCAGGCAGATGAATTTTTTACCGATAATGAAGAACTTGTAGCAGCGGGGATGACTTTTAAAATTTTGGCGACTCCCGGGCATACTCCAGGCGGAGTTTGTATCCTTACCGGCGATGTAGTCTTTTGCGGTGATACGGTTTTCGCTGAATCTATTGGGCGTACTGATTTACCGGGTGGTTCTTATGAAGATATTATAAAATCAATAAAAAATAAAATATTGCCCTTAGCTGATAATGTACAATTATTACCGGGGCATGGGCCGGCAACAACTGTTGGCTGGGAAAGGCGCAGAAATCCGTTTCTGCAATAAAAATTATGATAAAAAACTTTCAAAGGTTACCTCAAAGTATATGGTTTAAAGTCGCTTCTGCAGTAGTTGCGTTATTTGTGTTTTATTTAGTGGCGGGCTTTTTGTTCCCTGTTTTCATGGGGATTGCTTTAGCCTTCGCGCTAAATCCTTTAGTTAAAGGTTTTAGAAAAATACCTTTTCATGGGGGACGTCACTTGCCGCACGCCGTAGCAATAATATTGTCTTTTGTTGTTTTTGGTACATTTTTATATGCAATAGTGGCTTTTCTTGTTTTGCCTTTATTTAGCGAAGTAAATAAACTGCTGGTTAGTTTACCGGCGCTTACTGCGCAGTCCGACGGGGATTGGGGATTTTTCTTTAATCAGCAGACTAAGGCGGCACTGCCCTCGAATTTACAGACGTTAATTGACAGCACTTTATCTCTAGCTACCAGCCATGTTATGGCAGTAGTTCAGAATCTAGTAACATCTACTTTTGATATGGCTTTGAGTTTAATTGGGCTTATAATAGTCCCATTTTTAACTTTTTATTTTTTAAAAGATTGGCGCACTTTGCGTTCTATGACTATTAACATTTTTTCTTATGAGAGTCAGCCTTTGGTCTCTACGATTTTGGATGATATAGGAGAGGTTCTTAGTGCTTATGTTCGGGGTATTTTTAAGCTATGTATGATAGCTGGAATTTCTATTACTGCGGGTACCTACCTCATGGGGGTACAATTTTCGTTAGTTTTAGGATTTATTGCGATGGTAGTGGAAACAGTTCCCGTTTTGGGCCCGATTTTGGGTTCTATACCGGCTATATTTATTGCTTATTCCCAGGACTCTTCGTTAGCTTTAAAAGTAGTGATTTTTTATCTAGTATTTTATCAAATTGATGGACAATATATTATGCCCAATATTATGGGAAGATATATTTCGCTACATCCGGTGCTTATTATTTTAGGTGTTTTAGTTGGTGGTAAGCTTTTTGGTATTGTGGGACTGCTTTTTGCGGTACCAGTAGTTGCAGTATGTAAAGTATTCTATGATCATTTGTGGCATATGGACGAGGATATGGCCATCGCATTAAAAAAAAGGTACTAAAATAAGGCTTTTTAGGGTAAATAGCTCTAAAAAGCCTTATTCTTCGGTTTAATTTACAAAAGTTTGTGTAATTTATTGAAGAAAACGCTAAAAATGTGTTAAAATATTCAAGTATGTATAAAAGGAATAATATTAATCATTATTTGATTGGAGGAGTTATAGTGTTAACAGGTGCACCCCGTGGTACAAAAGATATATTGCCCGGTTCTATTACGGCCTGGCGCTATGTAGAGCAGGTAATGCGTGAAGTTTGCGCTGCTTTTGATTATCATGAGATTAGAACTCCCATGTTTGAGCACACAGAACTTTTTCATAGAGGTATTGGTGATACCACTGATGTGGTAGAAAAAGAAATGTACACATTTACGGATCGTGGGAAAAGAAGTATTACTCTCCGCCCAGAAAATACAGCTTCTGTCGTACGTGCGTTTGTAGAAAATAAAATGTACGGTGATATATCTCCAACAAAACTATATTATATTGGACCTATGTTTCGCTATGACAGGCCACAAGCCGGACGTATGCGTCAATTTCATCAGTTTGGTATAGAGGCGTTAGGAGCATCGGCACCTACTATTGATGCCGAAGTAATTTTGCTTGCTCTTCAGGTGCTAAAAAAATTAGGCTTAACGGATTTAAAACTAAAAATTAATTCTGTAGGCTGCAGCAAATGCCGCCCTATACATAGAAAACTTTTACAAGATTTTTTTCGCCCCAATTTAGATAAATTATGTATAGACTGCCAAAATCGTTTTGAACGTAATCCTCTACGTATTTTAGATTGCAAAGTTCCTGAATGTAAGGCTTTTACTGAGGGAGCTCCCAAAATAACTGACTGCTTATGTGACGACTGTAAAGCACATTTTGCTAGGATGCAGGAGCTTTTAACTGCTGCTGGGGTGGAATATGAACTTGACAGTAATTTGGTCCGTGGATTGGATTATTACACTAAGACTGCCTTTGAAATTCAATATTCACCATTAGGAGCACAAAGTGCTGTTTGTGGAGGAGGCAGGTATGACGGTTTGGTGGAGGAAATTGGCGGTCCTAGTACTCCAGGCATAGGCTTTGCCATGGGGATGGAGCGGGTGCTTTTAGCCTTAGAAAAACAAAACCTTTTGCCTGAGGCAAAAGCCGGGCTTGATGTTTTCGTAGTAGTTTCCGGTGAAGACAATTTGATGCTGGCCTTTAAAACAGTTAGTATTCTGCGTAATATGGGATTAGCTTGCGATATGGATTTTTTAGAACGCAGTATGAAAGCTCAAATGAAGCAGGCCAATCGCCTGCAGGCTAGAAAAGTAGTTATTTTTGGCGAAGATGAAGTGGCTAGAGGAACTGTGGTTCTGCGTGATATGAATACCAGCGAGCAAGCCGAAGTTAAAATAGAAGAACTTCCAATAATTTTAAATAAAACAGAGGTGCAAAAACATGAGTAAAAAACGCAGTCATCATTGTGGAGAATTAACTAAACAAGAGGCTGGTACAGAAGTAACCCTTTGCGGGTGGGTGGCAAAACGTCGTGATCACGGCGGTATAATATTTATAGATTTACGTGATCGTTCGGGCATCGTGCAAGTAGTTGTGTCTCCTGAATTTGCTAAAGAAAATTTCCATCTTGCCGAAGATGTACGTAACGAATTTGTTTTGCAGGTATCAGGTAAGGTTCGCCTGCGTTCTGCAGAAACCATTAATCCACACATTGCTACCGGTGAAATTGAAATGGTAGTAAGGGAGCTAGAAGTACTAAACACGGCGAAAACGCCTCCTTTTTATATCCAAGATGGTGTGGACGTTGATGAAAACGTGAGATTGCGTTATCGCTATCTGGATTTACGTAGACCGGAAATGCAAAAAAACCTAATCTTACGGCATAAGGTTACAAAGCTTATGAGGGATTATTTGGATGCAAGAGATTTTCTTGAAATAGAGACACCTATGCTTACCAAAAGCACTCCTGAAGGGGCACGTGATTACCTAGTCCCTAGCCGTGTAAATCCGGGAAAATTTTATGCATTACCCCAATCACCACAAATTTTTAAACAAATTTTGATGGTAGCAGGGATGGAAAAATATTTCCAAATAGTACGTTGTTTCCGTGATGAGGATTTGCGTGCTGACCGCCAGCCTGAATTTACGCAACTTGATATGGAAATGTCCTTCGTTGATGAAGAAGACATTATGAACCTTATGGAAGGATTGATTTCCTACATATTTAAAGGTGCCTTAGATAAAGATTTGCAGGTACCTTTCCAACGCATGACTTGGGATGAGGCTATGGATCAATATGGCAGCGATAAGCCTGACTTGCGTTTTGGCATGAAATTAATAAATATGTGTGACGCCATTAGAAACAGTAACTTTAAGGTATTTAAAGACATTGTGGATAAAGGCGGGTTAGTTAAGGCTATTAATGTTAAAGGTTACAGTGCAATTGCTCGTCGTGAATTGGACAGCCTAGTGGAGTTTGTGGGCATTTATGGAGCCAAAGGTCTAGCTTGGATTATGGTAAATGAAGATGGCTCAATAAAATCACCGATTGCCAAATTTTTTAGTGAAGACGAGCTGAAGGCTATTTTGGCTACGGGTAAAGCAGAACCGGGTGATTTATTACTCTTTATAGCAGACCAAAAACCGGCTGTAGTTGCTCAAGCCTTGGGTGCATTACGACTAGAAATGGCTAAGCGCCGTGGCCTGATTGATGAAAAGAAACTGGCTTTTACTTGGGTAGTTAAGTTCCCTATGTTTGAATATAGCGAAGAAGAAAAACGCTGGGTTGCTATGCATCACCCCTTCACCGCTCCTTGTGATGAAGATATTCAATATTTGGCTTCTGATCCTGGACGAGTATATGCTAAAGCATATGATATGGTGTTAAACGGTACAGAAATTGGCGGCGGGAGTATTCGTATTCATCGCAGAGAAGTACAAAAAGAAGTATTCAAAGCTATAGGTCTTACTGACGAGGAAGCCAAAGAAAAGTTTGGGTTCTTGATGACTGCTTTTGAATTTGGGGCACCACCACATGGTGGTTTGGCTTTTGGTTTAGATCGTCTGATTATGATAATGGCCAATCGTCCGTCTATCAGAGACGTTATAGCGTTTCCCAAAACTCAAAGTGCCACAGATTTAATGAGTCAGGCTCCGGATGATGTTGAAGAAAAACAGTTGCGTGAACTACATATAAGGTCTACTGTAGTTAAAAAAGAAATTAAAGAAAATAAAGAAAGTAAAGAATAATTGCATCTGTAAGCAAACTTTGCTAAAATATAAATGGAGAGAATCCCCTGCGATGTACGAGTGAGATTCCGTGTTTTGAGCCAACACATTATTTTTGGGAGCCATGAGCGCCTCTTATTGATGATAAGCCCCCTCGAGGGGACACCAGAGGTGAGAGGGAAGGCACCCACCTGCACATGCAGGTTCAAAACCTGGAATATATACGGCATTGTGGGGTTCTTTTGTTTTTGTTAAGTTAGTAATCCATGCAGGGCAAAATATTATCGTCTGCAGAGGATTAATTTTTGTAATACAAGAATAATATTGCCTGCGAAAAATAAGGAAGTGTTCTATGGACAGTTTGTTTTCAACTCTAACTGAAAAACCTTTGGCTGATAGAATGCGCCCCCAAACTCTAGAAAATTTTGTGGGACAGGAAAAGGTAGTAGGAGCACATAGCTATTTGCGCAGGATGATTGAAAATGACATGGTCCCTTCAATTATCCTTTATGGACCACCTGGTACCGGTAAAACAACTTTGGCTAGCGTTATTGCCAAAATCACCGGGAATATTTTTGTTGCCATCAATGCTGTGTCCTCCGGTGTGCCTGAGTTGCGCAAATTAATAGCCAAGGCTCAAGAAGCTTTGCATTCAGGACAAGGGCGCACGATTGTTTTTATTGATGAAATACATCGTTTTAATAAAGGGCAGCAAGATGTCTTGTTACCTTTTGTAGAAAATGGCACTATCATTCTTATTGGTGCTACTACAGAAAACCCTTTTTTTGAAATAAATTCGCCTTTATTATCTAGAATGAAGGTTGTAAGACTAGAAATGCTTACGACTAAGGAAATTAGCATAATTGTAAAAATGGCACTATCTGATGTGGAAAGAGGTTACGGGAAGGAAGGCATAACTCTCACGGTAGATTGTTTAAAGACAATCGCTGAAATCGCTGGGGGGGACGCACGGGCTGCTCTTAATATTTTAGAACAAGCCAAAACTATGCTACCTGAGGGTGAAAAAGAGATTAATCGTGATATTTTGAAGATGGTTTTGGGAGATGCCTTATTAAAATATGATAAAAATGGTGACTATCACTATGACGTGGTATCAGCCTTTATAAAAAGCATGCGTGGTTCTGACGCTGATGCGGCACTGCACTATTTGGCTAGGATGATTGAGTCAGGTGAAGATGTGAGATTCATTGCCAGGCGTATTGTTATCTGTGCTGCTGAAGATGTTGGCAATGCTGACCCCATGGCGCTTGTATTAGCCAATGCTGCTGCTCAGGCGGCACATTTTGTGGGCCTTCCCGAAGCAAAGATACCTTTGGCTCAGGCTGTTTGCTATATAGCGAAAGCTCCTAAGAGCAACAGCGCGTATTTGGCCATTGCCGCAGCGCAAAATGATGTACGTACTAAAGATTGCGGTACTGTTCCTGGACATCTGCGTGATGCTCATTATCCGGGGGCTGAAAAATTAAAACATGGGGTAGGATATCTATACCCACATAATTATCCCGGTGGGCATGTAAAACAACAATATCTGCCGGATAAATTGCTTGATGCAAAATATTATCAACCCAAGGATATTGGATATGAGGCAAAGTTCAAGGAAGATTCTCATAAAAAATAATGCTGAAAAGTCCCTTTTCTGAGGAGATGGGACTTTTTTTGTCTATATTAATGTAAAAACATGTATTTTCTGATATAATTTAACTGTGTTTATAAAGGCGGGTGTTATAGTTTAGATGTATTTAATATTAGTAGTTTTTTGTGTGGTAGCAATAGATCAAATCACAAAATATCTGGTCGTAAGCAACATGACCGAAGGCATGAGTATTCCAATTCTAGAGCATGTATTTCATTTAACTTTTGTTTTGAATCCCGGGGCTGCTTTTGGTATGCTGGAAAATAACCGTGAATTTTTTATAATTATGGCACTAGCCGTATTAACTTTGGTAGTCTATATGCGTAAAAGCATATTGGAGGAACCATTAGAGATTCAGCTGGGTATAGCGTTATTCGTCGGGGGTGCCTTGGGCAATCTAATTGATAGAATACAAACCGGCTTAGTCGTGGATTTTTTCGATTTTAGGATTTGGCCGGTTTTTAATATGGCTGATATAGCTATTTGTGTAGGAGTAGGAGTAATAATATGGTCGATAATATGCGAAGAGATGAAGAACAGGGATTGATGCAACCGACAGAACCCGTGGAAACGGAAAATGCAGGAACTAGGGCGGATGTATTTTTGGCTAGTGAGTTGGGACTTTCTAGGGCTAATGTACAAAAACTCATAGATGAGGGCAACATAGTTCTACCTGGGAAAAAAATAAAAGCTAACTACAAAGTTAAAACAGGAGACATATTTCAGGTCATACCTCAAGAAGCGATCCCTCTTGATGCCGTGCCTGAAAATATACCACTAGATATTGTTTACGAGGATGAAGACGTTGTGGTAATTAATAAGGCCAGAGGCATGGTAGTACATCCTGCAACGGGAAATTATACAGGAACTTTGGTTAATGCCTTGTTATATCATTGTAAAAATTTGTCAGGTATTAACGGAGTTATTAGGCCGGGCATCGTGCATCGTTTGGACAAGGACACCTCCGGAATTATGATTGTAGCAAAAAATGATGCGGCACATATTTCCTTATCTGAACAAATACATAAAAAAACGGCTAAAAGAACATATTTTGCTGTTGTTAGAGGGAATATCAAGAATGATAGCGGAAGGATAGAAACACTCATTGCTCGTGATACAAAGGACCGAAAACGCATGGCGGTTGTCGCGGTCAATGGACGCACTGCTGTTACGGAGTATGAAGTTTTAGAACGTTATGGCAAGTTTACCATTGTGCGCTGCAGACTTCTCACGGGAAGGACTCATCAAATTAGGTTGCATATGGAATATATAGGGCATCCTATTGTGGGAGATCCCAAGTATTCGCCTATGAAAACTTGCTTTGGTATTAAAGGTCAGGCTTTGCATTCAGAATCCTTGGTTTTCACTCATCCACGTACGGGGCAAGTTATGGAATTTACGGCTCCTTTACCGGAGGATATGCATAAAATAGTAACTCGTTTGCACAACGGGCAATTCAATTGATGAGGAGTGATTTTAATGAGTACGGCAGTAAAGAAAAAAACTATTATGGATGCAGACGCAATGCGTCGAGCTTTGGTCAGGGTTGCTCACGAAATTGTAGAAAAAAATAAAGGTGTAGAAAATATAATTCTGGTAGGTATTAGAACTAGAGGAGTGCCTTTGGCAAAAAGAATTGCTGAAGAAATCAAAACTATCGAAAATATAGTTTTACCGGTAGGTACTTTGGATATAACATTATATCGGGATGACCTATCTACCATGGCATATAATCCGGTAGTACGTGCCACAGAAATTGACTTTGACATTAATGGCAAGACCATCGTTTTGGTAGATGATGTTTTATTTACAGGTCGAACTATTCGTTGTGCCTTAGATGCCCTTATTGATATGGGGCGGCCTACAGCTATTCAACTGGCGGTATTAGTAGATCGCGGACATAGGGAATTGCCAATCCGTGCCGATTATGTAGGTAAGAACGTACCTACGGCTCGGACGGAAGCAGTAGATGTTTCTTTGGTTGAGCTGGAAACAATAGATGAAGTTACACTTAGTGATATTAAATAAATATGTAGGGTCGGTGTTAACGTGCGTTTAAAATCATTTGAGGCTCATGGCTTTAAATCATTTGCTGAAAAAGTGGAATTAAGCTTTGAAGATGGTATTACAGCCATAGTTGGGCCTAATGGTAGCGGTAAAAGCAATATATCCGACGCTATTCGCTGGGTTATGGGCGAGCAAAGTGCAAAATATTTGCGCGGCAGTAAAATGGAGGATGTTATTTTCTCCGGCAGCAATGCTAGGCGTGCCTTGGGAATGGCCGAAGTTAACTTAGTTTTTGACAATACTGACCATGCCTTACCTTTGGATTTTGACGAAGTAAATATTTGTCGTCGTGTTTACCGCAGTGGCGATAGTGAATATTTTATTAATAAAAAAGCTTGCCGATTAAAAGATATAGTCACACTTTTGTCTGATACAGGACTAGGGCGTGGCTCTATGTCTGTTATTGGACAGAACAAGATTGATGAAATATTAAACAGCCGTCCGGAAGAAAGACGAGCAATATTTGAAGAAGCGGCAGGTATAGCCAAGTATCGTATGCGGAAAAAAGAGGCTATGCGTAAGTTAGACGATACAGCATCTAATTTGGTGCGCATAAATGACATTAAATCAGAAATAGAAAGCCGAATTGAACCGTTAAAAGAGGCAGCAGCAATTACAGAGAAATATCTAAACTTTGCAGATAAATTGCGGCGGGTACAGGTTACTCAGTTTGTACATCGCATTGAAAATATAGAGGTAGTTAAAAACAAACTGGCGGTTAAATTCGAAGAATTAGAAACTAAAAGCAATGAGATGAGTACTGGTGTTAGCGTAAAAGAAGCAGCGGGACTGTCTCTAAAACTTGAGCTGGACAAGTTGAATGAAGAATATAATCAACTTCAGACAGTTTTGGCAGAAAAAGAAAAAAATATTGAAATCTTACATGGCAATGAAGCGGTATTAGGGGAAAGAATTACTCAAAGCGAGAGAGCCATTGAACGCATAACGTTGTCTAAGGAAAAACTGCAAGAACAATTGGCAATGATGGAGTCAAATTTAAAAACAATTGTTATTCAGTATGATGAACTTGATAAAGACAGACAACTGGCACAGGTATCTGTCAATAAGTGTACTAGGGAAAAAATAGAAATTGAAGAAAAAATAGCTGAATTTGAAAATTCTTTAAATGGTTTTAAATCCTCAGTATTTGAGAGGATGCAAAAAATTGTTGATCTTCGTAATGATATTCGTGGACTGGAACAAAAACAGGCTCAGCTACAACGCCAGCGTGAACAACTGAAAAATGAAATACTTAAAGCAGAAAATCGGTACGCCGAGGTGAGCCGGCAGCATAGCAACTTGCTGGAGGAACAGGCAAGTGTTGTAAATAACACTAAAATCATTAAAGAACAGAGCCTCAAAATTGCAGAAAAAAAATTAATGGAAGATGCAAAACTACAGGCTTGCTTTAGCAAACGTGGCACTATTAACAAGGATATTGAGAGATTAGAAGCTCGCTTATCAGTTTTAGAAAATATGGAGAAGGAACATGAAGGATTCAGCCGTGGCGTTAAGGTACTATTAAACGCACACGAGACCTGGAGTTCTAAAATTGTTGGAGTTGTAGCGGAGCTTTTCAAAGTAGAGGATAAATATGTTGTTGCTATTGAGACCGCTTTGGGTGGGGCAATGCAAAATTTAGTAACAACTGATGCGCAAACGGCCAAAACAGCCATAAATTATTTAAAGAATAATAAGGGTGGACGTGCTACTTTCCTCCCTTTGGACACCATACGCCCACGTGAATTTAGTGAACAATATAAAAACGCTCTTGGGTTGCAGGGGGTCTTGGGCGTGGCCTCTGATTTTGTTTCTTGCAGTGAAAAGGTTGCAAAAGCTTCTAAATTCCTGTTGGGGCAGGTTTTGGTAGCTGAAGACATGGACAAGGCTCTTGCTGCAGCTAAATTGACAGATATGCGTGTACGTATAGTTACTTTAGATGGTGAAGTTATTTATGCCGGTGGTTCCATGAGCGGCGGACAAAAACAAATAGGCGCCACTAGTTTTTTGTCACGCAAGAAAGAAATGGAAACCGCTATTCAAACTTTAGAAGTGCGTAACAAAGAACTTTTGCTGGCACAAGAAGCTATTGAAAACGAAGAAGAAATAATTAAAAGCTTGGATGCTAAACTAGAAGAATATCGCCATACTCTCCAAAAAAATGAAATAAGGCAGGCAGAGCTGGTAGCCTTTATTGATCGTACCACTGCTGAAAAAAGTCAGCATATGGAAAATATTACGCTGCTGACACAGGAAAGAACTAATCATACCAATGAATTTACTCTGGCCAAAGAACAAATTGCTAAATGGGCACCGCAGCTATCAGAATTAGAAAGAACCGATGCGGAAGGCAAAGAACAAGCTGATAAATTGCAGAAAGAGCTGGCAGAGGCTAAACACCGGCAGGATTTAATAAACGCTCGCTATCAAGATGCTATGATCACATTAGAAGGAACCAAAGCTCGTACTAGTGTAACAGAAGAACGAATGAAGCAAATTGATTTAGATGTAAGCAGATTGCAGCAAGAAATTGCAGAAAATGAAGAAGAGGGGAAAAAGGCTAGAGAACTGATAGAAACCACTAGGCATAAAAAAGCAGGGTTGGCTAAAGAACAGCAGCTTTTGGTGCAAGAATTAAAAACCACAGGTGACGGTAAAGAAGAGTTTCTCGCAAAGAGGATTGCTTTAGCTGACAAGCAAGCTCTGGCACAAGAAGAATTGGATGAAGCAAAAAAACAATTATATATGTGCCAACAAAAACTGCATGCGGTAGAACTGGAAAAAGTTAAACAATTAACAGAATATGAGGGCGCTTTAGAACAAATGAAGAATGCCCATAAGCTAACTCCTGAAGAAGCCCGGGCACAAGAAATAGTCCTTGATTTGTCTGATAGTGTTTTAAATAAGCAAGCGGTAGGATTAGAAAGAGATATTGAAGCTTTAGGCGTAATTAACATGGCTTCTATTGAAGAATACAAAGCTGTTAGTGAACGTTTTGAGTTTTTGGATAAACAATATAAAGATTTGTGCGAGGCAAAAAGTCAGCTTGAGGACGTTATCGGTGGTATTAACACAGATATGTCTAAACGTTTCAGGGAGGCTTTCGCCAAAATAAACGAGTATTTTGGTGTATGCTATACTAGGCTATTTGGTGGTGGGAGTGCGCAAATAGTGATGCAAGATGACCAGGATCTTTTGGAATCAGGCGTAGAAATTATAGTGCAGCCACCTGGGAAAAAGTTGCAAAACTTGGCTTTACTTTCAGGTGGAGAACGTGCCCTAACAGTTATTGCTTTGTTGTTTGCCTTATTAAGTTATCAGCCTGCGCCATTTTCTATTTTAGATGAAATAGATGCTCCTTTGGACGAGGCCAATATTAGTCGCTTTGCTAATTTTTTAAAAGATTATGCTAAAAGAGGTACTCAATTTATTGTTATTACCCACAGAAAAGGTACAATGGAAGCGGCAGATGTGCTTCACGGTGTGACGATGGAAGAGTCAGGGGTTTCTAGACTCTTATCTGTGAAGCTTGCGGAAATGGAGTAAATATGAGCTTTTTCGAAAAATTAAAAAATGGTTTAAGCAAAACAAGAGAAAATTTCACAGAACGTATTGAAGATTTAATAGGTGGGTCGGTAGAGTTAGATGATGACTTTATGGAAGAACTGGAAATGTTGCTTATTGCTGGCGATGTAGGAATGAAAACCACAGAGAAAATTATGCAGGCTATGCGTAAGGCAATAATTAAACGAGAAATTAAAAAGCCTGATGAGGTTATGCCTTTTTTACAAAATTATGTAACGGAGCTGTTACGTGTTGAAGGCCAGCGCATGCATCTAACCGGGCATCCGTCCGTTGTTTTGGTGGTGGGCGTTAATGGCGTAGGTAAGACCACGACTATTGGTAAGCTTAGTAACTATTATAGGCTCTTAGGTTATAAGGTTATGATTGCGGCCGGAGATACTTTTCGCGCGGCAGCGGCCGAGCAGCTTAAAATCTGGGGAGATCGCGCTCAAGTAGAGGTTATAGCTCATGGAGAAGGGGCTGATCCCGCTGCTGTGGTCTTTGACGGTGTGAAGGCAGCTGTAGCACGCAATATGGGGATACTTTTTATAGATACCGCCGGCAGGCTGCACAACAAATCAAATTTAATGAAAGAGTTGGATAAAATACATAGAGTTATTAAAAGAGAAATTCCGGAAGCACCCCATGAAACGCTATTGGTTCTAGACGCGACAACAGGACAAAACGCTATTTCCCAGGCTAAGGTATTTTTAGAAACGGCCAAAGTTACAGGCGTCGTGCTAACTAAACTTGATGGTACCGCCAAAGGCGGCGTGGTCATAGCTATTAAAGAAGAGCTGGGGCTGGATGTTAAATGGATTGGTGTCGGCGAAGGAATGATGGATTTCAGGCCTTTTGAGCCGGAGGCTTTTGTTGAAGCTCTTTTCACAAAAAAGTAATTAGTCTAGCGGGACAAGGTGTTAAAGAGGTGTAATATATGAATAAATTAAAAGAACTGGCTTATCTTATGTTTTCGTATATGAGTGGGGATGCCAGACGCATTCAACATTTTATCAAGGTACATGCTTTTGCCGAAATATTGGGCCGACAGGAAGGTCTTGACGAAGGGGCTTTATTTGTATTAGAATCAGCGGCATTGGTGCATGACGTAGGTATAAAAAACGGTGAACTAAAGTATGGTAAAGGGTGCTGTACAGGTAAGCACCAAGAAGAAGAAGGGCCTGCTGTGGCTAGAGAAATGCTGCGTACTCTCAAATATGAAGAAGCTATTATAGAACGTATCTGTTACCTTGTAGGACACCATCATACCTACAATAATATTGAAGGTTTGGATTATCAATTGCTGGTTGAGGCAGATTTCTTGGTTAATTTTTATGAAGACAACTGCTCAAAAGAGACTATTCAAAAAGCAATGGAACGCATATTTAAAACAAAATCAGGTATTGAGTTGTGCAAAACTATTTATAAAATATAAAATCTGTGGAGGGCTGCTTTGGTGCCTGTTTAAGGATGTTGTGAAAATGGATAAAAAAACAGTAGTAGTGGCAATGAGTGGCGGCGTAGATAGTTCAGTAGCAGCAGCCTTGTTTTTACAGCAAGGCTATAAAGTCATAGGTCTTACAATGAGGTTATGGCGTGATATAACTAAACAGGGTATACTTACAGCTGAAGCTGATGCTGCCAAAGTTGCCGATATTTTAGGTATAGAACACTGTGTAGTGGACTTTACGGACATTTTCAAAAACACCGTTGTGGATAATTTTCTTGCGGAATATGCAGCAGGCAGAACGCCTAATCCTTGCGTTTATTGTAATAAAAAGCTGAAATTCGGGGCTCTTTATGAAAAAGCACAAGAACTTGGAGGGGACTATTTGTCCACGGGGCATTACGTGCGTTTAGGCGAAGATGCTAAAGGGAATTTGCGTATAAAAAGGGCCAAATACTTACCTAAGGATCAAAGCTATGTGCTTTATCATTTAAATCAAGAAATCTTACAGCATGTTTTGTTTCCTCTTGGTGAATATGATAAGCCATCTGTGCGGGAATTAGCAGCGAAAATGCATTTACCGGTTTTTAATAAAAAAGATAGTCAAGAAATATGTTTTATTCCTGATAACGACCACCACAGGTTTTTGCAGATTTATAGCAAAGAAAAAGATTTAGCGGGAAACTTTGTGGATAGTGCAGGCAAGGTCCTTGGGAAACACAGAGGCCTTAGTCACTATACGGTAGGCCAGCGTAAAGGTTTAGGCTTGGCGGCAAAGGAACCTTTATTTGTGCTCAGCCTTGACAGTAAGCGTAATGAGGTGGTGCTAGGGTTTGCCGCAGAAACTTTGTGTAAGGGTTTAATTGCCGATGATATTGTATTTAGTGATGGAAGTATTCTAAAGGAACCTTTGCAGTGTACAGTTAAGATACGCTATAATGCTAAACCCGTTGCAGCTATAGCGGCTCCTGGGGAAAACCAAAGACAAGCGGTTGTAACATTTGCTGAACCTTTGCGTGGGCCTGCGCCCGGACAATATGCAGTTTTTTATGATGATGATTTTTGCCTAGGCGGAGGCATTATTACCCAAGGAATCAAAGCTTAAGAAAAGAAGGTTCGGAATATATCCGAACCTTTTATTTTTAAACGTTAACACAATTTTTAGAGCTGCTAGACTTTATGTGAGGAAGCATTGCGTTGCTTTCATTGACAGTTAGTTACAAATTTTATATAATTTACCTATGTTTTCAGAGATATGTTAGGAGCGAAATTAATGAAAAATTTAACAGGAAATGAAATTAGACAGCGTTTCTTAGAGTTTTTTGCGGAAAGAGGGCATTTGGTGCTTCCTAGTGCATCTTTGATTCCACAAGATGATCCTACTTTGTTACTTATAGGAGCTGGAATGGCCCCTTTTAAACCTTTTTTTACCGGTAAAATGAAACCACCTTCACCACGAATTACTACCTGCCAAAAATGTGTTCGAACAGGAGATATTGAAAATGTAGGGCGGACTGCCCGTCATCATACATATTTTGAAATGTTAGGAGATTTTTCGTTTGGGGACTATTTCAAAAAAGAAATTATCCCGTGGAGTTGGGAATTCCTTACTAAAGAGTTAGAGATTCCTGCCGATAAACTTTGGATTACTGTTCATACTAAAGATGATGAAGCTTTTGCTATTTGGCATGATGTAGTGGGTGTACCTGCTGAACGCATTGTGCGTTTAGAAGAAAATTTTTGGGAGATTGGGTCAGGACCGTGTGGACCTTGTTCAGAAATACATATTGATTTAGGCGAAGAACGAGGTTGCGGAAAACCTACCTGTGGTGTAGGCTGTGATTGCGATCGGTTTTTGGAGCTATGGAATCTTGTATTTACTCAATATAACCAAAATGAAGATGGGACTTATACGCCACTTGCCAATAAAAATATTGATACAGGTGCCGGCCTTGAGCGTATAGCTTCTGTTTTGCAGAGAAAACCATCCAATTTTGAAACTGATCTCATATTCCCTATTATTGAATATACGTCAAAGATTGCCAACGTGCAATATGGTGTAAACAAAAAAAATGACATTTCTTTAAAAGTAGTAGCTGATCATGTGCGCAGCATGACCTTTATGATTTGTGATGGTATTTTGCCATCTAATGAGGGTCGTGGTTATGTTTTGCGCAGAATTTTGCGCCGTGCCATTCGTCATGGCCGTTTATTAGGTATTAATAATATGTTTTTAAATGGAGCAGTAGAAGTTGTTATCGCAATGTATGGAGGACACTACAAAGACCTGCTTGAGAAGAAGGTCTATATCCAAAAAGTTGTGGAAATGGAAGAGGCTCGTTTCTTGCAAACTCTGCAGCAAGGCACAGAAATTTTGAATGCTGAAATGGCTAAGATGCAAGAAGAAAGCAATAGTAAATTAAATGGAGAAACAGTTTTCAAACTATATGATACCTTTGGTTTTCCGTGGGAATTAACTTCTGAGATTCTGGAAGAGCATGGATTGTCTATGGATAAACTAGGGTTCGATAAAGCAATGGAAGAGCAGAAAAATCGTGCTCGCACTGCCCGTAATGATAAAGAAGGCCGGCCTGTTATTTATAATACCAGAGGCATAGATGTTGGCATGCTTAAAGTAGATGAAGAAAGTGCCAACGGTAAAATCTTGGCTATTTATCCTATAGGTGTGGCCCAACCAATTGACAGCGCGTCTGATGGCACCACTGTAGCCATTGTCTTAGATAATACGGCTTTTCACGCCGAGGGTGGCGGCCAAGTTGGAGATATAGGCTCTTTGCTTGCACCGACGGGAATTTTAAATGTAGAGAATACCAAAAAACTTCCTGATGGTGTTACCATTCATGTTGGTACTGTTACAGAAGGTAGTTTAACTGTAGGTGAAGAGGTTAACTTTGACCTTGATATCGCTCGAAAAAATGATGTTGCAAGAAACCACACTGCAACTCATTTGCTGCAAGCTGCATTAAAACAGGTATTAGGTGACCATGTTAATCAGGCCGGAAGCTATGTGGGACCGGATCGCTTGCGCTTTGATTTTTCACATTTTTCTCCGGTAACGGCTGAAGAATTAAAAAAAGTAGAAACTATTGTTAATGATAAAATATTGGCGGCTATTGATGTTAAGATAATGGAAACTGAAATAGAAAAAGCAAAGGCTATGGGCGCAACAGCTCTTTTTGGCGAAAAATACGGTAAGATGGTACGTGTTGTCACTGTCCCCGGCTTTTCTATGGAATTCTGTGGAGGCGTTCATGTACACAATACAGCTAACATAGGTATGTTCAAAATCTTGTCAGAGGCCTCCACAGGCGCAGGAGTACGTAGAATAGAAGCGGTGACTGGTCATGGCGCACTTAGCTATGTTAGAGAAGCAGAAGGATCACTGAAGGAAATTTCCCTTATGCTAAAGGCTCGCCCTGCTGAAATTGTAACCCGGCTGAGCGGTGTTCAAGAGGAACTGAAGGCAGCTGAGCATAAAATCTCAGAATTGGAAAATAAAATAGCCTCCGCACAAGTAGGAGATATTGCTAGTCAGATTAGGACTATTAAAGGTATTAAAATTTTGGTGCAAATAGTATCAGTCAACGACATGGAAGCACTGCGTTCCTTAGGTGATCAAATGAGAGATAAAGTTGATGGCGTTGTAGTTTTAGCATCAAAACTCTCAGATGGTAAAATTAGTGTATTAGCTATGGCTACTAAAACAGCTATTGCTGCAGGTGTAAATTCCGGTATCGTTGTTAAAGAAGTGGCGAAGATTATGGGAGGCGGTGGCGGTGGCCGCCCTGATATGGCACAGGCAGGCGGGAAAAATGCTGCCAAGATGGAAGAAGCAATGGAGAAAGCTTGGCTTATAGTTGAAGGCTTAATAAAATAGATTTTTATCGGGCTAATTGTGAAAAAAGGAAGAAACATCATTGTTTCTTCCTTTTTTTTATGGTTTTGTGGTAAAATGGAATGAGTATAATGGTCTTCGCTAGAAGGTTTTTAGGCGATACGACTTAAGGAGGTCTTAGTATGTCGAATGTATCTCAAGAAACCATGATGTTTCAACCTGTAGCAGATAATAAGAATGTGGCTAAAACTATTCGTGAGGTTACGCAAGCTTTGCAGGAGAAAGGCTATAACCCTATTGACCAGTTAGCAGGTTATTTATTAAGCGGTGATCCTACCTATATTACCAGCCATAAGGACGCACGTACGAAATTACGCCAGTTTGAACGCTATGAGCTATTGGAAGAATTAGTTAAAGAATACTTAAAAGCAGATAAAGAATAACTTATGAGAATAATGGCATTGGATTTGGGAACAAAAACCATAGGGGTGGCGGTAAGCGATGCTACAGCTATGATTGCTCGTGGCATTGAAACCATTAGACGCAAGGGCATAAAAAATGATTTTCTTCGTTTAGCAGAAATTATTACTGAAGAAGAAGTAGAAACTATCGTTGTAGGTTATCCTAAGAACATGAATGGCAGTATTGGTGAGCGAGCCCAGGTAAGTGAAGCCTTTGTGGAAACAATAAAGGAAAATTATCCGAATATGAAGGTAGTGTTGTGGGATGAACGACTTTCTACAGTTGCCGCCGAGAAGATTTTAATTAGTGCTGATATGCGTCGAGAAAAACGGAAAAAAATAATAGATATGATGGCAGCTGTAGTAATTTTGCAAAATTATTTGGATAGCTTGCCTAAACAAGAAAAAGATATTTGACACCAAGAGTATATCTATTATAGAATTATTTAGCTAAAGAAAGGTTAGGTGCTAAAATGAGTGATATCGAAAAAGATATGCCCGAGGCAGAAACAGAAGAGCAAATTGTTATAATGACTGATGAAGAGGGCCATGAATTTTATTATCGTGAAGAAATGGTCATTCCTGTAGATAACAAAAACTTTGCCATGCTAGTAGCAATTGACGATGCTTGTGAGTGTGAGGATGAGGATTGCAGTTGCCATGAAGAAGAGGATGAGGACCCTGATGTGTTTATCGCTAGAGTCGATTTTGACGAGAACGGTGAACCCCTGTATTTGGATCCTACAGACGAAGAGTTCGAAGCTGTTAAAGCCGCTTATGAAAAAATGACAGCGGAAGAATAAGGTTTCAAGCCGGGCAGTTGCAGCTACCCGGCTATTTTTACTTTTTAACGGGGGTTTAAGTAATGATTAAAAGGTTTTTGCCTATCATTGCAGGTTTGGTTTTGGCAATTGCGGTAGCCGGTTATTGGTATATAAATTATTCTAATAATAATGCTAGTTTAGCAACGGGTCAAAAAATTCAATTTATAGTAAAACCTGGTATGACCACGACTGATATTGCTAATATGCTACATAAGTTGAAGCTCATAAACACACCGGAATCATTCCGTATGGAGGCTAAACTTCGTGGTTTAGACAATTCACTGCAGGCCGGAGAATATGAGATTATAACAGGGATGTCAAATAAAGATATCGTAGAGATACTTTCCAAGGGTGAAGTCCGTTATGCGGTATTTACCGTTCCCGAAGCGTATACTATCAATCAGATAGCCGCTAAACTTGAAAAAGAAGGACTGGGTTCAGCCGCCGCTTTTAAAAATGCTGCTAAGAACTATACACCTTATTCTTATATGGAAACAAATGACCCAAATATTATCTATAAAGCAGAGGGGTTTGCTTATCCTGCTACATATTATTTAACAACAGGCATAAGTGAAAAAGATATTTTGACACTTATGGTCAAAGAATTTAATGGTAGGTTGACAACAGAATTACGTGAGCAGGCAAAAAAAGAAAAAATAAAGATTAGAGACTTGGTTAATATTGCCGCAATGGTCGAACAGGAAGCAGTATTTCCTGAGGAACGCCCCCTTATTGCCGGAGTTTTTTTAAAGCGTTTGAGCATTTATATGCCCATTCAATCAGATACGACGATTCAGTATATTTTGGGAGTGCAGAAAGAAAATTTAACAATTGCCGATACTAAAATAAAATCTCCCTACAATACATATCAACACGTTGGTTTACCGCCTGGACCTATTGGCAATCCTAGTATTGATGCTATTAATGCTGTGCTTAATGCTGAACCAACGGATTTCCTATACTTTGTTGCAGATAAGCATGGACACCATCAATTCACTAAAACTTATGCAGAGCATTTGCAGAAAATTGATGATATTAGTGCAGAAAAATAAAAATATGAAAGTGTAGATATATAATATTATGCAAAAACCAGAACTTTTAGCTCCGGCAGGGAGCTTGGAAAAATGTAAAATCGCTTTGCTTTATGGCGCTGATGCCGTGTATTTAGGTGGTAAAAACTTTGGACTTAGAGCTTTTGCCAGCAATTTTTCCTTGGAAGAGATACGAGAAGCTGTAGATTTTGCTCATGGTTTGGGTAAGAAGGTTTATGTTACCGTTAATATTTTTCCACATAATGATGATTTAATAGCCTTGCCACAATATTTAAAAGACTTAAGTGGAGCCAAGGTAGATGCTCTCTTAATTTCTGATTTTGGCGTTTGGTCTATGGCAAGGAAAATAGTCCCAAATATGCCTTTGCACGTGAGCACTCAGGCTAATACCTGTAATTGGGCCGCTGTTAATGCTTGGCAAGAACTAGGTGCCCAAAGAGTAGTTTTAGCACGGGAGCTTTCATTAAATGAAATAAAAGAAATTAATGAGAAATGCGACGTGGAATTAGAAGCTTTTGTTCATGGAGCTATGTGTATTTCCTATTCCGGACGTTGTCTTTTAAGTAGTTATTTTACAGGTCGTGATGGTAATCGTGGAGCTTGTGCCCAAGTATGCCGCTGGGAGTTTCAGCTAAAAGAAAAAAATAGGCCTGACGAAGCTTTTGATATTGCTGAAGATGAAAGAGGCTCTTATGTCTTAAATTCTAAGGATCTTTGTTTAATAGATTATATACCACAGCTTATTAGCGGTGGTATCAATAGCTTGAAAATTGAAGGACGTATGAAAAGTGTGCATTATGTAGCTACTGTTGTAAGTGTTTATCGTAAAGCTATTGACAGTTATATAGCTGATCCTGAACATTATTGTGTTCCTGAAAAATGGCGAAAAGAGCTGGAAAAGGTATCGCACCGGCCTTATACTACAGGATTTGCGGTGGAAAAAACCAATAGTGATAGTCAAGTTTATACAACTTCTTCCTATGAACAAACTCATGATTTTGTAGGAATCGTACGTTCGTATGATGAAAAAACTAAAAGAGCCTTAATTGAGCAACGTAATAACATTGCTAATGAGGCAACTATAGAAGTTTTAACACCCAAAGGGGAGATCTTTCCCTTGCAACTTAAAGATATGCGTAATGCCGATAATGAAAAAATCGATGTTGCGCCGCATCCACAGATGCTTTTCAGTATATTTTCCGAACGTGTTTTACAGGAACATTCTTTATTGCGAAGGGATATGAAAGTTCATGTCTGATAGTATATTGTATTTGCAAGTTGAGCCGGTTTTCATAACAGATATAAATCGTATTTTTGAAGGGTATGAACACTTAGCTCTAGTAAGTACGGTAGATAGAGTAAAAGGAATAATAAAATTGCGGGCAACACCGGACACTATGCCAGAGGTACAGGAAATCATAGACCATTTGCCCGTATTTGCAAAAGTTTTACCGAATTTTCAGGAAGTTTAATAGGCAAATCTCTTTAAATGTGATAAAATATTAAGGTAATTTTGTGCGTGTAAAAAGTTTGGGGGATGAAGAATTGACTCCAATTGAAAGACTCATAGTTTTTTTGCGGCAAGAAAGTATTAACGGGATTTTTATTAAGGGTGCTGTGTCTATTCGTTATTTTACTGGGTTTTCCGGTGGTGATAGTCTTTTGTATGTCGATAGTGCTCATAGAATAATTATTACCGATTCGCGTTACACCTTGCAAGCAAAAAATGAGGCTCCTGATTGTGAAATAATTGAACATGTAGGTGGACTTTGGTCAGAGGCCGGCAAGTTACAGGTTTCCGGCATAGTAGCTTTGGACGGAGATTACTTTTCTTATGCTGAACAAGGGGCCTTGGCAGCAGTCTTGCCAACTGTGGCCTGGGAAAATGTTGACTTAGTCGCTTTTCGCCAAGTTAAGACTGCGGTTGAACTGGACTTTATAACAAAGGCAGTCGCTATTTCTGATGAAGCTTTCGCCCAACTGGTTCCATATATTAAAGAAGGAACATCTGAATTAGAACTTGCGGCACGGTTGGAATTTAACATGCGTAGGTTAGGATCTGAAGGTGCGGCTTTTTCAACTATTGTAGCTTCCGGTTTTAGGAGTGCTATGCCACATGGTATTGCCGCAGGAAAATTGATCGCAAAGGGAGATTTTATAACCTTTGATTTCGGGGCTATTTATAAAGGCTATTGCTCGGATATTACTCGTACAGTTGTTATGGGTAATGCGGCAGCTTGGCAAAGGGAAATTTATGATATAGTTTTGCAGGCCAATTTATTAGGAGAAAGTCTTGTAAAGGCAGGTATAACCGGAGCTGAGATCGATGCAAAAGTGCGTAGCTTCATAGCAGATAATGGTTATGGCGAATATTTTGGGCATGGCCTAGGGCATGGTGTTGGATTGGATATTCATGAAAAGCCTGTACTTTCTCGTAGTGGTAAGGCAACTTTACCTATAAATGCAGTGGTAACAGTAGAACCAGGGATATACATACCCGGCAGAGGCGGGGTTCGTATAGAGGATACAGTCGTTGTAACACAAGAGGGTTGTCATATTCTGACGGCTACGCCTAAGCAACTGCTGGAAATCAGTTAATATTTAATAAAACTTGGAGGTTATTTTATGATTTCAACGAATGAATTTAAGACAAATGTAACAGTAACAATCGATGGGGACGCATGGCAGGTTGTTGAGTTCCAGCATGTAAAGCCCGGTAAAGGCGCTGCTTTCGTCCGTGCTAAGATGCGTAATCTTTGTACCGGCTCCGTAATTGAACGGACTTTTAATGCCGGCGAACGTTTGCCTAAAGCTCATGTTGACCGTCGTGATATGCAATTTTTGTATGAGGCAGACGGCAGCTATTGCTTCATGGACAATGAAACCTATGAACAGTCAGAGCTTACAAAAGAACAATTGGGAGTTTCGGTTAATTTCTTGAAGGAAAATATGGACGTTAAGATTATGGTTTATGAAGGCCGAATTTTAGGCGTTGACTTACCCAATACTGTTGAACTTACGGTTGTTGAAACAGATCCCGGCATCCGCGGAGATACTGCTACGGGTGGCAGCAAAAATGCTAAAATGGACACCGGCTATGTAGTAAAAGTTCCTCTATTTATTAATGAAGGTGATGTACTGAGAATTGATACGCGTAGCGGAGAATATATTGAAAGAGCATAAATAAAAAAAGCAGTTCACTTAATGTGAACTGCTTTTCTTACGTTTAAATTAAGAAATATAAATTTATTGGGCTTGTGGAATTTGCGCTGCTTTTGCAATATTCAAACGAATCTTTTCGCAACATTCCTTAAATTCTTTTAATTCCTCAGGTAGTAGGCTATATTCTATTACTTCTTCTACCCCATTGCCGCCAATTAGGGCAGGACAACCAACAAAAATTCCTGCTTCACCGTATTGACCATCTAATGGCACGCTGCTTGCCATAATAATTTTTTCATCATGATAAATGGTGTTGACCATCATAGCAGCAACAGAACATATGCCATACTCGGTACAATGTTTTCCGCTGTAGGTAACCCAGCCGGCCTTAATCGTTCGTTCACGAATTTCTGCTTTATTGAAAGTAAATTTTGGATTTTTTTCAAGTTCGGCTAAAGGTTTGCCACCAAAGTTAATTATGGAGAAAGGGACCATTTGAGCTGCGCCGTGTTCGCCCATCATATAGGCAGTAATTGATTTGTGGTCAATGCCGGTTTGCTGTGCAATAGCAGAAACTAGACGTGAACTATCTAGTCCGGTACCTGTACCCATAACATGACCTTTTGGCAAACCACTTAATTTGGCAATTAGGTCGGTAATTACATCACAGGGGTTAGTTATGTTGATGTAATATCCCTTGAAGCCACCGGCCTTAATTTTAGGAATATAATTTTTTACTTGGGCGACGGTGAAGTTCATTTCATCGTCCCGGTTACCGGTTGCACAAAGAGAAATGTCTCCAATGCTATTGACGATAATATCACATTCACTTAGTTCTTCATAAGTTGCTATACGATAATTAACATGATGGGGCATAAACTTAGCCGCGTCCATTAAATCCTGTCGTTCGCTGACTAGTTTAGCTTGATTTTTGTCACACAGAAGTATTTCATCGGCAAATCCTTGGATACCAAGAGAGTAAGCGACATGAGCACCTACATGACCAAGTCCCACAACGCCAACAATCCTTTTTTTAAATTCCATTTTTTCATCGCTTCCCTTTTGTTTAAAAATATAAAAGTATGTTACGCAAATGCTGCCTGTTACTAAAGTACTTTTTTATAAAAAAAAGGCTCTCGGTTTTCCGAGAGCCTTGTGGTCTTAATGGTCGGGGCGACAGGATTCGAACCTGCGGCCTCTTAGTCCCGAACCAAGCGCGCTACCAAACTGCGCTACGCCCCGTCAATGCACTCATTTATTATAAAGGCTGCTTAGTTGTTTGTCAAACTTAATTTCCCGAAAGTTGGCAAAACATCTAGGCGAATTTCAAAAGTGCGTTCCCAAGGTAAAGTGGCTTGGAAAGATAAATCTTGCAAATAATAAGAGTAATTATTATCTTTATAAAAAGCGTGGTGTCGTAGATTAGATATTAAAAGCAAATTATTATAAATTTTCAATTCTCTGTTAATGTACTCTTCCACCAAATTGGTATAAGGGTTTGTGGGATTTATATTAATGCCATTGTAATCAGAAAAAACGCTAATTTTATGACGGATTAATTTTTGGTAGGCCCAGTCATCTAAAAAGCGGGTACAATTAAACTTTAAGTTTTCTGCATACAAAGATGGTAAACTTTCCGCGGGTAAAGTTTTTACGCGCCCTGTAAAAATGGTTGCCTGCGCCAAGGCAGTACCAATAGAGTTACTGGCAGTATTCCAGCCCGCATAGGCAGTGAGTTGAGTTAAAGGTGTATTATTAGCAATTAGATGGGGCAGTAGAGCTTCTGCGCCCTCAAAATCCATGGTCAAATCAACAAGGGCAAGAGGTTTTTGCTTCATAAGGGTTTTAACTTTATTTGCTATAACGTCATAGTCTAAATGGCTGCTGTCACCACAATGGACAAAAAGGACAAAATCGGCAGCATCTTTATTTTTCACCAAGGAACCATTAACTAACTTCACCTTATCCGCTACGATTTCTTGCAAAGTAAGAGGAACGAAGGGAAGAATCATTTTAGCCGTGTTGCTTGTGCCGTATTCTACATAAATCTTGGGGCGGTAATTATTATATCGGCCAAATATTCTAGCTATTGCTAGGGAACCAAGCTCATCTGCCCCTTGCGTAACGTGAAAGTTGTTTGCGTTTGGCAGCCCTGCTATGTACTTGGCAATATCAAGACGATTGTGATTGGGAAGACCAAAAGGTTGTGCATCATCTTGTCCTATGACCAAGTCGGTGAAGTTTTCCTTGGCGGCTAAATTAGTGAGTTTTTTATTAAAGCTGGCATTTTCTTTGTAGAGTTTAATATATTTCCACTTAATTTCCGCCGGAATCTCTTCCTGCAATTCTTTGTATTGGGTTTGGTCATAATCAGTTCCTTGTATTTTTTTATCCATAAGGATTGCCCAGCGCATTAAATGCCACTGATACCAACTGTCAGGGAGTATTTGATCGCTGACTAATAAACGCGGAATAACAGAATAAACGTACATAAATTTATTAACATTATCCTGTTTTAGTTTTTGCAGAAAGGTCAGTATATTATTTGCTTTATTGTCTGCCAATGGCTGTAATCGCGAATTTAGCAGGCCGCCGTGGGCCAGTAAATCAATGGCTATAACTGTTCCGTTATTTTTAGGAAGATTTTCCTTTAGCCATGTAGCAATAGCTTCTTTCTGAGCGGGTACTTCATATTTATCAAGGAGTGAAGAAGGAGGCAAAATAACGTTAAACCCTGCTAAGTGACCAAGTTGAGTAGTAAAATCTGCACAAGGAGGCCGGCTGTCCAAAGGAACAGCCAAGATTGCTAGAGTTGTTTTGTTGGCAGTAAAGACAATGGGTGTGCCACAAGGAACAATATTATGATACAATAGCGATATTAGTATTATTATGAAAGTTAGGCTAAAAATGAGGATTCTTTTCACGGTCTGACTCCTTAATTTTATATCATAGTATTCATTATATTATATTTGGGGAGAAAATTATATGCGAATTATTACAGGAAAGGCAAGGGGCCTAAAGCTAACTTCGCCCAAAGATTATAACGTGCGGCCAACATCTGACAGGGTTAAAGAATCTCTGTTCAGCATTTTAGCAGGAAAAATTTCGGAAAGTCGGATTTTGGATGCTTTCGCAGGCACGGGTAATCTAGGATTAGAGGCTTGGAGCCGTGGAGCGGAACAAGTAGTGTTCATTGATGAAAACATTACTAGTCTTAAATTAGTGAAAACTAATATTGCTAAGGCTCGTGCAGAAAATGAAGTGAAAATTATAAAAGGTAACGCTCTTAATATTATTGAAACTCTGTACAAAAAAGGAGAAAAATTTGATATTATTTTTTCTGATCCGCCCTATGATAAGGGGTTAAATGAAAAAATATATAAAAAATTGTTGGACAATCCCATACTGAAATCAGGCGGAACCTTGGTATTGGAACACTCTGCAGGTGAAAACCCTTTAGAGTACATTCGTGCAGATGAAAAAATTCGGACACAAAAATATGGCGATACCGGAATTTCTCTAATTATATGGAAATAATGGAATATTTCTGCTATAATGTTAAGGAATTGTAAATAGATTTACAAGCTCTAATTTAATTGGGAGGTGCAAAGTGCGTAGAGCAATTTGCCCGGGAAGTTTTGATCCG